>Ga0207641_10001292_pt1 | contig 24897 bp, 13 predicted proteins | sample KBSSwiS62_FD_184306 | JGI IMG/M metagenome (GOLD analysis project Ga0207641, IMG submission 184306) | Switchgrass rhizosphere microbial communities from Kellogg Biological Station, Michigan, USA - KBS Switchgrass S6-2 (SPAdes) (version 2) | ecosystem: Host-associated > Plants > Roots >... | reverse complement strand
CGCCTGACGATGCGCGCGGCTTTGAGGCCGCGTTTGTGATTGTGAAAACGCTGTTCGGGGGAAAGGCCGGTCATGCCGACGTAATAGCCGGCTTTGCCATCGCCCTTCGGGTTGCGTAGAAAGACGACGTACACACTGTGGTGATCAGACTTTTTGGACTTCCTCTTCTTCGACATCGTGGAACGGGAGCCCGCCGGTCAACTCCGGCGCCTGCAGCAGGCGCGGAATCTTGTCGATGGGCTCGAGGGTTTTGATCTCCTCGCCGCCGTTGGCGGCCTGCAGCTCCCTGAAGCGGCGCGCCTTGACGAGAACGTTGCCTTCGAGCGAACCGACCGACTGATTGTACGCCTCCAGCGTCGACTGCAGCCGCGTGCCGAGCGTCTGGAAATGATTGCCCAACGTCCGGACCGCTTCGTAGAGGTTCTTGCCAAGCTCGCTGATCTTGCGCGCGTTCTCCTCCATCGCCTCCTGCTGCCAGCCGTAGGCTACGGCGCGAAGCAGCGCGATGAGGGTCGTCGGGCTCGCCGGGATGACGGGTCGGCCGATGCCGACGGCGCCAAACTCGATGAGCGACGGGTCCTGCTCGAGTGCGGCGCTGAGGAACATCTCGCCGGGCAGGAACATGACGACGAAATCGGGGCTGGGCTGGATGTGATCGGCGTAGCCCTTGGCGGCCAACTGCGTGAGGTGCACGCGCACCTGACGCGCATGATCGGTCAGCAGCGCCAGCCGTGACGCCTCGTCGGGCGCCTCGAGCGCTTTGAGATATGCGTCGAGCGGCGCTTTCGCGTCGATGACGACGTACTTGCCGCCGGGCAGGCGGACGACGACGTCCGGGCGCATGCGGCGCTCTTCGGTGGTGAAGGTGTGCTGCTCCTCGAAGTCGCAGTGCTCCACCATTCCGGCGAGCTCGACGACACGCTTCAACTGGAGCTCGCCCCAGCGTCCGCGGACACCGGGCCGCTTCAAGGCGTCGGTCAGGCGCCGCGTTTCGTCGCGAAGGCTCTGCCCGGCGGTATCCAGCGACACGATGCGCTGGAGCAGCTGGGCCCCTGATTCGACGCGCCGGCGCTCGGCGTCCTTGACCTCGCGATCCACCTGCTCGAGCGTCCTGGCCATCGGCGCCAGCAGATCTTCGATCGCCTTCTTGCGCTGATCGATATCCGAGGTCGCCTGGGTGCGCGCTTCGCGCAGACGCGATTCGGCGAGGGTGAGGAACGCTTCGTTGTTGGTTCTGAGCGCGTCGGCGCTGAGGGCCTGAAAGGCTTCGCGCAGCCGCGATTCGCCGTCCTGGTGCGTCTTGAGGCGCTCGGCAAAAACCGTGCGGGTGGCGATCCAGCCGATCAGCGCGCCAAGACCAAGACCGAGGATTAGCGTGATGACCGAAGGAATCAGGGTTATGGGCATCTAGTATCGCATTACTTGGACCTGAGATTCACCGAGACACTACGAATGGTAGCCATGCTTCCGGGAGCTGCAGCTCCGCAGCGTGAATGGCGTCGCCGAATGCCGTCCGCCGCTCCGTTGGCGACGACTGACGAGCCCGCAAACCATCGGCAATCGTCTGAAGCGCGTGACGCGCGGCGATCTGCGCGTGGCGCCGTTTGTCGATATACGCGCCGATGCCTTGCACCGACGCCATGCGAGCGTCGGTACGCGCGGCTTTGAGGCTGTCGAGGCGGAAGCGATCGATCGGCTCGAGCGGCAGCTGGTACTGAAAGCGCGCCTCGGAGCCGGTATCGAGCTGGCCCGCCGCCGCGATTCCGCGCTGCCGATCCAGGTCCGCGCGGTAACACTGGAAACACAAAGGGCGTGTCGGGCGCGTGAGCCTGCCTCGCTGAGGGTCGTCGGCATCGGGCTGAGCGGAGGCGGGTCGAGCGGACCCGCCGGCTTCTCGCTGCAAAGCAGCGCGGCAGGCAGCACACAGCGCCTTAGGGCGTCTGCCTTCCAGCTCTCCGCCAGGAAAGCTAACCCACTCATCTTGTGCGAGTTGACCGTATTCTGGTGCCATGGCAGTCAGTCTAACCGCTGCCTGTGACAGGACAGGTCACATCGGGGTCGGATACGGGGTCGGATACGGGGTCGGATACCGTATCCGACCCCGTCTTTCCGTCTTGTCAGACGTGGATGTATTGGACCGGATTCCCGCACGCCTCGAGGAAACGCGCGAAATCGTCCTTCGACACCACCAGCGTGGCGGTGTTGATGTTCGGGTGAAACGACAGGCGTTCGGCGCCCTGCAGATCGCGATCGACGACCACGCGCACGCTATGGCTGCCGTCGTGGATCAGGCCGAACGGCGACACGGATCCAGGCGTCAGACCCAGGTGCTTCAACAGCCGTTCAGGCGATCCGAAGCTCAGCTTGCCGTCGCCGATCTGATTCGCGACCGCCCGCAAATCCGCCTTCTTCGAGTGTTCCAGGATCAGGAGGTAGTGCCGATCGCCCTTCTGGTTCCGCAGAAATAGGTTCTTGCAGTGCGCGGCGTCGATGCCGGCCCAGTGTTCGGCGGCCTGCTCGACGGTCGCGACCGGCGGGTGCTCGTGCCGCTCGAACGCAATCCCGAGGTCGCGCAACCTCTCGACGACTGGAACTTCTTCGGCGGTCATCTAGGGGAACCGTCCCAGGGCGTTGAGGAGCTCGAGCTTGGCCCGGCGCAGGGTGTCCTCGGCGACCGCCACCGCCATGTCGGCGTCACGCGAGACGCGCTCGGCGTCGATGACCTCGATGTTGGTCGCCGCCCCGGCGCGGAAGCTGATATTGGTGATGCTGAGGATCTGGCGCGCTTCGTCTGCCACCGCTCGCGCAGTCGCCAGCGTGCGTTCGCCGCTGGCCACAGCTTCGCGCGCGGCCCGCACCTCGGCACCCGCCCGGGTCGTCGCGCCGGCGAGGTTCGCGCGCGCCTCCTCCACCGCCGCCTCGCGCTGGATCCTGGTCCCCGCGCGCTGGCCGCTGTCGAAGATCGGCACGTTCCCCAGCAGCAGGAACCGCCAGCTGTTGGCCGGCAGAAAGAACTGCGCGGGAAACGTGGCCGCCGGCGAAAAGAGCGCATCGATCGTCGGCCAGTAATCCTTCGAGCTGTCGCGGACGATGCGTGCCGCCGTCTGTTCCTCGGCAGCAAACAGCTTCAGATCCGTGCGCAACAGCAACAGCGGCGCTGCCTGATCGGCAATCGGCGGCGCCGGGAAATCGGGCACGTCGGACGCATCCACCGGACCGTCGACGGCGATGAGCACGCCCAGCGCTTCCTGCGCGCGATACACCCCCAGACGCGCGATCTCGACCAGCCCCTCGTCGGTCGACACCTGCTGCTGCGCGCGCAGCGCGTTGAGCCGGCTGCCCATACCCTGACGTTCGAGCTCGGTGGCCAGATCGAAATGAGCGCGGGCGACCTCGAGCGCTCGCAGGTTGGCTTCCACCAGGCGGCGCTGGGTGATGATGGTCAGGAAGGCGTCAGCGGTCGCGAATGCGACCTGACGTTTCGTGTTGGCCACGTTGAGCTCGGCGACGTTCTTGGTATCGGCCGCCTGCGCGCGCCGCGCCCACGCCGCGCCGGCGAGGATCGGCTGGCCGGCGGTGACCGACGCCGTCACCTGGCTTCGCGGTGTGACGGTCGCTCCATCAAACTCGACGCCCCGATTGAGGTTCGTCCACGTAATGTCGCTGGTCACATGGGTCAGCGTGCCTGCACGCGCCTGCCGAATCAGACCCTCGGCGGCCAGAATCCCGCTCGCGGCCGCCGCGACGTTCGGATTCTTTTCGATCGCCCGGTCGATCGCTTCCTTGAACGTGACGCGAAAGGCGGGCGCCGGGGCGGTCTGCGCAGACGCCGCCGCAGCATGTGCTGCGAGCACGGCCAGCGCGCACCGCGCAACGTTCCCGTAGCGCAGCCCTCTACGACTGCCGTTGGCGGCCAATGCTTGTGACAACGACATAGAGAACCGGAATGAACGCGAGGTTCAGGAACGTGGAGGCCAGCATGCCGCCGGCGACAGCGGTGCCGACCGAGTGCCGCGCCTCGCGGCCGGCGCCGCTCGCCAGCACGAGCGGCATCACGCCGAGGATGAAGGCGAGCGACGTCATCAGGATCGGCCGCAGCCGGATGCGCGCGGCTTCGACGGCGGCATCGGCGATCGACAGACCGCGCGCGCGCAACTGCTCGGCGAACTCGACGACCAGAATGCCGTTCTTCGCCGACAGACCGATCAGCATGACCAGACCAATCTGGCAGTAGACGTCGTTGATCAGGCCGCGGCCCCACTGCGCGGCGAGGGCACCAAGGATCGCGATCGGGACCGAGAGAAGAATGATGAACGGCAGCGTGACGCTCTCGTACTGGCCCGCGAGCGTCAGGTAGACCAGCAGCAGCCCCAGCCCGAAGATCATCGCGGACTGGCTGCCCGCCTTGATCTCTTCGAGCGAGATGCCGGACCACGCGTAGGTGAACCCCTGCGGCAGCGCACGGTCCGACAGCTGCGCGAGGATTTGCAGCGCCTGACCCGAGCTGTAACCGGGTGCCGCGGATCCGTTGAATTCCGCGGCGCGGAACAGGTTGTAGTGGTTGATCGTCTTCGGCGCCGTCGTCTCGCGCACCGAAACGACGTTGCTCAGCGGCATCATCCGCGACCCAGAGGTCCGCACGTAGTACTTCTCGATGTCGCTGGGGTGCGCGCGGAACTGCCGATCGGCCTGCACGTAGACTCGATACGACCGGTTGTTGAAGTCGAAGTCGTTCACGTACGCCGACCCCAGCAGGATCTGCATCGTGTTCGTGATCTCGCTGAGCGACATCCCGACCGCTTTGGCCTGCTCACGATCGATGTCGACAACCAGCTGCGGATCGTTCGCGGTGAACTGCGTGAAGAATCCCGCTAATCCAGGCGTCTGATTCGCCTGTGCGGTCAACTGCTGCGCCGCGGCTCCGAGGTTCTCGATCGGTCCGCCCGTCTGATCGAGGAGCTCGTAGGTCACGCCCCCGAAGAAGCCCAGCCCGTTGATCGCCGGCGGCAGGAACGGAAACACCATTCCGCCCGTGATCTGGCTGAACGCGCCAAACAGCTTCCCGACGATGGCCTTCGCCGACTGATCCTCGCGCCGCCGCTCTTTGAAGTCCGCCAGTTGCGCGAACAGAATGCCCTGATTCGGCGCGCTGCCGGCGAAGCTGAACCCGCCGGCCGCGAACATGTGCTTGGTCTCGGGCATCTTCAGCATGATCTGCTCGGTCTGGCGCACGATGTCCATTGTGTAATCGAGCGACGCTCCCGGTGGCGCCTGCACCAGCACGAGGATGTACCCTTGATCTTCGTCGGGCACGAAACCTTGCGGGACACGCGTCACGATCCAATACGTCGCACCGAGCAGCAGCACGAACGCGACGACGACGAGGGCGCGGACACGAATCAGCGCGCGGAGCATCGCCACCATGCCGGCGGTGCCGCCGTCGATGACACGGTTCACGCCGCGGAAGAAGATCCCCTTCGGCTTCTCGACACGTCCGAGCAGCAGCGCCGAGAGCGCCGGCGTCAGCGTGAGCGCGTTGAAGGCCGAAATCGCCATCGACACGGCGATCGTCAGCGCGAACTGCTGATACAGGCGGCCCGTCGTGCCTGGGAAGAACGCGACCGGCACGAAGACGGCCGCCAGCACCAGCGCCGTGGCGAGGACGGCGCTCGTCACCTCGCGCATCGCTTCTGACGCAGCCTCGCGGGTATCGGGGTCAGACCCCTGGTGCGCAGGCGCGGGGGGCTGACCCCGACTGTGGATGTGCCGTTCGATGTTCTCGATCACGACGATGGCGTCGTCCACGACGAGGCCCGTGGCGAGCGTGATGCCGAACAGCGTCAGCGTGTTGATCGAAAACCCGAACAGCTTCACGAACGCGAAGGTCCCGATGAGCGAGACGGGAATCGTGATCGTGGGGATGAGCGTCGTCCGCCAGTTCTGGAGGAACAGGAACATGACGAGGACGACCAGGCCGATGGCTTCGATCAGGGTCGTCACCACCTCGCGAATCGATTCGGACACGACGGTCGTGGTCTCGAACGCGATCTTGACCTGGAGCCCGGGCGGAAAACGGCGCGACAGCCGCTCGATTTCGGCGCTGACGTCACGATAGACCTGCAGCGAGTTCGCGGTCGGCAGCTGCAGCACGCCAAACCCGACGCCGTCGCGCGCGTTGTAGCGCATCGCGGTCGTGTAACTCTCCGAGCCGAGCTCGGCGCGGCCAACCTCCTTGACGCGGACCAGCGCGCCGTCGGGCGATCGCTTGAGAATCACGTTGTCGAACTGCGCCGGATCGCTCAACCGTCCGGCGGCACGGACGCTGATTTGAAACGACTGGCCCTCCTGCGACGGTTCGGCGCCGACGGCGCCGGCCGCGACCTGCACGTTCTGTTCGCGCAGCGCCTGCACGACTTCGTCGGCGGTGAGGTTGCGCCCCGCCAGCTTGTCGGGATCCAGCCACAGCCGCATCGCGTAGCGGCCGATGCCGAACACCATCACCTGTCCGACGCCCGGCACGCGGCGGATGTCGTCGACGACGAATCGATCGAGATAGTTGCTGATGAAGAGCGGATCGTATTCGTCGTGCTCGGCGTACGCCGCCGCGGCGATGACGAAGTTGCTCGAGACCTTGGTGACCGAGATGCCGACCTGCTTCACCTCGTTCGGCAGGCGCCCCTCGGCCTGCGAGATCCGGTTCTGGACGTCGACGGCCGCGGCGTCGAGGTTGCGCGCGATGTCGAACGTGATCGTGATGGCCGACGTGCCATCGTTGCCGCTCGTCGACGTCATGTAGAGCATGCCTTCGACGCCGTTGATCACCTGCTCGAGCGGAGTCGTGACGGCGGTTTCGACGGTCTGCGCGTCTGCGCCGTTGTAGAAGGCCGTGACCAGCACCTGCGGCGGCGCCAGCTCCGGAAACTGCGCAATCGGCAGCGTCGGGATGGCGATCAGGCCGGCCAGGATGATCACCAGCGAGCACACGCTCGCCAGAATCGGTCGACGGATGAACGTATCAACGATCACGATGAACTCTCAAGTCTCAACGCCCAACGCTCAGCGGGGCTTGCCTGGCGCCGAGCGTTGAGACTTGTCAGTTGAGCCTTCCAACGGCGCCGCTTGAATGGTGGCGCCGTCGGCGAGCTTCATGGTGCCGGAGGTGACGATGCGCTCGCCGGCTTTCAGGCCGTCGAGGACCGGGTAATTGTCGCCGGCGATGGGGCCGACCTTGATGGCCCGTTGTTTCGCGACCAGCTTGCCGCCGGCGTCCTCGGCCACGAAGGCGAAGAACTGTCCGGACACGCGGAGCACGGCGGTGACGGGTATCATCAGGCCCGGGCTCGTCTTCCAGACGATCCTCGCACGCACGTACTGCATCGCGCGCAAGGCGCCGCTCGGATTCCTTACCTGGCCCTTTACGAGAATCGACTGCGTCTGGTCGTCGACGTGCGGCGAGATGAAGTTCACCACACTCGTCGCCAATGTCTCGTTGCCGTCGCTGCTGAGAATCTGAATCGGCAGTCCGTTCTTCAGCGCCGGCGCACGCTCGATCGGGACCGAGACGTACACCTCGAGCGTCTCGTTCTGATCGATCGTCGTCAGCACGGTCTGCGGCGTCACGACGTGCCCGACACGGACCGGCACGTCGCCGATGACACCCGCGGTTGGCGCCGCGATTGTGAAGTAGCGCAGCTGTACCTCCTGCTGCTGAACCTGCGCCTGCAGTGCTTTCAGCGACGCTTCCGCCGTGCGCAGCTCGGTTTCGGCACGCTCCTGTTCCTGCTTGCTGATCGCGCCGGCGGCGTACAAATCCTTCGTGCGCTGCGCCTGTTGCCGCGCAAAGGCGACCGCCGCTTCGCGCGCGGCGCGTTCGGCCTCCTGACTGGAGACCGCGGCCTGCTGCCGGCGCGGATCGATCTGCATCAGCGGCGCGCCCTGACGGACGCGGTCGCCCGATTTGACGAGGATCTGCGTGATCTGGCCGTCGATTTGCGGCTGGATCGTCGTCGATCGCAACGACTTCAGCGTCGCGACGTACTCCGTCGTCTCTTCGATCGGCCGCATCTCCGCCGTGGCCACCGTGACGGGGGTGGGGGGCATTTGCGGCGGCGGCCCGTTGGTTTGTGCGCGATTGCAGGCGGCGACCGCCAGCGCAGCCCAGAGCGCCGCGCTCGCGGTCCTGGTCGACGACATGACGACTATCTTATCCGCCCCGGTCAAGATCAACTCACAGGCAGTGGCGTTCGTCTAAGCACGGGAACGCTCTACGGGTTCATCAAGTGTCTGCTGAACCTGGGCCTTGTCCGCGACCAGCGCGCCGCCGAGTTTCGCGGTGATTTCGGCGACGACATGGCGGGGCCACGTTCAGACCAGCGGCGCGACGTGCTCGCGCGGGGAGGCTCCATGGCGGCGCTTCGTTTGTGGTCGGACACGATCCGCGGTGTGCTGACGACGGCGCCGCGCCAGCACCTGGATCTCCTGAGCGGCGACATTCGCTACGCCCTCCGCAATCTGCGCTGCAATCCAGGCTTCACTATCGTCGCGGTCCTCGCGCTGGCAGTCGGCATCGGGGCGAACACCGCGGTGTTCACCATCGTGAACGGTGTGCTCTTGCGGGCGCTGCCCTACGGCCATCCCGGCGAGCTCGTGACGATGTTCGAGAAAGTGCCGGGCGCGCCGGTGAACAAGTTCGGTTTCTCGCCGCCGGACTTCGAAATCGTCCGCGACGCGTTGCAGTCGTACACGGGCATGTTCGCGTACCGCAACGAGACGGTCGAGTTGTCAGGCGTTGGGGAATCCCAGCGCGTCGTCGCGACGCGGGTCTCGCCCGAGATGTTCGGCGTGCTCGGCGTTGCACCGATCGTGGGCCGCGCGCTGACGGCCGATGACGACCGGGCGAACGCGAAAGTGGTCGTGATTGGCTACGGTCTGTGGACCCGCGCCTTCGGGCGCGACCCGTCGGCCATCGGGCGCACGCTCGCGCTCGACCGCGAACCGTTCACCATTGTCGGGGTGATGGGCGACGCCTTCGAGTTCCCGCCGCGCGGCGGCGAGATCAACAACGAGCCGGGGACGCTCTACGTCCCGATCGCGTTTTCGCCGTTCCAGCGGCAGGGGTTCGGCAGCCAGTACAACAACAGCGTCGTCGCGCGGCTGAAGCCCGGCGTGACGGCGGCGCAGGCCCGCGCCGAGCTCGTGGCGATCGTGAAACCGCTGGCCGAGCGGTATCCACCTGTTCTCGCGAAGATGGCGGCGTCACTGTCGATACCGATGTGGCCGTTCATCGACGAGGTCGTCGGACAGAGCCGGCGGATGATCGTCGTGCTCATGGGCGCGGTTGCCATCGTGCTGCTCATCGGCTGCGCCGACGTCGCCAACCTGATGCTGACCCGCGCCGGCTCCCGTCAGCGGGAGCTTGCCGTCCGTTCGGCGCTCGGCGCCAGCCCGGCGCGCGTCGTGCGCCAGCTCCTCACGGAAGGGTTCGTCCTCGCGTGCATCGGGGGCGCGGCGGGCCTGCTGCTCGCCTGGTGGATCATGCGCGCGATGCTGGCGCTGGCCGGCGACGCGCTCCCGCGCGTGGAGGCGATCGCGTTCGATCGCCGCGTGCTTGCCTTCACGATCGCGCTGGCCTGCCTGACCCCTCTGGTCTTCGGCGTCGTTCCGGCGTTGCGCGCGGCTCTGCGCTCGACGTTCGAGGCCCTCAAGGAAGGCGGACGCGGCGGCTCCGCAGGGCGCGGTCGGCAGCGCATGCTCGGGGCATTGGTGGTTGCGCAGTTCGCCCTCGCGTTGATGCTGTCGGTGGGCGCGGGCCTGCTCGTCCGAAGCTTCATGCGCCTCCTCGGCACCAGCCCCGGGTTCCGGGCGGAACAACTGGTCACCGCGTCAGTCCAGCTGCCGCGGGGACGCTATCGCGACGGTCCGCAGATCAAAGCCTTCTACCAACAGGCGGTTGACGCCGTTCGATCGATCCCGGGGGTCCGCGCCGCCGCGAGCAGCACCGATCGACCGCTGAGAATCCAGGAGCGTCGAACGTTCACGCCGGACGCGACGGCACAGGCCCAGCCGCCACTCGGTCGCGTGGTGGCGGCCACCTGGACCGCGGGCAGCTACTTCGAAGCACTCGGCATCACGCTCACACGCGGCCGGTTCTTCACCGACGCCGATGGGCGCGAAAGCGGACGCGTCGTGATTCTCAGCGAGATGCTCGCCCGACGGCTCTGGCCGGATCAGGATCCGATCGGGCATCAGATCAAATGGGGGATCGAGCCGAGCCGCAATCCCTGGATGACGGTCGTCGGTGTCGTCGGCGACATGAACCAGAGTGCCTTGGGCATCGATCCGATCGCGCAGACCTACGAGCCGATCTGGCAGGAGCCGGATGCCCGTCCCATCCTGGACTTCTATCGCCGCGTCAATCTGCTGGTCCGGTCCGATCGCGATCCGTCCGCGGTGCTGGCGTCCATTCGAGGCGTTCTCGCCCGGCTCGATCCCGAACTGCCGTTGTCGGACGCACAGCCGGCGGTTGAAGTCGTGGGGGATTCGGTGCGCCCCCAGCGCTTCAGCATGACGATCGTTGGGTTGTTCGCGATCGTGGCACTCGCCCTGGCGGCGATCGGCATCTACGGCGTCCTGGCCAACGCGGTCACGCAGCAGACCCACGAGATTGGCGTCCGCATGGCGCTTGGGGCGGGCGGCGCGTCGGTGATGTGGTCCGTGCTCCGCCGGGCGCTGCTGCTGATGGCAATTGGCGTGGCGATTGGCACCGCGGGGGCAATTGCCCTTACGCGAGTCATGGCAGGGTTACTTTACGAAGTGCATCCGACTGATGCGGCGACGTTCGCCGGTTCTGCACTGCTCCTGGCGCTCTTGGCCGTCGCCGCGAGCCTCGTTCCGGCGTGGCGCGCGACTCGCGTCGATCCCCTCGTGGCGCTGCGGGCCGACTAACCCGTTCTGTAATCAGCGACTAAATTTGTAATCGAGAATAGCCCAGCTCCAACGCGGACTTAACGTCCGTCGGAGCATTTCTGTCGTCGCGATCCAATTGGCCGCCGGCACCAAGCTTGCCTGCAGCCCACTCGTGTTCGCATCCTTTCTCGCCCGTTTCTCCCACGACCTTGCGATCGATCTCGGCACGGCCAACACCTGCGTCTTCGCACGGGGACGCGGCATTGTCGTCAGCGAGCCATCCATCGTCGCCCTGAACAAAATCAACGGCCGCATCGAGGCGGTCGGGATCGAAGCCAAGGAGATGCTCGGCCGCACGCCGGGCAACATCACGGCGATCAAACCCATGAAAGACGGGGTGATCGCCGACTTCGAAGCCGCCGAGAGGATGCTCAACTACTTCATCAGGAAGGCGCACAAACGCAGCGGCTTCCTGCGCCCCCGCGTCGTCATTGGCGTGCCGTCCGAGATTACCCAGGTAGAGCGCCGCGCCGTGAAAGACAGCGCGATGCGCGCCAAGGCGAGCGAGGTCCATCTGATTGAAGAGGCGATGGCCGCGGCGATCGGCGCCGGCATGCCCATCACCGAAGCGTCGGGCAACATGGTGGTCGACATCGGCGGCGGCACGACCGACATCGCGGTCATTTCGCTGGCGGGAGTGGTGTACGGGAAATCTGTACGCGTCGCCGGGAACGAGCTGGACGAGGCGATCATTCAGCACGCCCGCAAGGCGCACAACCTCCTGGTTGGCGAGCGCACCGCCGAGCAGATCAAGATGGAGATTGGATCCGGCTACCCGCTCGAGCAGCGGCTGACGATGGAAGTCAAAGGCCGCCACCTGATGGAAGGCCGCCCTAAAACCGTGACCATGGACGATGTGGAAATCAGGAAGGCGCTCAGCGAACCTGTTCGCTTCATCGTCCAGGCGGTCCACGATGCTCTCGAGCGCATTCCACCGGAGCTCTCCGCCGACATCTTCGATCGCGGCATCATCCTGACCGGCGGCGGGTCGCTGCTGAAGAACCTGGACAAGCGCCTCCGCGAAGAAACCGGTTTGCCGGTGCAGCTGGCGGAGGATCCCTTGTCGTCCGTCGTCCTCGGCGCAGGCAAGATGCTGTCGGACTTCAACCTGCTCCGCCGCATCTCGCTGGACTAGGTCCCCGACATCCCCGACAACAGCGCTTCACGAAGAACGAAGGCTCACGAAGAGCACGAAGAGATCTCTAAATCTTCGTGAGCTTCGGTCGCTTCGTGCCTTTGTGATAGACCGTTGGATCCGGCAGAAGTCTCGCCGAACTTACCTCCGCAGGTTGATAGAATCGCCAGGTGCCGCGCAACGCGGAGGTTATCCGCCAATGGACGATCCTGCGCGAGATCGAGCGGGCGCGGGGCTCCGGCGTGACGATCGACGAACTGGCGGCGCTCTGCGCTGTCACGACGCGAACCATTCGTCGCGATCTGCAGGCGCTGGAAGAGGCCGGTTTCCCGCTGTTCGACGACAAGGGACGCGACGATGGGAGGACACGCTGGCTGGTGAACGGCCAGGCGTTCAAAGGCCTGTCAGCCGGCCTCACGGTCTCGGAGCTCTGCGCGCTGTATTTCTCGCGGACGCTCCTCGAATCGCTATCGGGCACGCCGTTTCGCGACGACGTCGAGAGCGCCTTCGAGAAGCTGTCCTCGGCGCTGACGCCGCACATGCGGCAGTTCCTCGATCAGCTGCCGCGCGTGATCGCGACCAAGGGCGACCCGGCGCGCCGGAAGGACGATCCGAAGCAGCAGCGCCTGATCGCGCGGGCGCTCGAAGGGACGTTGCAGCTGCGGCAGGCAACCATCCTCTACCACTCCAAGTCGAGCGAGCGAACCAAGACCTATCTGGTCCATCCCTACCGGCTGGCGTTCGCGCAGGGCGGTCTGTATCTGCTGGCGTATGTGCCGGAGTACGGCGAGGTCCGAACGTTCGCGGTCGAACGGCTGCAGGAGCTCTCGCTCCTCGAGGAACGCTTCACGCCAATCGAGGATCTGCCGGATACCGCTTTTCCACACTCGCTCGGCGTCCACTCGGGTCCGCCCGAACGCGTGGAGATCGAGTTTCAGCCTGCCGCCGCGGATTACGTGCGCTCGCGCGAGTGGCACGCCTCCCAGTCATTGCGGGATGATGAGGCGGGCCACCTGCTGATGACGCTCGACGTCTGTCTCGATCGCGCGTTGCGGAGCTGGATTCTGAGCTTCGGACCGTTCGCGCGTGTCGTGGCGCCGGCGTCGCTCGCGAAAGAGATCGCCGAACAATTCGAGGAAGCCCGAGCGAGGTACGCCTCATGACAAAAGTCCAGACCGGCACGAAAACACGAAAATACGATGAAGACCAATCAGGTTTCGTGCTGTCGTGCTTTCGTGGTTGTGCCATAGGCGTCACAATTCTGTTCATGTCGGCACCGGCGGCGGCGGCCACGAAAGCCATCAAGGCGGGCCGGCTGGTGGATGCGACCGGCAAAGTGATCCGCAACGCGGTGATCGTCGTCGACAACGATCGCATCGTGTCCGTCGGGACCGGCGCGCCCCCGGCGGGCGCGGAAATCATCGACCTTAGCGGGTTCTCGGTGATCCCCGGGCTGATCGATCTCCACACGCACATGACCTATTACTGGGACCGCACACCCGGTACGCGGCCGCTGGCCCAGCCGCGGCGGCCGGCGGGCGTGACAGTCGCGCTCGCCGCCGACAACGCCCGCCTAACGCTCGAGACCGGCGTCACGACCGTGCGCGACCTCGGCGCGCAGAACGAGACCGACTACGCGATGCGCGATTTGATCAACATGGGCCGGATGGTCGGGCCACGAATGTTCGTGGCGGGCCAGGGCCTGTCGGCGCCGCGCGACGGCGCACCGAAGCCGGACTACGGGCAGCTGGCGGACGCGCGCGTGACCGCCGGATCGGACTGGGTCAAGGTCTACGGCTCGCGCGGCAGCTATCAGAGCGTGGACACGACGCAGACGCTCACCTACGAACAGATGAAGGCGGCGGTCGACGCCGCCCACGCGAAGAGCCGGCCGGTGGCGATCCATTCCTATGGGCCTTCCGGCGTGAAGGACGCGGTGCGCGCGGGCGCCGATTCGATCGAGCACGGCATCGACCTGGACGACGAGACGATCGCGGACATGGCGCGCCGCGGCACGGTCTGGGTGCCGACGATCGATCACAACCGCTACTACGTCGACGCCAAGGACGAATTCGGCTTTGCGCCCGACACGATTCCGCCGCTGAAGGCCTACATCGAGAAGAACCTCGAGTCCACGCGCCGCGCGTTCAAGGCGGGCGTCACAATCGGGATGGGATCGGACGCCGTCTACACGATGTTCGGCCAGAACACGCGCGAGCTGGAATGGTTCGTCAAGGCCGGCATGACACCGGCGCAGGCGCTCGCCACCGCGACGACGATTCCGGCCGCGTTGCTGGGCCATGCCCGTGACCTCGGCGCGATCGCCCCGGGCTATTTCGCCGATATCGTCGCCGTCGAAGGCGACCCGCTGGTGGACATCACGGTTGTCGTCAGCCGCGTGCGCTGGGTCATGAAAGCCGGGGCGGTCGTCGTCGACCGCACGGGGCAAGCCGCTCCGAAGCAGCGGCCGGTTCCTTGAGCCCCTGTCTTCTCCTCGTCGTCTTCTGTTGTAGCGCGCTACAGGCACGAGACGCCACCGGCGTCATCCGCGGCATCGTCGTCGACACGAAAGAAGGCACTAGCATCCGCGGCGTAGCGGTTCGCCTGCAGTCCACCGGCCGTACCGTGGTCACCGGCGACGACGGGAGATTTGAGATCGCGGAGGTGCCGATCGGGAATCAGGAGCTCTACGTCTCCGCGGTGGACTTCATCCTCGTCAAACGAACCGTGACGGTTGCGGCGGGCGCCGTCACCGACGTGTCGATCGTTCTCGCCGAAGGCACTGGCACCTACACCGAAACGGTGAACGTCCGTGGAACCGCGGGCGCCGGCAACATCCCACGACGCGAGCCGGCGGTCGCGTCCCAGCAGACGATCGGCGGACGCGAGCTGCAGCAGCTGCGCGGCATCCTCACCAACGACCCGCTTCGGGCGGTGCAGGTGCTGCCGGCGGTCGCCGCCGGCGACGATTTCCGCAGTGAGTTCGCGATCCGCGGTGCCGGCGTGCGGCAGATGAATTTCACGTTCGAGGGCATCGCGACGCCGTTCCTGCTGCACACCGTGCAACAGGTGCACGACAGCGGCTCGATTGCCATGGTCAACGGCGATGTTCTCGAGGAAATCACGCTGCTCAACGGCGCCTACCCCGAGCGTCACGGCAATCGCACCGCGGCCGAAATCGACTTCTTGATGCGCGAGGGATCGCGCGACCGGGTGCAGAGCCATCTCTCGGTCAGCGCTATCGATGCATCGGGTGTCGTCGAAGGGCCGATCGGCGGATCCAAGCGTGGGGCGTGGTTGTTCTCCGCGCGCAAGAGCTATCTCGATCTGATCGTCGAGCGCCTGTATCCCGAGCAGAACCTGAGTTTCGGCTTCGCGGACACCCAAGCGAAGGTCACTTATGACGTCACCTCGCGTCATCAGGTGCAGGTGGCGTTCACCGGCGGTCGATCGCGGCTCGAACGCGCGCCGGACCTCCTCGGCGCGGGCAACCTCCGCGACGCCACCAATCAATCGGCGCTCGGGGTCCTGACGTGGCGATACCTGCCGTCACCGCGCGTCTCGCTGATCCAGCGCGCCGCCGTGGTCGAGAACCGGTTCCGCAACTCCAGCCGCGACGGCGCGGAGCTCGATGGCGGAGACGCCGCCGAAGCCATCTATCGGACGGACGCGTCGTTTTCGCCGGCCGCGCACGTGCTCGTCGAAGGCGGCGGCGAAGCGCGCCACACCTCAGGCATCGGACGCGAGCAACGTCTGGTCGCCGGCCGGTTCCAGACACGCGAGGCGTACGACAGCGCGGCCATGGCTCTCTCGCTGTACGGCCAGGTCCGGCTGGGATCGTCGAGCGGGTTCTCCATCACGCCTGGCATTCGTGTCGATCATCGCTCGCTCGTGACGCGGACGACCGCGTCTCCCTGGGTGCAGATGCTGTGGCCGCTGACGGCTGGCTTCGCGGTTCGCGGCGGCGGCAGCCTGCATCACCAGGAACCGGATTTCGCGGAACTGCTCGGGACCCGCGGAACGCGCGATCTCCGGCCGGAGCGCGCGTACCACGCGGACATCGGCGTCGAAGGGCGGCTCGGCACGTCCGGCCGCTGGCAGGTGACCGCCTACAATCGCGAGGATCGCGATCTGCTGCGGCTGCCGGACACCGAGTTGCGGGTCGTCAACGGCGTCGTGCTCAACGGCTCGGTGACCAGTCACTACATGAATGCGCTCGACGGCCACGCCCGCGGAGTCGAATGGCTCGTCCAGCGCCAGTCGCCGAACGGGTTCTCGGGATGGGCGTCGTACGCGCTCGGTTTCGCGCGGTATCACGATCGCACGACCGGAGAATCGTTCTGGGGTGACTTCGATCAGCGCCACACGGTCAACCTGTATGGCATCTACCGCCTCAGCGATCGTCTGAGCGTGAGCGCGCGATTCCGCGCCGGCAGCAACTTTCCAACGGTGGGCTATTGGGCGTCTCAGGACGGTGTCGACTACGCGGGCGAGCTCTCGGCGGGCCGCAACACGCTACGGGTGGCGCCGTACTCGCGCCTCGACGCGCGCGCGAACCGCACGTTCACGTGGGATCGGAAGCGGCTGACGCTGTTCCTCGAAGCGATCAATGTCTACAACCGGACGAACCTCCGCGCGGCGCTGCCGTCAGTCAACCGTCGAACCTTCGAGGCCACCGGCCTGTTCGAGCCGATGGTTCCGCTGATTCCGTCGGTCGGCATCCTGCTGGAATTCTGAGAAAGTTAAAAGTGAAAAGTCAAAAGTTAAAAGTTAAAGTTCAAAGTGGAAAGTCGTGTTGAAAGCCACGATCAACGGTCGGCCGCGAAGACGCGTCCACTCTTCGCTTTGAGCTCGAACTTCTAATCACGACTTTTGACTTTCGACTTTCGACTTTTGACTTTTGACCTTCGACTTTAACTTTTAACTTTTAACTTTTAACTTTCCGTGGTACGGCTGCTCGCTGTCGACATCGACGGCACGCTCCTTGACGGTCGTGGACAGCTTCCCGATGCCCACCGTGACGCGCTGGTCGACGCGGTCGACGCCGGCATCGACGTCGCGCTCGTCACCGGACGCAGCTTTCATTTCGCCCGGCCGATCGCCGATCTGCTGCCAATTCCGCTGACGCTCGTCGTCAACAACGGGGCCGTCGTGAAACGGAAGACCGGCGAGACGGAGATCCGGAACGTTCTGGCCCGAGACGCGGCGCGGGCCGTGCTCGCCGAAACCCGGCATCTCGAGGACAGCGTGGCTGTGGTGTTCGACCGGCCCGACGAGCGGCAAATCGTCTTCGAGCGGATGGACTGGTCGCACCCCCATCGGCGGGGCTACTACGAGAAGAACAAGGCGTTCATCTCGCACACACCGGCGCTCCTGTCGGAGGTCCTCGCCGACGATCCGATTCAGGTGATGTTCAACGGCAGCGTGGCGCCGATGCGAGCGCTCGCGCAGGCGCTGCGATCGCTGCCGGTCGCCGATCGGATTTCCGTGGCGGTCACGGAGTACGAGCTGCGCGATTTCTCGCTGGTCGACGTCAACGCCGCCGGCTGTTCGAAAGGCACCACGCTCGCGCGCTGGGCGTTGTCACGTGGCGTAACGCGGGACGCGGTGATGGCCGTCGGCGACAACCTGAACGACGTCGACATGCTGGACTTCGCCGGGGTGGCGGTCGTGATGGGCAACGCGACCGACGCGCTCAAGTCGCGCGGGTACCTCCAGACCGGCACGAACGACGAGCACGGCCTCGCCGACGCCGTCCGCCGTTACGCTCTGAATCGCGGATAAGCGTTCTAAGGTTCTAGCGTTCTAACGTTCTTTAATTGTCGAAAGGTCATTTGCCCGGTGCGAGCCGTTTCAGCTCTTCGAACCAGTTCTGCACGACCACGATCGACGCTGACGTGGCGGTGTCGTTCGCCTCGATCATCAGGAATCGACCGTCAGGTCCCACGTCGTAGCCGCGCGCCGAACCCGGCACAAACCCGCCCTCGAACAACACCCGCGGCGTCCCCACGCGCAAGTTCGACTCCTGCGTGACCACCGCGGTCGACAGCACCTTCGGACCGTTCTCGTAGAACAGTTCGCGGCCATCACGCGACCAGACCGGATCGCGCCCACCATCTGGTGAGACGCGAACGGGCGCACCCGGGCCCGGGAACGGCCGCACCCAGACTTCCGACCTCCCCGTTTGATCGGATACATAAGCGACCCAGTGCCCGTCTGGCGAGAAACGACCATCGGTCTCGTCGAGTGGAGTCTGCAGCCATGGCCGAGTCGTCCGGTCGCTCATCTGCAGCAGCCAGAGATCGGACCGCGTCCGGCTAGCGGTCTCGGAGAACAGGACGAACGCGCCATCGGTCGACCAGGCCAGCGGAAGTTTGACGTTTTCGCTCGTCGTCAACCGCTCTGGCTCCGTCACGCTCCCGTCAGCGGGAATCGAGAGCATGTGATTCGAGCTCCCAGCGGGAGACAGGAAGACGATGCGCTTGCCGTCTGGCGACCAGATCGGAAAGATGTTGTGCCCTTGAAACGTGAGCTTCAACGGTTGAGCGCCGCCGCTGAGATCGTAGATCCAGACATCGCCACGGGCGCTCGGGCCGACCGTGAGTGCAAGACGTCGACCGTCCGGCGAGAGCCGCGGGTACCGTGGACTCTCCACGGGCTGTTCAACAACGCGCGCCACATGCCCGCCGCTGCGGTCGACCCAGATCGGTCGACCTCCGACTCCCGCATTGCGTCCAGAGACGTAGGTTGTCGTCCCATCGGCTGCGCTCACCACGTTCAGCACGCTCTGGTCGATCTTGGTGAACACGCCGTCTTGAACCGGAACGGGTGAGCCCGTCGTCCGAAGGACCGTGACGTCGAACGGCACCGCCATCGCTCGGTCGCCCTGGCCATACACAATGTGGCCAGACGGCAGGTACCGCCCACCGAATCCTCCCTCGACTACCGGCGTCTCGTCACCGCCCTGAAGTCTGCGAATCATGATCCGTGTCTGGCCGTCGTGCAGGACGACGGTGTACAGCAGGGCCTGCCCGCCTGGAAGCATCGACGGCACGAAGTAATTCGCTTCCCCCTTGGTCATGTCGGGCGCTGCGAGTTTCTGGGGTTGGCCACCTGACGCGGGGACGCGGAACAGGCCCAGTCCGTTGCCCTCCGCGAAGACGATCGAATTATCGGGACCCCAGCTCGCGGCGATTCCCCCAATGCCAGGCAGCCGGCAAATCGCGGTACTCGGTCCACCCTCAACCGCGACTTTCTTCATCTCGTTCCGCGTCTGAAACGCGATGTGCTGGCCGTCCGGTGAAAAGAACGGCTCGAATGCTCCTTCGGTTCCGGCAATCGGCGTTCCGTCCAGGCGATCGAGCCGACGCATGACCAGCTCAGAGGTGGTCCCGCGCTTTGCCGTGTAAACGATGCGCGAACCGTCGGGGGAGATTGCGAGATTCACGCCCCGAGGGTCCGTTGTGAATGGGTCCGTAGGCGACGGCGACAGTTCGAATCGCGCCACACGCGTCGGAACCGCGCCGCCTCGCGATGGTGCGAGCAGGACGCCGGCAGTACCACCCAGAATGAGGCCGAGGGCCGCGGCCACCGCCATCCACAACGAACGTCTCGCAGGCACAACACGCGAAGCCGTGGCGGAAACCACGCCAGCGTCCTCCAGCATCAGCCTCACGTCGCCAATGTCACGCAGGCGTCGCTTGCCGTCTTTCTCCAGACAGCGCTTCAGCAGGCTCGTGTGCGGACTCGCCGAGGCCGGCAGCGCGTTCCAGTTCGGTTCGCTTCGCAGCACGCTTGCCAGCGTGTCCGACACGTCTTCGCCTTCGAACGCGCGTGTTCCCGTGAGCATTTCGTACAGCACGCAGCCGAACGCCCACACATCACTCCGCTTCTCAGCCTGGCGTCCCTTTGCCTGTTCCGGGCTCATATACGCCGCTGTGCCGAGAATGACGCCCATCCGGGTCATCGCCGCGGGACTCGTAAGAGTCGGTGATTGCGACATGTCGCCACTGATTGACGCGGGATCGAGCGCCTTCGCCAAGCCGAAATCGAGAACCTTGACCGTGCCGTCCGGCCGTAGCTTGACGTTGGCTGGCTTGAGGTCGCGATGGATGACACCCTTTTCATGCGCCGCTTCGAGGGCGTCTGCGATCTGGAGCGCAATCGGCAAAGCATCGCTGGCCGCGATCGGGCCTCGAGCGATCACCTCGGCGAGCGTGTTGCCTTCGACCAGTTCCAACACGATGCCGGTGAGGCCATCGGTCTGCTCGAGGCCATAGACAGCGGCGATGTTCGGATGGTTGAGCGTCGCGAGCAGTTCCGCCTCCCGCTGGAAACGCGCCAGCCGATCCGGATCCTGTGCGAACGCGTCAGGCAGGACTTTGATCGCAACGTCGCGCTTCAGCCGGGTATCACGAGCGCGATACACTTCCCCCATCCCGCCAGCACCAATGGCCGCGAGAATCTCGTAGGGGCCAACGCGAGCGCCAGCGGCAAAGGCCATAGCGGCTTCAGATGAGCAGGAGCGCTCATTGTAGTTTCCCGCCCCGTATCGGGAAAGCGATCTGGTCCATCCTGCCTGCCACGCCGAAGCTCGCCGCTCGCGACCAGTGAGTGAAGGCGGGCCCATCCTGCCCTTCCCGCCTTTCCTGCCCTTCCTGCCCAATCGGGTAGGCGCCGCCGAACCCGTCGTATGATCGCTAGGTGGCTCATCCTGAACGAACGCCCCGAGCGTCTGCAGCCGCGGGCGCACCCCCGAAAACTCCGAAAAAAGCGTTCACCGCGGGCGCCTGGGAAGAGGCGCGCGCCCTCATCTGGACGCATCGCAAGCGGATGGCGCTCGGTCTCGGTCTGATGATCATCAACCGGCTTTCAGGTCTGGTTCTTCCGACCACGACCAAGTACCTGATGGACGACGTGATCTCGCAGGGACACTGGGAACTGCTGCCGACGCTGGCGATGGCCGCCGGCACCGCGACGCTCGTCGACGCGGGCACCGCCTTCGCCAATTCCCAGGTGCTCGGCGTGGCGGCGCAGCGCGCCATCACCGAGATGCGCAAAGACATCGAGGCGCACGTCATGCGCCTGCCGATCCGCTATTTCGACTCGACCAAGAGCGGCATCCTGATCTCGCGCATCATGACCGACGCCGAAGGCATCCGGAACCTCGTCGGCACCGGTCTCGTGCAGCTGACGGGTTCGATCCTGACCGCAGCGATCGCGATGTGCGTGCTGCTCTACTTGAACTGGAAGCTGACGGCGGTCACCATCCTGATTCTCGGCGCGTTCGGCGGCGGCATGGCGACCGCCTTCAAGCGTTTGCGGCCGCTCTTCCGGGAGCGCGGCCAGATCAACGCTGAAGTCACGGGACGGCTCGCCGAATCGCTCGGCGGCGTCCGCATCGTGAAGGCCTACACAGCCGAGAAACGCGAGGAACTGGTCTTCGCGAAAGGCGCGCACCGCCTGTTCAGAAACGTCGCGAAGTCGCTCACCGGGGTTTCGGCCATCACCGCGTTCTCGTCGCTGGTCATCGGCGCCACCGGCATCGCGATGATGCTGGTTGGCGGCAATGCGATCAGGACCGGATCCATGACGATCGGCGATCTGGTCATGTACCTCAGCTTCACGGCCCTGATGACAATGCCGGTCATTCAGCTGGCGTCGATCGGCACACAAGTCAGCGAGGCGTTTGCCGGTCTCGATCGCATTCGAGAAATCCGCCGGATGGCGACTGAAGACGACGAGGACGCGACCCGCGCATCGCTTCCTGACGTCCGCGGCGAGGTCGCGTTCGACGATGTGAGCTTCGAGTACAACACCGGTGTGCCGGTGCTCAAACACGTGTCGTTCCACGCGCCAGCCGGCTCCACGACGGCGCTGGTCGGGTCCAGCGGATCCGGCAAGAGCACGCTGATCAGCCTGGTCATGACCTTCAACCGTCCGACCACTGGCCGGGTCATCGTCGACGGCCACGACTTGATGACCATCAAGCTACGCGACTACCGGTCGCAGTTGGGCGTCGTGCTGCAGGACAATTTCCTCTTCGATGGCACGATCGCGGCGAACATCGCCTACGGCAACCCGCACGCGACCCGCGAGGAGATCAAGGCGGTCAGCCGCATCGCGCATTGCGACGAGTTCATCGAGGGATTCGAGAATCAGTACGACACGGTGGTCGGCGAGCGCGGCGTGCGCCTGTCGGGCGGACAACGCCAGCGCGTCGCGATCGCGCGCGCCATCCTGGCTAACCCGCGCGTCCTGATCCTGGACGAGGCGACGTCGAGCCTCGACAGCGAGAGCGAAGCGTTGATTCAGGACGGATTGCGATCGCTGCGTCAGGGCCGGACGACCTTCGTGATCGCGCACCGGTTGTCGACGATTCGCAGCGCGGATCAGATCATGGTGCTCGAGCGCGGCGAGATCGTCGAGCACGGCACGCACGACGAGCTGCTGGCGCGGGGCGGACGCTACCGTCAGCTGTACGACAAGCAGTACCGCTTCGAGCGCGACCGCTTCATCAACCCGGGCGAGGACTTCACGCCGGAGCCGGAAAAGGTCGCGGCGACGGCACGGGCCAGCACCGCGTTGTAGTGTGAACTTCTTCCTCGGCCGTCCGTATTACCACTGAACGGAGGAGCCGTGTACACGTTCCTCGCGGATGTCCGCTACGGCGGCCGCGTCCTGTTGCGAAGCACTGGCTTCACGTTCGTGGCAGTGGCCGCCCTCGCCATCGGCATCGGCGCCAACCTGACGATCTTCGGGTTCGCCAAAGAGCTCCTCTTGAGCGCCCCGCCCGGTGTCGCCGATCCCGAACGCGTCGTCCGGGTCTTCACCAACCGCTTCTCCAACACGGCGTACGCCAATTTTGAGGCCTATCGCGATCGGAACCACACGTTCGTCGCGCTGGCCGCGTTCCGCGACGAGTCGATGAGCCTTCGCGGGGAAGGGGCACCCGAGCAGATCTTCGGCCTCGGCGTGAGCGGCAACTACTTCAACGCGTTGGGCGTGCCGACAGCCATCGGGCGGCCGATTCTGCCGGCGGACGATCGCGCCGACGGACCCGGCGTGGTCGTGATCAGCGATCGATTCTGGCGCCTCCGTTGGGCAGCCAATCCCGGAGTTCTCGGACAGACGATCACGCTCAACGGAAGGCCCGCCGCGATCATCGGCGTGGCCCCCTCTGCGTTTACGGGGACGCTGGCGCCCTTCCTTCCGGATGTGTTCGTGCCCGTCACCCAGTGCCGCCACGGCGGTGAGATCAGCTCCGTTCAGCTGATCGGGCGGCTGCGGCCCGGCGTGGCGATCGGCGAGGCGCAGGCCGACCTGATGACGCTGGCGGCAGCCATGGTGATCGGGGCGGCGCCGGATCGCCCGCGGCCGATGGTCACGGTGTACTGGGCGCGAACGCTTGCCCCGGAGATCGCGATGCCCGCCGCGGTTTTCATCGGCTTGCTTCTCGCGGTCGTCGGCCTCGTGCTGCTCCTGGCCTGCGTGAACATCGGCAACCTGCTGCTCTCCCGGTCAGCTGCGCGCACGCGCGAAATCGGCATCCGCACCGCCATCGGCGCGAGCCGCTCCAGGCTGGTGCGCCAACTGCTGACCGAGAGCCTGCTGCTCGCTGCCGCAGGAGGCGTAGCGGCGAGCCTCCTGGCGATCGCGGTTGCGAGGCCGATCGCGGCCGCCGCGGGCTCGCTCCCTTCGCCTGCGCCGATCGGACTGGCATTCGTCGTCGACTGGCGGCTCATCGCCGCAGCCGTTGGGCTGTCGCTCCTGACGACCGTGGCGTTTGGCTTGGTCCCGGCGCTGCAGTCCTCAAAACACCACGTGCTGCCGGCGCTCAAGGACGGCGCCGCCACCGCGGCGCCGAAGCAGTCGCGACTTCGGGCCGTGTTCCTGACAACCCAAGTGGCCATGTCGACCCTGCTGCTCGTCCTCGCCGCCCTGTTCGTTCGAGGTCTCGTGAGCGCACAGACGCTCGACCGGGGGCTCGTCGCCGACGGAGTCCTGGCAGCGAGCATCGATCTGGAATCAGCCGGCTACAACCAGGCGCGCGGCGCGATCGTCTACGAACAGCTGCTGGAGCGGCTCGAGCGAACACCCGGCCTCACGTCGGCAAACATCGTGGACATCGTGCCGCTCACGCTATCGAACCGGGCGGACGAGATGGTGAGCGAGGGCCAGCGCGAGCGCGGTAACGCAACGCTCGTCTATCGCAATCGCGTTACTCCTGGCCATTTCCGGACCCTCGGGATTCCGCTCGTCGTCGGAAGGGATTTCGACGCACGCGATCGCGCCCAGGCCACCGCCGTCGTCATCGTCAACGAGACGCTCGCTCGCCGCTTCTGGCCGGGCGAAAACCCGATCGGCAAACGCCTTCGTGAACTCACCGATCGCGGTGCACCGCGCCCCTGGTTCGAGGTCGTCGGTGTCGCGCGCGACAGCAAGTACGCCACGGTCGGCGAGGATCCAAAGCCGTTCATGTATCGGCCGATGGCGCAGGATTACACGCCGGCCGGCACCGTGATGGTCAAGACTCGCGGCAACGCAGCGGATGCGGTGCCGCTCGTGCGTGCCGCCGTCGCAGACATCGATCCGAACATGGCCCTCTTCAGCGTCATGACGCTCGACTCGGCCACCAGCATCTCGCTGCTGCCCGTCAAGGTGGCGGCCACGGTCGCCGGCACACTCGGCGTCCTTGCGCTGATCCTCGGCGCCATCGGCTTGTACGGGGTCATGTCCTATCTCGTCCGGCAGCGAACGCGTGAGATCGGACATGACCCCGTACAAGCCGATGGCGC
>Ga0207641_10001291_pt1 | contig 24907 bp, 25 predicted proteins | sample KBSSwiS62_FD_184306 | JGI IMG/M metagenome (GOLD analysis project Ga0207641, IMG submission 184306) | Switchgrass rhizosphere microbial communities from Kellogg Biological Station, Michigan, USA - KBS Switchgrass S6-2 (SPAdes) (version 2) | ecosystem: Host-associated > Plants > Roots >... | reverse complement strand
GGGGTTGATATTGTGATCTCCGGTCTCGGCAACTGTGGGTCGTGCACCTCCTGGAGTGTCAAGGACGGTCTGGCCGGTCTGAACCGGGGTCTGCCCTCGATCGTGGCGGTCACCGCACATTTCGAGACCCTGGCCCGCACACTTGCCGCCGAGCAGGGGCGAAGCGGGCTGCGTCTGATCGTGTTGCCATTCTCGCTGCACACGCTGTCCGAACAGGAGGTCCGGGCGCACGCGTGCGCACTGTTCCCGCGCCTGCTCGAGAATCTGGGAGCCACCGTCTCATGACCACGACCACACCGGCGCCGGCGAGCCGCGCGGCCCGCGTCGAGGCGCCGGCCGACCCCGAAGACTTCGAGGCGTTCGCGCAGGCCCGCGGGTGGGGCGACGGCCTCCCGTTGGTACCTCCGACCCCGCAGCGGGTGGACCGCTACCTCGCCGTGTCTGGGCTGCGGCCGGACGACGTGGTCGCCGTGCTGCCACCGTCGGGAGCGGTGTGCACGGCAGAGAAGCTGGCCGTCAACGCGGTGATGGCCGGCGCCCCGGCCGAGGCGATGCCGCTGCTACGCGCGGTCGTCGAGGCCGCAGCCGACCCGGCCTTCGAACTGCACGCGCTGAACGCCACCACCGGTTCGGTCACGCCGGCGGTGGTGGTCAACGGGCCCGTCCGCCACCGGCTCGAGATTCCGTACGGGGCTGGCTGCCTCGGTGGCGCCGACGGCTCGGCGCCGGCCATCGGTCGGGCGCTGCGGCTGGTCATGCGCAACGTCGCGGGTCAGCGGATCGGGGTGACCTCGCAGAGCACGTTCGGCCAGCCGGGACGGGTCGCCGGCATCGTGTTCGCCGAGTGGGAGGAGCGCTCCCCTTGGGCGCCGCTGGCCGAGCGGCGCGGGATCGCCGGCGACGCGGTCACCGTGTTCGGCGCGATGGGCACCGCCAATATCTGCGAGGTGATTGCGCGCGACCCGGACGTGCTGCTGCGGTTCATCGGGCGGGCGCTCGCCCACACCGGCGCCAACGGCTTCCTCGTGCAACTGTCGTTCGCCGAGGTACTCGTGGCGCTCAACCCGGTCTGGGCACAGCTGATCGGTCAAGCCTATCCGGACGTCGAGGACGTGCAGCGGCTGCTGTGGGAGCACGCGTCCGTACCGCTGTCCGAGTGGCCCGAGCAGCACCAGCGTCAGTTCGAGGACATCGGCTGGGTGGACGAACGCGGTCGGGTCCGGCTCGCACGCCGTTGGCAGGACGTGATCGTCACCGTGGCTGGCGGCCTCGGCGGGCTGCACGCCGCCGCGCTGCACAGCTGGGGAACGACCATCACCCAGACCCGACCGGTCCCGGCCCTTCCCACCTCGGCCGGGCAGGAGCCGGCCGCGGCGGCACTGACGGCGCGCGAGCGCGGATGACCGCCGGCGCGCTGGCCGGGCTGCGAGTCCTGGACGCGGCGTCGCTCTACGCGGCGCCGCTACTCGCGAGCCTGCTCGCCGACCACGGGGCCGATGTCGTGAAGGTGGAGCCACCCGGCGGCGACGGCTACCGGGCGACACCATTCTGGCCGCTGGTCGCCCGGGGCAAGCGTTCGGTGGTGCTCGACCTCGGGGACCCGGCCGGGCGGGCGGCGCTGCGCGGGCTGGTGGCGATAGCGGACGTCGTGGTGGTCAACGAGCCCGCCGAGCGGCTGGCCCGGCGGGGCCTCGACCCTGCCAGCCTACTCGCGGTGAACCCTGGACTGGTGGTCGCGCACGTGAGCGGGTACGGCGCCGACGGCCCGTACGCGGCCCGCCCGGGTAACGGCACGCTCAGCGAGGCGTTCGCGGGGCTGACGCACATGACCGGCGCGGCGGACGGGCCACCGGTGCTGCCGTCCGTCCCGCTCGGCGACGCGGTGATGGCGTTCGCCGGCGCCTTCGGGGTGCTCGCTGCCTGCCTCGACGTCCGAACCGGCGGCGGACGGGGCCGGGTGGTCGACGTGAACCCGGTCGAGCCAATGCTGCACGTCGTCGGCCCGACACTGACCGCCGCGGCCGCCGACCGAGCCGACCCACCGGGCCCGGCGGCTACCGTCCCTCACCCGCCTGGCCGGCTCGGCAGCCGGATGGACGGCGCGGCCCTGCGCAACGTCTTCGCGACGGCGGACGGCCACTGGGTAGCGATCAGTGTCTCCACCGCGCGCCAGCTTTCCACCCTCGCCGTACTCGTCGGCGCGCCCACCGATGCGGCGGGGCCGGAGCTGGAGGAGGCGGTGCGCGGCTGGCTGGCCGACCGGTACCGCGCCGACGTCATCGAACGGCTCACCCTGGCCCGGCTCCCCGTCGCGCCGGTGAACACCGCCCACGACGTGGTCGCCGATCCACACGTGCTGTACCGACGCGCCCTACGCCGGCTGCAAACCGCCGACGGCCGAACCGTCCTGGTGCCCGCGGCGACGCCCCGCGCCGACGAGGACGCGCGCGCCGCGGCCGATGGCACCACCAAGCCAGAAGTACTCCCGACCGTGGGGCAGCACACCGCGCAGGTGCTCGCGGAGTGGATCACGTCCGGTCGCCGCAGCTAAGACCGCGGGCCGGGCGACGCGCGCCGAGCAGAACAGTCCACCTGTCCGCGACCACGTCCGGCACGGCACGACGAACCTGTTCGCCGCGCTGAACACCGGTACCGGTGAGGTCTTCGGCGAGTGCCGGCCGAGCAAGGACGGCGAGAACTTCCTGGCTTTTCTGAAGAGAGCGGTCGCACCCCACGCCGGCAAGGAGATCCACGTCATCGTGGACAACCTCTCCACTCACACCACCCCCGACGTGGAGAAATGGCTGGAGAAGAACCCACACATCCATTTCCACTTCACCCCCGTCAGTTCCTCCTGGATCAGCCAGATCGAGACCTGGTTCGGTATCATCACCCGCCAGTCAATCCGCCGAGGCACGTTCAGTTCGGTCTGGGTCCTCATCAAGCAGATCAAGGACTACATCGCCCACTGGACCACCCACGCTGACCCGTTCGTCTGGACAGCAATCGCCGACGGGATCCTCGCCAAGGTCGAACTCACGCAGATCAACATCAAGAAACTGGTCGAAAACAACAGCAAGTAAACGAGTGGAATCATGGAACACTAGGACGACACGGTGGCGTCGGCTGCCGCCCGAGCCCGGTCCAGCTCGGCGTCGAGCAGCCCGGGTGGGTCCTCGGGAACCATCTGTCGCATGGGATGGACGACGACGGACTCGAACACTCCGGCCTGGTGGTAGGGCTCGCCCGCGAGGAACCGCGAGGCTTCGGACGTAGTGGCCACTCGCAGGGCGAACACCGCACCGATGGCGAGCCCGTCCTCGGCGGTCAGCGGGCCACCGAAGACCAGCCTCGACCGGGCGGCCATCATGTACTCAAGGTGCGCGGGCCGGATCGCGCGGCGGAGTTCCTGGGTACCGGGCCGGTCACGGCACAGAACTAGTACGATCATGGCTGCCGCCTTCCGTGATCACTATCGCTACCAACGGGGCTCGGGATGTGCGCGGGGCCGCCCCGAACGGAGGTCCGACGCCGCAGGGTCGAAGCCGCGAGCGCGGCCGCGACGGTATAGGCGGCCGCGACCGCGATGAGCGCTCGGCCGATACCCGCCCGCTCACTTCCAGCGCCCGCGACTACTCCGCCGAGCAGCGCGATGCCGAGGGTTCCGCCGATCTGACGGGCGGTGTTGTTCAGCCCGGACCCTAGGCCGGCCCGCGCGCCCGGGACGGCCGCGACCGCGGCCGACACCACCGCAGGCAGCGCCAGCCCGATGCCCATGCCCGCGAGCACCAGACCGGCGCCGGCAGCGGCTCCCGACGCCCGCTCGGCTGCGACGAGCGCGACACCCGTACCGGCGGCCAAGCCGCCAAGCGTCCCCGGGACGCGCTGGCCGAACCGGTCGGCGAACCGCCCGGCGAGCATGCTGACAGCGGCATAGGCCGCGAACAGCGGAGCGATGCGGACGCCCGTAGCGGTGGCTGACCGGCCGTCCACATGCTCGAAATCGAGGCTGAGCAGGTAAAGCAGACCGAGAGTCGCGAAGTTGACGAGCAGCGAGGCGAGGTTGGCGCCCCGGAAGGTTCGCGAACGGAACACCGACAGCGGCACGAGTGGCGTCGCGCACCGGCGCTCCACCGCGACGAATCCCGCCGCGAGCAGGACCGAGGCGCCGAGCGCCAGCCATCCGATGACCGACCCAGGCTCCGCGGCTGCCTCGGACAGCCCCCAAGCCAGGGCGCCCAGCATGAGAACGGCGAGGATCTGGCCGCCGCGGTCGAGATGGCGGTCGTGGCCGCCGCGACGCGACTCGCGCAGCACCCTGCGCCCGGCCGCGATGCTCACGAACGAGATCGGCACGTTGATCCAGAAGATCCACCGCCACCCCAGTCCGTCCACGACCAGACCACCGACGAGTGGGCCGACGACCAAGGCGATGCCGGCCACGGCCGACCACACGCCGATCGCACGGGTGCGGTCGGTCCCGTCGAAGGCGTCGGCGAGGATGGCGAGCGAGGAGACGAGGATGGCAGCGCCGGCGACGCCCTGCAAGGTGCGGAACAGGATCAGCCAGCCGACTCCGGGCGCGGCCGCGCAACCAGTCGACGCGGCCGCGAAGCCGGCCAGCCCGGCCAGGAAGACCCGCCTGCGCCCGAACAGGTCGCCGACGTCGCCAAAACCGATCATGAACGCGGCGAACGTCACGAAATACCCGTCGACCACCCAGGTGACCGCGCCGGTGGACGCGTGCAGCCGGTGACCGACCGCGCCGACCGCTACGTTGACGACCGTCAGATCCAGCTGGGTGACGAACAGCCCGACGCAGGTGATGAGCAGCACCGACCAGTCCCGGCGGCTCCAGCCTCCAGCCACGGGCTGGTCGGCGTCGGCGTTCCCGCCCACGGCGGTCGTCGCCGCTGTGCTGGGCGTCCGCAGGCTCACCGGCTGACCGACCATGGCCGGCGCGGCACCGTTCGGGTCGGCGCGATCTCCCCGGTGTCGCGTCCATCCCGGCCGTCCCAGCGGCGAGCGCGGCACGGACGCAAGCCGTGGAACTGGAACTCGCCCCCTGCCGGTCCCGGAGGAACTGGCCGAGCTCCGCGTCGGCGCAGACCGCGTCGGGCGACCCGGTGTTCCACAGCCGTCTGGTCCGCTGACATCCACACTCGTCCGTCGGTCCTCCTCACAGCCCGGCACTCTCAGCGAGTGACGTGACCGGCGTCGATGTCATGTTCGGTGGACGGACGGACGTCGACCGACGGGGCCGGCCCTCGGCACAACAGAAGCAACGCCACCGCGACCTCGCCGCCGGCTGGGCCGAGCGCGTCCAGGAATCTGCGGGTGACCTCGTACTCGCGGCTCATCTCGATCCGCCCTCCGCCGGCGGTCATCCGCAGCTTCTGTATCCGCCAGGCCACCCGACGCCGCAGCACGATCACGTCGCGGATCAGGTCGTCGAGCTCGTCGATGAGCTCGCGACCCTCAGCTATCGAGTCGATCATGGAGATGTCCGGGGCCTCGGGGCCGAGCAGGTCGAGGCCGGTCAGCCGGGACCGGACCGGTGTCGGGTGCGGTCGCGCGTCGAGCTCGCCGGCGGTCACCGCGGCACGTCCCGAGAGCGGGTTCGGCCGGTCTTCAAGCGCATGGCGGGTCTCCTTCGTGGTCGCAGCACGTCCCAGGCGCAGTGGTCCAACAGACCCGGGGCGCGTCCACCTTGGTCACCCGGCCTTCCTGGGCCGGCTGGGCGTGGGGCGACTGGGGCTGGGCTCGTCGAAGGTGCCGAGCACGCGGACCCGGACGGCGCGCTCAGCCAGCTCGCGCAGCACGGCCCGCGGCGGCTGGTCGTCCGGATGGCCGCGCCACTCGATGAGGAAGTAGAAGCGGCCCAGCCCGTCGCGGGTCGGCCGGGATTCGATCCGGAGCAGGTCGATGCCGGCGCGGGCGAACGGTTCGAGGACGGTCATCAGCGATCCGGGCCGGTCGCGCTGCTGGAAGCAGGCGATGACCGTCCGCTCGCGTCCGGTGCGGGCCGGCTCGTCGCGGCCGAGGACGACGAACCGGGTCTCCGCTGTGGCGGTCTCCCCTATGTCGTCGGCCAGAACGCTGAGCAGCGGGGCAGCGAGGGCCGCATTCGGCGTGACCGCGGCGGTTCGACCGGTCGGATCGCTCAGGGCGAGCTCGAGCGCGGCCGTCGTGGACGGGGCCGAGACCAGGCTCGACCGCGGGGCGTGCTCAGCCAGCCAGGCACGGCACTGGTCGAGCGCGTGCGGATGTGAGGAGACCGTGCGCAGCGCCTCGGGGCTGGCACCGTGCCGGCCGACGAGTTGGAACCGGACCGGGATGACGACGTCGCGGTGCAGGCGGACCTGGCTTCGTTCGGACGGGGCCACGGCCTTTCCGCTGCCCAGGCCGGCGAGCAGGTCAGCCGTCGGCCCGACCAGGCCGGCGACCGAGTTCTCCCAGGCCAGCACGCCGTAGGTGACCGAGCCGTCGCTGAGCCGGGCCATGAGCTCGTCGGGGTCGGCGCAGGGGACGTGCCGCAGCGCGGCCAGGGCCGGATCGGCCAGCACGGTGCGGTGGGTGAAGGTACCCGCCGGTCCGAGGTAGCCGACGGACGCGGCTGGGGCGGGATCGAGTGTGATGGTCACGGCCGACTCCTGGGGGTCTCCACGCGCGGGACGGGTCGACGCCGCCGGTGCCGCCGGGAGCGGCCCCGGCTGGTGGGTGAGGCCTTCGGGCGACTAGCGGGCCGCCAGCGCGTCCGACAGCAGGTCGGGCCCGGCGACCTTCCCTGGATTGAGCACGTTGGCCGGGTCGAACAGGCCCTTGATGCGGGCCATCCACAGGGCCGCGTCGCCGTGCTCGGCGGCCAGGTACTGGCGCTTGCTCAGGCCAATGCCGTGCTCGCCGGTGCAGGTGCCGCCGACGCGCAGCGCGTGGCGGACCAACTCGTCCGAGAACAGCGCGGCCGGGACGTCCTGGCCCTCGGCGACCGCGACGACGGTGTGGATGTTGCCGTCACCGACGTGGCCGGTGGTGGCCACCGTGCCCGAGAGCCCGGTGGCCAGCTCGGCGAGGGCATCTGCGTCCGGGACCGCCCTGGCCGGCCGGCTGATGGTGGTCACCGCGCGGCCGACACAGTCGCGGCGGCGGCCCGCGCGACGTCCACGGAGGCGGCGCGTGCCGCCGCGACCGGGACCAGCTCGAACAGGACGCCGCCGGGCGGGCTGGTGGTGTGGTGGGCCGCGAGCGGCGTCCAGCCGGCCTCGGCGAACGCTTCGCCCCACTCGGCCTCGGTCGGCAGGTAGGTGTGCATGAGCGCGTGGGCGCCCTCGAAGCCGAGCCGGAAGATCGGCGTGTCCGGCCCGGGCGTGTCCTCGGATCGGACGACGTCGCACAGCAGCATGGTCCGAAGGTTCGGGAAGGCCGTCCGCAGGTTGGTCAGCACCCGCACGCATGACTCGCGCGGCCAGAAGTCGTGGCCCATGAACACGCAGGTGACGACGTCGACGTCGGACAGGTCGTCGGCGGGGGTGAGACGGTGGACGTCACCCTGGCGCACGCTGAGCCGGTCGGCCAGGCCCTCTGCCGCGATGACCTGCCCCGCCAGCTCGACCGAGGCGGGGGCGAGGTCGATGCCCACCCCGGTCACCCCGGGATTCCGCTTCATGATCCGGACCAGCCGGCCACCCGAGCCGCAGCCCAGGTCGGCGACCCGGGTGAACTCGAGGCCGGCCAGGACGCGGTCGAACAGCGGCTCGACCTCCCGGTTGCCGATGAGCCGGGAGCTGAGCGCCACCGCGCGCATGTCCCGGTGGTAGCTGACCTCGTCCCGGTCGGGCGCCAGGTCGGCCGCGTAGGTGAACACCTCGCCGTTGCCGCGCACCAGCCAGTAGAAGTAGCCACGCAGCTCGTACGCGTCGGCGAAGCGCGGACCAGGCCGGACCAGCAGGGCCGGGTCCGAGGTGTCCAGCTCGACGATGCCGGCCCAGGCCAGCGCGTTGAGCAGGGCGCGCGCCACCCAGGGCGACACCGGCTCGCCGCCACGGCGCAGGTCGTCCGCCGGGTGGGTGCCGCCGTCGGCGAGCGCGTCGAACAGGCCGAGCTCGACGGCGGCTGAGATCGCGCTGGCGGCCACGTAGGAGGAGAAGAGGTCCGCCACCGGCCCGATGGTCGCGGACGGCGGCACGGCGGCCGGTGCCGCCGTGGGAACGGGCTGCGGCGAAAGGGAGGCGCACATAGCAATTCCTTCGCTGAGAGCCGGTGCGGGGAATGGGGATTACCAGCGGCGGGTCGTCGCGAATATGAGCACGACCACAGAGTGTTCACCGCGGCCGCCTATTGCGTGCCGCGGTTCGGCGTTGACCGAACGAGTATCGGACCAACGAACTGAGAATGTCTTTTCATTTATGGTGCGGATGGCGGCCGCCGAGTGTCAAGCGAACGCATGTTAACGTTCCATGTCGGCGTGTTACACTTGGTGCACATTTCTGCCTCGTTTCGGCGGGACTGGGCTATGGAAAGGGTGGTTCACACGCCTACGGTGAGCGGTTCGATCCGCGGCGAGGAACCGGGCAACCGCCGGATCAGGCGGGATTACCTGGCGAGCCGGCGGGATCTTCTGGATGCGGCCGAGCGATTGCTCGCGAAACACGGCGGGCGGTTCAGCCTCGTGGATCTCGCGGCCGAGGCCGGTGTGTCAACCGCCACTGCCTATCGCCATTTCCCGGACGTGGGCGCGGCCCTTGACGCCTATTACACGCAGCTCGTGGAGACGCTGGTCAGCCGCATGGAGGCGGTGCCGGCCGCGCCGGATGTGCTGCGCCGTTTCGTCGCTGTGTGCGAGCTGTGGGTCCGCGAGGCCGTGAGCTGGGGACCGGCTGTCGTGCATGTCCGGTCCTCCCGCGGGTTCCTGCAGCGGCTGCACGCGGACGACCCGGTGATCGGCCGGCTGTTCGGGGCGCTCGCGCCGCTGCTGGCCGCGCTGACCGAGGCCGGGTTCATTCCACCCGGGCCCGCCGAGTACGGGGTGCTCATCTGGGTCACCGTGTTCGACGAGCGGGTGGTCGTCGATCTGCACGACAGCCTGGGCTGGCCGTCCGCGCGCATCGCGGCCGAGCTGACCGGCAGCGTGCTGCGCGCCCTCGGACGGCCCGCCGGGGCGGCCGAGTAGCACTCGGCTACCCGGCCGTCCCGCGCTCAGCCGAGCACGGCCGTCGCCTCGATCTCCACCAGCAGGCCGGGCCGCACCAGCCCGCAGACCACGGTCGTGCGGGCCGGCGGGTCGACCGGGAAGGCCTCGCGGAACGCGACGTCGAGCTCCGGCGCGGCGGCGGCCTCGGTCAGGTAGCACACGCAGCGCACCACATCAGCGAGACGGCCGCCCGCCCGGTCCAGGACCTCGGCGATCTGGCCGAAGATGTCGCGCGCCTGGCTCACCGTCGTGCTGCCGCGCGGCCGGCCGGTCGCCGGGTCCAGGGCGACGCAGCCCGAGAGCACGACCAGGTCACCGACCCGCACCGCGGCGCTGATCGGGGCCAGGCCGGCGAGCCCGGGCGGCAGCGGCACGGTCGTCCTGGTCGAGCGTGGCCGGTCGACGGATCCGGTCCTCGCGCCGATCACCATCGCGACACCGCCGACGGCCTGATCATCGTGTCGGTCAGCTCGTCGACGCCGCTCGCTCCGAGGAGCTTGATGGTCGTCGAGATCTCCTCGCGTAGCAGTTCGTGCAGCCGGCCGACGCCTTCCTCGCCGCCGGCCGCGAGCGCCATCGCCGCGGCGCGGCCGATGACGACGACGTCGGCGCCGAGCGCCAGTGCCTTGACGACGTCGCTGCCCCGGCGGATCCCCGAGTCCAGCGCGATGGGCACCCGACCGCCGACCGCCGCGACGACCTCCGGGAGCTGGTCGAGGGCCGCGGGCACCGTGTCGAGCTGCCGGCCGCCGTGGTTGCTGACCAGCACCGCGGCGGCGCCGGCCCGCACGGCCGCCTCGGCATCGGAACCGGTGAGGATGCCCTTGGCCATCCAGGGCAGCGGCGAGCCCGCCATCCGGTCGGCGAGCTCGTCCCAGGTCCAGATCGGCTCCCGGCGGACGAACAGCTGGCCGAGGGTGTCGGCCAGGTCAGCCGGACCGGCGTGCGGGTAGTTGCCGCTGACCACGTCGACGGCCACGTCGAACCGGTTACGCATGTTGCGCTCGCGCCAGCCTGCCGTCGGGCAGTCCAGCGTCAGGCAGAGCGCGCTGAAACCCGCGGCAGCGGCCCGGCGCAGCATCGCGGCGAAGTTCGCCGGGTTGCCCATCGGGTGCAACTGGGCCATCCGCGCGGCGCCCGGCGCGGCCGTCGCCACCTCCTCCCAGGAGTACGACCCGGCCTCCGGCACGATCGAGGCCACGCCGGCCTTGGCGTTCGCTCGGGCGACGGCGAGCTGGCCGTCCCGGTGCAGCAGCCGGTCGGCGCCGAACGGGCTGGTAAGCACCGGCATCGACAGCTCGATGCCGAGGAAGGTACGGGCCAGGTCCGGCTCGCCGGCCCCGGTCATCAGCCGTGGCAGCACCGACCACCGGTCGAACGACGACAGGTTGGCCCGCAGCGTCTGTTCGCCGCCCGAACCACCGTCGAGGAAGTCCCACACCTGCGGGGGCAGCGCGCGACGGGCCTCCTCGTAGATCTCCCCGACCGTGGCGAACCGGTCGGCTGAGGTGAAGGAGACGAACGGGCTCGGGTCGGTCCCGGTCGGGGCCGTCGCGTCCCGCCGTCGGGCGGGCGCCGCCGGCGGGACCGCGGCCTGGGTCGAGGCGTCAGTGGCTGTCACGTGTCACTCCACTCCACTCCTGTCTGATCGGCGGCCGTGCCGGGCGATCAGGAGGTCGCCGCGCGGATGGCCTGCGTCCCGGCCGCCGCTTCGGTAAAGCTCGATGTCTGTCGGCCGGCCTGGTCACCCCGCGAGCAACTGCCGGTCCGACGGGGCGTCCCCGAGCCCGGACACGATGTCGACCAGGTCGGACGGCGTCAGCGCTGTCTTCACGGGCCCGGCCGCGTCGTAGATGACCCGGCCTCGCGACATCACCAGCAGCCGGTCGCCGACCTCGATCGCGTGGCGCATGCTGTGCGTGATCATCATCGAGGCGCAGCCCAGTCGTTCGTGCATCTGGAGGGTGAGGTCGAGGACCCGCGCCCGGGTCCTGGGGTCCAGCGCCGCAAGGTGCTCATCGAGCAGCAGGAGCTTGGGTTTCCGCAGGCCGGCCATCAACATCGTCACGCTCTGCCGCTGCCCCGCGGACAGCAGCGTCACCGGGTCGGCGAGGCGGTGTTCCAGGCCCAGGCCGAGCACGGCGATGTCCTCACGCATGGCGGCGCGCCGGCCTGGGGTGACCGCGGGCGACAGCCGCCGCCGGCGGCCGCGGGCAGCGGCCAGCGCGAGGTTGTCGGCCAGCGAGAGATCGGGGGCGGTGCCCGCGAGCGGGTCGTCGAAGACGCGGGCCACCGCGCCGGCGCGGGCGTGCACCGCCAGCCGCGTCACGTCCCGGCCGTCGAGCAGCACCCGCCCCCGGGTCGGCCGGTAGACCCCGGCCACCACGTTGACCAGGCTGCTCTTGCCGGCGCCGTTGCTGCCGACGACGGTGACGAACTGACCAGCCGGGATCTCCAGGTCGACGTGGTCGAGCGCGACGACCTCGGTCGGGGTGCCCGCGCCGTGGACCAGGCGCACGCCGTCCAGTCTCAGCATCAGCCAGCCTCCTTCATCGTCGCCGAAGCCGAGGCCCGCCCGGCTGCGGCGGGCTGGCGGGCAGGGGGGACAGTCGGACCGTCGTCGGCCACAGGCCGGCCACCCCCCGCGGCGGCTGTCCTCGGGCCGTCCAGCGCCACCGCCCGGCTGCCGAGACGGCCGGCCGCGCCGACCCGGCCCAGCGCTCGGCCGATCTCGGGCAGGTAACGGTTGAGCGCGACCGCCGCGACCAGGGTGAGCGCGGTGATGCCGGACAGGTCGGTCGCCTGCAACCCGGCCCGCAGCGCGCCAACCAGGATCAACCGGTACAGCAACGTGCCGGCGACCACGGCGGCGATCACCCGGCCGACCCGGGACGCCCCGCGCGGCCGGGCGATCAGCTCACCGAGCATCACCGCGCCGACACCCGCCAGCAGCGTGCCCGTGCCGGTCGACGAATCGGAGAAGCCCTGGGACTGCACGGTCAGCGCGCCCGACAATCCGGCGCTGGCGTTGGCCAGCGCCAGGCACAGCGCCAGCGAACGCCGGTCGTCGACGCCCTGTGCCCGGGCCATCCGGGGATTGACCCCGGTGGCCCGCAACGCCAGGCCGACCTCGGTGAGCAGCAGGTAACCGACGGCGGCGAGGAACACGGCGGCGAACGCGGCGAGGATCGCGATCGTCAGCCAGTCCTGAACCTCCGGAGCCATGCCGATCAGCCCACCAAACAGGGTCTGGCTGCTGTCCAGGCTGATCGACGGCCGTCCCAGCACGTGCAGGTTCAGCGTCGTCATGCCGATGCTCATGACCAGCCCAGCCAGAATGACCGGGATGCGAAACGCCAGGTGCAGGCCGGTCGTGACGAGCCCCGCGACGGCGGCCACGGCCACGGCCACGAGCATCGCGAGCGGCACGCCCAGTCCGTGATTGAGCAGCACGGCGGTGACCGCGCCGCCCAAAGTGAAGCTGCCGTCGACGGTGAGGTCGAAGTCCTGCCGGATGCGGACGACGAGGTAGATGCCCATGACGACCGGCAGCAGCGGCAGGCCGGCGATCAGGGTGTCGGTGACGAGGAATCGCATGGCTAACCCATCGCCGCGGACGGCATGGTGACCCCGAGCGCGCCGAGCGTCGAATGGTTGACATCCCACTTGAGCGCACCCGGCCGGCCGAACGGGGTAGCCGCCGGCTGGGCACCGTCGAGGACCTTCACGGCGACGTCGGCGCCTTGCGAACCGAGGTCGGCGTAACTCGGCCCCAGCGTGGCCAGCACCCCGCTCGTGGTCGCGTCTCCCGACGTCAGGTACAGCGGGATCTTGTTTGACAGGGCGACCGCGCCAACCGCGGCGATGCCCGACGCCACGGCCGCATCGGGCCCGACGAGGATCGTGTCGGTCCGGCCGACCAGGGAACGCGCAGCGCTCTGCACGTCACCGGCGCTCGCCACGGTGGCCTCGACCAGCGTGAGACCGGGCCGTGCCTTGATCGCCGTCCGCAGCTGCGCGACCCAGACCTGGCTGTTCTCGTTCGACGGATCGTAGATCGTCCCGATCCGCTTGGGCGCCGGGGTGACCTTGGCCAGCTCGCCGAGGAGCTTGGCGGGGTCGACGAAGTCGATCGTGCCCGTGACATTGCGTCCGGGGTGGTCCAGGCTGTCGGCCACCTTGCCGCCAACCGGATCCCCCATCGCCAGCGCGATGATCGGATGCGTCTTGTCCTGCTGCGCCATGGCGATCACGGCCGGAGTGCCGATCACCGCGATCAGCGAGGAACTGGACCGGGAAAGGTTGCGGGCGATGCTCTGGATCAGGGACGGATCGCCGTTCGCGTTGCTGACGCTGTAGCTGACCGTCCGTCCGGCCAGCTTGGCCGTGAGCTCCTTCTTGAACGCCGTCTCCAGGGTGGTGACGACGTCGGCTTGCGCGACCTCGAAGATGTTGACCTTGACCGTGCCCGAACCGGCGCTCGACGAGGTCGTCGATCCGGACGAGCTCCCGCAACCCGCGATCACACCGATCATGCCGATCGCGCCCAGTAGCGCGCCGGCCATCCGGCGGCGACGCGATGCCCCCAGTTTCATCCGACCTCCCGATCTGAGAAGTTCTTCTCATGTCAGGTTGGGAACCTCGCGTTTCTTACCGATAAAGGTCCCCGATCGTTCTGGTAACGACTCTGCGGGCTTGCGTACTCACTGTGAGCATCGATCCCGGTTCGGGAGACTCTCTGTAACAGAGGTGGCGTTCCTAACACGCGCGGCGTCGATGGTGACCGTCGGCCGGGGGCGCGGGGACGCGGATCGCCCGGTCCGGATGCCGTCTTGGTCACGGAGGCGTGGGGACTGTCAGCGACATCGGCTTCGCGTCGCAGGGCTTCGGCGGCATCCGGGCCGCGGTCCCGGCTGACGAGGACCAGCCCCACGCTGGCGCCGATCCGATGTCGGTCGCCCGCCAGGGTGCACGGCGCACGGATGGCCGCCGCGAGCCGGTGCGCGAGGGACTCGGCTTCCGAGTGGTCCCGGGCGTTCTCGAGCGGCAGAGCGCCAACGGAAAGGCGAGCTGCTCGTCTACCGCCCTGACCTCACGATGAGCGACACCGCGCTCCGGATATCCGATGACCTCACGCGCCTCCTGCACTGCGACGACGACGCCGGCACCGTGGACGTCACCCATCAACCTGTGATCCAGCTTCGAGACCAGCAGACCGTCGCCGTCTGCGCCGAGCCACGCTGGCGCCATCCAGCCCACGGCGAGATCGCGTCCAGACGACTACGCCAGCTACCTGCTTGTCTAGGTCGCCCACAGACGACCCGGTCGATAGGTCAAACCTATCCGCTCAAGGCAGGCGCTAACTACGGAGCGTGGTCGGCACATGACAGCACAAGAGATCAGCGACACGGTCACCGCGATGGGCGACATCGTCACCGTCCTCGCGGTGTCGACCGACGTCGCGTCGGTGCAGCCTCGCCGGCGACAGTAGGGGTGCTGTTCTTCACTGGCCCGCTCCTCGGCGGCGTGCTCCAACAGCTGTCCCTCGGCGCGCCACTGCTGGCCGGTGGTGGTCGCCGTCGGGTTGGTGCCGCCGCCTGGCGACGGTTGAGTCCGAAATTGCTACCAGCGAGCGGTGGCCGCGCTCGCGTTCGCGCCGAGCTTCCCGGTCGCGGCCGGGCTTGCGAGTTCCACCTCGCCCTCGGCGGTCAGCAACGGAGTCTTGCCGATGCCCGCCAGATACATCCGTACCGGGTCCTGGACGGTCGTCGGCGCCGTGGGCGATACCGCCACCCACGCTCGATCTGCGTAGTCTGTTCACCCGGCGGGTGCCTCTTGTCAGGACGTCATCGGATGGTGTGGTAACCCAGATTCTCCCCGCACGGCAGGCACCCGCTCACATCTCCGCGATCTACAACCCCTCAACATCACCAGCTACTGGCGGATTTAGGTCAGAGCAGTCGCCTACTGCAGGTAGCGTCGAGGGTGCTTCTGATGATCATCTGTCGTCCTGGGTCCCGGAACCGGGGACGGGAGAACCACTGGTTCGTACCGTTCCGATGGACGGGGCGCAGGATCTGGTCCCGAGGCTTCCCTGAACGTAACTAGTCAGCTCTCTTGATCGATCGCTGTTGTCGCAGGGCGGGTCGTTTGGGTGACTGTCGCTGTGGGCCTGGGGTGCTCGCGGTGGGTGGGCGACCAGTTACCCTGAACAATCGGTTCAGGGAGGGGAAGCGCTCCTTCTTCGTGGTCGAGTTCGTTTTCGAGGAGGCGGAGGGAGACGTCGGAGAGCTGTCCGGTGTCTCGCCACAGCTGCATCTCGTCGCGCTCGGCCTCGATCATCGCGCGTCGTACTCGGCCGAAGGTGTCTGTCGGGCTCTCGGGGCGGGTCTGTTCGTCGGCGGGGGTGTTCAGCGCTGTCAGGCTGTCCTCGCTGCGTTGTTTGCGGTCCTCCGCGGCTCTGCTGAGCCGTTCGGCGAGGAGGTCGGGGATTGGTTCGTGCTCCTGGAGGCATCGCAGCGTTCGTAGGCCGGCCTCGGCTGCCGCGGCGCGGGCCCGATCCCGTTGGCGTCGGCCCTCGTCGGCGTCGGGCCGCACTCCCAGCCGTCGTAGCAGCGGTCCGAAGGTCAGGCCCTGGCCGACGAGGGTGAGCAGCACGGTGCTGTAGGCGCAGAACAGCAGCAGGTCGCGGTGCGGGAACCGGACGGCGTCGGTGGACAGCGGCAGCGCGGACACGGCGGCTAGCGAGATCACCCCGCGCATCCCGGACCAGGACAGCGCCATGAGCTCGTGGCCGGTCAGGTGTGGGTGTGGCGACAGGAACCGCAGCCGCGTCGGGAGCAGGGCGGGGACCAGCAGCCACAGCGCTCGGGTCAGGAGGACGCCGCCGAGCGTCACCGCCGCCGCGGCCAGCACCGTGCGCAGGGGATAATCCGCGATGGTGGGAACGATGGCGACGAACTGCTGGCCGATGAGGAGGAATACGAACCCTTCGAGCAGGAGGTCCGCCAGGCGCCACACCGCGAGAGCGTGCAGGCGGGCCGCGCCGGAGAGCAGCTGCCGGGACTGGTGACCCAGGACGAGTCCCGCGGTGACGACCGCGAGAACGCCGGAGACATGCAGCGCGGCGGCCGGAAGGTAGGCGGCGAAGGGGGTCGCCAGGGAGATGGCCGTCTCGGCGACCGGCTCGTCGATCCGACGCCGCAGCCGCCCGATGAGCCAGGCGACGGCGATCCCTCCGGCGATCCCGCCGAGGGTGGCGACCAGGAACTGTCCGATGACGAACGGGACATCGAACGGGCCGCCGACGACCGCGGCCACCGCCACCGTGTAGAGGGTCAGTGCCGTCGCGTCGTTGAGCAGACTTTCGCCCTCGATGACGGTGCGCAGCCGGTCCGGCAGGCCAACGCGCCGCCCGATGGACAGGGCCGACACCGCGTCCGGTGGCGCCAGCGCCGCGCCGAGAGCGCAGGCGGCGGCGAACGGAAGACCCGGTACCACCGTGACCAGCAGAGCACCGACGACCAGTGCGGTGACGACGACGAGCAGGACGGACAGGGAGACCACCGCTCGCAGATTTGCCCGGATCTCCAGCAGGCTCGAGCTCAGCGCGGCGGAGAACAGCAACGGCGGGATGACCAACACCAGAATGATGTCCGGCTCCAGCCGCAGGTCCGGGCCGGGCAGCAACGTGTAGACGACGCTCGCGCCGACGAGAAGCACCGGGGCCGGCAGACCGAACCGCTTCGCGGCCAAGGCTGCCCCGACCACAAGGGCCAGCGCGAGCAGGCCAAACGCTACTCCACCCAACATGCGCTAAGCCTGACCTTGCACGGATGCCAACGCCGACAAGCAGCGCCGGCACGGTCAGCGGTCAGACCGACCCTCCAGGAGCCAGGCTTCGACGTCGCCCGCCCGCCACACCTCGAAATACGGCGCAGACCGGACAGGCCTAGGAAAGTCCGCACGAGCACACAGGTGTCTGGCCCGTTGCATTGAAATATCCAGCCGACGGGCGACGTCCGCGATCGTCAATAGATCATCGCCTGTCATACCGTCATCCTACGCGCGAAGGCCCTCGAACCGCGGAAACCGGCGCCTCGGATCCTTCGCGTGACCGCGGCGAACTCGGGCCCGCCGGGCCGTGCGCACGCTGCCCCGGCGACGGGTAGGGCGGCGCCGCGGTCGGCCCCGAGCATCTCTCCGCATATCTTCTCACCGGCTGATCGACAGGTGACGAGCGGGGATGGCGGTATACCCTGCGCGCTGACGTGGCCGGATACGCCACTCGCCGGTGCGGTGACTTTCTGGGCAGTCCTAACTTGGTACGCCCGTCGACGTTATGAGGAGATCGATGCTGCACATCAGGCCGCTCCTCGGTGCCGTGGCGGGCTCCATGACAAGTCCGCTGAGACCGGATGACTACCGGGCGACGATTAATCCGCTGTGGTCACGGCGCCGGCTGTCTGGTCGCGTCGAGGCCGTGGTTCCGGAGACGTCCGACACCTCGACCGTCGTTGTCCGGCCCGGCGTGGGTTGGCGAGGAGGCCTGGCAGGTCAGCACGTCAGTGTCGGCGTGAGCATCGAGGGCGTGTGGCATCGGCGGACGTTCTCGCTGTCGTCTCCCCCCCACCGGCCGGACGGCCTCATCGCCATCACGGTGAAAGCCAGGCCAGACGGCCTGGTGTCCAGGCATATCGTGCACGCGCTGCGCCCGGGCCAGACTGTCCGGCTCGGACCTCCTACGGGACGGTTCGTGCTGCCGGACGAGCTGCCGGCCCAGCTGCTTTTCGTGACCGCCGGCAGCGGGATCACGCCTGTGATGTCGATGCTGCGGCACCTCGCCGAGAGCCGGCAGATGCCCGACGTCATGCTCGCGCATTCCGCGCGGAACGCGTCGGAGGTCATCTTCGGTGAAGAACTTCGCCGGATGGCTGCCCAGCTCCCGGCCCTGCGCCTGTACGAGCACCACACCCGCTCCGCGGGCGGTCGGCCCGTGGCACGGCTAACGATGGGCGCGCTGTCCGCGATCTGTAACGACATCCCGGAGCGGATGACCTGGGTCTGCGGGCCTCCCGGACTTGTCGACGTCGCCGAATCGTACTGGCGGGAGTCCGGCATCAGCGACCGCCTGCTCACGGAACGATTCCAACCGGCGGTGCGCCCAGGTGGCGGGCAGGGCGGACGGGTGCGCTTCGTCCGAAGCGGGCGGGAGACCACCGCGAGCGCGGGTACCCCGCTGCTGGCCGCGGGCGAGGAAGCGGGCGTCATCATGCCGAGCGGCTGCCGGATGGGTGTCTGTCACAGCTGCCTCGTCCCCCTCGCCGGTGGTCAGGTCCGCGACCTGCGCACCGGCGACGAGCACGATACCCCGGGCGATCTCATCAAGACCTGCGTGTCCGTGCCCGTCGGCGACGTCGACATCGATCTGTGAGGAGCAGACGGATGGCAACACCGACCCACCTCAGTGCCCGCGACATCGAGGAACTGGGCGAGGAGCTTGACCGTCTCCGTGCGGAGATACTCGCGAGCAGAGGAGAGGACGACGCCCGGTACATCCGACGGGTGATCGCGGCTCAACGGGGCCTCGAGGGCGGTGGCCGAGCCATGATGTTCGCCTCCCTGCTGCCGCCGGCATGGCTGGCCGGTACGGCGATGCTCGCCGTCGCCAAGATTCTCGAGAACATGGAGATCGGTCACAACGTCCTGCACGGGCAATGGGACTGGATGCGCGACCCCGACATCCACTCCACCACCTGGGAGTGGGACTCCGCGTCCCCCGCCGCCCAATGGAAATATTCGCACAACTATGTGCACCACACCTACACAAACGTTGTCGGCCGAGACCGGGACCTCGGGTACAGCATACTCCGAGTGACTCCCGAACAGCCGTGGCACCCCGTCCACATGGCCCAACCGCTGTACAATCTCGCCCTTGCGGTCGTCTTCGAATGGGGAATCGCGCTCTACGACGTCGAGATCGAGAGGGTCTGGCGCCGAGAAAAAGACTTGGACCAGACACTGAACCAGTTCGGCAGCGCCCTCAAGAAAGTTGGGCGTCAGGGTATGAAGGACTACGTCGTATTTCCTCTGCTCGCCGGACCGGCGTTCCTCCCCGTGCTGCTGGGTAACCTGACCGCGAACGTCACCAGGAACATCTGGGCGCATACCGTCATCTTCTGCGGCCATTTCCCCGACGGCACCACGACCTTCACAGAGGAGGAGATCGAAGGCGAGAGCCGAGGGGAATGGTACCTGCGGCAGCTGCTCGGCTCCGCGAACATCAGCGGACCGGCGGCGCTCCATCTCCTCAGCGGCAACCTCAGCCACCAGATCGAGCATCACCTCTTTCCCGACCTGCCCAGCAACCGGTATGGGCAGATCGCCCCGCGGGTCCGCGCCCTGTGCGAGCGGTTCGGTCTCCCGTACACGACCGGCTCCCTGCCCCGGCAAACGGCGAACGTCTGGACACGCATCCTGCGCCTGGCGCTACCCGGCCCGACACGGCCCGCGACAGGCGAGACCTCACCCGAGCCGGTCATCCCCGCCCGCGCCGCATGAGTTGTATAGGACAGCCGGTGCAGGCGATGATCGCGGCAGGTCTGGGCCGCCCGGGTTGGCGGCGGATGCGGGTGACCGGTCGCGTCGCGCCGGCCTGGCGGGGTCAGGGATGGTTTCTGCCGGAGGCACGCGACCGCCAGGCTGACGAAAGTCGCCTCAGGCGCCGGTGCCGCTGGTGAGAGTGGGGTCCATGCGCGCTACCAGGTAAAGGATGTCGGCTGGATCACCACTGTTGAGCACACTGTGGACCGCGCGGTACGCTTGGCGGTACTCGTCGAGGATGATCGCTACGCTGGCAGTCTCGACCGGTTCGCCGAGTTCGACCGCTGCATTGGCGAGGTGGCGAGCGCCACGGTTCGCCCGCTGCGCGGTGAGCATCCGTGAAGCGATTGCGTCAAGCCGATTTGGATCATTCATCGCGGCCCTTGCTTCCTGCGGGTAGTTTTGCCTGTCCGCCGTCCGCTGCCTGCCCCAGGGCCAACGGACAAACCACCGACCCGCCGTCCACTCAGTCAACGACCTTGGAACGTTGGCCGGCGGCCCTGGAACGCGACGACGATTGCCCTGCCGCCGGCCCACCACCCACCGCCACCCGCCAACGCGGCCACCGGTGCCGCGGCGCGTCCGAGGCGCGGGAAGCAGGACCGAGCCCGGCGCAACCCGGGTACCCAGCCGCCGGTCGCCCGGCGGTGAGCCGTCCGCATCGCCGTGCGGGGACTCCCCGTGGCTGCCTCAGCGCGCCATGCCGGCTGACCGTCCTGCTGCCTATGGTGGAGGATGTGAGCGCACGCGGGAAGTTCGACTCCCTGGCGCTGCTGAAGGCCATCGAACGGGCGGCGCCGGCCGATGCCGTGGATGTGCTGGCGGCACGGCTTCGGGCCGATCTCGGAGCGCTCGCCACCGCGTTTCTGATCGCGGACTTCTCCAGCGGCATCCTGGCCAGGTTCGCCCAACCGGGCCACGGCGAGACCGTGATGGAGCAGGTGGCGGTCCACGGAACGCGGCAGGGTGATGTACTGCGTGACCAGCGTCCGGCCATGGACCGACACGATGACCAGGTTGTGGTGGTCGCGCCGGTGACGGCGCGCGGTGAGGCGATCGGCGTCATCGAGGTCTTCTTTCCCGGAACGGTCAGCGGCGCTGTCTCGGAACGAGCCGGATCCGCTGCCGGCGGTGCCGCCGAGCGGCTGATGTCCGAGGTGTCGGATGCCGCGCACCTGTTCGCCTACGCCATCGTGCTGAACCGGCGCTACACCGACCTGTTCGAGTGGGGACGGCGTTCGGTACCCCTCAACGTCGCGGCGGAGATCCAGCACAGGCTGCTGCCGGACTCGTTCACCTGCGAGAGTGCCCAGGCGACGATCGCCGGCTGGATGGCGCCGGGGGCCTCGATCGCGGGCGACACCTTTGACTACGCATTCGGACGCACCGACCTGTACCTGTCACTCACGGACGCGATGGGTCACGGGTTGGCCGCCGCCCAGCTGGCCACCCTGCTGGTCAACGGTCTCCGCAACAGCCGTCGGGATCCGGCCCACAAAGATCTCGCCGAGACGGCCGCCACCGCGAACTCCCTGATGAGCGAGCATTCCGACCTCGAACAGTTCGTCACCGGCCTACTGCTCCACATCGAGTTGCCCACCGGGATGCTGAGCGCCGTCAACGCCGGCCATCTCCCGTTCTACCTGATGCGCGCCACCACCATCGAGCAGATCGCCTGGCCCCCGGATGCCGCCTTCGGCATGTTCCCCGACAGCAGCTACGCCGTTCATCACCTCCAGCTCCACCCCGGCGACCGTGTCCTCCTGGTCACCGACGGAATGGTCGACCGCAACGCGGCCGGCATCGACCTGTCCACCGAACTCGCGACGACCAGGCGTCTGCACCCCCGGGAACTCGTGCAGCACATGACCCAACTCGTACTGGAAACCTGCGACGGACACCTCCAGGACGACGCGACCGTGATGTGCCTGGACTGGCACCACCCCAGCGGACCGGAACGCCACGTCGCCAGCGGCGCCAAGCACGAGCGCGTCTCCGGACCAGATCGATAGCGTGGCCCACGGTCGCGGTCACCAGACGGACCGAGGCGTCCGGACCCGCCAGACCCGCTGAACGCGCGTTCGATTCGATTGATGATGTCGCCGGTTGAGTGCTCACTCGACATCACCCGGGGTCAGGAGCTGCGTGGAGACCGGGCGGATGGTGATTTCCGGACCTGAACCAAGAGCGAGCGGTTCTTGTTGCGGTGCGTCGGTTGTGACACGAGGTCGCACGTTGTAAGTGGCTACGTCGGTTGGAGGTCGGTGTGATGCTGGTGACGTAGCCGGCCGCGCCGGTGGCCGCGGCGACGACCTCGGCTCGGCATGCTCGCCGCCCACGTGGCCCGCGACCTGGCCCGGATCGGGTTCCTGCTCGAACGCCACTGGGCCCCGTACAGCAAATGGCTGACCACCGCGTTCGCGCAGCTGACCCTCGCCGACCAGGGTCGGTCCGCAACGCGATCACCAAGGCGGGAGAATCATGACCGTCCCCGCCCGGCCCAGCCTCTCCGCTACGGCGAGAAGGCCCTTCGAGAGGCCATGGAACGGCTCTTCACTGGTCGGCCCATCCGCACCGACGGCAAGCTCACCAAGCAGAACCTCTGGCGGGAGGCGGGCGTCAGCCGGGCCACGATGAACCGGGCAACCGCAGTGCTGGTCCACTGGGATAACCACGTCAGCCACAGCGCGGCAAGCAAACACGACCAGGCCCAGGCCGCAGAGATCGCCCGCCTCCGCCGCCAACTGCAAGACAACCAACACGAGCGACAACGACTCCAGAGCGAAGTCGACGCCGCCGCCACGGTCATCGCGGCCCTGATCGCCGAGAACACAGCCCTCCGCGAGCAACTCGCGGAAAGGTCAGCCGTCGTCGTCCCGCTCGGCCGAGCACACGCCATACGCGATTGAAGGTGGCTTGGATCCGTGGCCCACAGCGCCGCGCTGATCAACTTCGCCGTTATCAGGACCTGGAACAGGTCCAGGGCCTCGTCGGTCGCCTTGGACTCCAGGTGCCGCATCACCGCCGTCAGCATCGCCGTGCGCTTCGGCTCCACTGCCCGCTCAAGCCCGACCGCCGTGCTGCCCAGCCCAGAGCTGGCAAAGCCGCCAGCCGGTTCAGGGCCGAGATGCGACTCAGCGACATCGGCCACGCCCTCCTCACCGGCCTGTGTGACCAGTCGCCGCGTCACTTCAGCAGGGTGCTGACCAAGGCGACGGCCGCCCCCAGGAGCGCGTCGGTACATCCGCTGCCGACGGCTCGTCCCCACGTGCGGCCCCGGGAGACGAGCAGGCCCCAGCCCAGCAGCAGGACGGTGTTGGTTCCGAAGGCGAGTACTCGATGCCTTAGGAACGCCACCAGCCAAGGCCCGCCCCGCACAGCAGCAGTGTGGTGGGCAGCGCCGCCAGCACCAGCGTCCATTCGGCGAGCACGGCACGAACCCTCGGCCCAGTCCCCCTCTCGACCCATCTGACGCGCGCCGCTCTCATCGTCGGGTCGGCAAGGCGGGCGCCACTCACGGTCGACGCGGGCGGCACCGCCATGGCCGGACTGCTGGAGACCGGGTCCACCGAGCTGGTCGGTGTCGCCCTTGCCGCGCTAATCCTTGGCATCACCTTCGGCTCACTGCCGCCGACGGGCTGCCCCTCCTGACGGCCGTCGTAGGCGTCGGTGTCGGTGTCACCTCCATCATGTCGCTCACCGAGGTCCTCGATCTGTCCGGCACCACTCCGACGTTCGCCTCGATGATCGGTATCGCGGGCGGCATCGACCACGCGCTGTTGGTCGTCTCGCGTCACCGTGCCAGACCTGTGTCTCTGGACTCGGCCCGGGCTCAGAAAGTGAGGACGGGCTTGACGACATCTGCCCGCATGCGTGCGACCGCCTCGTCGATGTTCTCGAAGGCGAACGTGGAGATGACGCGGTCCGCGGGGAAACGGCCCTGCGCGTGCCAGTCGAGTAGGAGTGGCACGAGCTCACGCGGATTCGCGTCGCCCTCGATGCTGCCTCGGATCGTCTTGCCTCCTCCGATGAGGTCCATGACGTCGAAGCCGATGTCCACCGCGCCGAGGCCGACGACGACCAGGGACCCCAGGGGGGCCAGCGCCAGGGCGGCGTTGCGGATCACACCAGGGACCCCGGTGGTGTCGAAGCCATGGGTCGCGCCTCCTGCGGTGATTTCCCTGATCTGCTCGACGAGGTCCGCGCTCGCGCCGTCGAGGGCGTGAGTGGCGCCGAGTTCCGTCGCCAGGGCACGCCGCTCCTTGCAGAGGTCGACGGCTATGACGGTGCCGGTGCCGAGGGCCGCGGCGGCCATGACCGCCGCGAGTCCCACCCCGCCGGCGCCGAACACGACCAGGCTGGAGTCAGGAGTGGGCCGCAGGAGGTTGACGACCGATCCCGCGCCGGTTTGGAAGCCGCACCCCATGGGCGCCGCGGTCACGAGGTCGGTGTCCTGCGGGACGACGACGATGTTCTCGCGCGTGGCGAGCGCGTGCCGGGCGAAGCTCGACTGGCCGAAGAACGAGGACCAGACGTCGCCGCCCTGACGGCTGAGAGTCGAGCTGCCGTCCGGGCGGCGCCCCGCGTTGTTCAGGGCGGCGAACCGCTCGCAGTACGCGCGCCGCCCGGCCGCGCACCGGGCGCAGCCGCCGCAGCTGCTGTAGCTCAGGACGACGCGGTCTCCGGCGCTCACACCGGTGACATCGGCACCGGTCGCCTCCACGACGCCGGCGCCCTCATGGCCGTACACCGCGGGAACACCCGCGGGCATCAGGGCCTTCGTGGCCAGGTCGGTGTGGCAGATGCCCGCCGCGGTGAGGCGGACGAGGATCTCGTCGGGGCGGGGGTCCGAGATCTCGACGTCCTCGATGGTGAAGCCGGTGTCGGGTCCGTACGAAACAGCCGCTTGGGTGCGCATGGGGTTCTCCGGGTGGGATGCGGGAGCGGGGATGACTCAGGGCTGCCGGGAGGACGTGCCGTCGCCGATCCGCTGCCGGATGTCGGCCAGGGTGTGGGCGACGAAGCCCCGCAGGGCATCCGCCTCGGCCTGTCCCGCTGGGGGCAGGAGGTTCTGGGCCAACCCCGTCGGAGCCGTACTGGCGGATGCCCTGCGGG
>Ga0207641_10001288_pt1 | contig 24925 bp, 28 predicted proteins | sample KBSSwiS62_FD_184306 | JGI IMG/M metagenome (GOLD analysis project Ga0207641, IMG submission 184306) | Switchgrass rhizosphere microbial communities from Kellogg Biological Station, Michigan, USA - KBS Switchgrass S6-2 (SPAdes) (version 2) | ecosystem: Host-associated > Plants > Roots >... | reverse complement strand
ATCATAGCCTATCACCGCTGACAGAGCCCGGTTAATTATTCGCCTCGCACTGATTCCGGCACTCGTCCGGTTCTGGCTTCTGTTTATGCCCCGGTAGACCTCATGTTCGCGCTCGAGACGGGGGCTGAGGATGAGGTCCCGCAAGAGTTCATGCGTTACCGACAGCCGCACATTACTGCGCAAAATCCCGGGAACACCGACAAGGGCGCTGTTTACGATCGATCGCCCACCGCCCAACTGCACGGTCGTCAAAGCTGTCGGCTTCCAGCTGATGTTAATGTTGTAGTTCAGCCCCTTGAAGTTCTTGAAACTCGGATCCTTGAATGTTTGCGCTAGATAACCTATTGAAACTTCACCCGAAATTATTGATGTCGGCTGGAGCTTCAATCCACCAAGGATAGTGTAGCCCTTCCCGTCGCGATTGAGACCAAAAGGGTTCGCGACATAGTCACTTCGATTTGCAGAGGCCGTGACGAAAACGTTCGTCAAATCCGAAATGAGATAGTCGAGGCGCAACGATCCATTTGTCTGCGTGAAGTTCCTAAACGACAGATCGGTAAGCACGCCACCGATGAGAATATCGTCGTAGCGCAGCTTTGAAAGGCCGATCTGACCGGAAACACTCAGGCGGTTGAAGCGCTTCGAAACTGCTGCAGCACCATCGAGCTGCTTGTATCTGGTTTGTCCGACCAGTCGCGCATCATCACCCGGTGTGCCGCGAACTTCGACTTTGCGCGCATAAGTAAGCGATGGTGAAATCGTGAAGCTGGAATCGACATCGACCCTGCCATCGCCCGATAATTGCCATTCATTCGAATTCTGGTCTTTATTATCCTTGTACCGGCGAAGGTTCGACGAGGCCAGCAACTCCAGCTGATGTGACGACCATGACGAGCGTAACGCTACTGACGGTTGCACCGAGGCAATAATGTCATTCACCGGCGTATTCAAAAGGCGGATATTGCTGTCATAAGTGACTTTCACCGGCACCGTTGGGAATAAGCGAAAACTGCCAAGGTTTAATCCCTGCGGCAGGAGGTCCAGCGCCTGCGCCCGAGCCGGCGACGCACTGATTGAAAACAGAACCGCCGAAAGCAGCCCCCCCGCCAATCGCAAGTCAGACCTCAAATGGCGGCGCAATCCGCACTGGATCAGTGAACTTCGCAAATCCAACTTCCCCCCGCTTGATTCGCGCCCACGAATTTGCGTCACTCCGAGAGCCGACATATTCCATCCCATGCAGGTCTATCCGGTCCTGATTGTAAAACATTGTACCGTGAAGACTACGGCAATCTGTATCACGCCCTCTGGATCAGGCCGGACTGTCGTCGATCGACTCCGGCTTCACCACCACTCGCCATCACTGTTCGCCACGAATGAAGCAGCTTTTATGCGGCACAGCTAGCACATAAGGCAGCCTCTTCTAACGCTTTTTTGCAGTTGCTCAGACCCGCTTGCGCACCAGCGCGAGAAGCGGGCGGGTGTCCCGATCTGAACGGCATTAACAACGTTTGAAAAGACGTTTTCCCTATTATTATCCGGCGCCATCAGGCATAGTGAGGACCATGTTCAGCAGCTTATCTTTCAAAAATTGCCGCGTTCGCGGAGCATCTTTCCTGGCTTTCATGGTGATGCTCTTCGGCCTTATCGCACCCGTGCAGGCGACTTTGGTCACCTTCGCCGCATTTGACCCGGCGACAGGCGGCAGCAATCTACGCTTTGTCAGCGCGAGTGGCGGCGGCGGCAGCTTTTTCTCGTTGGATAGCGCCGGTGGCGGCAGCGCCATCTCGCCGGGATTGTCCCAGGTGCAATTCAACCTTCTGGCTGATGGCGTCAACAGCCCCCTGAGCGTTCAGGCGAGCATGTTCTTCTCAGCGAGCACGACCTCGCCGGCAGCGACCTTCGGATCGGGCTCGATCCTTCAGTCGGACATCGCGGGCTCCTTCGAATATCGGTACACCGGCTCCACATCTTTCATGTTCAATAATGCGACCTATTCCAACGGCGCCTTGCTGCTTCGCGGTGTCTATACCGACGCTGACTTCACGGCTCGGCAGAACTCCACGTCAGGCCTGATGTTCGGTTCGAGCGAAGGTGATCTGGAAGGGACCATGATTTACAGCTCCGATGTGTTCGGGTTCGGCGATGGCGGTCAGGATTTTTCGTTCGCTTTTACAAGCGCGTCCCCTGCATTTGCCAATCAGAGCGGATCGCTGGGAAGTTTTTCCGCAACATCGTCAGGAACCTTCTCGGCCGACATCGTCTCGCCGCCGGTCAGCGCCGCGCCTGAGCCGGTCACATGGATGATGATGCTTTGCGGCTTCGGTGCGATCGGTGTGGCGCTGCGCCGCAACGCCCGCCCCACTTTGTCCGGCGGACTTGCTTCACCCGCATAGGCCAGGCATCGCGTGGGCGTTCCTCGCGTGCCGGGATCGCGACCGGCAGCGGATATACGGGTTGACCGGCGGCCACCGCTGATTTCTGCAACGCTTATTGTAAACTATATATCGTTCCGGCCGATGCTGAGGGAACCCTAGCGTGTCGTTCTTCTCATCGATCTTTGGAAAGCACTCGGCGGCGCCCGAACGGCCGTCGGTCGCGGACGGCGACCGTGTCTATGCCATTGGAGATATCCATGGCCGCAGCGATCTTCTGGACCGGCTGTTTCTCCAGATCATCGAAGATCAGGCAGAGCGTCCGCCCGCGACGACGCGCTTGATTTTCCTGGGCGACTATGTGGATCGCGGGCCATCATCACGCCAGGTCATCGAGAAATTGATGGCGCTTGGCGACGGCGAGAATGACATCACTTTCCTTATGGGAAATCATGAAGAGATGCTGCTCGCCGCGCTCGACGGCGATATGCGGGCGCTGTCCATGCTCGACCGGCTGGGAGGAACCGAGACCTTTCTCAGCTATGGTATCGAAAGGGAACGCTACGAAAGAGCAACGGGCCCCGAACGCCTCGCCCTTGCGCGAGAGGCGGTCCCGGAAGACCATCGTATATGGATCCGCGATCTGGCCGATGCCTATACCAATGGAAATTACCTGTTCGTCCATGCCGGCATTCGCCCCGGCGTGCCACTCGATCAACAGTCGCCTTCCGACCTGCGCTGGATTCGTCGCGAATTTCTCGACCATAAGAATCAGCATGAAATGTTCGTGGTGCATGGGCACTCGATCTCCACGGAGATCGATGAACGCCCTAACCGTCTCGGCATCGACACGGGAGCCTTTCAATCCGGCATATTGACGGCCGTCGGGCTCGAAACCGACCGGCGCTGGTTCATCCAGGCGCACGCCGACTGAACGATGGCGATGGCAAGGAAGGGCAGCGACCCTCCTCGTTGATCGGCATATCCCCGTGTTTCGATCTATGCCTCTGGGCACATTGCCGCCCCTTACCTATATCGTTGAGCGATGGCCGACCTCTTCGCTTCCTCCACGCCCGCAGCAGCGGCCGACGCCGCGCCGCTGGCGGAAAGGTTGCGCCCACAAACGCTCGACGAGGTCATCGGCCAGGAGCATCTGACCGGCGCCGAAGGGGCGATCGGCCGGATGGTGGCGGCGGGGCGGCTATCGTCGCTGATCCTCTGGGGCCCTCCCGGGACCGGCAAGACGACGATCGCCCGATTGCTCGCCGATGCGGTCGGCCTGCGCTTCGCGCCTGTCTCCGCTGTGTTTTCTGGGGTGGCCGATCTCAAGAAGATTTTCGGTGAAGCGCGCGAGCATGCTCGGCTGGGTACGCGCACCTTGCTGTTCGTGGATGAAATCCATCGCTTCAATCGCGCGCAGCAGGATAGCTTCCTGCCCTATGTCGAGGATGGCACCGTGGTCCTCGTGGGGGCGACTACGGAAAATCCGTCGTTCGAACTGAATGCGGCGCTCCTGAGCCGCGCGCAGGTTCTGATCCTGAATCGGCTCGACGCGACCGCGCTTGCGAAGCTGATTACCCGTGCCGAGGAGGTCGAGCAGCGCCGCCTGCCGTTGACCTCGGCCGCGCGAGAAGCGCTGGTCGCCTCAGCCGATGGCGACGGGCGATTCCTGCTCAATCAGGTTGAGATGCTGTTCTCGATCGAAATTGGCGCTCCACTCGATCCGTCTGCGCTTGCCGCGCTGCTGCACCGTCGCCTCGCCGTCTACGACAAGGATCGCGAGGGGCACTATAATCTCATCTCCGCGCTGCATAAGTCGCTGCGTGGATCGGATCCGCAGGCATCGCTTTATTATCTCGCGCGAATGCTGGTCGCCGGCGAGCAGCCGCTCTTTCTGCTCCGCCGGCTCGTGCGCTTCGCTTCGGAGGATATCGGCCTCGCCGATCCGCAGGCGCTGGTGCAATGCCTTGCCGCCAAGGATGCCTATGATTTCCTGGGCAGCCCCGAAGGCGAACTCGCGATCGTGCAGGCTTGCCTCTATCTCGCGACCGCGCCAAAATCGAACGCCGCTTATGCAGCGCAGAAAGCCGCGTTCCGATCAGCAAAGGAAACCGGATCGCTCACGCCGCCGAAGAATATCCTCAATGCACCGACCCGGCTGATGAAGGACATCGGTTACGGCAAGAATTACGCCTACGATCATAATAGCGACGATGCCTTTTCCGGCGATAATTATTGGCCGGAAGAAATGAGCGCGCAGGAATTCTATGCGCCCTCCCCGCGCGGCTTCGAGGCCAAGATCGCCGAGCGGATGGCTCATTGGGATCGCTTGCGCGCCGCGCGTGATGGCGAATGACGCTCGATTGGGACAAGATCGTCGCACAAGGGCTCAGCCTTCCCGAGACGGAGCTCTCGACTCATTATGGCGCGCCCGCGGTGAAGGTGAACGGCAATGCCTTCATAGCGCCAGGGCGCGAGGCCGGCAGCTTCTGCCTGATGCTCGATCTCGACACGGTTGAAGTGCTGAAGGGAACCGATCCGGCCACCTATTGGCAGACCCCGCATTATGAGGGCTGGCCCGGCGTTCTGGTCCGTTTCGACACCGATGATCCCGAGCGAGTGCTGGCGATGATCGAAAAGGCGCATGCGCGGGCGGCGGCCAAGCCTCGGCCGAAGCCGCGCAGAAAACGGTGAGCCGCCGCTTCACGCGTTTCGCCTGTATCGACTGGTCCGGCGCGCGCGGAGAGAGGCAGAAGGGCATTGCGCTGGCGGTTGCCGATAATGAAGAGGCGCCGCGCCTGATCGAGCGACCAAAAGGCTGGTCCCGGCCGGCGATCCTCAACTGGTTGATCGCACAGGCAGCAGCCGGCGAGGACATGTTGATCGGCATCGATTTTTCGACCGCGCTTCCGTTTCTGGATTGCGGGGCCTATTTTCCCGGCTGGAACGACAGCCCGACCGAGGTTCAAGGGCTGTGGAAGGTCGTCGACGAGATGTGTGCCGGGGATCCTCATCTCGCGGTCGATACGCTGATCGATCATCCCGACCTGAGCCGCCATTTCCGCCGCCATGGGGGGCGGCAGGGCGATCTGTTCGGAACGGAGAATGGCCGGCTGCGGATCGTCGAGCGCCGCTGCCGCGAGGGGCGCCACGGACCGGCGGTAAGCGGCTTCAACCTTGTCGGTGCGGCACAGGTCGGCAAATCGACCCTGACTGGTATGCGCATGCTGAACCGGCTGAAGGGGATTGTGCCAGTGTGGCCTTATGGTCCGATCCCCGAGCACGGGCCGGTGATCGTCGAAATCTACACCACCATCGCCGCTAGACGCGCGGGCATGACGCGCGGCAGCAAGATGCGCGACAAGGAGAGTCTCGCCAGGGCGCTCGCCACCTTTGGGGTGAGCGCTGTGCCCGAGCTGGAGCTATATGACGATCACAGCACCGACGCGCTCCTGACGGCCGCCTGGCTGCGCGATGTCGCGGATGACAGTGCGCTGTGGAAGCCCGATGCGCTTGCTCCCGAAATCGTCGCCCGCGAGGGCTGGACCTTTGGCGTTCCGTGAAGCATTGAACAAGGGGCCGGTCACTTGGCCGGTGGAGCAACCGCCCGGTAAGCGGTGGGAGGCAAGATGGCGCGCCTGATCATCATCGTGCTGGCATTGGCGCTCGCGGTCTCCGCCGTGCTCGCGCTCCGGACCTGCGGCAACACGAGGCCCGTGGCGGTGGCGCAGAAGGGCGCGGATCTCTCCGCTGTCGTCGCACTGCCCAATGGATCGGTGCTGACCGCAGCGAAAGGCACCGTCGGCCGCGATATGGTCGACTGGCTGGCATCCTCGGATAAAACCGAACGCTATTTCGAACTGGGCGGCAAGGAGTTCGACGGGCGCTCGATCGAGCCGACAATCGAATCCAAGATCCGTATCCGCCGCGGCATCGCTATACTCAAAGCCCATCCCGACGTGACACTTTCGGTCATTGGCTTCAGTTCTGCGAGCGGGAACCCGGCCGCAGACATGAAACTGTCTAAAGCGCGTGCCGACTGGATCGTGAAAGCGCTGCACGATGGCGGCGTGCCAAGCGATCGCCTCTCTGCAGAAGGGCGCGGGTCTGCCGACCCGATCGGTGACGAAGCCACCGCCGCCGGACGCGCCCGCAACGAGCGGGTCGCTATGATCCTGCGACACGAGCGCTGAGCCTCGCAAACTTCCCCGAGATCGGTGTGCGTGAGGGCTGGACCTTCGGCGTTCCCTGACGCATTGGGAGAAACGCAGGCCGGGTTAGCTCAGCTGGTAGAGCAATCGCCTTGTAAGCGATAGGTCGTCGGTTCGAGTCCGACACCCGGCACCAGGTACCCATCCAAAATCATCCGCCCGTATCTAGAAAACCTAGGAAAACCGGGCTATAATCAGCATAGCCCATCCGTGCCCATCCGGGCAGGTGCGCCCCGATCCAGAAGAATTGGGGGTCACTTTGGGGGTATCGGAAAAACTCCAGTTCGGGGATACCCCCAAATGGCACTGACTGACTCCGCTGTCCGCACCGCAAAGCCTGCCGCTAAGGCATATAAATTGTCGGATGGACGTGGTTTGTTCGTTCTCGTGCAGCCAACAGGCGGCAAGTTGTGGCGATGGAAATACCGATATCTGGGTAAGGAGCAGTTGCTTTCGCTCGGTCAATATCCCGATGTCAGCCTCAAGGACGCGCGCGAGCACCGCGAAGAGGCTCGGAAGCTATTGGCCGCAGGCACGAGCCCTGCGCTAGCCAAGAAGTCCGCGGCAATCGCGGCGAAGATTGCCGCCGCCAATACGTTTGGGATCGTCGCCGAAAAATTCATCGCCAAGCGCGAGAGTGAGGGCATGAAGGAAACCACAGCCGCCAAGGCCAGATGGTTTCTGTCGCTCTTCGGGGCAGCGTTCAATTCGCGGCCGATTGCAGAGATCATGCCGCACGAATTGCTTGAGGTGTTGAAAAAGATCGAGAAGCGTGGCAACCGCGAAACGGCGACCCGCATGCGGGCATTTGCCAGCCGCGTCTTTAGGTTCGCTGTCGCCCACACGCTTGCATCGGCAGATCCCGCCGCCGCGCTTCTGGGAGCGCTGATCGCGCCAAAAGCGAAGCATCATGCCGCCATATTGAATCCGGTTGAGGTAGGCGCGCTACTGCGCGCGATCGACGGCTTTCAAGGTCATATGTCCACGAAGCTTGCCCTACGGCTCGCGCCCCATGTTTTTGTTCGGCCGGGAGAGCTGCGACATGCGGAGTGGAGCGAGATCGATTTGGACGCTGCCGTTTGGCGCATCCCAGCGGCGAAAATGAAGATGGGCATTGAGCACGTGGTCCCGCTGTCTCGGCAATCGATAGAGATTCTCTGCGAGGCGGAACAACAATCACGTGGCGAAAAGTTCGTGTTTCCCGGGGTCCGGACGTCCGGCAGGCCAATGTCGGAGAATACTTTGAACGCGGCGCTCAGACGCCTTGGCTACACCAAGGACGAGATGACCAGCCACGGATTTCGGGCGACAGCTTCCACGCTTCTCAATGAGTCTGGCAAGTGGAGCAGCGATGCCATCGAACGAGCGCTTGCGCATCAGGAGCGCGACAACATCCGCGCGGCCTATCACCGTGGATCTTATTGGGACGAGCGGGTTAGGATGGTTCAGTGGTGGTCAGATCACCTCGATGTGCTGCTCCGGGGCGCTGAAGTGGTCCCGTTGATCTTGAAGGGACCGCGCTGAGCAAGGCTGCTCAAAATGCGGGCGTCCGAATGTAAGCGGTCGTTTTGAAGCACAGGAGGTCCCGCCTAGGCATCTGTCGGGAATGAGGACATAACGGTCGGGTGGCACAGAACGGCAGCAATCAAAATCGGGCGGATCGGCAGCGCTTCTCCCGATGTAAGCGCGTCTACGTCGAAACGTCCGCCTTCAACTTCATGATTGACCATGTAGGCCTATCCAATTTTGAGCTTACGCGCGCATACCAGCGTCAGAAGGGCGTTATCTTCGTCACCTCGCCAATGCTGCTCTGGGAGATTATGCTAAATTCGGATCGCGCACGCGCAGACATGATGCTCATGGCTGCGCAAGCGCTGTTCGACCCGGTTCTTCTCGGTACCCCCACCGAACTGACAACTCGCTACCTCCGATCCGCTTACCCCCGGAACGTCATCAACTATGAGATCCGGTCCGGGTTGCGCTTAGCGGAGCTTTGGGCGCGTATGACGCGCGATTTCTCGATTACGGCGACTTATGATTTCGACACGCTCGTGCTGAAGAGCAAACCGATCCGGGATATTTCCAAAAATCTCACAAGTATCATTGAGGCGAAGTCGCATCCCATAGAGATGGTGAACCTCGCTAAAACCTTCGTCACACAAACCTTCGATGCACTCTGCGACGATCTTCGGACTTGGGGTCTGGACGACGTGACGGCCAAATTCGTCATTCTCTACACCTTTTTGCTTCTGCTGGCTTACGCCGACCTCGACGGCACAGAGGCAAAAAATTTCTGGATTGAGAAAGGGTTTCTCGGTGAACTTGAGCGCGCTGAGGTTACGAGAGTGTTTATAGACTATCCGGAGATATTCGTTCGCGGGCCGATCCTAGAAATGGCGATCATGGCTGCGCTACAATATCGAAGTGGCAAGACAAACAGGGGCGCGATTTATGACGGCATGCACATGGTCTACGCGCCATATGTCTCAGCAATTCTTTCGAATGATGCCGCATTTCTGAAACTCAAAGAAGAGCATCCACACTATCGAGCACGGCTCTATCATATGTCTCAGATTAAAATTGCCGATGTTGACTGGAATCTGGACAGCTAAGCTTGTGAGAAGGTCGCGCAAAAAGCATTTTTCGTCATCTTCGCGAGCGCAGAGAAGATTAGTGCGATCACTGGCATTATCGCGGCTGAGGCCAAGCCCACCTTGGTACCGACGAGCACAGCAACGAAGCTAATCAGGCCGATTTTTCCTTGTTTCGTCCAAATATTATTCGCTTCCTCCCGTTCAGCGGCATATTTCGTATCGTCACATACGAACGCGACAACTTCGCGCAGGACGTTTTTGTAGAAACTTTGCAGCGGACCGTTGGTCCCAAATCCTGAGGTTGTTCCCGCTCCCGCCTGCGATAACCACATCTCAGCGATCTGTTCCTCCGTTTGTCCTGAATGGAGAAGCTCTTCGATAATCGTTCGTTGGGGGCCGGGCAATCCGTCTATCCAACCCTCGGGCGAGAGTTCAAAATTCAGGCTCATAGCATTGCCCTAATGTACTCGGCCGATACAGCGTGCGTCGTCTGATTAAGAGTTTGCATCTGTCAGTGTTAGTACACGTTAGTGCAGGTACTCGTAAGTAGTACAGTGATTGAATTTCTTCGGTTTTAAGCCTGGAGACGTAAGGCGTACGTTATCGTAAGTTCGCACCATCTGCTTACGTGCAACTTATGGGACTCTTATTCATGCCGCAGCTTAAACTGACAAAGACGAACATCGATCGGGTTGCGAAACCGGGCGGCAAGGGCGACACCCTGTATTGGGATAAGGACACAAAGGGTTTCGGGCTACGGGTGACCCCGACCGGCCTCTCGAAATTTATAGCACAGGGTCGCGTCCGGGGGACGACCACCGACGTTCGGGTTACCATCGGTAGCTACGGTGCCTGGACCGTCGACGCGGCGCGCCGCAAGGCCGACGATTACCGCCACCAGTTCGAGCAGGGCGTCGATCCGCGTGAGGTTGCCCGCGAGCAGAAGGCGTCAAGCGTCAGTTTGCAGGATGTTTTGGAACGATATGTCGGCCGGCCGAACAAGCTGAAGGCAAGTACAGCCGCCGAGTACCGCCGCCACGTCGAGAAGGTTTTCGCCGGTTGGGTCGGCAAGCCGATCGCCAGCATCACCCGCGTTATGGTACAGGAACGACACCGTGAACTGGTGGAGAAAGGGCTGGAGGGCAGTCGGGGCGCGCCCGCAAGCGCGAATGCTGCGTTCGTGACGCTCCGCATACTTTTCAACTTCGCCATGGATGAATACCGGCGTGCCGATGGACGCCCGTTGATAGAGCACAACCCTGTCGGGGCGCTCAAGCGCCATTGGGCCAAGCTCGGGAGCCGCACCGAGAGGTATATCGACAAAAGCAAGATCGGCGCGGTCTGGAACAAGCTGATGGAGGAGCGAGCGACGCCCCGCAGCCGTGACGCGCTGGCAGGCATCGACCTTACCATCTTTCTGCTGCTAACGGGCGCGCGCCGGGACGAGGCAGCCGCCCTGACGTGGGCGAACGTCAATCTCGACGACGATCCGGCTAAGTGCTGGTGGCATCTGGACGACCGCAAACGCGGCGATCCGATCTGGCTTCCGCTCTCTTCGCAGGCCGTCGCAATTCTGAAGCTACGCCCACGCCAACAGCGCGAGGACGGAACGGAGAGTCCCTTCATATTCCCAAGCTGGGGCAAAACGGGCCGCATCATCGACGCGCGGACGGCCATGGAGACCGTCAGCAAAATCGCCGGTAAGCACCTTTCGTTACACGACTTGCGCCGCTCCTTCTCGAACTACGCGATGCGCGAATGCCGCATAGGCAAGTTCGAGACCGATATGCTCACCGGCCACAAGCCCGCACAGGATGATGTGACTGCCCGAAACTATCTCGACCTTGCCCATCTCGATTGGCTGTATCCCGAGGTGCAGCAAATCGGCGACTGGCTGGAAGAGCAGGGCAAGATGGCGGCGGCCAAGCAAACGGCGCAAACGTCGTGGCGCTGCGTGCCTGATTAGTGTGCGCCCACGGCGGTCATTTCTTTGGTGCGGGCGGCGATGCAGGGGGTGGGGCTGCCGGCGCCCGCGGTGCGGGGATGACACCAGTCCACGGGATCTGTGGCCCGCCGTGGCTGGGCGCTCTTGGCGGCGGAGCTGCCCCCCGAGTCTCGCAGCTGGGCGCTCTTGGCGGCGGCGCCGCTCCAAACTCTCCTGGTGATGGCGTCGGGCGGCGAGGTTGGTCGGTCATTGGCATACACCACGTTAGCTGTGACGAATGAGAACAAGCATAGAAGAGCTACGGGAAAAGACCATAGGGCAATGCCGTTTGGCAATTCTGCTAAACGAATTACTGGCGGGACTATTTCGTTCAGTGCTGCCCGACGTGCGTCGATTGAGCGCCTGGCGGCTCCAAAACTTAAAGTGAGTGCAAGCAGGCCAATCACATCAGCCGACCAGCCGGCAATTAACAGCGGCTTACAGGTGGCTTCCGCCAATGGTGTTACATCGCCTACGAACGAGACAGAGGCGGCGAACAGCGCTGTGTGCCCAAGGGCGACGAAAGAATCTCGACCAGTTTCGTTCTGCGCGTGGGCCGCATCCAGCACCTGACGTTCATGGGCGTAGTCGTCCAACGATCGCTGACTCATTTGCGCATGATACACAGCAATCGCTGGCCGACTACTAAATCACAGTAGCTAATTCAGAAATTTTAGATGTTGCAATTCTGCTACCATCAAAAACCTATTGACTTTGCTCGCAGTAATTTGGGTTGCATGACGAACATGCGCGTACGTAGTGTATGCTCCTGGCCAGCCAATGCTAGCCTGCACGTTCCAACTGTGGGTCTGCGATCGCGGTTGGGGAGCCGCGGTTTCCAGTGCAGTATGTTGCGGCAATAATAGCAGCCCATGGTGGTGCGGTTGGCGTCGGGAGGACCGACGTATTCCCTGACCGGAACACCGCAATGACCCTACTTAGCAACGCTCAAGCCGCGTCTCTGCTCGGCATCGCTCCCAACACCCTGAAGTTTTGGCGCCACAAGGCCCGCGGCCCGAAATTCGTGAAGCTGGGCGACGCACCGCAGGCTGGTGTCGCCTATGATGAGGCCGACGTGCTCGCCTGGCGCGAGGGTCGGAAGTTCGCCAGCACCAGTGCCTACAGCCCGGCGGCCCAAGCCAACGTCAAAGCAGACATAAGACGCGTGTCCGACGCAAATCGCTGATCCGCTTAACATTTTTACGCGTGCAGCATGTGTCGGAAGACGACCGTCAGTCCAAGCCAAGAAAAAGGGCAGGACGCGATAACGTCCTGCCCAGGGAGTTCTTCAAGCAATGAACGCTATAACACAAGCTGACCCCGACATCTCGCTAAAAAATACACCTAATATTATCACAGCAATGAAGGAGAAGCCGATATGGCTACTTTGAAAAGCGGAGCCCGACGCAGATCCCGATAAGAAGCCCCGGAAGGTGCCGTATTATTCGAACGGGCATCGGCGCAGCGGTGTCTTGGACAGCCCGGAGGATCGTGCGCAGCTTGTTACCTACGCCGCAGCAGTCGCGGCCCTTGAGCTTGTCGCAGGCGCTTATGCCGGCGTTGGGTTTGTGACGGGGCCGGACGGGCGCGGTGGCTGCGTGCAAGTGATCGATCTAGACAACATAGTTGCTGCCGGCACGACCGACATCGCCGATCATTGGACACGCGGCTCGTGCGCCGGGTTGGGCTACGTCGAAAGGAGTCCGAGCGGCACAGGCTTGCATATTGTTGGATATGGGCGGAATTTCTGTCCGCTGGGGTCGAACGTGACCGGGATCGAGGCATATGTCGGCCGGCGGTTTATAACCTACACGGGCCACCAGATTGTCCCGGACAGTCCTTGCCACAGCTATGATCTTGCCGATTACGTTGAAACGATACTCGCAACACGCCACAGCGGCGCGCGCACGAAAGGTGAGAACGAGGCTCAATTCGTTCAGGTTGATCCCAAAACTGTAGCCGAACTGCGCTCGGCGCTCGCGCACATGCCTTCAGACGATCGCGAGCTATGGATGAGAATTGGGCACGCGCTGAAAACGTCGGGAGACGTAGGCCGCGGCCTCTGGACCGAATGGTCTCAGAAAAGCGAGGAGTACGATCCGCTTAAAGACCAGCAGACCTGGGATAGCTTCAAGCCTACCCGAACCGGCTATCAGTCCGTCTTCGCTGAGGCCATGCGCCGGGGCTGGGTAAATCCGCGTGACGCCGAACGTTCCCAACATGGGAAAGAGGTCGCCGAGCGATTCCTGCGAGAGATCGATGATCCAAGCCATTTACAGGCCAGCACCCGCAATTTCACTTTGGAGTTTGCCATGACGAGCGACACGGCAACTTTAACCCTTGAATATCTAGTCGACCCTTGGCTCCCACGTCGATGCGTCGTCGGATTCTTCGGGCGGGGGTCGACCGCAAAATCTTCGTTCCTGGCGTCGATGTCTGCCGCAGTTAGCCATGATGCCTCGACGCTCTGGATCAGCGTCGAAGAACCGGACGACTGGATTAAGGTGCGGCACTTTCGCTGTGGAGGCGCCGATAAAACGCTTGCGGTTGTCAAGGCCATCGAGAGCAAGCGCGATAGAGAAGGGCGGGTGGTCGCGTCCAGTTTCAACGTTCTTGCGGATCTGGAGTTTGCCATCGAGCACGCACAGCAAGCATTTGCGGCTGAGCGCAGCCCGCCCCTGCGGCTTGTCGTCCTGGACACCGCTGTGGGTCTTACGCATTGGGGAAAAGGCGAAAGCCCGAACGACGACGCCGCCGTAAAGAAGCTTCTCGCACACTTGCAAGCTTGGGCCGAGCGGCACGACCTTACCATCGCGGTCATCGGCCATGCTAATAAGGGGAGCCATGACCATTTAGCTGATACGGTCATGGGAGCGGCCGCGTGGACGAACTCGCCCCGTCTATCCTTCATCCATGCCGCCGATCGCAGGGAGGATTACGCGTACGTTGTTCGGGTCGCTAAAAGCAATTTCGACACGTTCGGCGCACCGTATCGAACCGAGCCGGTACATACACTGTACGAACGGCAGAACGGCCCAGACACGGTGTTGGTGAAAGTCGTTCCCGGGCAGACTGTCTGGGGCAGCGTCGATTCAATGGAAATGTTCAAGGATGCAACCAAGGTTCCCCGGCCTGACGAGGATAGCGGCGATGGCCCATGGCCCATCGTGCCGAAGGTGCCCGAGCAGGTTTTGTGCGCGCTGATTGAAGCCGTTTTGGAAATCGCCCCCGGCGAATACGTTACGCGTGAACAGGTCGAACTTCGGTACGGTAAGCCAATTGATCGCGTGCGCTGGCAGAAGGTTGAGAAGGATCTTCAACTGCACCCCCTTGTTCGCATAGAGCGAGGGGAGAAAAACAAGGCTCTATACCGGCGGACGCAGTAGTAGTTGTAGCGACCACCCCCCCCCCGGAAGTGGCGATACAACTATAACAACTATAACAACATAGTTTGATCACACTGAGCGTTGTTACAGTTGTTATAGTTGTTCGCTTGCGCTGGGAGGGGGTAAATGCCCAACAGCACCGCAAACGCCTGGCATCCTAAATAGGTCTCGGCGTGCCCCATATTGCGGGCAGCTAAAGCTTTTGCCGACGACGACGGATACCTAATCAGCGGGGCCGCTAGGAGTTACTAGACTTAGGATCCTGATAACAGGCGAGAAAAACAGGGAGATTGATGCACAATGCAAGTGCTAAACAGGGTGTCGTAAGTATTTCATCAGGTTCGGAGCCGCAATCGTCATGAGCACGCCGGTAAACACTAAAATATCGCCCGCGCTTGATCCAGAAAATATTCTGGCTTTAGAAGGTTATTCAGATGAGACAGCTTCGTTTGTCGGGCCTGTCTTCAGCGCTTTTAACGACGCCTATATCACAATTGGCAAGCTGCACGAGGCCGCTGCTCTGTGGCGTGACAATCCAGCGGTCACCCCCGAGAACGCCATCCTAATCGTATCGAAAGAGGGCGACAAGCAGCGTGATCGGCTGCTCCGAGGCATGGATTCGGCTCTGCGCGGCGTCGAGGCTAATATCACCCACGCCGAAGCTGAGCTGTCCAAGCCCCTTGAGGCGCGTGCGCTGGGCACGCTGAATGCGGAGATAAGAAGTCACGCTCGATCGCTCTCCCGGGAAGAGCGATACAAGCTGCTGCGCGAGGCGATCGACGCCGACGATGACACCACCGTCGCCAGCATCCTCGCCGCGCCACCATATCTTAGCGGCCTATCCCAGGTCGATCACGCGCACCATCTTCACACATATCACGCCAGACGAAACCCAAATATGGTCGCGCGCCTGACCCTCCTGCGGGCTGCTCGCGACAAGATCGACCGGGACGGGAGGCTTGTGCTGAAGGAAATTCGCAAAGCCGTCGGAGCCGATGCCAAGCGAGTACAGGCAATCGACAAAGCTGACGCCGCTGCGCGCGCTGCGCTGAAGATCGAGCCCACGGCCTGATCGCCTGCTGTTCAGATTAGGAATCATCGTGGACCAGGAAACCTCACCTGAATGGATGCAAGGCTTCGTGCCCACACCCGCACCGCCTCGCGGTCGTTGGGAGAAGGGTCAGAGCGGCAATCCGAAAGGCAGACCTGTAGGTCGTCCTGACGCACGCACGAAGATCACCCGTGCCCTGATGGAAGACGCACCTGCAATCGCGGCTGTCGTCGCTGCAGCCGCGCTCGAAGGAGACTTGCAGGCCTGTTCGCTCGTCCTAAGCCGATGCGCTCCCGCCGTGAAGGCCGAGGCAGCTCGCGTCGCTTTCGATTTCGATGCAACGGCCCCGATTCCTTTGCAGATTGAAGCGGTGCTGACCGCAATAGCGGCTGGCGAACTGCCCGCCGATGTGGGGCAGACCGTCATTTCGGCTCTGGGCACGCTCGCTGACGCCCGCGCAGTCGCGGACCTCGAAACACGCATCACGACTTTGGAGGCTAAGCAGCCATGACCTATGCAACCTGGGAACCGCGCTTTCGCGTCACTACGGTTCAGCCGGGCGCGCTGGACTTGTTCGTCGCAACCTTCCTCGACGGGCAACGAGCGGCGTTGCAGCCCATCTCTGAATATGATGACGCGCTGAGCAAAGCCCGCGCCTTCCACCGCGACCACGCTTGCCAGATCAAGGTACTGCCGCTGACCGGTCCCGAGGCGCGTAACTTTCTTGGTATCGAGCCTGCCGAAAAGCCGGAGCCAATTGAGCCTTCCGAGCGGCAGCGGATGGTCGACATGCTGATGCGCATCGCGCGCGACAGCAATGACGATGCTCGCGGGGAAGCATTCGACCTACTCAAGGATATGGGAGCCATAAAGCTGTGACCGATCGAACCAATCGTAACACGACCGAGAAATTTGACCTCTCTACTGAAGCGCTCGATGCGCTGTTCGCTCGCACTGGCGAGCACTTAGTAGCTGCCCATGAGGCACGGCAGCGGGCGGCGGAATGGAAGCCGAATGTCGAGCAGACCCTCAAGTTGCTTGCCCGCGAGCTCGTCGTCCTCCGCCAGCGGGTGGACGCGGTCGAAGCTTTGATGGCGAAGGGCTGACCACAATGGTGGGCATCCGGTCCATGTTTAGCCGTGTGGTCAAATTGGAGCAGGCCCGCGCGCCAGTCTTGTCACCCATTGCGATAGCGTTCGGGTCGTTCGACAATTTTACTGCGTGGGTCGATGAGCAGATGGCGGCAGGCGTGTTGGACCCGCGCGATTTCCCCATCGTGGTGCACTGCCTTCGCCGTTACGAGGCCGACGGTACGTGGGGGCAGCAATTCAGCCCAGCCGGTGCGTGGCGGCCCGGCTTGTGACCGCCAACGGGCACCGTGATTCGGCGATGGCTGCCGCTAGGACCGGATCGCTATGTCAATGACGGCTCCGACCCGATTGTTCGCGCCTGCAAGCAGCACCGCCGATTGCATCTGCTACGCCGACTGTGCGAGTACCCAGACGCGGCGCGGCAAAATCCGCCCGTGGGGCTTCGTAACCTCTTCATCACGTCGTCTGGTCGAGTTTTCTCGGCCGGGTGGCATGTGCGCATGTCCAGCCGGAAACGGTAAAGGCACATGCGCCTTGTGCGACGTGCAGGGTTACGAACGCCCGGCTTTGGCCGGGCAGCTCCGAACTTAGCCGGAGCGTGGCCAAATGACACAACGAGAAATTCGTTTGAAAGGTGCGGTAATCGCCTTCCTTGCGTTAGCGCCATTCGGCGCGGCACATTCAGATCCGCCTGCAACCGGCTACAAATCCAAATTCGACGGGGTCAATGAAGCCACTCACGAGATGATTAGTGCGCTGGCCGACGCAACACTCGACAGCGCGTGCCTTACCGAGACCAATTTTGCGAAAGTCACCCGCTCTCTCGATGCACAATCGAGAGAAACAGCAACTCGAATGCGACGCTCGGGAATAAAGACTCTGAACGAGACGAAGGCTTGGAAGACCTGCAAGGGACAAGCTGAACAAGCCCTCAAGCTTCAGACGGATATGTCCAGCGCACAAATGTGGGCCACCGTAAGAGAAACTGCCAAACGATCTGCCAGACTAGCGGACAACGAGGAAATTCGCGATGGGCTTTTGGTAGATCACGCAACCGAAATTCCGATTACCTCTCAGCCGGTGCTCATGTATCCCGTCACGGCAGACACATTCTTGGACAGCCCAATGCGGACTAATAATCCATTTGCAGCTAATTTAACTGTTTCCGAGCAAGGACTTATCTTATCCTGTGAAGTCGTATCAGGAACCGGCGAAGATTACATCGACGCAAAAATTTGCAGCAGAGCAAAATTATTTTTGCGATATCGTCCAGCATTCTCAAATGGCAAGATAACAAGTTCCAAAACCCTGCTGACAATTAATCCTTAACTGACCGTTTTACCTTCTCTCGCTCGACGCGCCCTCAACACGTTATCATACTGACGTGAACGAAAGCTAAACCTCTATAGAGGCATTGCTTTCTACCCTATCGCAGGTCGGAATAAGCAGATCTGAAGCTGGCATCACGTTTGAGGCCTCTGCTTCCCGCGCAGCCGCGCCAGTTCACCATTCATGAAGCGCTGGAGCTTCCTCGCCTGTTTTTTGATGGCTGGCGAGTTCAGCGTCTCCGCAGAGCGGTCCGCGTAAGCGAGGAAGTTTCTGCCGCCCGCGCCCGTGAACCGCATGTGCAGCTTGCGGGTAAATATCTGTTTGGCGGTGCCCGCCTTGATTGCGGCGCGGCCGATCCGCTCGGTCTTCTTCACTGCTCGCTTCGCAGTTCGCCATTGGCGAGAGAGGGATTTCAACCGTAGCCGCGCATCGACATGGCCTAGCTGATATCCGAGATACTGAAACGTGAGGGTGCTGGCGGGGGCGTGCAGGGTAACGACCTCCGTCTTGGCATTTTGCAGCGTCAAACCGTGGTCATTTAGCTTCTCTTCAACGAGCGCCTTCAGCACGGCGTGACGCGAGGGAGGGCAGGCAATCAGGATATCGTCCGAATACCGCTGGTAAAGGGCTCCCCTCTTCGAGGCTTCGGCCTCCATCGCTAAGTCAAAATCAGCCATGTATAAATTCGAAAAGCTCGCGCTTATCGGTGTGCCTTGCGGAATGCCGACCGTGTTGGGGTTCTTCTCGATGGGAACGGCGAGCGCTTTTACTTCAGCGATGGTGGCGAGAGGATGCCGCTTCCGTTCTTTCAGGCGCTTCGCGAGATGATCATGCTTCTTCAGTTCTTCCAGATGCATATAGTGGTAACGCGTCGTGGCACGCAGCACAGCGAACCAATCGGTGCTTAGTTCTTCGCAGCCGAGTATCCACTTAAGACGGGACCTAAGATGCTTATGGTCAAGGTTGTCGAAGAAACCTGTGACATCAAAACACATCACCGTTAGCGAAGCGTGCGCGCGCACGAATTCCTCGACCCGCCTAGCGAAATGATAGTTTGAGCGACCGAGCGATCGATATGCAATCACGGTCTCGTTGAGGCCGTTCGCCGCATACCATTTGTCTAATCGCGCAACCAATTCGGCCGAGTATTTAGACAGGATGCAGGAGTCGCGGTGCGACGCGAACATGATTGGGCGCTCTTTCGGAATAGTCTTCCGCTCCTTCACCTTGTAGCGCTTCTCGGTTTTTACGTAGTGGATCAGAGGTGACCACACATGGGCCGCGACGCTCGCAGGAGTAAGAGCTGCCGCAAACGCGGGCTTTACCGGCATATCAAGATGAAGATAGCCGCGTGGGCGGAACCAAGGTGGCGGCGATGTCATAACGCCAGCGTATCAGTAGCAGAGTCCGGGGGCCAGTCTTGACCCGAAACCCCAGCATAGCTGGATGCCCCCGGACGCACACCACAATCCACCCCTGTTAAGCCTGTGCGAGGCCGCTCGTCGGCGCGGGTCTAGAACGCTAAGTGGTATAGTGTAATCGAGGAGGTTGTCCGAGCGATGCTCATGAACCTGATTATCGCACTCGCTGAATCGCTGGTTCCCGGCGGCGCCGAGATCCTGTTGGTCATCATGCGGGTTGCGCGTTGCAACGATCGTATCCTTCGGCCAATTCCGGGGACTCAACTGATGTGGTGATAGCGGGCGCACCAACAAGTATCAGCGACTAAAAAATCGTTACTTCGCCAGAAGTGTTGCAAACCGGTCACACTTTACGACAGCGATGGCAGAATAGGCGGGATTCGAACCCACGGACGGATTGCCCCTTCGCCGGTTTTCAAGACCAGTTCCTTAACTACTCGGACACTCTTCCATGGCGTAGCGGGACTAGCGGCTTACGATCTGCTTATGGGTGAAATGCTAGGAGCAGCAGAGCGACCCGGCCGAAGGCGTAAATTGCTGTATTTGCTGGAGTTTTTGGTGGACGCACTTGGGCTCGAACCAAGGACCCGCTGATGAAGAGTTTGTGGGTCAATACCTCCCAGCGAAATGCCGCTGCCCTGGTTCCCCCCTGGGGAATATCCCCCCACCACCATTGCGCAAACTTTTCGCCCGTCGCCCGTGAAAACGGGGCCGCCGGACTGGCCCGGGCGGGCCTGCGTGTTTAGCACCAAGTGCTTTGCCGTTGTGGCCCCCATCCCGAGCAAGACGCGAGCACCGACCATGCTCGCCTGGAGGGTCAAAACTAAGCGGCCATGGTCCGCGTGGGGGTATCCCAGGCTTACCACTGGTTGTCCGGTCGGTGTGTCGTCCGATCCGCCGATGGAATAGCCAAATTCCATGAGAGCAGGAGCTACCGGTTCAAGGATGCAAACATCGTGGACCGGATCGTAGTTGACGATCCGGACCGTTGTGCCCTGGGCCTGAGTATTCGTCGTGTCCTGATAATCGGACAGCGAATCGGCTCGCCCTACGATCGCGCACAGCCCTTCATCAGAAGGGCCAGTGACATGAGCAGCAGTTGCGAACTTATTAGGACCTACCGCAAAGCAGGTACCGAGAGGATGCAGCATGCCGCCCGCTCCTCTCCTCGCTAACGGGAGTACAACTCTTCCTATTTGCGGGTCTAAGATTGCCCCCTAAAGTTAATGCGAAACTGCAAAGCCTTCGCAACATCTACCCAGACGCAGTCTATATCCGTTACCCAATACGTCTAGCATCGGCTGAGGTGTCAAGTTCGCCAGAGCCGGCGGTCGCCAAACATCAGTATGATTTGGTGGTCGAGAGTAGCGCAAATATGACGAGGGGCGGTTGGAAGCCGTAGACCTCCCGCAAGCTTCTGAGTTTTCGGAGCTGAGCAGGAGAGCAGTGCCCCGATCTGCGATCGCCGCACGGAAGGAAACATGTCGCCACTTAAGGTGCGGCGTTTGCCGTCGATGTAAGGGCGATGGACGGCCGATCGTCTTCCGTCAGGCGCATAATCGTTGCCGTTTTGCTCTCCACACTAACCCGAAAAGGACATCCATCGGCTTCAATCTCGAAAATATGCCGAATAAAACCTAAGAAGAGCGTGGGCGGCGCTTCGGCTATTTCACCGCTGCGTTGAAGACGGCTAAGGTCAGCTGTATCGTAAACTTGCTCCGTTCTATAACTAAGAAGTTGGATTGCGCTCGGTATATCGCCCATTTCTTGGAATACGGCTTCGACTGCCAGCGTTGCGGCGCCTTGTCGGTTTAAGTAAACCGGCCGCGCGAAGAAGCGGCGTATGCTCGCACCCATCTCACGCCACGCGCTAAGATTCTCATGAACCGGCTTTCCGAGAAAGAACGCGCCGGCAACGAGCACCCACGCGGGGACGGAAGCTGACTGTAAAAGCGTGATGAAGGCTGGTAAGTCAGCACCTGGGCCAATGTTGCCGATTTCGAAAGCAAGACCGCTTTCCCGCTCTAGACCCTCGCGCTGCTTCTCTTGTTGCGCAGGCCACGCATCATCATCGAACTGAGTGTAGGTCTCGTCCACGATCGCGACGAGGATCTCGTCCGCGTGCTCTGTAAGCTGCGTCATATCTCTTCCTCGCGTGTGGCCATCCGCTCAGCCGTGCACCATCTTATCCGCGACCAGGATCATAATCGGTGAACGGCGGTTTTGTAACTCCAAGTTTAGCGAGATCAGACGGCCAGTGCCGCAGGGCCTCTGCATGATTATGGCGAAAATCGGCAATCTGGCGCGAAATCTCGAATGGCATGGTTTGAACGAAAAGCCGTTCCGAATTTCCGATCGCGGCATCGCCCAGTTTTTCGGATTCGGCATGGTGGGGAAGGCGCACGATGAATGACAGCCCGTCGAAATAGAAACGGAACACGGGGATCATGCCGGTCACCACACCATCATCGCTAAACGTGATCATATCCGTTCGAAACGGCGCGCGGATATGATCTTCGGCACGCGTGACGAGTTGGACGAGTGTCATGGGATAGAAGCTGGCGTCGAGAGGCATTTGCTCGACGAGCGAGTGTCGTAAAAGCTCGATGTGGTCATCGGGGAGTTTGATATCGGAAAACTCGAATAGCGATGTCGTCACAGCACGCCACAGCAGGCTGGCAAAGAATAATCGAAGGATCGGCGGATTTTCGACGCTCACCTCGCGAACGCCTATTGGCTTGGTCTGCCCCTCGACCGAAGGCAGCACCATATGTTTGCCCCACGAGCTCCAGATCAGGTGGTTGCGACGTAAGAAGTCGATGCCAAAGGCATCATAGTCCGCGAGAATGTCTTCGCCGCTTCTGATCACGAGAGCGGGATCGTACCAGCTGCTCCATCGCCGTATCGGGCGTCGCTCAGCACCGCACAACAGGGCGATTGGAGCGGAGACTGGACCGATCTGAGTGAGAGCACGGGGAAGTATATGCGCTTTGACGAAGCGGCCTTTTGCTGACGTCAGGCGGCAAACGCCGAATAAGCTACTTTTATTTTGCATAGGGAGAGTGATCTCCGCTTGATCACGCGCAATATTGCGTCGCTTTTGGTTTGGCAGAATTCGTGCGACTAGTCCGTAGAAGTTCTAATCACGGCAACTTGGGATACTGTAAAGCTGTGAAACCCACTTTGATCGCCTGTCCGCGCTGTTTCCACAATCATGGTCTACGGATGATGGCCGCAGCGAGTGCGATCCCCTGTGCCGGCCAGTGTCCACAATGCGGCTTGGAGGGCGCGGACAAACTCTCTGACGCGGCCGTCGAGAATCTGGTGGCAGAATTTTTCGTCTCGGGATCGATATTGAGTGAGACTCATGCGCCGGTCTTCCAAGCAAATACCAACAACCCATAGCCGGCGACGCTCGACCCCACCTTGAAATTGGACGTCGATCTGATCAGACGCCTTACCGGGTTGGTCGTGTTCAATTATGCGCCTCAACTCTGGCGTCTCGGCTACACCGACCAATACTGGGCTTTCGCTAATAGTGAAGGAACTGAAGTCGCCGCGAAATTCGTTTCCGCGGCGCGAGAACTCATCATCGGCCCTGGTGCCGAACTTTTCCGCATTCGCCTAAACCTAGAAGTCAGCGATGAAATCATGAAGCCGGAGACCTTCGAATCTCCTCCCGCGAGCATCGCTCGCCAGCCGGGCAGGTGGGACGATCTGCGGCACCCCGTTCTGTACGTTGCCGACCACATCGAACTTTGCGTACACGAGTGCCGAGCAACGATCGCCGACGAGATCGTTGTCGCCACACTGACCGTCCAAAGACCAATGCGGCTACTTGACCTGCAGGGAGGTTTCGACGTCGAATGCTCGACGCCGTTCGACGATTTGAACGTGTTCACCGACTTTATGTCTCGAAGCCGCAGCAAGGATTGGTTGCGAATATGCAGGCAAGTCGCGAATGCGGCGCGCGAAGCGGGATACGATGGAATTCGCTATGCAAGTTATTTCGCCCAAGCAAAGGCACCCTCCGACGCGATCAACCTAGCAATTTTCGGGCGGCCTCTGATTGATCACCGGCTTAAATTGACCTCCCTTAATCGCCTCGCATTTCGTGATATCGCTTATCGGTTCGATTTCGGCCCGACACTGTACCGGTCTACGGATGATCGCAGATCTGGAAAGAAGTCGAACGACAGCACCGTTCCACAGCGATGGCTCTCAAACCTCTCCGTTACACGTTACACGAAGTGGATTGCGGCGATCATCCTCAAGGAATGGTCGCGCTGGCATTCAAAACCCTAGCCGATGACCAGCCAATTACCCTTGTCTGATGGCCAATATGAAGAAATGGCGCAGCTGCTAGAGGCTGATCTCTACCAACTCGCCAAACTCGCATTTCAGCACAACCAGCCGATCGCAGAGTCGTCTGATGGCCGTATTGATGCGGCGCTGGCTGGTAGATGGTGATCTCCAACGGCTAGTGGCGCCTTTGAAAGCGCCGATCCTTTTCCCCGTTCAATCGACCGGGCCAATAGTGGCATACGCCGCGAAATCGGACGCGTTGCGCTATTTTCTGACCGCTGGCGTCCGGATGAACGGCCTGCCTTGCCGCTTCATCTACGACAGTGCGCTTGAGCCGCATGAAGTCGATCGAGCTTTCACGGCTGCCGAATATGAGCAGCTAACACTGAAGAAGTCTCTCTCGCAGCCTCGACTTTATCACGACGGAAAGTGGTTCTCTACAGCGCAAATCCTGCGGTTTGTCGCCAATAAGCTCGGTGGGAAGCATCTCGATTTCGATCGAATGGGCGAATGGGCGAATGGGAAGCGCTTGATAGAGCGAACGGGTATTTCAAATATGGTGGGCCAGAACTAGTCGTTCCGCCGACGAACGCGGAACTCTATTTGCGGCTTGAGCCTTCTAGCGCCGAGATCATCGGCGGCGTTCATATAGAGGTGATCGCCGCAGCGGCTTCCTTCGTTCAAATGTCGATTAACGGTGCTCAGCTGCTCAAAACCAAAACCCACTCGTCTTTCTTGAGCCGGTTGCGGAAGTTGTTCCGCAAGCAGGTTCCAATCACGCTTGCGGAGCGCTCAAAGCCAACACAAACCTGATGACGTTGCCGGTGTGCATCGCGCCAGGAGGTTAGCGATAGTGAAATCGGGAACCGAGGCGTCCCAGCCTTTGACTGGCCGCGCTCTATTCCGCTTTCGCTCCACCGAGCCACCTTAGGCGTCTCGTCGGCAGAGCCGTGACGATCGCCTGACGCGGGCTGGATCTGGCGATCCAGATACGGACATCGCGTTTTGCGCGATGGCGTTGACCGGCCTCCGGCTGGCGGTATGGGCGTCGCTTTCCTTAGGCCCGCCGCGGCGGGCCGCAACCCGGCGGGGCCGGGTCCTCCATTGCATTGCGGCCCTGCGGGTGCGCCCCGCCTCTGACGGCGGTCCTTCCGGTCAGCTCCTGTCGCCCACCCCGC
>Ga0207641_10001287_pt1 | contig 24937 bp, 21 predicted proteins | sample KBSSwiS62_FD_184306 | JGI IMG/M metagenome (GOLD analysis project Ga0207641, IMG submission 184306) | Switchgrass rhizosphere microbial communities from Kellogg Biological Station, Michigan, USA - KBS Switchgrass S6-2 (SPAdes) (version 2) | ecosystem: Host-associated > Plants > Roots >... | reverse complement strand
AGATCTCCGCGCGGAGCTTTACCGACGCCGGGTCGTCGCCCTTGATCTGGCTGCGGGCCTTGGCCATGACCCGGTTGAGGAACCTTTCCAGCCCCGGAATCGTCAGAGACAAACCGCTCTGGCGGTGTGCATATTCGACATTCGGCGACCAACGGGCGTTGGTCTGCGAAAAGTCGAAAGCGGGTTGCCTGACTCGCACGTGCTCTCCCACATCATCTGGCGTTTTGCGGGTTCTAACACATGCTAATTGACCGCACACGCACTTGTTCACTGAGGGCGCGCGCGGCTGTGTCAAAGGGATAGGCGAGCACGAGATTGTCCGTGACGGCCGGCGGAGAGAATCGAGACCTGGTCACCTGCCCCCCTAGCAAGCCAAGGCCCTACGCTACCGGCGCTCGCCCAAGCTAATCAAGGCATGGAATGCGCGGGAAGTGCTCAGTCCATTGCAAGCCTTTGAAGACGAGACGTTCAACACGATGCAATACCAAATGTGTCTGCCTCGGCGCGGGCGCGATTGCAATCCTCGTTGCTACTCCGTCCGGTCTAGCCGGTTGAACGGAGGCCTCCAGAAGCGCGAGCCATACGGATGGATGACTTCGTTGGCCGAGTCCTTCCTTCTCCTACGAGTCCTTCCTTCTCCTAGAGGAGCGGTTCGACGGAAGGCGAACGGCAGGTTCGGTCTGGAGTGGCCGTTCGCGCGCTCAATCTGGAATGGCTTGGATTGGTCCGTCAGCTGCCGGTCAGCTATGCGCCCTAATGTCGGCCGTTCGCTGCTTTCAACGCTGGCCCCAAAAGCGGTCGCTTATCCCACGGGAACGAGTGAGCCGCTGGACGGCCGAAATTGGGACAGGCCGTGTAAAAACGGGTTTGCAGGAGAACGGCCATGATTTCTGAGCGGCGCGGAAGGTGGCTGTCGGCCCTCAGGTTTGGATCGCTGCGATCATCGGCCGGACGCCCAGGATGGCGACCAGTCTTTTGAAGTTATAGGCCAAGATATGGAGGCTGGCCTCCGTTCTAACATGCTTGAGCGTTTTCATTTGGAAGTGCGTCGAGCCCATCCAGGATTTCAGCGTGCCGAACGGATGCTCGACGGTCTGTCGGCGGATCCGCATCGCCTCTGGCACACGATCGAGGCGGCGCTCCATTGCCTCGACCACCGCCTCATGCTCCCACCGTCTGACCCGCCGTTCCTTGCCGGTCGTGCATTGGTCATGGAGCGCGCATGTCTGGCAGTTCGAGCTCCAGTAACTATGCATCGTCAACCCGTCCTCAACCGAAGTGTAGCGGTAGATAAGATCTTCGCCGGCGGGGCATCGATAAACGTTTTCCTGCTCCAGATAGACGAAGTCCGGTTTGCCAAAGCGGCCTTGCGCCTTTGCACCTGAGGTCAGCGGTCTGGGCACGAAGGCGGTGACGCCCATGCCCTCGCAGGTCCGGATATCTTCGCCTTTAAAATAGCCTTTGTCGGCAATGGCATCCAAAGCCTCGACGCCCATGGCATCCTTTGCTTTCGCCGCCATGGAGGAAAGCTGCCCGCGGTCATTGCCAATGTTCAAGAGCTCGTGCGCGACAATGAGGTGGTGCTCGGCATCGACCGCCGCCTGGAGATTGTAGCCGACGATGCTCGTGCCGCGGCCCGCGCTCGTCATCGCACGCGCGTCCGGATCAGTCAGCGACATCTGCTGATCCGGCGCATTCCGGACTTCTTCTTCGCGCGCCGCAAGATCGCGCATCTGCGCGCGCAACCGGGCTATCTTCTCCGTCAATCGCTTCGCCTTCGGCTCGGCAACGTCGCTTTCTTCGCGGTCGGCACGATCAAGCGCTTCGAGATACCGATCAATGTTGTCTTGCACCTGCTTCATCCGCGAGGTGACGTTCGCGGCAGTATAGTTCTTGTCGCGGTTGTTGACCGCCTTCATCTTGCTCCCGTCGATCGCCACAACCGCGCGCGTGAACAGCCCCAACTGCCGACACAGAACGATGAACTGGCCGCACGCAGCCCGGATCGAAGCGCCGTTGACTTGGCGGAAGTTGGCAATGGTCTTGAAGTCGGGCGCCAACCGTCCCGTTAGCCACATCAACTCGACGTTGCGCTGGGCTTCACGCTCGAGCCGTCGGCTCGACTGGACCCGGTTCAGATAACCGTAGAGGTAGATCTTGAGGATCGTCGCTGGATGATAGGCCGGGCGACCGGTCTCAGCCGGCGTCATTCCCGCGAACTCCAGTGCCTTCAGATCTAGCGCATCGATGAAGGCCTCGACTGCCCGAACCGGGTTGTCTGCCGACACATAATCATCGAGCGATGCCGGCAGCAGATAGTCCTGCCGGCGGTCTTCCCCATGGACGAAACGACCCATCCCCAAGCCTCCCGAAACGCGAGAGAACCATACCAGATTCTCACGTTTTTACACAGCCTCGGGACTTTGCTGTCGTTCCCAGGCGACGCCTCAGACGGCAGGTTTTGTCAGGAGCAGACACACGACGTTTGTCCATCTGGCACGGCAGAACGACAGAGAGTGGGCCGGGAGCGGATTGTCGGCTTTTGGGGCAGTTCGCACAAAAGCGAACGTCCCGCCGAATACGTTCGATCGAGCACTACCGTTGTCAGACCGGAGGGTTCTCCAGCAAGGCGGCGCAGCCATTCAGTCGGACCGCTAGCTTCAACATTTCCTTATGCCGATGCGCGTTGACAGGGGAATAGGCGGTGGCACATCCTCGCTAAGCGTCAGTAATTCAGGACGGCGGTAATCCGGGCGGTATAGTTGCCGACGACCGCGCCGGACTGCCGTGCCAGGATGCGCCCGTAAACGGTGAGCGTTTCACGAAAAGGCGTGGTGGGACCGACCACACCGGCGATCGATTTCGCGCCGCCGGCTCCGCTGCCTTCACCCCAGAGAACGGTTCGCGCGGGATCGAGAAATAGCTGATAGCGCAAGCGGTTTGGCCCATCGGTGAGTTCGCGGCCCGACAGACCGCCCGAGCCTAGCAGGGTGACCGTCCCGAGGATTCGAACAGGCGCGGTGCCCGAAGCCGTACAGCTCACATTGATCGTCGCGGTGAAATCGGACGGAGCACCTCGGGATGGCAGATATTGCCCGAAAGCGAGCGCGGTGGACGAAAGCGCGCAGTGCGCCCCGCCCGCAGCTTCGGCGGCTGTCGAGGGCAGCGCTGCACACGATCCCAGAACCACCAGCGACAACCACGACTGTCGTATCCGGCCCCCGAACGTCATTGACACACCAGCGGGCCGATAAGCGGGATATCGCCCGGTATCGGCTTGTAATCGAATTGCACGCGACAGCCCGTGCCGTCCGGCAAAATCACCTCCACCTGATTGGTCGGTTTTAATCCCGTGACATAGGCCTTGCCGTCATAACCCACCGGCTGATCCCCCGCGCCTTTCACCTTTGCGACCGCGCCGAGGGGGATGGCGCGACCATCCCGGCCGTGCAGCGTCAGCAGTGCGCCGTTCGCCTTTCGGATATGGAAATCGATCATCACCCCGGATCGATCGGGAGGACGCACCAAGAGCGAGGTTTGTCCGACGTCGATATCCGGGGGCAACCGGGTCGTATCGATCGCGAGCCGATTGTCCTGATAGGATTGCAGCCAAGGGATCAGGAGCTTACCACGCGCGTCGGTGCTACCTGCGGGCCGGTTCTGATACAGCACCGGAACGCCCGGTACGTCACCGGTGCTTACCACCGCAAAACTGTCCTGAATCTGATCGCCGGCGAACAGGTTTCCGCCGGCCAAAGCAAGCGAACCGCGCGCGCCCGCGCGCCCGGCGATCTCCCCCGACGACTGGTCCACACCGGCGGACACGCGGCCCCAGCGGCTGAAATACTCCCCTTCTGCCGAACGACGCGGCGCGGCGCCTCGCGACTCGCGCAGCCGGTACCCGAAGTCGTTCTGCTGCTGGGCGGACTTGGCGATGTTCACCGATGCGTTGGAACGACCGCTATCGAGCGAGGCCTCGACCGATCCATAAACGGAGCCGCCGAGCGCGAGACTGATCCCGATGCCCACCCCGTAAACGCCCTTGTGGCGAAGATCCTTGAAACCGGTGACATAGAAATTGGCACGGCGCCCAAGCGGAACGCTGTAGCTTGCGGTGATCAGTTCGACATGGGGATTGGTGACCATGCCGTCAAAGACCGGACCTTGGGGAGGCCTTGATGGCTGTGCCCTCGATATGCGGCGATTATAGGCGACGCCGAAATTTCCCAATCCGTCGAACTGGTAGGCAAGACTGGCATTCAGGGTCGCTTTTGGCATCGGCGAACCATGTTCGGCGGCGATGTCGCGATACCCGATCGTGGCATAGGTAGCATTCACGCTGACGCTGAGCCTGCGTGAAACGCGTTGGAAGCCCGCCGAGACCATGGCGCCGCTCGCGTGGCCCGAATATCTCCCCCCACCGATGCTGCCGGCCGCCGCGATGTTGACGATGCCGAGCGTGCCCACCAACATGGCCGCGCCGGCACCGAACAACCCCAATCCTTCGGTCGCCTCGCCATGGCTTTCGAGGGTCAGCCAATCGGTTATGCCGTAGCGTCCCGACGCATTCGCAGCCCAACCCGAATATCGGTCGCTGGTCTGGCCATAATCCTGGCGGACCGCGCCGATCTCAAGAGAATAGCTGGCGAGCCCCGGTTTCAGGAGCGCGGAGCTGGCATAGAATGGGAGCGTGATGAGCGTCTGCCTGCCGAGCACATCCAGGACCGTCACCGCCACTTCGCCGGCCCCCGTCACGACGGGTAGCGTCCGTATCGCGAACGGGCCGGGCTGGACGGGCGCGCTGAGCTGTTGGACGCCGTTCACGAGCACGTTGACGGTGGAAGGCACGGCGGCGGAGGCGCTGATCACCGGCAAGGGATAGGTCACCAGATCGGGGCGCATGGCGAAGTCGCTGGCCACCTGACCACCGCCCAGTCGCACCGCCCGGCTCCATGGCAAAGCCCCGGTCACCACATCGCCAAGCCGCCACCGGCGTAGCTGGTCCGATTGGGAGTGGGTGAACGTCGTATCCAGACGCACGAAATGTTTTTGACCGGGAGACGGCGTGATGTTGACGAGACCGGAAATCTGCAGCCCGCCATAAGGGCTGAAGGCGCGCAGATCGAGCAAAGCTCCGCCCGTAGGGCGTCCACCGGCGACCGTGGCGGCGAGATCATAGTTGAGTAAGGCACCATATCCGGAGACCGACAGCGGAGTCAGGCGGGCCGCGGTTCCACCGCCCAGTTCGGCCGGGCGCAAGGCAGCGTCGCCAGCGACCACAACCAGTAGCTGTCTCGCCTCGTTCAGCTCCGCACGGACATTCGGCAGCGACGAGAGTGGGATTAGACTGGGCCCTTCCGCCGAGCCAAGCGGCAGGATGAAGCCGAGTTCGTGCAGTTCGGAGGGTCTGGCATAAAGCGCGCCGTCGCGATCGATGAACTCACCCACCCGGCCCGTGGCCCGACCGTTCATGACCACCTCCAGCACCAACTGGCGTTCAGCGGCCGACGCGCCGCCCGCCGCCAACAGCGACGCCAGGAGCGCGGCGGCGCTGAAACCACGGATCAAGGCGCCAGGACGAGGGTTTGCTCACTCTTGCCAGCGCGAGTTGTAACGCTCAGCCGGAGCGGCCCCGACGGTACGCGGCCACCCTGGACAACCCACTGGCGCTGTGCACCTGACAGGACATACGGGTTCTCACCGCGTAGAGTCGCATGGCGATGCGTGCCGTCGGGCAGGGTCGCGGTGATGGCGCGAACGGCATCATAGCTATTCCCACCGTTGATGGCGGACAGCAGAATCTGGTTCTCCGGGCCACGAACCGCCTGCCATTGCAACGCCTGGGGCGCCGGCGCCGCCGGCGCGACGATAACGGGCAGCGATACCCGCATTGCAATGACGATCTGCTGGTTCGACTTATGGGCCGGCGGCACTTCGTCGAGCAGCAAGCGATAACTCCGCTCGCCGGCAGCGCCTGCGCCGCCCCGCAACAATAGCCGGATGGTCTGCGACACACCCTCCGAAAGGGTGAAGATCGGCGGTGACACAATGATGTCCTCGGTCGGCGTCAGGACATCCGCGTCGCCCGTCTGAGTCCAGGCATAAGCGCGGATCTGAACCGCGGCGGGTGCGCCGCCGCGGTTCTTGACCTCGATCGTCGTGGCGTTCTGGCCGCGAGCGAGATTGATGGCGACCGGGGTGATTTCCAGAGAGGCTGCCTGCGCCTCCCCGGTGAACAGGCACGCCGAAGATATCAGCGCTGCCACGACCAGTTTCAGTCGCATCATCACCCCATCACCATCGCTGTCGATCACGTCAGTAGGTGAGCGTGACGAGGACAGTGTCGGTGTACGGCGTACCGTTACCGGACACCAAGGTTTGACCGGTCGTGATCTGTCCGTAGACCGTCAGGGTCTGCTCCACGTCGGAGCCGGTTCCGGAAACCAGTCCCGCGCCGGCATCACCCCAGCGGGTCGTGTGCCCTACCTCTTTGAAGAGGTCGTAGGCCAGGATGTTGGCGCCGCTGACGAGATTGCGCTGGGCCGCGACATTGTGCAGGCCGTTGCCCAGACCGACCGTGTAAGCGCCGCCGCCGGTGCAGGTCACGTCGATCGTCGAGGTGCCGGGCGTGGCGCCGGTGAGTGCCACTTCACCAAAGGTAAGAGCCGAGGCGTCGAGCGTGCACACCGTCGACACGCTCGCACTGGCGCCGATATCGGAGGTTTCCGTCGCCGCGAAAGCGGTTTGGGATACAAGTGCACTCAATATCGTAACGCTACCGATTATAAAACGCTTCATGTTACTAGCCTTTATGACGCTATCTAAAACAACAAGATCACCATTTATTTTCGATCTCGCGATTTCCGCATAGATTATAACTACCTAACACAACGTTCGTGTTTATGATTATCTACGACTTTCGGTGACTAATTCTACATTTAATAAATTTTATTTGATATATTTTTTGATATTTCAGTCGTGTTGAAATTTATGTCTTTCCTTGCCGCTGAGTATCGCTTCAAGTTCGAACATGCTTATCCACGGTTGATTCATCCAGGCGGCACCGCTTCGCGAGCGACGTGCAAAGTCGCGAGACTTTCCAATTTGAATTTAGCGTGCCAGCCCCTCGTTCCTTCAGACGGCAAGCGCCTCAACCACACCGGGAAAATAGTCGGAGAGCTTCAAGCTAGCTGACACGGCGGCCCTCAGTTGATCATGTGTCAGCGGATGCACAAAGCGGCACCCCGCCCGTGAACCGGCGAGCCAGCGAACTTCAGCCTCGCGCCATCCGATGATTGGAACATCCACCATGACTCGCGTTCCTGGAAGGAACTGGCCCTCGGCGGTGCCGAAACCGCCCTGCGACAGGTTCGTTAGCATCACTTCCGCGACTTCATCGTCACGATTGTCTTCGCCTGCCACAGCAACACAGATGTCGGACTTGATCCAGGTAACGTGACGATCTTCCCTGACGGTAAGGCCCCGCCGAGATCCGCCTTCATCCCTTTGTGTGATAGGTCGGCTGTTCATCGCCAACATCCTTGCCAGAGCCTCCACAGACACTTCGTGGACGGCTGATTACGCATTTGCTCAGGAGCTATTTTTCTTGATCAAGGCCCCTCGTTCAGCAGCCTCGATGTCGCCGACCTTTCGAGCTCTCCAATAGAGCTCAAGGTGCAGCGGACCTCTGAACCGGCTCGCGGCTTCCATCGCCAAGCCGTCGCTCAAAGCGAATATTGGTTCGAATCCTTCGATGTGCCCCTGTGGGTGATCTAGAAAATAGAGGCGATAGTTCTGTATCCTATTTGTCCAAATATTAGAGCGAATTCATTACGCCTATGCTAGTCATATTTTATCGTGAAATAGTCGTCTTATAATCTCTAATAAGCAATATTGGTAATATTACTACCCTATACTAAATGATGATAAAGTAGGTTTATTTAAGATGTCGGCAGAATATATATACCCATACTTGGCATATAATATGATATAAAATCAATCTATTTTACATTGCACCTCATGATTGTAGATCGCGAGATCATTGCCCCTCCGAACCGAGTCGTTCCGGTGGCTTGATCCAACCACCGCCGCATCAAATCAAGATTCCACAGAGTAAAACCAATGATTATCGTATCTCTTCAACAAACTGGTTCCATAAGGAAAATTAATAGGAATATATTGATAATAAAATATCATCCATATAAGTTTTGATCACAAGTACACACCTTGGATGCGCGACTTAAATTACCATCAAATTACACGGTAAAAATGGAATTATTCTGATAGAATTCAGGGGATATCACGTATATCTATTATTTGATTTCCTGCGTATCGTCAGAACTCAGGAGAATGGATATGGGTATCTACATCAAGCGCTCGGCCGCCTACCCAGCAGTTATTCGCCGTTGCGGTGGAACATTCGAAGCTCGCTTTGTCGATATCCCGAACTGCGTCGCCATGGGATCGTCGGCTATCGAAGCGGAAGAACGAGCCCAATCGGCACTTACGACTTGGGCTGCCGTCGGCCAACGCTACGCCTGGGCAATGCCGGCGCCCTCGACCGTTGACCGGCCGAGCAACCGTCCGGACGATTACGTCACTTACATCAAATTGCTGCCGGCTACGGAGTTGGCTTAAGATTCAGCGAGGTAGATTTTGAAATGGTGAAGCTATCGAAAGCCTGCCATTGGGCAGAACGATTTTGAACGCCTACAGAACGACTCCCTAGCCACGTACAAGTTCGCGTCTCATTGGCGATCATTAGTTCTAACTGTCCGAAGGAACCTATATCGAACTCGTCCGGAGCGCCTTCCTGACGCTTCTACCGGCGATGCCCTATTAAAGGCCGTCGGCCGCAACATCGAGATTCGAGCTAACATCGGTTACGTCCATGGCGCGCAGTGTCACGCCGAACGCGATCATATGTGACCAGTGCCAGCTAAGTGTCGAACCGGGCCAAGTACAAGGCAACCGAGGTCGCCTGCTACGTAATTGTATAAAAGCGGAGTTGAGCGGTGATAAGGGGCCGCTTTTAGGGATATGTTCGTCGCCTTGGAATGGCTAAGATTGGGCGCGTTGCCGATCGTCCGCTTCCGTCAATACCGGACGTTCACCGGAGATGGAGTGAACGACTGGCTTTGGTCGAGAACAGCCAGACGGCTTTGCGCCCTAATGGTCGCCGTTCGCGAGAGGTCGGCGAGCTCCTGAAAGCGGACGTGCGCTCATCATCGTTATCCCGGTCCTCCTAAGACCAGACTGGACGTGAATCGGGGCAGCACTCGTCAAAAGCGCGAGTTCGGATTGACAACCTTATCGGGCGCCCCTGCGATCACGTCCCAATGCTCGACCAGAACCGTACAACGCCTTTACTGATGACCTGCGGGAGTCGCCAAGACTGGCACTACGAAGCTGACTGTTTGCTGGTCGACGGTTTGATGATTGGCGTTGACCAGTTCGATGAGGACCTTGTGCCGACCTATCGGCAATCCGGTGAGAATGATCTGCTCCCCGCTCGCGTCGGCCCAATGCCATGGTAGATCGTCGACCGTCACATGGATGTGGCCGACGCGAGGGGAGACGGCTAGCGCCGCCGGCCCGAATACTTGGACGATGCGCAGGTTATCGGCACGGTACTGGATGAACACGCGCCCTTTTGCGAGGGCCTCCGGTATCGGAGGGTCGACGATCAGGCGCGCAGGCGGCTCATTCTCGATCGGAACGACGGCGGCCGGCCCGCGCACATCGCGCGCGGATTGGGCTGAGACGTTGGTTGCCATCATGATCAAAGCTCCGGAAAGGGCGAGCGAGATCGGGCGCATCATTGTCCTCGCTTCGGCGAAGGGATCGCATGTCGTTTCTGCTGCGCTCAATCCGTGCCGCGCGCGAGATAGTCGTTGCGAGGAATCGTGAGGGTCCGTGAGCGTTGCCGGCCCGCCTCCGCCCGCCTCACACCTGCTCTCGGCGCTTCACATCGTCTCACTGTCCCCGCGCCCCGTGGCGCCGCACTGTCGAAAGCGCACCTTCCGGCCGCCGTCAGGTCCGGTTCAAGTCCTGCAAGGAGATGTCGGATGTCCTATCACGCGACCCGCGGCGCCGGGATGAAGCTGGCAAGCGCACTGTTCCTACTCTCTCCCCTGACGCCTGCGATCGCATCGCCCCGACTTCAAGCGAGAGCCGCGATTCCGCCTGTCATTCACTATCGCACAGTCAAGTTGGACGGGGTCGATATCTTCTATCGTGAGGCGGGGCCGGCCGATGCGCCGATCGTGCTGCTCCTCCACGGGTTCCCGACATCGTCGCACATGTTCCGGCGACTGATCCCGGCTCTGGCGGACCGCTATCATGTCATCGCGCCGGACTATCCTGGGTTCGGCGAAAGCAGCGCACCCGATCACACCGCCTTCAAATACAGCTTCGGCCATTATGCCGACCTGATGGACAGCCTGATGATCCATCTCGGCGCGACCCGTTACGCGATGTACGTCATGGACTATGGCGCGCCCGTCGGGTTCAGGCTCGCGCTCAAGCACCCCAAAAAGGTGAACGCACTCATCATCCAGAACGGCAATGCCTATGAGGAAGGGTTGAAAGCGTTCTGGGATCCGATCAAGGCCTATTGGGCCGACGGTTCTGAGGCTCACCGTCAGGCAATCGGCGGGCTGGTTGCCGCGGAGACCACGAAGTTCCAGTATACCGATGGCATGAGCGATGTCACCCGGATCGATCCGGACAACTGGCATCACGATCAGGCACTGCTCGATCGTCCAGGCAATCGCGACATCCAGCTCGACCTGTTCCTGGACTACGGAACGAACGTTCCGCTCTATCCTCAATTCCAGGCATTCTTCCGCAAATACCAGCCCCCGACGATCATCGTCTGGGGCAAGAACGACAAGATTTTCCCGGCCGACGGCGCCTATCCCTACAAGCGGGATCTCCCGCGCGCCGAGTTCCACATCCTCAATAGCGGTCATTTTGTACTCGAGGACCAGTTCGAGGTCGCGGAGCCGCTGATCCACAACTTCCTTGATCGCACGCTCGCGCGCCGCTGACGACCAGCGACCCTCGAGCTCCCACCATTGTCTCAGAGAAGGAACAGGTAATGCAACGATTGCAGGGCAAAGTCGCGGTTATCACGGGCGCCAACAGCGGAATCGGTCTGGCAACCGCCCAGCGCTTTTCTGCGGAAGGCGCTCAGGTTTTCATGACCGGCAGGCGACAGGCGAACCTCGACGACGCGGTGCGCGCGGTCGGCGGGAACGCAATCGGCGTCCAAGGCGACGTTTCGAACCTGGACGATCTCGACCGGCTCTATGCCGAAGTCGCGCGTCACGCAGGAAGGATCGACATCCTGTGCGCCAACGCCGGCGGCGGCGAGTTCCGCCGGCTGGAAGAAGTCACCGAAGACCATTTCGACCGCACCTTCGACAGCAACGTGAAGGGTATGGTGTTCACCGTGCAGAAGGCGCTGCCTTTGCTTTGCGACGGCGCCTCGGTGATCCTGACGGGGTCGACCGCGGGCAGCAAGGGGACACCTGCATTCAGTGTCTACAGCGCGAGCAAGGCGGCGGTGCGCAACTTTGCGCGGAGTTGGGTGCTTGAACTCGCGCCCCGCGCCATCCGGGTCAACGTCCTCTCGCCTGGGTCGACGTCGACCGCGGGCTGGCATGGGCTCACCTCGTCCGAAGAGGAGAATCTGACGATGCAGCGCCTGACCCGCGAGGCGACTCCACTCGGCCGGCTGGGCGAAGCTGCCGAGATCGCCGCCGCGGCGCTCTTCCTAGCCTCGAGCGAGAGCAGTTACGTGAACGGCAGCGAACTCTTCGTCGATGGCGGGTCGGCGCAAATCTGACCCTGGCTGTTCAGCGACCGACAGCTGCCGGCTGCACCGCCGGAGGGAGCAGGCGGCCGCGCGCCAAGAGGTAGAGCGTACCGAGAGCGACCCCGGCAACCAGCAGGTTGGCGCCGACGAAAAGGACGGGCGCGATCGTGGCGATTGCGGCCCTGCCTTGCGCTTGCGACAAGCGAACCGCAGCGCCGGCAAGCGCGGTCGCCCCGAACGAAAACGCCCAATAGGAAGCGGCGAAAGGTTGTTCGACGATCCAGGGCGCCAGGCGCAGCAGTAGCAGCGCCTGAAGCAGCGCATAGCCGAGCAGCGCATGCGCCACCAGGTCGCTGGTGCCGCCGATCGCGATATAGCACACCGCGCCAACCGCCGGCGGGGCGAGCTGGATCCCGAGCACTGGGCGCAACGACGGTGGCATGATCGGACCCGTGTAGAGCCGGTGGAGTAATACGGACTCGATCGCGAGCCAGGAGAAGAACGCTGCGCCAAAGGCGAGCTGACCCCAATCGGCCCAGCCGAGCGCGGCAGCCGTGGCCCCGCCGATGAAGCCAGCCGCGACGATCGGCAGATAGAGAATGGGTGTCGAGGTGCCCGGTTCGCGACCGCCGCGCCAGAGCAGGCCGGTCCGCCACAGACCAAAGGAGAGCGCGAAAGTCGCGCCGGCTAAAAACAACAGGACTGCCAGAGCGTGCGAGTAGGGTAGCGCGCCCTGAGCGATCAGCAGGGTTGCGACGCCAACCAGGCCGATGAAGCAGCACTGGACAGGATGGTTCGCTTCCTCGCGAGCCTGATCGGGCGCGACAATCCATTTGCGTGCATAGAGCGCCGTGAGGAGTGCCCAGGCTAGCGCGGCGCAAGCGAACAGGGCCTCGCCGAACATGGCAGGCAAGCGCCAGACGGCATGCGCCGCCCGCCAGGCATTGGCCAAGCCTCCGAGACCGAGCACGATCCCGAAGAAGGCGGCTGGAACGTGCGCCGCCACCGGCGCCGATGACGTGCGCAAGCCACTTCTCCCGAGAACCTGTTGAAGATCAGACGCCGCGATAGACCAGGCGCGTGAAGAGCGCGCCGCTGATCACGCCGCGTCCCCATCGGGCGTCGAACGTCGCCGTTGGATGGGCCGCTACTACTTGGTCGATCGACTTGCCCTGTGCCTTGAGCGCCGCCACTCGGCTGCGGATCGCCACCAGCATGTCGCGCCACTGGGTGAGATCGGTGCGATTGGCGACAGGCCCGTGACCAGGCACGAACAAGGTACGCGCGTTCGACAAAGCGAGGTTGGCGTTGGCGGCGCGGATCGCACCGTCAATGCTGCCGCCGGTGACATAGTCGATGAACGGATAGACGCCATTCCAGAAGGTATCGCCTGTGGAAAGGACGTTCGCGTTGACAAAATAGACCGACACGTCGCCATCTGTGTGCCCAGCTCGGTAGTGACGGATCCTAAGCGTCTCGCCGGCGAAGCGCATCGTCTTGTCGCCGGCGAGGATCTCATTGGGGAGATCTCCCTTCGGAACGGGCGTGAATGTGTGTTCCCATTCCACGATGCGATTGGTCTGGGTCAGCCGGGCATAGGCCCTGCGACTGGCAATCACGGTGGCGCCGGTGCGGCGAACCCATCCATTTCCGTCCGTGTGATCCCAATGCCAGTGCGTATCGACCACATAGCGCAGCTTGCCCGGGCCGACGCTACGAAGCGCCGCCTCGATCTTGGGCTGCGACACCGCAATGCCGGCGTCGACCATCAACTGGCCCGCAGGACCGGACAGCACCGTGATCTCTCCGCCAGAGCCGTCGAGCATGGATACGTTCCCGCGTACATGGTGAACCGTGACTGGGCTGGCGGCGGCGGCGGCATTGATGTCCGAATAGGGGCTCGTGCCGGTGGGCGCAGCCGCGAGTGCGCCGGTCGCCGCAATGGCAAAGACGACGCGAGACCGGTGACAGATCGTCATCGACTTCCTCCTCAAAGTGTGAGCGTGTCCGATGGACCGATGCTCGATAGAAGGTGGCGCCGCACCGGACGGGGGCAGATCCGGTGCGGCGCAGAACGACGTCAGGTCCTGAGGAAGGCCAGCAAGTCGGTGATTACTTCCTCACGGTGGGTCGCGGGGAGGCCGTGCGGGGCACCCGAGTAGACCTTGAGCGTCGCATTCTTGATCAGCTTGACGGATTTGCGCGCGGCATCGTCGATCGGGACGATCTGATCGTCATCGCCATGGATCAGCAGCGTGGGAACCTCGACCTTCTTGAGGTCCTCGTGAAAGAGAGTTTCGGAGAATTGCTTGATACAGTCGTGCGCGCCTTTGAGGCCGGCCATCATCGATTGCTGCCAGAAGGCATCCTTCACGCCTTGCGAGACCTTGGCGCCGGGTCGGTTGGCGCCGTAGAAGGGCTCGGCGAGGTCGCGGTAGAATTGCGACCGGTCGGCGAGCAGGTCGCGGCGCAAGCCGTCGAACACCTCGATCGGCAGACCATCGGGATTGGCCGCGGTCTTGAGCATGGTTGGCGGGATCGCCGATACCAGCACCGCGCGCTTGACGCGGGAGCAGCCATGACGACCGATATATCGAGTCACCTCGCCCCCACCCGTCGAATGCCCGACGTGCGTCACATCGTGGACGCCGAGAGCCTGGACGAGCGCTGCGAGATCGTCGGCATAGGTGTCCATGTCATTGCCGTTCCAGGTCTGGCTGGAGCGACCATGGCCACGGCGGTCGTGGGCGATCACCCGGTATCCGTTCGAGGCAAGCGCGAAGAGCTGGTCCTCCCAGGCATCGGCGTTGAGCGGCCACCCATGTGAGAACATGACGACGGGGCCGGTCCCCCAGTCTTTGTAGAAGATCTCGGCGCCGTCCTTGGTCGTAATGAAGCTCATGCTCTTGCCTTTCCGCGTGAGGGGACGCGGCATCGCCGCGTGGGTGATCGGCGAGGCGCTCGCCGGAATATCGAAGCCAGAAGCAGCGACGAGGCCGGCAGCCATCGCGGATCCCAGCACGTGGCGTCGCGTCAGCATGGGATCGGTCTGGTCCGGGCACATTCGCTAGTCCTTCAGGATCGGATGAGCGCCGTGGATCGCAAGCGACCTCGGCCTTGTCCTGCCGAGCATAGGCTTGCCGCCGAGACTGTCCGAGCAAGTTGCTGTGAACCTGAGTGAGAAGCTGCAAGTCGCTCCGAACGGGCCGCGGGCGAAGTGCCCAACCGTTGAGCATCTCATCTCATCACATCTCACGGCGCTTTGCTGCGCCTCACGCGCCCGCACGAACGCTGAGACTTATGCAGGCTCGTCTCGCCGCATGCGGGACCGCGCGCCACGGCGGCGCTTCACGATCACGCCAGCAGCAGGAGGGGGGACGTCCATGCCGATCGTAAATCCCAATTCTGGAGGCGCCGAACGCCGCATCGCCCCCGAGAGAATGGCGGGTGCGACGATGATGCGGAACCTCGGCGGCGCCACCCCGACCGACGAGCCGGAAGAGCTGAAGCGTCTTGCAAATCTCGGGCTGATGTCGATGGAGGTCGCGCACGATCTCGGCAACCTCATCCAGGTGATCGGGAGCGCGCTGCGGCTGATCGACCGAAGCGTGAAGGAGCCGACTGGCCTCGATATCGGCTATTGCTGCGCGGGCGCCCTCCTCGCCCTCGACCGGGCGACCGAGCTTCGCCATCAGATCCTCGAGTTCGCCAGGCCGCCCGACGCACCGCCGGAGCCCGTCGAGCTTAGGTCCGCCATCGCCGCCTTCAGTAACCTCGTCGTGCTCACAGCTGGGAGCAATATCATCGTCGACTTCTTCGCCGATGATAGCGGCGTGACAGTGGCGTGTGACGAGCGTGATTTGAAGAGCGTCGTGCTCAACTTGGTCGCCAACGCCAGGAATGCGATGCCGGACGGAGGGCTTCTCACGATCACAATATCGTGCAAGGAGGATCTGGCCGCAGCAGAGGCGTCGTCCGCGCAGAATTCAGCGGTCCTGCAGGTCTCCGACACCGGCTGCGGCATGTCGGCAGATACCCTGGCGCGGGTGTTCGAGCCCTTTTTTACGACGCGCGAACGGGACGGCGGGACCGGGCTCGGGCTGGCCATGGTGAGCCGCTTCGTCCATCGGCTGGGCGGATCCGCCAACATCGACAGCGCGATCGGTAAAGGCACGACCGTGACGTTGCGGCTTCCGGCGGCCGAGCCGCGATCGCTGGCCCACGCTTGATCACGGTTTCTCGCGATCAATCACGCGATTTTCGCGCCGATCCGGCGTCTCATGCGCGCGATCGACGGCTCCCTTTCCCAGCAAGACTCAGGAGAACGACAATGCGCAAATTGAAACTTGTCGCCGCCGCGCTTGGATTGCTGAACCTCACGGCGGCGTCCGCGCAGACAACTCCAGCGCCCAAGGCGACGACGATCGTGCTTGTTCACGGCGCGTTCGCGGGTTCATCGAGCTGGAACCGCGTCATCACCGATCTCGACGCGGACGGCTATTCGGTGATCGCCGCTGCGGTGCCGCTGCGCAGCCTGAAAAGCGATGCCGCTTATGTCGCGAGCTTGGCGGCGAGCATCCCCGGGCCGGTCGTGCTGGTCGGCCATTCCTATGGTGGTGAAGTCATCTCGGTCGCCGCCGCTGGGCGACCTAACATCAAGGCCTTGGTGTTCGTGTCCGGATTGGCGCCCGATATCGGGGAAAGCGCGGCAAGCCTCGGCGCTCGGTTTCCGACGGGCACGCTCGGTACGGCACTCGCACCGCCGGTGCCGCTCGCGGACGGCACCACCGACCTCTATATCCTCCAGTCACGCTACTGGAAACAGTTCGCCGCTGACGTCCCCGAGGAAGAAGCCGGTCAGATGGCGTCAACTCAGCGCCCCGTCTCCGGCACAGCGCTTGGCGAGCCGGCCGCCGCACAGTCGTGGCGGACTTTGCCGTCCTGGTTCATCTGGGGCTCGCTCGATCGCAACATTCCGGCCGCGCTCCACGCCTTTATGGCAAAGCGCGCCGGAGCTCGCGTGGCAATCGAGGTGCCCGGCGCCTCGCATGTGGTTATGATCTCGCATCACCGCGCGGTCGCCGATCTCATCGAACAGGCGGCCGCCGCAAAATAACCCGAGCGGATTGGGGATCGCCCGCACATTCGCGGCGGCTCCTCGCGCATTATGCGGTTCTGCCGGCTTCCGCTCGCGAACGGGAAAAGGATAGCGCACGCAGACCAGGGGGGAGTCGGTTCGCTACCGGCACCTGATGCGATCCCAACGCGCTCAGGAACCCTTCGAGGGAGCCATAGGAGGCAACCAGCAAGGCGACCGAGTGCAAGAGTTCCTCGAGCAACGCCGCGGGCGTGCCGGGCGCGGCCGGCTCAAGCCTCGCCGGATCGATCCCGATGGCAAGCGGCGCCTCGAGGACCCCGTCGTCGTTCAACTGCGCAGGATTCGCGCTCGCGTCTGCCGCGAGGAGATAACCGCGGCCAGGCACCGTCTTAATCAAATCTGCGTCTGGCCCCAATACGCGGCGCAATGTCGCTACCTGGAAGCGAAGATTGCTTTCCTCTAGATACGTCGCTGGCCAGACATAGTCGGTTATCGTGTTCTTGGGCGTAACGGTTCCCCGATTGCGCAGCAGGATCACCAGCAGATCGAAAGCGCGTCCGCCGATGCAGACCGGGTCGCCGTTCCGCAGCAGCGTGCGCGAAGCGGGGAATAGCGTATAGGCTCGAAAGCTGAGAACCTCCTCGCCCGTTGCGGCCGCAGTTGGTGTGCAGGCAAGTATGGACATGCGCGGCACGACATCGATCGTGTCATCCGTAACGACATCTTCTTGCTGCTGCTCAAGCATGATCGAAGCCCCTCGCGAGAACGCACCAGTGCATTACCTCCGGCCGCGCGGGCAGTGGCCGCGTGACGATCCGGTGTTCAGTTGCAGGGACGCACGCTCGTCGCAAAGCCGCACGCCGGATCACAACCCGAGAAAAATCCCTTCGGCGCGTGCGGGTCTGGCCGATCTTTGCGTCTTTCCCCATCGAGTGCACTCAGAACAGGCGCGAGCATCGATGTCGTTGGAGCGGTATCCCGTTCCCAAACTAGATCAACTCCCGGCGATGGGTCATCCTCCGTCGATGGACCGGCCCGGAGATCATGGTGATGACGACCTCCTCATGGAGGCTTTCAAGTTCCGGGCCGCGCTCGTTCATTATTTCAGGCGAAAACATGCTGATACAACCGAGCTCGAAGATCTCGCTCAGGAGGTGTTCGTGCGGATCGCTGGCAGGCAGTCGACGGAGCGAGTCGCCAATGTCGGCGCTTATGTATTTCAGACCGCGGCCAGCGTGCTTAGCGATCGCCACCGCCGGCGAACCGTGCGGCACGCCGATGATCATATCGCCTTCGACAGCGCTCTGCATGATGAGGCCGATCTCGACGCCTCCCGGATCGTGGAGGGGCAGCAAGATCTTCGCGCCGTCATCGCGCTATTGCACGCTTTACCCGAACGAACGCGGACCATCTTCTTGCTTCGCCGCCTTGACGGCCAACCCTATGCCGACATCGCCGTCCAAATGGGTCTTTCGGTGAGCGCGGTCGAAAAGCACATGCTGCGCGCGACGCGCCATCTGCTGTCCCTCAAGTTGGAGGTGCGGTGATGGTACGCGCAGTGATCACACTCGAGGAGGTCCTCGCGCGGTCGCCGGCCGACGCCGCCGCCTTGTGGCTGGTCCGACAGGATGGTGGCGAGAGCGAGCATGACGACCTGGTCTTCGAGCAATGGCTGCAAGCCGATCCCGCGAATGGCCGGGCCTGGGCCCGCGCCTGCGAGGCTTGGGAAGGTGTCGCGGCGCTGAACGCTCCAGAGGTCGACGAGCTGCGCAAATCATCGTCGCGAAGCGCCTGGTGGCGCGATTGGCGCAGCGCTGCCGCAGCATCGATCGCCGCCGTTGCGATCGGCTGCGGCGTCCTCCACTGGGCGCCGTATATCGCCGAGCAGCCTCGGACTCAGATCGCATCCCAGAACGACCCTGCCTCGCGGTTACGGACTCTCGCTACACTGACGGGTGAGCGCCGCTCCTTCATCCTGGAGGACAGGAGCGTGGTGACCCTCAATACCGACAGCAAGCTGCAGGTGCGGTTCGGACCGGCGGAACGAAGGATTACGCTCGTTCGCGGCCAAGTCTATTTCGACGTTGCGCATGATGCGACGAAGCCCTTCGTCGTCGAGAGCGCCGGGGCCACGATAACCGCGACCGGCACCCACTTCGAGGTCGAGACTGCGGACGAGAGCATGCGCGTGATCCTCGTTGAAGGCCGCGTTCAAGTCGTCGCACCTTGGGCCGGCAAGCCGAAACCGATCGATCTTCTACCAGGCCAGCAACTTCTTGCCAGCCGATCCGGCGTGACGGTCGGAAAGGCGGATCTAGCCAGTGTGAGCGAATGGCAGAACGGACTGGTTTCCTTCCATGACACGCCGCTTTCGCAAGCCGTGCTGGAGCTCAATCGCTATGCCACCGGCAAGCGCCTGCTTATCCGCGATCCCAAGGTCGCGGCGATACGGATCAGCGGATCGTTCCATACCAGCGACCTGCGGCGGTTCGCGCGCACGATCGCGGAAATCTATCCCGTCCGCACCATCGAAAGCGCGAGCACCATCGAACTGGTTTCGAGAGGAAGGCTGCCGCGCTGAGCGGACCACCCGCGTCTGGGCACGGCATCGTCCACGTACAGACAGATCGCATCCGAAATGGTAAGAATGTCGCTGCGCTGCGGGGGTGTTTTCCGATGCGGACAGGGAGGGACTTCGCAAGGCGATCCGTAATCGCCCTGTACTGCTTGCTCTGGTCGGTCGCTCCGGCCGGTGCGCAGCAGGCGGGGCCGACCGAGATCCGCATTCGCGCCGGCCCGCTTTCGACGGCGCTTTCCGAGCTCGCGCAGTCTCAGCGCCTCGATCTCATCTTCGACGAACGCCTCCTGGCCAACCGTACGACCGTCGCAATTCGCGGCCGCATGACGATCGACGAAGCCCTGCGGCGTCTGCTCGCCGGAACGGGGATCGGTTATCGGCGCAGCTCGGACAACGTCATCCTGCTTTTTGCCCAGTCCGCTGCGGCGAAGGCGCCCGAAGACGAAGCCGTTGCCGACATACTCGTGGTCGGCCGGCTGACCCAGAATACGGACATCCGCCGCACGGAAAACGACATCCAGCCCTATCGGGTCGTGAGCCAGCGTGACGCCGAAAAGACCCACCGCGATGGTATCGATGATGTCCTTCGCGCCCGCGAGACACAGAACGATCAGATCCTTTCGGCAAGCCAGGATCCCTTCACGCGCACCGGGTCGAACCAATCCGAGATCGACCTCAGGGGGCTAGGCTCCCGGCAGACCCTGGTCTTGATCGACGGGCATCGAATGCCGTCGATACCGAACGCATTCCAGGGCCTGCAACAGCCCGACCTCAATGCCATTCCCATCGGGATGATCGAACGCATCGAGACGCTGCCGTCGACTGCTGGCGGCATCTACGGACCAGGCGCGACCGGCGGCGTCATCAACGTTGTGCTCCGTCGCACCTACCGGGGTGCCGAGGTCAATCTTATCGGAGGGATCACCGAGCGGGGCGACGCAAGGCGCTTGCGTGCCGAGGCGCGCATCGGCTTCACGCCGGACGACGGGCGCACCGACGTTATGTTGTTCGTAGGTCGTACACAGTCGGGACCGATTCACGTCGGCGACCGCGACTTTGCCGAACGATCGGAGCTGCGGGCGCTCACAAATTCACCGGCTGCCTATCTCGGACGCTTTCCAACCGGCGATGGTCTGAATGTGTTCAGCCAAGCGGGGAATCTTGCACTCGATCCGGCGCTGGGCGGCGCCTCGCTGGGTTCTCCCATCACTTCGGCGACTGCAGGATCTTTAGGATCGGCAACGGATCGCCTCGCGCCTTTTGTCAACCGTGCGGGTCAGATCGTCACGGCACTGCCGGCAAACGCAAGCGGTGCTGGAGGTGATCTGCTAACGCGACCGACGCTCACGTCGGGCTTCCTGAATATCAGGCATCAGTTTGGCGGAGGGATCGAGGCCTATATTGACGGCCTATATCTGCGAAACGCCAGTGCAGTGACTGGCCGCGTGATAGCGAGTTCTGCGCCGCTTGACGCCGACGCGCCGGGCAATCCGTTCGCTCAGCCGATCATCCTGACCTTCCCCATTCCGGCGATTGGCCCAGCGTCGCACACCAACATCACCGAATTTCGAGTGACGACCGGGCTGATCATCCCGCTGCGCGACCATTGGCGCGCGAATCTCGATTACAGTTATGCAGAAACGAAGCTCGATTTCCGCTCCAGCTTTACCGGCGTCAGCGGCGATTTCTACAGCGTGATCGGCACCGGAAATCCGGGCCCGAACGGCCAGCCGCCGCTTGATCCGATCGGAGATTGGAACGGCTTCATCCGGGCTTTGCCTCAATATCTGGAGAACACAGAGTTGATCATCCGCCGCGCCGACCGGAGGTCGGAGGGATCGCTGCGCGTCTCGGGGCCGCTTCTGTCGCTTCCCGGCGGAACGCTGACCCTTACCGGGTTGGTCGGCGCGTGGCGAGAACAGGTCCCTGGATCCAACTATCAATTCCAGTCTGGCTCAGTTTCGATCTCAAATCCGGCTCCGAGATTCACGCAAGACGATCGCTACGCCTACGCGGAACTGCGAGCGCCACTCGTGCCGTTGGACTCTGGGCTGTTGCCGCTCCGTGGGCTCGAACTGCAGCTCGCCGGAAGGTTCGACGCACAAGCGACACGGGTGCCGCTTGGCGGCTCGGGATCTGACCTCACCAGCGATAGCGCCTTTACATTTCGCCAGAACGCCACCGTTTTCACCGCAGGCCTGCGCGCCTTCCCGCGACCATGGTTGATGGTACGCGGGAGCGTGGCGACGGGTCAGCTGCCGCCCACCGTCGATCAAGTCGGTTTCGCGCAATTTCAGGCGAGTTTCGCTATCGGTTTGAGCGATCCCAGGCGCGGTGGCCGGCAGATCGGCGAGGAAGGCCCGGTCATCCTACTTTCGGGCGGTTCACCGACCCTTCGTCCCGAACGGGCCCGCAGCATTTCGCTGGGTTTCGTTATCAACCCGAGCGGAAGCGGGCCGCGCTTTTCTCTCGATCTGACGCGGATCGATAAGCGCGGGGAGATTTCGGCCGTTTATTCCGGCGATCTGAGCTACTTTCTGGCGAACGAGGCCAAATACCCCGATCGCGTTCTGAGAGCGCCGTTGACGCCGGAGGACGCCTCGCTCGGTTTCACGGCAGGCCCCATCACCGAGATCGATACCCGCTCGTTCAATAGCGGACGCACGATCGTCGAAGTCGTCGATGCACAATGGGACTGGCAAGTGCCTGTGGGCGCTACGAGCAGTGTTGGATCGCATGCGAAGCTGACCTGGGAACCGAAATTGTGGCGACAAAAGGCTCCCGATCTGCCCGGCGTCAATCTGGTCGGGTTCATGGATGGCCCTCTCGAATGGCGGGGCAATGTCGGTTTCGACTGGCAACGAGGTCCCATTTCGGTCGGGCTCAATGGCCAGTATTTCAGCAGCTACCGCGTCGCGAATTCCGGGTACAATGCCACCGCCGCCAATCCGCAGGTCGTGGCCTATCAGGGCGCCTCGAAGATCCCAGCGCAGTTCTATCTCGATCTTGATGTGCGATGGCACTTCTCATTGGCCGGCGGATCAAGGTCACGGACATCGGGGGAGATCGCATTGGGAGTGGTGAATCTTGCCGATCACCGGCCACCGATCGTCGCGAATCCAGACGGCGTAGGGTACAGCACCTATGGCGATCCGAGAGGTCGGCGGTTCGAACTGTCGGTCTCGGTTCGATACTGAGCGGGCCCGGGTTAGTTGCCTTCGGTCGGAGATGAATGGCCGCTTCTCGCTAAACCGATCCTTGAAGCCGCCAGTCGCCTACCGGCCCAGTTCCCGTCGAAAATCGGCCGGTCGGTAGGGCGCTCTACCTATGCCGTTTCGGTTCGCGCATCGGTCCCGAAACTTGCCATTCGTTCGTCGGCCTAGCCGTCTGCGCAGTTGTTTCTATACGAGGGCCATGATCGATGAGCGGCTCAAACAAGCAATCACTGGCGCAGTGGGGAAGATCCCCGAATGGCTGCGCCAGGATCTTTCCACAAAGGACGCCTCGGTGCGACAACGCGCCGAGGAAACACTCGCGGCGATCATAATATCGCGATCGACCAGGAGGGAGGCGCACCGTCTTGCCGGGCTTACCGACCTCGGGGGAGGACCAATCGCCGCAGGCTTTCGACGGTGAGAAGCGTCGATGCTCCGATCTTCACCGTTTCAATCTGACCGGCCTTGATCAGCTCATAGATTTTCGACCGGCCGATACCGGTGAGCTTGATTGCGGTGGATATCCTGACCGTCATTGGTTCGATCGGCAAGGGATGCGTCTCGAACGCAAACATATCGCGTTGCACGTCGCGCGTTTCAGGTGCTGATTTCCTCATGATCGTGATTCCTTGCTGGGAGGTTTGTCGAGCGGCATTCACGCCGGATCAGTGGGCCCCCATGGGTCTGAGGTTCGGCTCCGTGTGCGGATTAATTGCGCCTCGCCCCTGGCCATCCCGAGTAGCGCGACTTCGGGTTCGGCAGGGGCGCTCGACTGAATTTCGGACGGGCTCTCATGCGCCCGCGCTGCGTCGGCGGACGGAGCGCCGGCCCGGCGTTGGCCGTCCGATACCAGCTGCGCCGGCGCGTCAGAAGTGTGCGATCGCAGCCGCACCGGGGATGTCGCCCGCTCGACGAACCCCGGTGCGATTACCGCACCATCGTTGTAGCGATCGACGAACTTCACCACCGGCAGGCTCCGCCCGAAGCGCAGATAGCCGGTGAGGTTGGGCAGGTTGACGATCTCGGTCGGCATCACCAGCGGCCGGGTTACCTGGGTGCGCGACAGGTTCACGCCGTCGCGCATATCGTTGACGCCGTAGCTCATCCCCTCATTGGCTTCGACCTGCTCGGCCTGCCCGAGATTCTCCGACATGAGCTTGGCGGTCGGGGTGTCGTTGGCCCGGAGCGCCACCCACGTCGAGCAATAGCCGGTGATCGCGGCGGCGTCCTGAATGCCGTAGGTTGCTTCCAGCTGCGGGTAGGACTGGAAGCCGAGAATGCCGCATCCCCCGTACTTCCTCGCCCTCGCCAGAAAGTCGCTTAGTGACGGCAGCTTCTGCAGCGAAGGCAGCTCGTCGATCACGCAATAGAGCCGCCGCTGCTGATCGGGGCTCAGGCTCATGATCGCGCTGATCGCGATGTCGAGCCACACGGTGATCAGCGGTCGAAGAGACGGCAGCTGGTCGGCCTTGACGGTGATGAACAGCCAGCTGTCGTCGGTCTCGTTGGTCACCCAGTCGCGGATCGAAAGCCCCTGCAAAGTATCGTCGAGATAGGAGTAGCTGCGCATCACCGAGGCGAGCTCGGCCTGAATGCCGGCCGAGGTTCGCTCGCCCTCGGTCGATATGAAGGCAGCGCCATCGGTGCCCTTCACGAAGGTCGCGAGATCCTTGAGGCTGGAGCGGACCAAGGTGTCGAGCAGCATCGACACGAGCATCTGCTTGCGCCGGACGAGCACGCGCATCACCGCGACGAGGGTCCCGCGCGCGGCCTTCGCCCAGAAGGGATCGCCTGCCTTGTCGGGGATCGTCGATTCCGCGATCTGATCATAATGATAATCGCGCGGGACGTCGCCCCAGGGCGTCCAGGGCTCCGACCGCGCGTCGAGCGGATTGAGGATCAGGTCACGCCCAGGACGGTAGAAGCGCTCGACGAAGGTACCGGCGGTGTCGAACACGACAGCTCGCCGTCCTGCCGTCCTGATCCCGCTGAGCATCCCGTTGATGAGGTTGGTCTTGCCGGTGCCGGGAGCACCGCTGATCAGGATATGCTCGGGCTCGAAGGCGGCAGGAACCGCGACCCCGCCGATCGAGAAGCTGCCGCGCCTCTCGCGTCGCAGCATCCTGCGCACCTCGCGGACGGTCCCGAACCGGGCGCCGCGCAGATGCTGGTTGGTGCCAAGGCCTCGGCCCATTCTGGTGAAGCAGTACCAGGCGAACAGCAGG
>Ga0207641_10001285_pt1 | contig 24995 bp, 18 predicted proteins | sample KBSSwiS62_FD_184306 | JGI IMG/M metagenome (GOLD analysis project Ga0207641, IMG submission 184306) | Switchgrass rhizosphere microbial communities from Kellogg Biological Station, Michigan, USA - KBS Switchgrass S6-2 (SPAdes) (version 2) | ecosystem: Host-associated > Plants > Roots >... | reverse complement strand
CGCTGGTCCGCACGGTGCACGTCTCCGACGAGGTGCGCCAGTACATCGTCGAGCTGGTCGGCGCCACCCGCCGCCACCCCGAGGTCGCGCTCGGCGCATCCCCGCGCGCGGCCCTGCACCTGATCCGGACCGCCCGGGCGGCCGCCGCCCTGGACCGGCGGGCGTTCGTGCTGCCCGACGACGTGCAGGCGCTGCTGGTGCCAGTCATCGCCCACCGCCTCCTGCTGCACCCGGAGGTGGCGCTGTCGGGCGAGCCCGTTGTCGACATCACCGCCCGGCTGCTGACGGACATCATCGCGCGCACCCCGTTGCCTCGGCCCGGTTCGGCTCCTCGGCCGCAGCAGCGCCGCGGCCACTGACGGGGCGGCGGTGCGCGACCTGGCGGCCGCTCTGCGCGGCCTGACCGTCCGGGGACGCTCCTTCCTGGCCGCCGGCGGGGCCTGCGCCGTGTCGGCGTTCGTCCTCGGGGAGCAGGACCTGCTGCGGGTGGCCCTGTTGCTGATACTGCTGCCGGCGTCGGCCGCCGTGTTCGTCTCCCGGACCAGGTACCGGCTCGCCTGCACCCGCCGGGTCGAGCCACCCCGAATCGGCGCCGGCGAGTCCGCCCTGGTGCGCGTCCGGCTGGAGAACATGTCGCGGCTGCCGTCCTCGGTGCTGCTCGTCGAGGACTCGCTGCCGCCGGGGCTCGCCGCGCCCGCCCGGTTCGTCGTGGACCGGATCGAGCCCGGCGGCGCCAGGGACCTGTCCTACGAGCTCCAGGTCGGGCTGCGCGGCCGCTACCAGCTCGGCCCGATGTCGATCCGGCTCGCCGACCCGTTCGGGTTCTGCGAGCTGACCCGGACGTTCCGCAGCCGCGACGAGCTGGTGGTGACGCCCCGGATCGAGCGGCTGCCCGGCGGGCGCTCGCTGCCACACGCCGCCGCGTCGGTGCTGCGCCGCTCGGCGCGCAGCGGCGAGGACGAGGCGACTACTCGGCCCTACCGATCCGGCGACGACCTGCGCCGCGTGCACTGGCGCACCACCGCCAGGACCGGTGAGCTGATGGTGCGCCGCGAGGACGCGCCGCGCCTCGGCGGGGCGACCATCCTGCTCGACGACCGCCTCGGCTCCTGGGGCGGGCTCGCCGGCCCCGGATCCCCGTTCGAGTGGGCGGTCAGTGCCACCGGCTCGATCGGCGCGCATCTGGCGCGCAGTGGGTACGGCGTGCGGCTGGTCACTCACCGGGGGCTGGCCGCCACGGCCCCGGCCGGCAACGCCACCCCGCTGTTGGACGAGCTCGCGACGATCTACCAGGTGTCGCAGGTCGATCCCCGGGTCGCGTTCGCGGCGGTCCGGGCCGGCGACACCGGCATGCTGGTGCTCGTCCTCGGCAAGACGTCGCCCGACGCCGCGCGCCGCCTTGCCGCCCTGCGTCCCCGGTCTGCCCCCGGGATGGCGGTACTCGTCGACCATTCCCGCTGGCAGACGACCCCGTCCGGCTGGCAGGGCGCCGTGCGCGGTCCCGCCGAGCTGGCCGGCTGCGAGCAGGCGCTGACCAGCGCCGGCTGGCGGGTGCTGGTGGCCAACCGGGATAGCCGGCTCGGCGAGCAGTGGCTGCGGGCCGCCTGGCCAGCGGCCCGCTACACCGCGGCGGTGCCGGCGGCCGTCACCGGCGCGTCCGTCGTCCCCGACGCCAGAAGCGGTCCGGAGGTGTCCCCGTGACCCGCGCCACCGCATCCGCACACTCCACAGGCGCCCACTCGACCGCCGGACACCCCCAGCCCTCCGACCGCCCGGTCGTCCCGGCGAGGGCCCGCCGCCGGGCGGCCGGCCAGGCGGCGCCGACCGCCATCGGCGCGCTCGCGTCGCTGCTGTGCGCGAGCTCGCTGCGCCCGCTGTTCGAAGGCTTCTCCTGGTGGTTCGGCCCGGTTCTGCTGGCGACCGTCGTCGTCGTCGGGATCGCGGCGCTGGGCCGCCGGCTGGGGCTAGCCCCGACGGCGACCCTCGCGGCCAGCCTCGTCGGGCTACTGCTGACGCTCACCGTGATCTCCGCGCGCTCACAGGCATGGCTGGGCTTCGTCCCAAACGGATCGAGCCTGGCCCACCTCGCGGACCTGATCTCCGCCGGCCGCCAGGACATGTCCCGGCTGGCCGCGCCGGTGCCCAGCCGACCCGGCCTGGTCGTGCTCACGGTCATCGGCACCGCCCTCGTCGCGATCACCGTCGACCTGCTCGTGGTGACTGCCGGGCGCCCGACCCTCGCCGGGCTGCCGCTGCTCGGCCTGTTCGCGGTGCCGGCCGCGGTGCTCCCGCACGGCGTCGGTCCCGGGCCCTTCACCCTCGGCGTCCTCGGCTTCCTCGCCCTGTTGCTCCTCGACGGGCGGACGGTCGTGGGCCGGTGGGGCCGGGTGGTGACGGGCCGCGGTCAAGGGCATACCCAGCTGTGGCTCGGCGGGCTCGCGGGCCGGGTGGCCCTTGGGGCATTGCTCATCGCCGTGCTCGCGCCGCTGGCCGCGCCGTCGCTGGACGGCCACGGCCTCGTCGACCGCAGCCACACCGCGGGCGCCGGTGTCGGCCCCGCCGGGTCGAAGACCACGGTGCAGTGGCCGATGGTGACCCTGCACGACCGGCTGCACCTCAACCAGCAACAGCCACTGCTGACGGTCCGGTCCACCGACCTGACGGGCTCGCTGCGGCTGCGCACCGTGGCGCTGGAGGACTACGACGCAGCGCACCAGTCGTTCAACCTCCGGGAGCTCAACGGCAACCCCAGGGACCCGGTCTCGTCAAGCGGACTGCCCGGCCCGCCGGCCGGTCTGAACACGAGCGCGGTGACCGCGACCATCTCGGTCAAACCGGACTACGACGAGGACTTTCTGCCGGTCCCGTGGATTCCCACGTCAGTCCAGGGCCTGAGCTCGAACTGGCTGCTCGACAAGGCGAGCCAGACGATCTTCAACCCGAGGGGCTCAGCCGCCGGCGCGACCTACACGGTCACCGCGGCCGCCCCGCTGCCGACCCGCGCCCAGGAGGTCGAGGCGGGGCCGACTCCGTCAGAGCTCGAATACGACACCAAGGTGCCAGCGAGCCTCAACCCGAGGATCCGCGAGCTGGCCCGTTCGCTCACCAGCGGGCGGACGAGCGACTTCGACAAGGTCCGGGCCATCCAGGACTACTTCCACGGAGGCGCGTTTCACTATGACCTGAACGGTGCGCCGACCGGTCATGACGCGCTCGACGAGTTCCTCTTCGACACCAGGACCGGCTACTGCGAACAGTTCGCCTCCGCGATGACGTTGCTCGTCCGCGAACTCGGCATCCCGGCCCGCGTCGCCGTGGGCTTCATCGACGGCGAGCGGCAGGCGGACGGCAGCCTGCTGATCCGGGGTGCCGACGCGCACGCGTGGCCGGAGGCCTGGTTCCCCGGCACCGGCTGGATTCCGTTCGAACCAACGCCGCGAACCGACGGGGCGCCGATCCCGTCGTATGCCGGCGGGTCCAGCCAGCCGAGCGCCACTCCGGCCACGGTGGACAACCAGACCCCGGCGGCGACCGACCCCGCCGACGACCCGGCGACCGGCTCCGACCCGAGCACCGATCCGGGAAACAGCGCCGGCTCTGGGGCGAGCCTCCCCGGCCACTCACTGACCGATCTCGCACAGACGCTGCAAGGGGCGCATCTGTCCACGCCGCAGCTGAGCGTCCGCACGTCCAACCCGGACGCGCTGCGCGGCGTGTTCCTGCGCGAGACCGCACTGGACACCTTCAACGGCTCGACCGGGTTTACCGAACAGCCGCTGCCCGCGCACGGTGACCCACCGCTGGCCAGCGGCCTGACCGGTCCGCCCGCGGGGATGGCGACCACCAGGGTGACGGCCACGATCTCCGTCCATCCGGACTTCCACGAGACCGAGCTGCCCGTGTTCGGGGTTCCCACCTCGGTACGCGGTCTGGAGGGCTCCTGGCAGGTCCACGCCTCGACGGGCACCATCTACGCCGACCAGGGCACGACGGCCGCCGGCGCGATCTACACCGTCGAGGCTGCGATCCCGAATCCCACCCCGGCCCAGCTGGGCGGCACCGGACCGGCGCCGGCGGCACTGCGGCCCGACCTGGAGCTGCCCACCGACCTAGACCGGCGGATCGGCCAGCAGGCCCTGGGGGTCACCGCCGGCGCCGCCACCAACTACGCGAAGGCCACCGCACTGGCGAGGTACCTCACCTCCGCGCCCTTCACCTATGACCTGGACGCCGCGCCCGGGTCAGTCAGCAGCCTGCTGTTCGACACCCATGCGGGCTTCTGCAACCACTACGCGACGGCGATGGCGGTCCTGGCCAGGACGCTGGGCATACCGGCCCGGGTCGCGGAGGGCTACGAGTTCACCGCCGCGGTGCCGCAGCGTGACGGCTCGCTGCTGTACAAGGCGGGTGACCGGCACGCGTGGACGGAGATCTGGCTTCCCGACGCGGGGTGGGTGCCCTTCAACCCGACCCCGGCGGGCAGCGTCGACGTCGGGACGAACACCTGGAAGCCGGATCCGGGGCAGAAGCAGACCGAGACCGGTCTGCCGAGCGGCGCGGGGGCGGGCCAACACGGCCTGGCCGGCCACAACCTGTTGCGGGTCCTGCTGTGGGTCGTGGTCGCGCTGGCCGGGCTCACGCTGCTCGTCTCACCGGCCCTCGCGCGGGTCGTCCTGCGACGACGGCGCCTGCGCGGCCCGGCGCGGTCGGCGGCGCAGTCCGCCGAGCCGGTGACGCCGACAACCGCGGAGGAACTGAGCGCCCGCGTCCGGGCAGGGTGGGCCGAACTCCTGGACGTGGCGACGGATCTCGGCATTCCGCTGCGGCCCAGCGACTCGCCGCGGATGGTCTGCGCGCGTCTGGACGGTTACCTGTCGGCCGGCCCCGAGCCGCCACGGGAGCGGCTGCTCGCGGCGCGGGAGGCGCTCACCCGGCTGGCGTCGGCCGACGAGCGGGTCCGGTACGCCCCGGCGGGCACGTCACTCGGCGCCGCCGCGGACACCGTCGCCGCCGATGTGAGGGCCGCCGCGCAGGCGCTGCTGTCGGTCGCGCCACGCAGCCGCCGGGTGGTCGCCCAGCTGGCCCCGCCGTCGGTGCTGCGCAGGATGACCCGATCGGGCGCCTACGGCGCGGCCGAACGGGCCTGGCGCCGCCGCCCGACCCGGCCGGCGCCGCCCGCACCGACCGAGGCCGGCGCCGAGCCGAACGAACCGGCCGCGCGTTCCTGACCCGGCCGGCCCACGGCCCGCGGGGCCGGCCCCGGGCTGGGCGACGACACAGGCCTGTGGGCTGGGCCAACGGGTCGGCGTCATGGACGATGGTGGTGGCGCGGCGGGCGTCCGTCTCCTTCGGGCGGCCGCGAGGAATGGGCCCGCAGCCCGGGTAAAGGGCTGGTACCGAGGATGGGCGGTTGTCCCCCGCACCCGTGCGCGGATGCCTATCCTTGGTTAGGTTCGTCCTACCGGGTTGGGGTTCCGAGGTCGGGTACCGGTCGAGTCGGCGCTGGTTCGAGGCACTACTGGGTCTTCGAGGCACTACTGGGTCGAGTTTCCGAATCGGGCTCCGGGGGTCGGAGTTCCGGGGTCGTTGTGCCGGGATCGAGGGAGGAGTATGTTGATGCTGCTCTCGGAGAACGAGCAGCGTCTGCTCGAACAGATTGAGCGCGCTCTCGTCGAGGACGACCCGAAGTTCGCGAGCGCTGTCCGCTCGACCAATCCGCGGACCTACCTGGCCCGCCGGATTCGCCGCAATGCGGTGCTGTTCGTGCTCGGCCTCGCCATGCTCGTCGTCGGCGTCGTTCTCAGCCAGCTGCCCGCGCTCACCGTCACTCTCGGCATCCTCGGCTTCGCGATCATGCTGACCGCCGCGCTACGCGGAGCGGCCGACCTGCGCCGGCTGAGCAACCGCGGCACCGACTCCCGCCGCGCCGGCGGTCCCGCCCGCCGGCGTACCCGCGCCACCCTTATGGAGCGGTTCGAGGAGCGGTGGCGCCGCCGCTGGGAGGGCTGAGCGGGTCGCCGCCGTCAGGGCGGCCACCCAAGGCGAATCTTGCGGGCATCGTGCGGCCAGCCCGGTCCGCACCCGGGCGGCTGGGCCGCCGCGGCTGCCCGCCGCTCGCTGCGTCTCGGGTTCGCTGCGTCGCTTCACTCATCGCTCCCCCGCACGGCGCGATCGCGCCGCGCGGGGACCCCGGCCCGCGGCCGTCCTCCGGGGTTCCTGCGGGATCGGCGGAGCCGATCTCGGAGGTCCGCCTCGGACGACCACGACCTCCCGGATCGGCTTCGCCACTCCGGCAGGGACCCCGTCGCTCGCTCACTCCTGCGCTCACAGCCGTGCCGTGGCCGGCTGGCCCGGCGCCCTATGCGCCCACGCCAGGGCCCGGCGCCGCCCCGGCTAGCGCCGGTGCTCGTCTGCCCGGCGCTTCGAACCAGACCCCAGCCGAGTGGTCGGTCACGGTTCGGCCGCGGAGCGCCGGGCCAGGACGTGCAGCTGGGCGGCGAGGTCCCGGTAGGGCGGACGCGCGCAGACGGCCTCCTCCAGCGCGGCGAGCCGTTCGGCCCAGCCGGCGACCGGCTCCCGGTCGTCCCCGGCGCCGGCCGGCGGCGGCAGCGCGAGATCGGTGAAGACCCGGACACCATGTACGGCGAGGACCTCGGCACCGGCCGCGCGCACCAGGCCGACCACGTCCGTGGTATCGAACCAGTGGAAGGCTTCAGCCCCCGCCGGGTCCGGGCCCCGCGCCGGCCGGTCCGGCGCCGCCAGGAGCCGAGCCGCCTCGTCGAACCGCCCGGCCAGGGCCCTGGCCAGCACGGCACCCGCTCGACCCCGCACGAGCAGGCTCAGCCAGCCGCCGGGCCGCAGCACCCGCAGCGCGACGGTGAGCGCCCCAGCGGGGTTGTCGATCCGGTCGAGGACGGCATGGCAGAGCAGCAGGTCGGCACCGCCGTCCGCGAGTTCCTGACCGAGGACGGCGGGCAGCTCCGTGAGGTCGCCCTGCCGGCCGGTCACGCGGGCCGCGACGCCCGCGTCGGCCGCCCGACGGGCGAGCGCGGCGAGAGCGTCCTGACTCGGGTCGACGACCGTGACGCGGTGCCCGCGCTCGGCCAGCGGCACGGCGAACCCGCCACTGCCGCCCCCGGCATCGATGACGCGCAGCCCGCCGCCCGCCCGACCGGTGGCCGCGAGGATGTCCGTGAGCGCGCGCCACACGGCGGCGTGCCGGGGGTCGGCCCGTTCGGCGGCCCGGTACCCGGCCGCCGCGCGCCGGTCCGCCGGATTCGGCGGGCGCGCGGGACCTCCTGGAAGGTTCGCCGGCCGCGCCGCCGGGCCGGCCGTCATCGGCTGGGCAAAGAGAACCCGATGACTACGCCCACGACCAGACCCCCCATGGAGACGCCGGCGACCGCCACCATCCATCGAGACATCGAATATCCCTACGTTCGGTAACCAAGGTACCCGCGAAGATAACCGATGGTAACCGAGCTAAGCCGTTCCAGCAGCGGACCGCCACGCTACCCCGGGTCGTCGCGCGACTCGCGCCCGCCGGGGTGCGGCCGTCCCGACGCACGGCCGGCGGGCGATCCGCTGCCCAGCCTCAGCGGAAGTCCCGGGAACGGCGAGCCACGGCCAGCGGGAGGCGCTCGATCCGTTCGGCGATCACGTTCACCACGCCGTCGGCCTTCTCCAACCGGCCGCGAACGATCAAAGCGGGCGCGGACGAGGCGAGGGCACGGTGGCGGACCCAGACCCCCCGCGAGCAGATCACATTCACCAGGCCCGTCTCGTCCTCCAGGTTGAGGAACGTCGTCCCGCCGGCGGTCGCCGGGCGCTGCCGATGGGTGACGACCCCGGCGACGGTCACCCGCCGATCGGTCGGGAGCCCGGCCAGCCGCGCGGCGACCACCACCCCGAGCGCGTCGAGCCGGTCGCGGACGAACTCGGTGGGGTAGCGGCCGGGGGTGATCCCGGTAGCCCACAGGTCTGCGACGATCTCCTCCGCGCCGGACATCCCGGGCAGGTGGGCCGCGACCACCCCCGGGTCAGCGCCCAGGGTCGTCCCCTCCAGCCGGTCGGCCCTCGCCTGTGCGGCGGCGCCGGCCGCCCACAGCGCCTCTCTGCGGGCGAGCCCCAGGCAGCCGAACGCCCCCGCGGTGGCCAGCGCCTCCAGCTGGGCGGCGCTCACGCCGGTACGGCGCGCCAGGTCGGCCATGTCCCGGTACGGCCCGCCGGCGGCGCGCGCCGCGACGATCTTCTCGGCGTTCGCGGCGCCGATGAGCCGCACCCCCGCCAGGCCGAGCCGGACGGCCGGGTGCCGTTCGGCCGTCGGACCGGCGTCCGCCACCCAGTCCGCGCCCGCCGCCGGCTCCGCCTCGGCCGGCCGCGTCGCCGCCGGCGGCACGTCCTGGAGGGTGGCCTCGGCGCCGGAGGCGTTCAGGTCGGGGCCGTGCACGGTGACGCCGTGCCGGCGGGCGTCGGCGACGAGGCTCTGCGGGGAGTAGAAGCCCATCGGCTGGGCGTTGAGCAGCGCCGCGCAGAACGCCGCCGGGTAGTACAGCTTGATCCACGCGCTGGCGTAGACGAGGAACGCGAAGCTGACCGAGTGGCTTTCCGGGAAGCCGAAGTTCGCGAACGCGGCGAGCTTCGTATACAGCTCGTCAGCCGCCTCCCCGAGGATCCCGTTGGCTGCCATGCCCGCGTAGAACCGTTCGCGCAGCCGGTCGATCCGTTCGGTGGCCCGCTTGGCCCCCATCGCCCGGCGCAGCTGGTCGGCCTCGGCGGCGGTGAACCCGGCGACGTCGATCGCCATCTGCATGAGCTGCTCCTGGAAGAGCGGCACCCCCAGGGTCTTGGCCAGCGAGCGGCTGAGCAGCGGGTGCGGGTAGGTGACCTCCTCGGTGCCGCCCCGCCGCCGGATGTAGGGGTGCACCGAGCCGCCCTGGATCGGGCCCGGCCGGATCAGCGCCACCTCGACGACCAGGTCGTAGAACCGGCGGGGCCGCAGCCGGGGCAGGGTCGCCATCTGGGCGCGGCTCTCCACCTGGAAGACCCCGACCGAGTCTGCGGCGCAGAGCATGTCGTAGACGGCCGGGTCCTCCGGCGGGATCTCCCCCAGGTCCAGGTGACGGCCGTGGTGGTCCCGGATCAGGGCGAACGCCAGGTGCAGCGCGCCGAGCATCCCGAGGCCGAGCAGGTCGAACTTGACCAGCCCCGCGGCGGCGCAGTCGTCCTTGTCCCACTGGATGACGGTCCGCCCCGGCATCCGCGCCCACTCCACCGGCACCACCTCGGCCACCGGCCGGTCACAGATCACCATTCCGCCCGAGTGGATGCCCAGGTGGCGCGGGAACCCGAGCAACTGCCCGGCAAGCTCCACCACCTCGTCCGGGACCGTGTTGCTTTGGTTCGCTCCGTCCGGGCGCCGGGGTTCCTGCCAGATCGGCGCCGTCGCCGCCGCCGTGGCTGTCGTCTTTGTCGCGGTTGTCGCGGTTGCCGGGGTCGGCAGGGGGGACCAGCGGTCGAGGCCGGTGGACCAGGCGTCCTGCTGGCCGGGGGAGAAACCGAGCGCGCGGGCGACGTCGCGCACCGCCGAGCGGGACCGGTAGCTGATGACGTTGGCGACCTGGGCGGCCCGGTCCCGGCCGTAGCGGCCGTAGACGTACTGGATGACCTCCTCGCGGCGGCCGGACTCGATGTCCAGGTCGATGTCCGGCGGGCCGTCACGCTCCGGGGCGAGGAAACGCTCGAACAGCAGGCCGAAGGAGACCGCGTCGACGCCGGTGATGCCCAGCGCGTAGCAGACCGCCGAGTTCGCCGCCGAGCCGCGGCCCTGGCAGAGGATGTCCTCCCTGCGGCAGAACTCGACGATGTCGTGGACGATCAGGAAGTAGCCGGGGAAGCCGAGCGACTCGATCAGGGTGAGCTCGTGGGCGAGCTGGTCGTAGGCACCGGCGACCCGCTCCCGGGCCGGCGGCCCGTACCGGCGGGCCGCGCCCTGCATCGTCAGCAGCCGCAGCCAGCTGGCCTCGGTATGCCCGGGCGGCACCGGGAAGTCCGGCAGCTTCGGGGCGACGAGCCGCAGGTCGAAGGCGCACTCGGAGCCGACCCGCGCGGCCGCCTCGACTGCGCCCGGATAGCGGGCGAACCGGACGGTCATCTCGGCGCCGGAGCGCAGGTGCGCCGCGCCGGCTGGCGGCAGGTGGCCTTCCATCTCGTCGAGCGAGCTGCGGGCCCTGATCGCGGCCATCACCGCGGCGAGCCGACCGGCCGACGGCGTCGCGTAGTGGACGTTGTTGGTGGCGACGCAGGTCAGTCCCGCGTCCTGGGCAAGGCCGTACAGGGCGTCGTTGCGGTCCGAGTCGAGCGGGTGGGCGTGGTCCCACAGCTCGACGGCGACGTTCTCCCGGCCGAACCGGCTGACCAGGCCGTCCAGGGCGGCGCGGGCGGCCTCGGTCCCGCCGCTGGCCAGCGCGGCGGGCACCAGCCCCTTGCGGCAGCCGGTCAGGATCTGCCAGTGCCCGTCGCCGGCCGCCTCGGCGAGTGCGTCCAGGCTGGTCAGCGGACGGCCCTTCTCTCCACCGGCCAGGTGGGCGTCGGACACCGCGCGCGACAGCCGCCGGTACCCCTCCGGGGTACGAGTCAACACGAGCAGGTGGTCGCCGGCCGGGTCGGGCACTCCGGGGCGGGCGCCCGGTGGCGCACCGCCCGAGCCCTGCCCCGGATGGCTCCGGCCCGCTCCTGGCCCGGGATGGGTCAGCGAGATCTCCGCGCCGTAGAGGGTGGGCAGGCCGACCTCGCCGGCCGCCTCCGCGAACCGGACCACCCCGTACATCCCGTCGTGGTCGGTGAGCGCGAGCGCCGACAGCCCGAGCCGGACGGCCTCCTCGACCAGCTCCTCCGGCTGGCTGGCCCCGTCGAGGAAGCTGAACGACGAGTGGCAGTGCAGCTCCGCGTACGGCGCGGCCGCTCCCGCGGCGCGGGCCGCGGCGGCCAGCTCGGGGGACGGCCGGTACGGCTCCCGGTGCCGTGTCCACGCGGGAGCGTCCCCGCCGTCTCCTTCCGACTCTCCGTGCCTGTCACCAGGCCGGGCCGGCCGACCCGACATCCGCCGCTCCAGCTCCGCCCACGAAACCGCCGGATTCCACCAGCTCACCGCGCCAGACCTCCCCACAACCCCAAACCACCGAGCCTTTTCCGCTTGCCTTCCCCTCCCGTCAGCGCACTGGGCTCACCCGTAGGACGCCTCCCACCACCACTGGCCGCCCTCGACGAACAGCAGGCGGGCGTCGCCGTCCTCGGTGGTCAGCTGGAAGCGCGCGCGGCGGCGGCCGGCCGGCTCCCACCAGCGTTCGTCGGCGGGCCACGGACCAGCCCAGCCGGTCACCCGGACCGGTGGGTGACCGTCGAGGGACAGCCAGGCGGGCGCGCCGGTGGCCACCGTCCGGCCACTGACGACGACGGGCACGCCGGCCGCGTCCAACAGCTCGGCCGGGCGCGGCTCGGTGAGCACGGTGGCCGGAGCGGGCGCGGGCAGCCGGCCGGGCCAGGGAGCGGCGGCCCTGCCCGCCTCGGCCGCGTCGCGCGGCCCGCGCGGCTCGCCCCATGGCACCAGCCGGATCGCCGCCGCCGGGTCGCGTCCGCCCCGCACCTCGGCGGTGAGCACCGCGTCCGGGCCGAGCAGCCCCTGGACCCGGTCGAGCGCCCGGCGCACCCGGCCGTCGGCCGCGCCCGGCTCCCCCCACAGCCCCCGCTGTCGGCCGTCGGCCGACAGCAGGGCCTCGGGGGTCACCCGGATCCGGGTGACCCCCGCCGTCGGCGACTCCGCCGAGTGGGGAGCGGACAGCCAGCCGTCGAGCTGCCAGCGGATCCGGTCGGTGATCGCGGCGGCGGTCAACGGGCCGTCGTGTCGCCAGACCCGGCGCAGCCGCTCCCCGTTCTCGGTCTCGGCCTCGATCGCGACCCTGGCGCAGGCCAGGCCCACGGCCAGCAGCTTCGCGTGGCAGTCCTCGGCGAGCCGGCGGGCGGTGAAGACGACCGCCTCGACGGTGTCGGCCGGCGGGTCCAGCTCGGTGTCGACGGCGAGGTCCGGGGGGCTGATCCGCGGCTCGGGCAGCCGCTCGTCGTCGCCGCGGGCCAGCCGGTGGGCAAGCGCCCCGTCCGGGCCGAACCGGTCGAGCACCTGGGCGGCGGGCAGTGCCGCGAACGCCCCCAGGGTGGGCAGCCCCAGCCGGCGCAGCAGCCCGGCGAGCTCGGGCCGGTCGACCAGCTCCACCGGCAGCCCGGCGAGAAAGCCGGCGCTGGCTCCGGCCGGCACCGTCTCGCCGAGCCGGGCGGCCAGCCCGGCGGTGAACGGCCCGTCGGCGATGCCGATCCGGCAGCCTTCCGTCACGGCGGACACCGCGCCGCGCACCTGAGCGACGACGAGGGCCTCGGCGCCGAAGTAGCGAGCCGCGCCGCGCACCGCCACGAGGCAGTCACCCGGCCGGGTCACCTCGACGCCGGGCACGACGGTCTCGACGGCGGCTACCACCGGCTCGAACACCCTGGCGTCCCGATCGGGATCGGCGGGCAGCAGCCGCAGCTCGGGGCAACGCCCCTGGGCGTCACGGCGGCGCAGCCCCGGCGACACCCCGGCGGCTCGGGCCGCGGCGGTCACCGCCACGACGCGGTTCGCCTCGACCACGGCGGCGGGTACATCGGGCCCAACCCCGGCGGCCGTCGTCGGCCAATCCGGGCAGTGCACGGCCAACATCCGCACGGGCATGACTACGCGGCCCCTTCGACGACGCGCGGCCCAGGCGCGGCTGGGTACTGGTCTTCCCGCCGCGGGCTGGCGGAGCCGTCCAGGTCGGCGACGGCGCCGCCTGAACCCTCGGCACGGTCCAGGCCGGCGGCGCTGTCCCGAAAGGCTGCGCTGTCAACCGGGATGGCCGCGGTGGTGCCGGCGACGGTGAGCCAGCCTTGGCGGGCGCGGGTGGCCGCGCCCCGGCCGGACACCCGGACCAGCAGCCGGGCACCGCGCAGGTGGCCATGCCCCTGGCCGAGGCCGTGGAAGGACCGTTCCGTCGCGGCGAGACGCAGGTCCGCGCCTTCCCAGCCGTCGCCGACCGGGAGCAGCACGCAGCCGCGCTCGCGGGCCCGGGACGTGAGCCGCCGGGCCGGGCCGGCCGTCTTCTCCCCCGTCGGCGGGCGGACCGCCACCACGTCCAGGGCGTCGATCAGGGCCGCGGTGACCACGGGCCAGCGCGGGCCCGGCTCGGGCACCAGGATCAGCCGCTCCAGCGCGATCCCGGCCTCGGCAGCGGCGAGCAGGCCGAGCGTCGGGCAGCCGACCACCGCGCACCAGGCCCCGGCACGGGACGGTTCGGCGAGCAGGGTCAGCAGCAGCGCGGCCGACCCCTCGACGGCCACTGTCGTTCCCCGCGCCAGCGCCTGCCGGGGCAGCAGCCCGGCCAGCGCCGCCGGCACCGGCAGCAGCCGATCCAGGTCATCGTGCGCCAGTGGGTCAGGACGCCCCTCGTGCCCGGCCTCCCGCAGCTCCCGCAGGTCTCGCAGGTCCCGCAACGCGGTCAGTACGGCGTCCTGGCGGCCGAGAGAGGAAGATCCCCGCCGACCCGCACCGGTCAGCGCGGCCCGCCCGCCCGCGGGCTGGCGCGGGTCCGCGGGGACCCGCGCGTGAACCGGGCGCACGGCTAGTCCGTCCCCGAGGGGGCCACCGCCGGCGCTGTCCCGGTGAGTGTCGGCTGAGACGGCAGACCGAGGACCTCCTCGACCACCCCGAGGAAGATCTCCACCTGCCGGACGAGATCGTCGGCCTCGCGGGCGGAGACGACCGACAGCCCCGCCTCCGCGGCGGCCCGCCTCGGTGCGCCCGCGGCGAAGAAGTCGGCCCACTCGCCGAGCTCGGGGGTGACCTGGGCCAGCAGCCGCCAGGCGCTCACCGGGCGGCCGCGCCGCCCCGGCCGAGGCCTGGCCCGGTCCGCGAGCACCGCGGCGGCCACCCGCAGCGCGGCCAGGTGCGCGAGCGCGTACCGCTCCCCCGCCGGCTGGGCGAACGCCGCCTCGGCCAGCCCGTGCCGAGCCGCCGCGAGCAGGTCGTCCCGGGAGCGCCGCGGCATCCCGGCGGCCGGTACGAGGGCCCGCTGGTCCGCTGCCGAGTCCTGTCGCACCGCGCTGGCAGACTGCGGGGGCCTCGGAGTGCGCGAATCTGGCCGGACGGGGCGCAGGGCGGGCCGCGGGCACACGGGCTGGCGCCCGGGCTGCTGTGGCATGGCTGGCTGGCGTGGCATGGCTGGCTGGCGCTGTGTCGGCTGGCTGGTCATCTTCACCCTTTCGGTGTTCACGCGCCGACGTCGCCGCGCTGACTAGCTGTGCTGGCTGGCCGTGCTGACTAGTTGCACTGGCGATCTGGCTGTACTGGAGATCAGGTTTCACTGGCGATCAGGAGCCCTTGTTCGAACACAAGTTCGAACAAGGAGAACGGTAGCCCGGCCGGGAGGAGGCGTCAATGTCACCGGAAGAGGCGTCGCGGACGGACGCGGCACCAGGGAGACCACCCGGCCCGTCACCGACCGACAGTGGTCCGCTTCCTCTGGTCACCGTCGACCTGTGGCGGGTGCCGGCCCGCCGGGTCGGCGGAGCGCTTGGCCGGATGGCCATCGACCGGGTCCGGCTGCGCCGCGTCGACGGGCTCACCTTCGCCAGGCTGGTCGGCACCGGCGCCCCCGGTGCCTTCGCCCCGTGGGACGCCGAGCCACGCCGCTGGGGGCTGGTCGCGGTCTGGGACAGTCCGGAGGCCGCCAGGGCGTTCCAGGGCTCCCTGCCACCCAGGTCCTGGGCCCGCGTCGCCGACGAGCATTTCCACGTCGAGCTGCACCCGCTCGCCTCGCGCGGCCGCTGGTCGCGTCGGGACCCCTTCGGCAGGCCGGCGGCCACAGCGGGCGCCCCGACCCGGGCCGACACCCCAGCACAGGCGGGCCCCATAACCCGAACCGACGCCCCAGCCCGAGCAGTTTCCCCCGGCCTGGACGGCGTCTCAGTCCAGACAGGCGCCCTGGGGCTGGCGGGCACCAGCTGCCCCCCGGCTGTGGAGGGCGCGCCAGGCCGGGCGACGGCGCCTGGCACGCCCGACGGCCACGAACCGGTGGCGCCCGGGTTGGTGGCGGTGCTGACCAGGGCCCGGCTCGCGCCCAGGCACGCGGTCACGTTCTGGCGGGCCGCGCCCCCGGTCGCCGCCGACCTCGCCGCTCTGGCCCGCGAATCCGCCACCGGCACCGCCACGGCCACCGGCACCGCGCAGGCCGGCACCCCGGTCATCAGCGGGACGGCCAGCCCGCCTGTCCCGCCCGGGGGACGCGGCCCGGGCCGCGCCGGCGGGCCGACGCTCGCGATCGGGATCGGGGAGGCGCCGATCGGGCTGCAGGGCACATTCAGCGTCTGGCCGAGCCTCGCCGCCGTCCGCGCGTTCGCCTACCGGCGTCCCGCGCACGCCGCCGTCGTCCGCCGCACCGGCGAGGTCGGCTGGTACGCGGAAGAGCTGTTCGCCCGGTTCGCCGTCCTCGACGGCCACGGCACCGTCGACGGCCGGGATCCACTGCGCCCTGACAGTTCCTGGACGGCGCGATGACACATCGTGTCCCGTATGGGCGAGTTCCTCAGTCGCCGGGCGCGTGGTGAGCGCGACGGGTTATCGTCAACCTCCCGACCGCGCCGCCCACTCACTGCGAGGCAAGCCTTGGCGAGTGCCGACCTCAGGCTGGTGCGCTGGACGCCCGCCCGGATGCGCGCCCGTCTCGGTGAGGTGATCGCCGTCTACAAGGCCGCCTTCCTGGACGTCCACGAGGCGGATCCCGCGCGCGCCGCCCGGGATCGGATGACGCATGCCCGCCGGCACACCGAGCGCCGTGACCTGCGCGCGGTCGCGGCGCTGACCGCGCAGGACACACTGGTCGGCATCACCTACGCGATGCCGGGGCGCCAGGGCCAGTGGTGGCACGACGTGGTGGCCTCCGCGCTGTCGCCGGCCGCGGCGGCGCACTGGCTGGAGGACTGCCTCGAGATCGTCGAGCTGCACGTCCTGCCGGAGTACCAGGGCCAGGGCATCGGCCGCGGGCTGCTGCGCGAGCTGCTGCGGGACATGCCGCAGCGCACCGCCGCGCTGTCCGCGCTGGAGCTGCCGGACAGCAGGGCCCGCCGGCTCTACGCCAGCGAGGGCTTCGTCCCGCTGCTGTCGAACTTCCGCTTCCCGGGCAGCTACACCCCCTACGCGGTGCTCGGCAAGGAGCTGCCGGCCCCCGGCCCACGCCACCGCCACGGCGCGACGGCCGCCCGGTTTGGCCGGCCCGCCCGGGCACTGTAAACCTCTGGGACGTGAGTCTCGGCCAGGACGCCTCGGGCGCTCCCCCACTCGGCTCCCCGGGCGCGGCCAGCGCTGACACCCGCGTGAGGTCGGCCGGGACGAGCGACCGCCCAGGTGCGCTCTCCGGACGGGTTGGCACGGCGATGGGGCACCTCACCGCGCGGCCCCTGCCCGGCGGTGAGCCGGCCGCCGGCCGCGCGGGCAGGGCCGTGGCCGGTCGACTGCCCTGGATCGCGGCCGCCGCGGTGATCGCCGCGCAGATCCCGTACCCGCTGCTGCCCGCCGGCGGGACGGGACGGGCCTGTCTCACCGCGGCCCAGATCCTGGCCTTCTTCACCGCCTCGATGGCCCACGCGGCGCTGCGGCGTGGCTGGGCGTTCACCGCGGGATATCTCGCCCTCACGGTGGGCGTGGGCTTCGCCGTCGAGCTGGTCGGGCTGCGCACCGGCTGGCCGTTCGGCCACTACGCCTACACCCATCGCCTCGGCCCCGAGGCCGGCGGCGCGCCGCTGCTGATCCCGCTGGGCTGGTCGATGATGTCCTACCCCGCCCTCCTGTCCGGCCGGTACATCGCCGCCCAGGCCCGCGCAGCCCGAGGCGCCCGCCGGCCTGGGCCACCGGGTGCGGGCCAGGCGAAGGCGGACCAGTCACCGGGCGGTTCAGCGGCCGCGCGGCGCCCATCCGAGGCCGGCCCGCTGACCGCGCTCGCGGGCGGCGCGGTGCTGGCCGGCTGGGACCTGTTCCTCGACCCGAGGATGGCCAGCGAGGGCTTCTGGGTGTGGCACGACGGTGCGCGGCACGAAGGAGGGTGGCTCAGCCTCGGCTGGCTCACCGGCGCCAGGCTCAACGGCATCCCGCTGACCAACACCGTCGGCTGGCTGGTCGTCGGCACGATCCTGGTCGCGCTGCTCGACCGGCTGCCGAACCCCACCCGCACCCGCCCGGCCAGGCCCGGGGGGTGGGCGGTGCTCCCCGGCTGGCCCGCCGACGACGCCATGCCGCTGCTCCTGCTGTGCTGGACGTACGGCTCGTGGGTCCTGGCCTGCCTCGTGTTCTTCGGACAGCCCGTGGTCGCCCTGGCCGGCGGGCTGGGCATGGCGCTGCCCTACCTGCTCGCCCTCGGCGTCCGGTCCCGCCGGCGGTGAGCAGCACGACGGCGGCGAGCAGGCTGTCGGCAAGGGTGGCCAGGGCGGCGGTGCTGTCCGGGTCGGCCGGAGCGGTGCTGGTCGCGACGCACGCCGCCGTGAACGCCCGGCTGTGGCGGCGCCCGCCGCCGGCGCGGCCGGTCGAGGAACGGGTGAGCGTGCTGCTGCCGGCGCGCGACGAGGCGGAGCGGGTCGGTCGGTGCCTCGCGGCCGTGCTGGCCTCGGCGCACGTCCGGGACCTCGAGGTCATCGTCCACGATGACGCCTCCAGCGACGCGACCGCCGACGTGGTCGCCGCCCTGGCCGCCACCGACCCGCGGGTGGTCCTGCAGCGCGGCGCCGGGCCGCCGGACGGCTGGCTGGGCAAGCCGCACGCCTGCGCCCAGGCCGCCGCGGCGGCGACCGGCGGCGTGCTGGTGTTTCTCGACGCCGATGTGACGGTCCAGCCGGATGCGCTCGCTCGCACGGTCGCGCTGCTGCGCGACACCGGGCTCGACCTGGTCTGCCCGTATCCACGCCAGGAGGCCGCCTGCGCGCTGGAACGGCTGGTCCAGCCGCTGCTGCAGTGGTCGTTCCTGGCGCTGCTCCCGCTGCGGCTGGCCGAGGGCTCACCGCGCGGCTCGCTGTCCGCGGCCAACGGCCAGCTGCTGTGCGTCGACGCGGACGCCTATCGCCGGGCCGGCGGCCACGGGGCCGTCCGCGCCGACGTGCTGGAGGACCTCGCTCTGCTGCGGGCGGTCAAGCGGGCCGGCGGGCGCGGCGGTGTCGCCGACGGGACGGAGCTGGCCGTCACCCGGATGTACCGTGGCGCGGCCGAGCTGCGCGACGGCTACGCCAAGTCGTTGTGGGCGGCGGGCGGCCGACGCCCGGCGGCCAGCGCCGCGCAGGTCGGCCTGCTCGGCTGGCTCTTCGTGCTGCCGGCGCTGGCCGCGCTGCGCGGCTCGCGGGTGGGCCTGGTCGGCTACGCGGCCGGGGTCGCCGGCCGGCTGGTCACCGCCCGGGCGGCCGGCGGGCGCGCCTGGCCGGACGCCGCCGGGCACCCGCTGTCGATCGGCGCGCTGGGCTGGCTGGTCGGGCTGTCCTGGTGGCGGCACCGGCGGGGCACGCTGCGTTGGAAGGACCGCCCGCTGCCCTGACCAGGCCGCGCGCGAGTCACGCCGGCCCTGTCCGTGGTCCACCCGCCTAATGAGCGCGCCCGTCACGGGCGTCCGTCGGGTCCGTCCGTCACCTCCCCGGTCGCCCCAGTCCGTGCCGCCGGGGATCGCTAGAGTCGCCGGGTGGCACGGATCGTGGTGGTGGGCGCGGGGGTCGGCGGGCTCGCGGCGGCGGCTCGGCTGGCGGCCGCCGGGCACGTCGTCACGGTCTGCGAACAGGCGTCCCGGGTTGGCGGCAAGCTCGGCTGGTACTCGCGCGACGGGTTCTCGTTCGACACCGGGCCGTCGCTGCTGACCATGCCCGAGGTGTTCGAGGAGCTGTTCACCACGACCGGCGGGCCACTGGCGGACAGTGTGGAGCTGCGCCGCCTCGATCCCATCGCCACCTACCGGTTCGCCGACGGCTCCGGCTTCGCCGCACGGGCCGGCGACGACGACTTCCGCGCCGAGCTTGATGACGCCCTGTACTCCGGCGCGGGCGCCGAGTGGGCCCGGTTCGACACGCACGCCGCCAGGGTCTGGGAGATCACCCGGGACACCTTTCTGTCCGGCCCGATGTCCGCCCGCCGCCTGCTGCGGCTGGCCGGCACCCACCCGGGCGAGATCGGCGCCGTGACGGCCGGGCGCACGCTGCGCGGCTTGGCCGCGCGCCACCTCACCGACGGCCGGCTGCGGATGTTCGCCGAGCGGTACGCGACCTACACCGGCTCCGACCCGCGTCGCGCGCCGGCCGCACTCGCCGTGATCGCGCACGTCGAGCGCCGCTACGGCGGCTGGTACGTCCCCGGCGGGCTGTATCAGCTCGGCGAGGCGATCGCGCGGCGGGCCCGCGAGCGCCGGGCCGAGATCCGGCTCGACACCCCGGTAATGACGATCTCCCGGCGCCCCAGCGGCCACGTCGACGGGGTGGTGCTCGCCGACGGCGGCCGGCTGCCGGCTGACGTGGTGATCGCGAACGCGGACGCGGCGACGGTGTACAGCGGGCTGCTCGCCGGGTCGGCCGGCGGCGCGGGCGGCGCGCGGACCACCCGCCCGACGCCGTCGCTGTCCGGCTTCGTCCTGCTGCTCGCCCTCGACCAGGCCGCGCCCACTACCAGAGGGCCACTACCGCCCGCCGGCGCCGCGAAGCCGATTCGACGGGACCCCGGCGCCGCCCCGCCCGCCGGCCATCACACGGTCCTGTTCCCGGCCGGCTACGACGCCGAGTTCGACGCGGTCTTCCACGGCCGGCTGCCGACCGACCCGACCGTCTACGTGTCGGCCCCCGACGACCCGGCGCTGGCGCCGCCCGGCTGCGCGGCCTGGTTCGTCCTGGTGAACGCGCCGCCGCATGCCCCGAGCCCGGCGCGGCACGGCGTCGACTGGGACCGCCCGGGCCTCGCGGCCTCCTACGCGGCCAAGGTGCTGGACCTGATGGCCGCGCGCGGCGTGGACGTCCGCCACCGGCTGCGCTGGTGCGAGGTGATCACTCCCGCCGACCTGGAACGGCACACCGGCGCGCCTGGCGGCTCGATCTACGGCTCGTCGTCGAACGGGGCTCGCGCGGCGTTCCTTCGGCCGGCGAACCGGACGGCGGTGCCCGGGCTGTTCCTCGTCGGCGGCTCTACTCATCCCGGCGGCGGGCTCCCGCTCGTCGCCCTGTCCGCCCGGATCGTCGCCGACCTGGTCGGGCCGGCCTGACGACACGCAGGAGGCGGTGTGCGGAGGTCCTGCCCGAGCGACGGGGCCCCTGCGGAATCGGCGACAGGGTTCCTGCCGGATCGACGAACGGGGTCCCTGCCGGATCGACGAAGTCGATCTGGGAGGTCGTGATCCGGGAGGTCGTGATCTGGCAGGTCGTGATCCGGCAGGTCGTGATCCAGCAGGTCGGCGATTTCGGAGGTCGTGAGGGCGAGGCCGGAGCAGGCAGCCGACGGAGTGGCAGCGGTGGTACTGACCAGGCGGCTCCCGCCGGGTCAGTACCACCAGCCGGGGCGACCGCAAGAGGTGCCCGGTCGTCTCACAGCGCGGTTCCGGCCGCTGTGAGCGGACTTTCACGGGCCTGAGACCGGTGACGGTCGGTGTCGTAATCGACCCGGTGTGCACTTGCTTCGGCGGGACCGGCGCCGCGGCGCCCGCCGCCGCGCTCGCCGGTGGCGCCCCCGACGGAGCTGGTGAAGGGAGACGACATGACACCCGACGAGATCGGGCTGGTCCAGCAGACGTTCGGCGTGGTCGCACCGGAGGCCGACGCGGTGGCCGTGCTGTTCTACAGCCGGCTGTTCGAGCTCGACCCGTCCCTGCGGGCGATGTTTCCGGCGGACCTGACCGAGCAGCGCGGGAAGCTGATGAGCATGCTCGCGGTCGCCGTGGGCGGCCTGTCCAGGCTCGACACGATCGTGCCCGCGGTACAGGCACTCGGGGTGCGCCACGCCGGGTACGGCGTCACGGACGAGCAGTACGACACTGTCGGCACCGCCCTGCTCGACACCCTCGCCAGGGGCCTCGGCGACGCGTTCACGCCGGAGGTGAAGGACGCCTGGACAAGCGCCTACACCACGCTGGCCAGCACCATGACGGCGGCCGCGCGCCAGGCCGCCGCCTGACGGCGCCCAGCTGGCGCCTGCTGGCAGCGTTCCCGCGGCGGGGATCAGCCGCCTCGCAGGACGCGGCGCAGGACGACCGTGAGCTGGCCGCAGCCGCCGGCGGCGACGGCCAGCAGGCCGGCGGCGGCCGCGTTCGCCGCCGCCTCCCGCAGCGACGGGAGCACTCCGGCGACGAGCAGGCCGACCACGGTCACGATCAGACGGGTCGGCCGCTCGCCCATCGTCACGACGCCGATCTCGCCGAAGCCGGCGTTGCCGGCCCGCGCCCGGGTGTACTCCAGCAGGTAGACCGCGACGCCCGCCGCGACCACCAGCGGAGCCGGCGCTCCCAGCAACCACAGCGCGAGCAGGCAGAGCGCGTCGGCCAACCGGTCGGCCACCGAGTCCAGTACGAAGCCTGCCGCGCTCGCCCGGCCGCGCAGCAGCGCCACAGCGCCGTCGAGGCTGTCCAGCAGGCCGCTCACGGCCACGGCCGCGGCGGCCAGCACCGGCCAGTGGCCGCCGGACGCGGCCGGCGTGAGGGCGAGCGCCGGCAGCGCCGCGGCGATAGCGGTGACGGCCGACGGCGGTGTACCGGCGGCCGCGAGCGGCCGGGCGAACAGGTAGACCAGGCTCAGCCAACGGCGGACGAGCGGGCCGCCCTCGGCGGGATCATAGCCACCATGTGTGACGCTCCATGCGCGGAAGTACTCGTCTCGTCCAGGCACGGGGGTACGAACGCGGCCCACCTTCGCCTCCCCGTAGAGTGCCCGCGTGAGCGAGCAGATTTCGGGCGTCGTCGACAGCCTCGACGACCTTGACCCGGCCGAGTTCTTCAACACCAGCCGCGACCAGGTGGTCCTGGCTGTCAAGATCACACCGGTGTTCGGCACGCTCGACCTTGGCCTGGTGATGGCGGTCGTGGACGCCGCCAACGACGCGGGCTTCGCCCTCGTCCGCGAGCAGCCGCTGCGCGACGAGTGGCTGCTGTGCGTCTTCGACGCCTACGAAGATCAGGACTAGGGCGGTCGGCCGGAACCGGGCGCGGAGCGCCCTTCGCAGACCTCCCAGATCGCGACCTCCCAGATCGACTTCGTCGATCCGGCAGGGACCCCGTTCGGCGATCCGGCAGGGACCCCGTTCGGCGATCCGGCAGGGACCCCGTTCGGCGATCCGGCAGGGACCCCGGCTCCGCCTGGTTCGGGCGCTGAGCGCCCTTCCCTGCGTGGTCCGGGGTGCTGCTTGACGCTGGGGCGTGCCGGTTCACGGGTTCTGGCCGGGGGTGGGTTTCGCTGGTCGGTTTCTGCGTGGTGGCGGGGCTGGCTGGCTTGGGGGCGAACCCGAACGAGCGGACCAGGAGGAGCGGACCGGCGACTGGAGAACCAGTACCGGCGGGCACTGCGTCAGGACCGTAAGTCTGTCAGGACCGCGGGCCGGAGCCGGCGTCGCCGGAGCGGTCGTGCCTGGCGCGGACGGCCTGGCAGACCTCGCGCGTGGCGCTGGACCGGTTGAGCGTGATGAAGTGCAAACCCGGGGCGCCGCCGGCGAGCAGCCGGTCGGACAGGTCGGTGGCCACCTCGATGCCGATCGCGCGGACCGCCTTCGGGTCGTCCGCGACGGCGTGCAGCCGGTCGACGAGGTCCGCCGGCAGGCCCGCGCCCGACAGCAGGGCCATCCGCTCGATCTGCGCCACGTTGGTGACCGGCATGATCCCCGGGATGATCGGCGCGTCGCAGCCGCGCGCCCGTACCCGGTCGACGAGCCGGAAGTAGTCGTCGGCGCCGAAGAAGAACTGGGTGATCGCGTAGTCGGCGCCCGCCTCGAACTTGCGGACGAGGAAGTCCGCGTCGCTCTCGTGGTCGGCCGAGCGGGGGTGCTTGTCCGGGAACGCGGCGACGCCCACGCAGAAGTCACCCAGCGACCGCACCAGCTCGACGAGCTCGCTGGAGTAGCGCAGCCCCTGCGGATGGGCGATCCACTCGCCCTGCGGGTTGCCCGGCGGGTCGCCGCGCAGCGCCATCACGTTGTGCACGCCGGCCCCGGCGTAGCTGCCGATCACCTGGCGCAGCTCGGCGACGGAGTGGTTGACGGCCGTCAGGTGCCCGATCGGGGTCAGCGTCGTCTCGGACGCGATGCGCTCGGTCACCCGGATCGTCCCGTCCCGGGTGGAGCCGCCGGCGCCGTAGGTGACCGAGACGAACGACGGGTGCAGCGCCTCGATCTCCCGCAGCGCCTGCCAGAGCGCCCGCTCGCCGTCCGGGGTTTTGGGGGGGAAGAACTCGAAGGAGTAGGAGATCTCGCCGGCGGCCAGGAAGTCCTTCACAGTCCTGGCGCGGGCCCGCTGGGGTGTGGCCGGCATGCTTCCCACCGCTGTCATACCGAGAGGGTAGCGGCCGCGGGCAGTCCAACCGGGACCCCCCGGGACGCCGGTCACTCGGCGAGCCGCGCCCAGGCCGGCCCTCGGTCACCGAAGGCCACAGTCGGGCGGTCTGGATCACGCGGGAAGTCGCGGGTGGCGGGTCGGCGGCTCAGATGGGAAGCGCGCCGCCGACGACCGCGGGCGCGATCCGGACGGGGCCACCGGCGGCGCGGACGAGCACCGCGCTCGGCGCCGCCGGGTCGGTGGGCACGTCGACCCGCGGGACGCTCGCCGGGTCGGCGGACTCCACCTCGACGGCGTACCGGCCGTCGGGCAGCACGACCGTGACGGCGCCCGGCCCGACGGAGATCGCCAGCCGCCGCGGCGCGGCACTGAAGTGCAGGTTGACGTCGCCGGCCGAGCTGCGCGCGGTGACGTGCCCGCCGGAGAGCTCCCGCCCCGCGATCGTGGCGGTCTCGGTCAGCAGCTCAAGGTCGCCCGCCGACCCCCAGAGGCTCACCTCACCGGCGCGCAGCTCCACCCTGGCCGGGGTGACCCGCGGCAGCCGCAGCCGCAGCCGGGCCTCGCTCGTCTCACCGTCGAGGCGCAGCGTCCCGTCGGCCACCACCAGCCGGGGCACCGTCCGCCCCACCCGGCGGCGGACCGTCAGGTCGACCCGCGCGTCCGCCCGGTCGTCCTCCCCGATCTCCACCCGGCCGGACGCGAGCCGCACCTCGACCGCCCGCACCGCCTCGACCCCCCGAATCGCGGTCAACGGCGGGCGCAGCAGCAGCCACAGTCCGCCGAGCGCGGCCGCCAGCAGGACGACGCAGGCGAGTACCGCGATCACATCGGCGGCGCTGAGATGGGGCACGGCGGGATACTCCACGTGAAGGACGGACCGGACGGTCGCACGGTACCCGGCGTGGCTCTGCCGGGGCCCGGCCGGCCGGTGCCGCGCGCGGCTGAGCCCTCGCCCGTGACCGGCGCACGGCGTGCCCGCGGGCGGCACAGCCGCGCGTTCTATGGTGCCTGCTCGGCGCGGTGCGGGAGAGCCCGCGGGCGCGTCCTGCCGCCGGGGCGGCACCTGCTGGGCTGGGAGGGGACCGATGTGCGGACGGTGACGGGGCCGACGGACCACGTGGTGGTGGTCGGCGCCGGGCTGGGCGGGCTGTCGGCAGCGCTGCGCCTGGCGGGCGCGGGCCGCCAGGTGACTGTGCTGGAGCGAGCCGACGGGCCGGGTGGGCGGGCCGGGACCTGGTGCGCCGGCGGCTATCAGTTCGACACGGGCCCGACGGTGCTGACGATGCCGGACCTGGTGGCGCAGGCGTTCGCGGCCGTCGGGGAGGATCTCGCCGACTGGGTCACGCTGCGCCGGCTCGACCCGATGTACCGGGCGCGCTTCGCCGACGGGTCGGC
>Ga0207641_10001282_pt1 | contig 25011 bp, 17 predicted proteins | sample KBSSwiS62_FD_184306 | JGI IMG/M metagenome (GOLD analysis project Ga0207641, IMG submission 184306) | Switchgrass rhizosphere microbial communities from Kellogg Biological Station, Michigan, USA - KBS Switchgrass S6-2 (SPAdes) (version 2) | ecosystem: Host-associated > Plants > Roots >... | reverse complement strand
GGTGGTCACATCCTCCTGGCGGCCCGCGATCGAGCGGGCGGCGCAGGAGCAGGGGGCGCAGTCACAACGGCTGGCGCGACATCTGTTCACCACGGCGACCACCGCTCCGCCCGGCAAGGAGGTCCGTGTCACCGGCATCGGCGAACGGTTGATCGCACAGCGCCGGGAGGCCTGGGAACGCTGGTACTGGATCGTCTCGCCGGTCCGCTGGACATCCGCGGCGTGGCACACGCTGGGCTGGGCGGTCTTCGGCGGCGCGTACGTCGCCTCAGTGGTCTTCGTCTCGTCGCGAAGCGGGTCGTCCGCCGGCGACGTCCTGCTGGTACTCGCAGCCGGATCGCGGCTGTCGGCGTATATCGGCGCCACCGTCGGCGAGATCGGTTTTCTGCGCGGCTTCTGGATGGACGGCTCGCGTCGTCTCGCGTGGCTCGAGGATTACGCAGCGTCGCTCTCGGCGTCGGCCGACGTCGCGGTGCCGGATCGGCTGCGCGACGGCATCCGTCTCGACCACGTGTCGTTCGCCTACCCCGGCACCTCGCGGCTGGTACTCGACGATGTGTCAGTGACGCTGCCGGCGGGGGCGGTTGTGGCCATCGTCGGCGAGAACGGCGCGGGCAAGACGACGCTGGTCAAGCTGCTCGCGAAGATGTACGAGCCGTCGTCTGGTGGCATATTCGTGGACGGCGCACCGCTGGCGCGCATGCCGGCGGACGTGTGGCGCGGCCGCCTGTCAGGGGCGTTTCAGGATTTCTTTCGTTTCGAGTTTCACGCGCGCCAGTCGATCGGCCTTGGCGATGTGATTCGTATCGACGACGAACCCGCTGTGGTCGCCGCCGTCGGCCGGGCTGGCGCCGACGACGTGGTCGTGCATCTGAAGGCGGGGCTCGACACACAACTGGGCGCGACATGGCCGGACGGCGTGGACCTGTCGTTCGGCCAATGGCAGAAGCTGGCGCTGGCGCGCGGATTCATGCGCGATCGCCCGCTGCTTCTCGTGCTCGACGAGCCGACCGCGGCGCTCGATGCCGAAACCGAGCATGCGCTCTTCGAGCGCTACGCGGCCAGCGCTCGCGATCGCGACGGTCGGCGCGACAGCATCACCATCCTGGTGTCGCATCGTTTCTCGACCGTGCGCATGGCCGACCTCATCGTCGTCCTCGACGGCTCGCGGCTGGCCGAAGTCGGCAGCCACGAGGAGCTGATGGCCAGGCGCGGCCAGTACTCCGAGCTGTATAACATCCAAGCCGCAGCCTATCGCTGATGGAGCGCGACGGCTTGCCAATGGAGCGCGAAGGCTTTCCTGTCTCGCCGAAGCCGCAAAGCGGCGAAGGCGGAAGCCGAGCGATCCGTCACGCCCAGACGCTCCTCGCAGAACATTTCGGGCCGACGCCGCTCGTCCGCGCGGCATCGTTGGACACGAGTAGCTGTCGCGTCTACTTGAAGATCGAATCGGACTTGCCGACTGGATCCTTCAAGGTCCGCGGTGCGGTGTACGCGATGTCCCGGCACGTCGAGCGACACGGAACGACGCCGGTGATCGCCGCCAGCACTGGGAATCACGGCGCGGCGGTCGCCTACGCCGGACGGCTGCTGAACGTGCCGGTGACGATTTTTGTTCCCGAGCGAGCCAACCCCGTCAAGACGCGACGGATCGTCGATCTCGGCGCGCGACTCGTCGCGACCGGACCCGATTTGTCCGCAGCGATCGACGCTGCGTACGTGGAAGCGGACCGGACCGGCGCCTTCTTCCTTCATGACGCCACGGATCCCGACATCCCGGCTGGCACCGCGACGATTGGATCCGAAATCGTCACGCAGTTGCCGACCGCCGAGACGCTTGTCGTGCCGATGGGCGACACGGCGCTGATTCGAGGCGTCGCGACCGCCGCGAAACAGCTGAAGCCGTCGATTCGCATCATCGGCGTCGCCGCCGCCAACGCGCCAGCCTACTTCCTGTCCTGGCGTGGAGGCGAGGCGGTGTCAACCGAAACGGCGAACACGATCGCCGACGGTCTGGCGGTGCGACGGGCGCTGGCGCCGAACGTGACGGCCATCACGTCGCTGGTGGACGACGTGCGGCTGGTCGAAGAGGAGGACCTTCTGGCAGCGATGGCGCATTTGTCGTCGCGTGAACAGCTGATCGCCGAACCCGCGGCCGCGGCCGCTACGGCTGCGTTGATGAAGGACTCCGCTGCGACAGGCATAATCGTCGCGCTGGTGACCGGCAAGAACGTCGCGCCGGAGTTGCTTGAGCGCCTGCAGAAATACGCGTGAACGCCGTCACCCGCCTTCGCTCTGCGGTCCGCCCGCGAGCTCCGGCGTCCCAGGCGCTGCGATCCAGATCACGGTTGCCACAGAGACACAGAGTCACTGAGAAGAGCAGATCACGCTGCGCCCGCGCGGTGAAGGCTCCTCGATTCGAATAGCTCGGTGCCTCTGTGCCTCTTGTGGCTAATGTTTTCCGCGCGCGGGCTCACGACGCGTCACCCGCCCGCCGGACGCGTCGAGCGCCACGCGATCGCCGGTCTTGAGGATGCGTGTCGCGTTCTTCACATTCGCGAGCGCCGGCAGGCCGTACTCGCGCGCGATAGTCGACGCGTGCGACAGCATGCCGCCAACCTCGACGATGACACCGGACGCCAGCGTGAACAATGGCGTCCACGACGGGTCGGTGGCCGGCGCCACCAGAATTGCGCCTCGCTTCATCGTCGCGAACTCGCTCGGGTCCTTCATGACAACGACTTCGGCATTGACGCTTCCAGGGCTGACGCACAGGCCGGTCAGAACCTCGGCGTCCGCATCGGGCGCCGCCGCGGTGCGACGCATCAACGCGGGCAGGTCGGACTCCCGCATCAGCATCGGGATGTGGAGATCCTTCTGCTCCGCCAGCTCCGCCGCACGCCGAGCCGCGATGCCGCGAAGGCCCGGACCGGGCGCCACGCCGCCGATGACCGCCGCGATTTCGTCCAGCCGCAGCAGGAAGTAGTCGTCGGGGCAATCCAACCAGCCGCGTTCGACGAACCGCTCGGCCAGGGCCAGGTGGTAGCCGCGCAGGTAGCGCAGAATCCGGGTCAGGTCCGATCGGACTTGCTCCCGCCATCCGTACTGTTTCTTGAGACGCCGAATCAGCGCGCGCGCGCGCGGCAGAATCGTCCGCCGCTGCCACCATGTGAGGTGCGCCTCAAAGGCGCGCCATGCCGCATTCGCGTCGGCGGTCTGCCGATCCGAAATGGCTTTCGGGTCCTGAGCCCGCGCGTGCAGCTGCTCGCGAATCGCAAACAGCACGGCGGCTGGGTTCTCGTGCATCCTCGGCAGCGCCCAGTCGGATTCGTAACGGCCGCGATGACCGTACTCATCGAGAAACCGATCGAGCTTCTCGAGGAAGGTGGTGCCGGCGAGCGCGCTGCGGAAGTCGGAGAACCTGCCGTCGTTCTCGAGCAGGTACGCCATCGCCGCGGTGTCGTGACGGGCCGCGGTCGCAAGCGCCACGAGCTCGAACGCCTGTTGGGTGCTGACCGATCGAGCGCCCGCTGCCAGCTGCGGATATACCAGCCGATCGTACGAAAATCCCACGCGATTGCAGATACTTCTGACCGCCGTCTCGCGCGCCAGCACGCCGCTCATGACAAACACCGGCCGGATCGCTTCCGGGGCCGACGCGATCCACTGGCCAATCGCGTCCATGAGCTCGCGATCGGAGAGCGTGCGCGGATCCACGCTCGCGAAGCGCGCAAACATCTCGCGCGTGCGCGCTTCGTGCTTGCGCAACACCCGCTCGATCCCGACATCGTAGCTACCGACGCGGATGAAGTCCGGGAGACAGCGCAGAATCTCGCGCAGCGGGGCGCGCGTTGGAATTTCGTCCTCCGGCTTGATCTGTTCGGGATGGCCCAGCGATCGCAGCAGGTCGGCCGCCGGCGACGCGATGAGCGTGGCCACGCGACGCATCTGCGTCAGGTTCATGTACATCCGGCCGTTGAACACCTTGAACATCGGGCCGAGCTCGTCGAACGGCGCCAGGAACCGCCCCATGAACTGCTGCTGACCGCGATTCAGCATCGTCTCGTAGGCGTCGAGGCACTGCGGCGACATCTGATCCGGAAAGACCTCGGCGAGGTTCGCGCGGGTCCATACCGTCTCCGGGCGCGGGGTTCCGGGTTCCGGGTTCTGGGTTCGTTCTGGTTCTGGGTTCGGGGTTCGGGGTTCTGGGTTCTGAGTTCCAGGTTCTAAGTTCTGAGTTCTAGGTTCTGAGTTCGGCCGCGAAGCGGCCGTTACGGGGCGGGCTTGGACGATCCAGAACCGCCGTCCGTCGTGGCACCATTCGATGTCCTGGGGCGCGCCGTAATGATTCTCGATACGGGACAGGAGGCCGCCGAGCTCGCGCAGTTGATCGTGTGAGAGCGTTGGACCGGTCCCGCCATTCTTCGCGCCCGACCGCTCGCTCATCACTTCCGAATCACGCTTCGACAACGTGAATTCGTCCGGGTCCACGCGACCGCTGACCAGTGCCTCGCCAAAGCCCCACGCCGCGTTGACAACGATGTCATCGGCGCCGGTAATCGGGTTGATCGTGAACGCGACCCCAGACACGACCGCGGGAACCATGCACTGCACGAGCACGCCGATGGCGATGTCGCCGTCCGCGAGTTGACGAGTGTCCCGGTATGCCCGCGCCTGGTCCGAGCCTGCGGAACGGCGACAGAGGACGACGGCTTCGATGAGCCTGGCACGCTCGACGTTCAGCAGCGTCTCGTGGACGCCGGCAAACGAGTGCCCCTCACCGTCTTCCCCGATTCCCGAGGACCGGACGGCGAACCGCGTGCCGGCCGGCAGCCTGTCAAACCACGGGTCGCCCGGAAGCTCGCGCAGCTCGATCTCGGCCACGTCCTTCGGGATCACGATGCCGTCCGGCACCGGAAAGCCGGCCTGCTTGAGGCGCGCGCAGTTGTAGGCCTTGCCGCCGATCGAACCGAGATCGGCGGCCGACAGCTCGTCGAGTGTTTTCAAGATGCCGACATCATTATCATCAAGGCTATGCTAGACACCATGAAGAGACTGCTTGCATTGGCTGTTCTGACGGGCGTTGGAGCCATCTCCGTGACGGTCGCGGCATACCAGCCCCCCGCACAGCCCGCCGGACCGCGCGTCATCGACATCGAGAAGCTCAAGGACAATCTCTACGTCCTCACGAGCTCGAAGCCGGGCGACCCCGCGACCTTCAGCGGCGGCAACGTTGCGGTGTTCATCACCGACGGCGGCGTCACGCTGGTCGACACGAAGCTGACCGGCTGGGGCCAGGCGATTCTCGACAAGCTGAAAACCATCACCGACAAGCCGGTCACGCGGATCATCAACACCCACACGCACGGCGATCACACGGGCAACGACAACTTCTTCGGCACGTCGGTCGAGATCGTGGCGCAGGACAACACCAAGGCGAACATGGAGAAAATGGACGCCTTCAAAGGGGACAACGCGAAGTTCCTGCCGAAGAAGACCTACAAGGACAAGCTGACGCTCGGCAGCGGCCAGGACCGCATCGATCTCTACTACTTCGGCGCCGGGCACACCAATGGCGATACGTTTGTCGTCTTCTCGGCCCTGCGGGTGCTGCACACGGGCGACATGTTCGCCTGGAAGGACGGGCCCTTCTGCGATCTGACGAACGGCGGCAGTTGCGTCGAGCTGCCGCGGACGCTGCAGAAGGTCATCGTCGGCATCAAGGACGTGGACACGATCATCCCCGGCCACAGCCCGATGCAGACGCCGAAGGATCTGCAGATGTTCCAGCGTTTCACGGCGGATCTGCTGTCGCATTCGATCGACGCGATGAAGGCCGGCAAGAGCGTGGACGATGCGGCGGCGTCGTTCAAGGTGGACACGTATCCGGGCTACAAGAACGAGCGGGTCAAAGCCGCCATTCAGTCGGTCTACGACGAGCTGAAGAAGAAGAACCCGTAGGGGCTAGGGGCTAGCTGTCTACAGAAACAGACGTAGCGCGGCTCTTTCCGCCTTCGCGTAACGCAACGGCGGACCGCCATAGCCTTGGCGACGGCGGTCAGGGCCGCGAAAAACCCTGCCGAAGCGCGGCGCGATCGACAGCCACGCCATTCTGGTAGACCGCAGCGATCCTCGTGGTGTGAGCGATGTCGTCGAGCGGGTTGGCGTCGAGCACCAGCAGATCGGCGCGGCTGCCGGGCTCGAGCCGGCCGCGATCGGTCAACCGCAGCACGTCCGCGGACGTTTTCGTCGCCGCGGTCAGCCCCTGCGCCGGACTCATGCCGGCGTCCACCATCAACCGCAGCTCGCGGTGCGCCGTATACGCGTAGAAGTGATCGCGTACGGCGCCGTCGTCGGTGCCGAGGACGATCGTCACGCCGGCGGCGTTCAACCGCGCCAGCGTGCGCTGCATCGCCGCATAGGTCCGCTGCGCCCGCGCGACGGCGTCGGGCGTCCGTCGCCCGAAGCTCTCCCCAACGCGGGCGATGACCTCGGCCGGTGAGGTCTCGCGCAGCAGCGGATCGGCGAGCCAGGCCGGAGGCGACGCGTGCGCGCCGTTCTCGCTGATCGCCAGATTGGGCATGACGAAGATGTTCCGGCTCTTGACCAGCGCCACGAGCTCGTCGTCGACCTCGCGATCGCGTACGAGGTGCGCGAAACCGTCCACCCCCGCGCGCGCCAGATCCTTCGCGTCCTCCAGATAGAAGACGTGCGCAATGACGCGCGTCCCCTGTTTGTGCGCTTCGTCGATGACCGCCCGGGACAACGCCGGATCGAGTTTCGGCACAGTGCCGTTCCTGTCGTCGACCCAGATCTTGATGAAGTCGACCATGTTGGCAGTCTGTTCGCGTACGGCGCGGCGGGTCTCTTCTTCGGTCGTGACGCCGTACGCGGACGCCTTGAGCTCGGGCGTGCCGGGGCCGGCGTTGGGCGCCGCGATGCCGCGGCCGGCAGTCAGCCACGTGCTGCCGCCCAGCCGCCCCGCCGCCTGGTCGGCCCGCACCTGGAAGGGCAATGTGCCGGGATCCGTCCCGAGCGACAGTACCGCGCCAACGCCGGCATACAGATACCGGTCGAGCTGATCGGCGATCGTGTCGCGCGTGAAATTGTCCGCCGCGAACACCAGCCCCTTCTGATAACCGAGGTGGACGTGCGTGTCGACGAGCAGCGGCATCACCGTCTTGCCCGCGAGATCGATTCGCCGCGCGCCCGCCGGCGCCTTCATGTCGGCCGGATTCTCAGCAATCCGAACGATGCGGCCGTTCTCGACGAGCAGCGCCCCGCGCTCGATTGGCGGACCGCTGCCAGGTCGGAGCAACCGGGCGCCTTCAAAGATCACGGCACCGCGTGTCGATCCAGGCGTCGAAGGGGGCTGCGTCCAAACGGCCGTCGCAAGCAGCATCGCACACAGACCAGCACGCATGACGCGTTACCTCCAGCCCTCGCTTGCAATCAGATCGACGACTTCCCCAATTGTGCGGACGCGCGGGCAGTCGTAATCCCCGTATAGATTCCCTGCATCGAGCAAGATGGCCGCAATGCCGGCCGCACGGGCCCCCACTACATCGACGTGATAGAGGTCGCCGACGTGGACCGTGGTCTCCGCTCGCGCGCCCGACCGCTCCAGAGCGAGCTGAAAGAAACGTGGATCCGGCTTTTCGATGCCGACGACCTGCGAGTCGAAGACGACATCGAACGCCGGGGCAAGTCCGAGCCGTGTGAACATGCTGAGCAGCGTGCCGTTAGCGTTTGAGACGACGACGAGCCGGAGGCCTCGGGCGCGCAGCGCCGCGAGCGCCGGCGGAACATCCTCGGGCACGGTTTCCCACAAGTTGAACTGCCGGTGGTAGGCGTTGAGTTCCAAGAGGGCGGCGGCGGTGCTCGCGGTCAGCGGAACACCCGCCTCGGTGAGGACGAGATCGAAGTAGGTCCAACCGCGCTGCTCGTCATTGGTCCCCTGAATTGTCTCGCCGCGATCGAGCCGCTGCTTCGCGCGCGGCTCCGCATCCGAAAGCACCTGTGCCGTGACGAGGACACCGTGCCGCTCCATCGTCTCGCTGACACGCGACCAGTTGGGGTAGACGAGGATGCCACCTGCGTCCAGGAACACGGTATGAATCGGCACGGCTTCAGCTTACACTTGTCTATAGGATGGATACCCGTCGAGCGCTCCTGATCGCGATCGCCCTAGGCGGCGCGATACTCGTGTGGACCGCGACGCGCTACGCTCGAGCGGTCGAGCCGGCCCGCGCGGAGTCGGCCGGACCGACGGGAGAAGCGGGAGAAGCGGTGACGCTTCGCTTCTACCGCAACCCGAAGGCGTCGCCCCAGTTCGTGGCGCGCGACCTCGACGGACACGAACTCTCGACCGCGTCGCTGCGCGGCAAGGTCGTCATCATCAACTTCTGGGCGACGTGGTGCGGCCCGTGCCGGGCGGAAATCCCGGACCTGGTCGCTCTTCAGGAGAAGTACCGCGACCGCCTTCAGGTGATTGGCATCTCACAGGACGAATCGCCGCCAGAAGTCGTCCAGCGCTTCGCGGCGCAGTTCCACATCAACTATCCGGTGGTCATGATGACGCCCGAGCTCGAGAAGCTCTTCCCGGGCATCGGGGCGCTGCCGACGTCGTTCATCGTGGATCGCGAATCGCGGATCGTGCAGAAGCACGTGGGGATGCTGCGGGCCGCGACGACCGAGCTCGAAACGCGGTCGCTGGCGGGCCTCCCGGTCAACGTGTCGATCGAAGAAGTGGATCAGACGCAGGGGTTGAAGCTGGCGCTCGGCGAGGGGTCGGAGGTGATGACCATCCCGGGCGTCGATCTCGCGGCGCTGCCCGTCGCCAAGCGAGTCGAGGCGCTACAGAAACTGAATGCCCAGGGGTGCACCTGCGGCTGCGACCTGACAGTCGCAAAGTGCCGGGTCGACGATCCCACCTGCGGTGTAAGCCTGCCGCTGGCGCGGCAGATCGTGAAGGCCGTGGCCGACAGCCCCACTCCGCAGTAACTAGCTGATTCTCTTCTGCTGCATCTTGGCCCGCGACATTTCGTCGAGCTCCGCGGAGATGGTGTCGTAACACGCGGGGCAGATGCCGTGGCTGAACTGCGCTTCCGAATGGTCGGCGATATAGCCTTCCACCTGCTGCCAGTACTGATCGTCGCCGCGAATCCGCTTGCAGTAGCTGCAGATCGGCAGCAGCCCGTGGAGCTGTTTCACATTCGACAGCGCGTCCTGTAACTCCGCGACGCGCTCCGCGAGCTTCTGCTGAAGCCCGAGCACGCGCACGCCAACCGCGACGCGAGCGCGCAGTTCGTCTGGGTCGAACGGCTTGATGATGTAGTCGTCGGCACCGGCGTCGAGGCCGGCGATGACATCGCCGCGGCCTTCGCGCGCGGTGACGAGCAACAGGTACATGTGCGCCAGCGGCAGCTCCGCGCGGACGCGCCGGCACACTTCCGGCCCGTCCATCTGCGGCATCATCCAGTCGAGAATCGCGAGCGTCGGCACCGTCGAAACCCGCAGATGGTCCCACGCCTGGGCGCCGTCGCCCACCACCGTAGTGGCATAGTGCCAGCGCTGCAGGGTCCGCGCGAGGATTTCGCCGGTTACGCGATCGTCTTCAGCAATCAGTACGTGCATGCGGTCTCGGATGTCGATGGTCGGGAGCAAACCGGCTGCCACTCCACGTTCGCGAAATCCCGCGAGATACGTGTCGGCTCGGGCAGACGGTTCCAGCAGCGCACACGCCGGGTGGGCACGAGTGCGCCATTCCCGCACACTGTGCGCCCGACGAACGCGCGAACTGCACCGAACCGCGCGAGTCTGTGCAGTCGTGTGCTGACACTCTTCTGGAATGGAAGCTGCAAATCCGTGCGCCATCCGATAACCAGTGGTAGCCATGGATCGCCTGCCGGTTCGACGTGTCGGGCTTGCCCTGCTGTGCGGGGCGGTCGGTTTCGGCTTCAACGCGGTCCCCGGCGCCGCCGTCGCCCCGCTGCTGCTCGGACGGGCCGTGACGCTGCCGATCGCCATCCTGTTCGGACCGTCACTTGGCATTCTCAGCGCGGTGATCGGTGGACTGGCCATGAAGACGCCGGTCCCTCTGGCCCTCGTCGCCGTCGTCGCCTTTCTCAGTGCGGAAGCCGCGCTGATCGGAGCTCTCGCGGAGCGCGGACGGTCGCCGCTGGTGGCCGGCGTCCTGCTGTGGTCGGCCCTTTCGGTCGCGATGCTGACCGCGCCGAGCGTCCTCGGTCTGTCTTCGCTCAGGCAATCGATTGTTCCGATCGCGCTGCAACTGCCCCTCAACGGCCTGGTCGCGGTCGTGTTCGCCGATGTGATCGCCACCAGCGAGTTCGCGCAACGCTTCGCGGGGCACGAGCGGCCCACGGCGCGGCGTCATCTCCGCGAATTCGCGTTTCATGCGTTCGTGCTCGTCGCCACGCTGCCGCTGCTGGTGCTGGCGGCCGTCGGCAACCAGGTGACGGCCGCCAAACAGGAAGCGGACGGCAGCGGACGGCTGCGTGAAGCGGTCGCGGCGCTCAGCGACCACATCGGTTCCTACGTCAGCAACCACGCCCAGGCCGTGGAATCGCTCACCGTCACTGTGCGGCAGAGCAAGCTCGATTCGGCGGACCGTCAGCAGTTGCTGACGGAATACCACAAGGTCTATCCCGGGTTCATCACGTTGCTCGTCGCCGACCGGACCGGAGTAGTGCGGGAGATCTACCCGACGCGATCGACGTCGCCGCTGGTCAGCGATCGCGAGTACTTCATCGAAGCGGTGCGGACGAAGAAGATGACGATTTCCGACGTCATCCTCGGACGGCTGTCGCACGTGCCGATCGTCACCATCGCCGTCCCGTTGCTCGACGATGACGGCGCGGTCACCGGCGTCGTAGGGGGATCGCTCGATCTCTCGAAGTTCGAACGCTTCGTCGAAGGCTTCCGCACGCTGGCGGACGCACGTGTCACCGTCGTCGACCAGCACAATCGCGTCATCTACACCAGCGCCGAGGCGGGCTATGCCGCGTTGCAGGACGTCGCGCAGGACGCGCTGGTCGTTGCCGGCGCGCAGGCCGGGGCCAAGACGTTCCGTTACCAGCGGAAGGAATTCGGCGGACGCGTGCGCGCCCAGCTTGCCGCGTCGGCGATCGTCGCGCCGGCCGGCTGGAAGGTGTTCGTCGAGCAGCCACTCGTCAACCTCCGTCTGCAGTGGACCGGCTACTACGCGGTGACACTGCTGCTGGTGCTGCTGGCCCTCGGCGGCGCGGTGCTGGGAGCGCGCCAGTTCGCGAGCGGCGTGACCCGCCCGCTCGAAGAGGTCGTGACGATCGTTCGTAACATCTCGGCCCACGGCGGCCGGGCCGAGGCCCGGCTGACTGCCAATCCTCCAGCCGAAATCGAGGAGCTCCTCGGCGACGTCCACGGGATGCAGACCCGCCTGGCCGACTCGTACCAGCAGCTCGAACAGGCGCTGGTCCAGCGCGAGCATCTCAACACCGAGCTTCGTGCGCTGACGGAAGACCTCGATCGCAAAGTGCGGGAGCGCACCGCGGAGCTCGTCACCGCAACGCATATCGCAGAGGAAGCGAACCAGGCCAAGAGCGAGTTCCTGGCGAACATGAGTCACGAGATTCGCACGCCGCTCAACGGCATCATCGGCATGACCGAGCTCGCGCTCGACACGCCGCTGACGCCCGAGCAGCGCGAGTACCTTGGCATGGCCAAGAGCTCGGCCGACTCGCTCCTGAGCATCCTCAACGACATCCTCGACTTCTCGAAGATCGAGATGCGCAAGCTCGAGCTCGAGTCGATTCCGTTCTCGGTCCGCGATCACCTGGCGGAGTTGCTGAAGCCGCTGGCGCTGCGCGCCGAACAGAAGGGCCTCGAGGTCGTCTGTCACGTGCTGTCCGACGTGCCGAGCGTGGTCGTCGGCGACCCGGGGCGGTTGCGGCAGGTCATCGTGAACCTCGTTGGCAACGCGATCAAGTTCACCGAACGCGGCCAGGTGCTGGTTCAGGTGCAGCTCGAGTCGTCAACTCAGGACTCGAGTGTGCTCCACTATTTCGTGAGCGACAGCGGCATCGGCATCCCATCGGAAAAACAGCGGGCGGTTTTCGAGCCGTTCAAGCAGGCCGACGGCTCGACGACCCGCAAATTCGGCGGGACCGGTCTGGGGCTGGCGATTTCGTCGACGCTCGTTGAGCTGATGGACGGCCGGATCTGGATGGAGAGCGCGCCGCTCGAAGGGAGCACGTTCCACTTCACGGCGCGGCTAGGCATCAGCGACGCGCGCGCGGAACTGGCGCCGCCCGACCTGAACGATCTCCGCGTGCTAGTGGTCGACGACAACCCGGTCAACCGGCGCGTGATGCACGATCTGCTGGTCCGCTGGAAGATGCGCCCGACGGTCGCCGACAGCGGTGCGTCCGCGCTGCGGGCGCTCCTGGACGCCAGCGCCCAGGGCCGTCCCTTCGCGCTCGTCCTGCTCGACGCGAACATGCCGGAAATGGACGGCTTCGAAGTCGCGCGCCGCATCCGTGACGCGGCGCCGATCGCCGGCGCGACCATCATGATGCTGAGCTCGTCGGGCCAGTATGGCGATACGGCTCGCTGCCGCGCTGTCGGCATTGCCAATCACCTGACGAAACCAGTCGACCAGCGCGACCTGCTGACGGCCATTGGGCACGCCCTGTCCCGCGACGTCGGTCAACGCGCCGCCCTGCCGGCATCGATGCTGCCGACCGATCTCCCGGAGCGGCGGCTGCGCCTGCTGCTGGCCGAGGACAACGCGGTCAACCAGCGGCTCGCGGCGACGCTGCTCGAACGCCGCGGTCACAAGGTCACCATTGCCAGCAACGGCCGCGAAGCGCTCGACGCGCTGGCCGCCCGGTCGTTCGACGTCGTCCTGATGGACGTGCAAATGCCAGAAATGGGCGGATTCGAGGCGACTGGCATCATCCGCGAACGCGAGCGCGCGACCGGGGCGCATGTGCCGATCATCGCGATGACCGCGCATGCGATGAAAGGCGATCGCGAGCGGTGCGTCGAGGCCGGCATGGACGAATATCTGACGAAACCGCTCGACTCGCGGCGGCTGTGCATGCTGGTCGAACACATGGCCACGCGCCAGCCCTCGGTTGAACCGGATCTGCCGGCGCTGCCAGAGATCTCCGATCACGTCCTGGCTCGCGTCGGCGGCGACCGCCAGTTGCTCGCCGAGATCAGCAAGCTGTTCGTCGACGACGCGCCCCGTCATCTTGAAAAGATTCGCGAAGCGATCGAACAGCGCGACGGCGAGTCGCTGCGGCGAGCCGCGCACGGCTTGAAAGGAGCGGCCGCGAACTTCGAAGCGGACGGCGTCGTCAGCGCCGCGCGGACCCTCGAGGAAATTGGCCGCACCGCCGCTTTCGGTCGCCATGAAGACGCCTGGCGGGCCCTGACCATCGAAACCGAACGGCTGGTGTCGACGCTGACGCGGGTCGCAGCAGGATGGCTACCGGCTCGACCGTATTCCTAACCGGACGAGCTTGCGGGGCTTTAAGGACGAGATAGCCGCGAGTCCGCATGAGGTAGTCTAACTACTGCCAGAATTGAGGATCGAACGGCGGGTTGAGACATCACGCCGTCACGATTCTGCAGACAGGTCAAAAAAAGACGCCTGATTCCGATTCACCCTGTGGGTACGCGCTTTGTAGAGGTCGTGTCGCAGTCATGAGACGGGAACCGGTGATCGCCCCCGGGCCGCTGCCCGAAACCCGGAGCGACCTTCAGGGATGGGTGCGCGAGCACCTCCACCTGGCGCCGGACGTCGAGACGGCGCTCCTCGCCGCCATCGACACCGTGTTCACCCGCCACGAGCGGCTCTGGCAGGAATCCAAGCAGGAAGCCGTCCAGGCGCTGTCCGCGGGATTCGCCGACAAGATGGCGCACGTCCGGACCGAGCTCTCGACGAAGGACGCGACCGTCAGCAGCATTTCCCGGTACTTCGAGGCCCTGGTCAACGACCTCACCGACAAATCGCATCGCGACCCGAAGACGAAGCTGATGAACTTCGCGCGGTTCACCGAGCAGCTGGAGTCGTTCCTGGCGCTCGAGCAACGCGGGCGCTGGTGCGCCGTCGGCCTCGTCGACATCACCGGGTTCAAGTGGTACAACGACGCGCTCGGCCACGCGGTGGGCGACCAGATCATCGAGCGCGTGGCCGCGCTGCTCCGCGAACAGGTTCGGTCCGACGACCTCCTCGCGCAGGAGCGTCCGACCTCGCGCACGCCCGAGGACGAACACCGGTCCAAGGATCTCCACGCCCGCTTCGGCGGCGATGAGTTCTGCTTCCTCATTCCAGACCTCGCCGAGTGTCATCAGGCGCATGCAATCGGCGAGCGCTTCCGCGAGGCGGTCGAACGCTACGATTGGACGCTCGAAGACCGCCGGCTGTCCGTACAGCCCGTGCACGTCGACGTCGGGGTCGTCTGCCTGTGGCTCGGACGCGTCGCCGACCGCCGCTTCATCGCGCGCCGTCTCGCCGCGGACCTGATTCAGCGCGCGGACAAGTTGATGTACGAAGCCAAGGGCGAGCGCGCCAGCCACATCTATCTCCTGCGCGCCCAGATCAAAAACGGCGTGCTCGTCGAGATGACCGACAGCGACCCGCCGGCGGTCGAAGACTCGGAAGTCTGATAGACTGCAATTCAGCATTTGGTAATCTGGAAATGGGTAATTGGGTAACTACATTTACCCAATTACTCACTTACCCCCATTTACCAAATCTGCAGCGCCTCACTCATGGTGGGTGTAGCTCAATGGTTAGAGCGCTGGTCTGTGGCACCAGAGGTTGCGGGTTCGAGTCCCGTCATCCACCCCACAAATTAGTCGAGAGTCGGTAGTCGAGAGTCGGTAGTCGAGAGTCGGTAGTCGACAGTCGGTAGTCCCTACTGTGCTTCGACCCGCAGTTCGTCGACCACTTGCGTCACGCCGACCGTGTCGCGGGCCAGCGTCAGGGCGCGATCGTGCTCGTCGACGGATCGGACGACGCCGCGAAGCGTCACAGTTCCGTTCTTCGTGTTCACATTGATGGAACGCGCCTTCACATAGTCGTCGAGCACCATCTTCGCTTTGATCTTGGACGAGATCTCCGCGTCGTCCAGAACTCCGCTCGTCCCCACCGCGGCTGATGGCGCCAGATGCGGCACGTGGTAGTAGGCGGTCCCGCTCCAGTAAGCGAAACCCACAAACGCTACCAGGATGATCAGAACGCTCATGAGAAGCGCACGAACGACGGCCATGGCTGACCTCCGAACGGTAAACGTTCAAAGGGACTGCCACTTCACAACGATCCGCGTGGGACTAGGGAACTCGGGGACTAGGGGACTCTTCGGACGGCATTCTCGTCTTTTATGAGTCCCCAGTCCCCAAGTCCCCCGTCCCCAGCTGTGCTTTTCTGAAGGCACGCGGGTTGCGTGTTGAGTTGGCGGAGGTGGACGTATGTCCGCTGTCGAGCTACTCATAGCGTGGGATTACCCCGGACCCGCGATGCTGGCGGGAATCGTCATCGCAATCGGCTTGGCGCTCGCGCTGCTGGTGCCTTACTTGATGAAAGAGATCGGCAAAGGAAAAGTGAGCCTCGGGCCAAACATCCCTGACGGCACCGGCGACAGCCATCCCGGTCGCCGCGGCGATCCGGCGCCAGGTCATCCAGAAGCGCAGGCCGATCCGTACGATCCGGGCAATAGCCGCTAGCGCAGGGTTTCCACCGGGTTGACAGCGCTGGCGCGGCGCGCGGGCGCGTACGCGGCCGCCGCCGACAGCGCCGTCAGTACAACTGCGAGAGCTGCGTACGTCACGGGATCGTGGCCTGAGATCCCGAACAGCAGGCCACCCGCGAGCCGCGTCAACAGCAACGCGAGCACGCCGCCTCCGACAATGCCGGTCACGGCCATCCTCAGCCCGCCGGCGATGACCATTGCCAGCACCGAACGGCGATTGGCGCCAAGCGCCATCCGAATCCCGATTTCCTTCGCGCGCTGGCTGACGTCATACGACATCACGCCATAGACGCCGACCGCGGCGAGCGCCAGCGCGAGCGACGCGAACACGCCGATCAGCCAGGTCGCGAGTCGCCGCCGGCCGAGCGTGTCGCTGAGACGGTCGTCGAGCGTTCGCACGTCGTAGAACGGCAGATCGGGATCGAGCGCGCGAACACTGGCGCGGAGCGACGGCAAGAACGACAACGGATCCACATCGGTGTGGACAACAGCATAGATGCCACCCGTCGTCCGCTGCGCGAGCGGGAAGTACAGCGTCCCGCGCGACGCCGCCTCCAGCGAATCGTGGTGCACGGAGCGGACGACGCCGACCACCTCGCGCCAGTTTCCCTGCGCCACGTCGTCGATCGTGATCCGCCGGCCGATCGGACTCTCGCCCGGCCAGTACAGGGACGCGGCCGCTTCGTCGACAATCGCCACACGGGGCGCATCGCCGGCGTCGCGATCCTCGAAGAACCGGCCGGCGACGAGCCCGACGCTCATCGCCTTGAAGTAGCCAGGCGACGCGGACCGCCAGTCGGCGTGCGGGAAATCGGCACCGCGCGGCACGGCGCGCCCTTCGATCTCGAATGTCCCCATGTTCTTCAGATCGCTGAGCGGGAGTTCCGAGACACCGCCGGCGCCTCGCACGCCCGGCAGCGCGGACACGCGATCGAACAGCTGCGTGTAGAACGCCATTCGCTGCGGCGCGGCCGCATACCGCGCCAGCGGGAGCGACACCCGTACGGTCAGGCGATGATCCACGCCGAAACCGGGATCGACGGCTGTCACCTTCGCGAAGCTTCTGGTCAGCAATCCGGCACCGACGAAAACGGCGAATGCCAGCGCCAGCTCCGCGGCGACGAGCCAATGACCAGTGTGCTTTCGGCTGCCGCTCCGCGACTCCTCGGTGAGAATCGAACGCACGTCGTGGCGCGACAGCTGCCACGCGGGAATCAATCCGAATAGCAGACTGCTGGCGCTCGACGCCGCCAGCGCGAACGCGAGCGCGAGGAGGTCCAGGCGTGGCGCATCGACGCGAGGGAACGTCTGAGCGATGACGCGGCCGAGCAAAGGCACGGCGGCCGCCGCCACGAGGACGCCGGCCGCTCCGCCAAGCAATCCGAGCACGGCGGTCTCGATGAGGAGCTGGCGGCGCAAGCGCCCGGGTGCCGCGCCGACGGCTGCGCGGACCGCGAGCTCCCGTCGGCGGTGGCCGGCGCGCGCGAGGAGCAGATTGGCGACATTCGCGCAGGCGATGAGGAGCACCAGCCCGACGGCGCCGAACACCGCGAGCACAATCGGCCGTGTGTCGCGGACGAGATCGTCTTTGATCGGCAGCATCCCCAGCGTCCAGCGCGGCGAGTCCGCGTAGTACTGCCGGCGCAGCGTGTCGGCCAGCGCGTGAAGCGCGGCCGGCACCTGGGCGACGTCGACCCCGTCACGCACGCGTCCGATCACGTCGAGGTACTCACTGCTGCGGTCCGCGCGTTCGGCGTGCGTAAAAGCGACCGGAACCCACGCTTCCGCCTGACGCGGAAAGCCGCCGGCTTCCGACATGATGCCGACGATCTCGTGCGGCCGATCGTTGAGCCGCATCGTCTGTCCGACGGCCCGCGGGTCGCCGCCGAATCGCCGGCGCCATAGACCGTCACTCAGGACGATAACGGACGTTCGATCGGGTGCGTCCTCCTCGGGCAGGAACCATCGGCCGGCCGCCAGTCGCAACCCGAGCATCGGCTGAAAGCTCTGCGACACGCGCGCGACGACGACACGTTCCGGTTCGCCATCGCCTGTGAGGTTCTGGCTGTTCAGCCGGATCGCCGCGACGTCGGCAAAGATGTGGCGCGCGTCCCGCAGATCGGAGTAGCCGGGCGCGGAGACCGCGGCCCGCGGCATGCTGGGCGGGTACCCGTGCCACACGACGACGAGCCGATCGGGACGCACAAATGGCAGCGGCCCGAGCAGTACGCTGCGCACGACCGAGAAGATGGCGGTGTTGGCGCCAATCCCGAGCGCCAGCGTCAGGACCGCGACGGCGGTGAATCCAGGTGCGCGGAAAAGTAGCCGAAGCGCGTATCGCGCATCGTTCAGCATTTCGCGGTTAGATGGCGGAAGACGCGGGACAGTTGTCGTCGGCGGGCCGAGTCCGCGACAGCGCGGCGCAGGATGCGGCGGCGGATCAGACGGGGTGCCGCCGCCGGATTATTGGTCCCGTCGTCCGGAGAATCGTCCGCGCCGGCGTCCGTCAGTCCCCGATCCAGGTCGGACAAGCTCGAGATGAAGCCAAAATCATCAGCGAGCGGCCGCTTCTTCCGCGACTCGTCCACGGTCCACAGTTATACGCGCAATTGCGCGCGACGGCGACAACGGAGCCGTTTTTTGCGCTGAAATGGCACATGAGTGTTCTTAATCGGCACATTCGAGCGCAACACATTGCCGGATATGGACCTTAGGTCAGGCTGCTGTAGCCTATTAATATCGTTAGTGTCATATATACGAACACTGTTATCTCGTTTCCCGACATCGGACGTCTACTCATAACTTACTGAGGCCACTGTCTCTTATCCGTAAAAGCTCAGCTTGGCGTCAGAGTTGCTATCTACGCATCAGCACTAGGTGTGTAGTTGTGCGCTTCTGACTATGGCTACTGACCCGACCGCGATCGGCACGACGAATTGGCGCAGCGAACTGCCATCCCTGGCGGGCCGCCTTGTCGTCCTTCGCGAAATCGGCTCGCAGGATCTGGGGCCGCTCGTGGACCTGCTGTCGCTTTCCGACGCGACGCGCTTCGGTCTCGACGAGCCGGTCAGCGAAGTCAGCGCTCAGGAACTGATCGAGCGAGCGGTGCGCGATCGCGCATCCGGACTTTCGTTCACCTACGTCATCACGCTGGCGGGTGCGCGGACCGTCGTCGGCGTCCTGCAGGTCCGTCAGCTCGATCCGAGCTTCGAAGCCGCGGAATGGGAGTGCACGCTCGCGCCGTCGTCGCGCGGCAGCGGCATCTTCCTCGAAGCGGCGCGTCTCGCCGGATCGTTCACGTTCGGCACGCTCGGCTCGCATCGTCTCGAGGCGCGCGTGCTGTTGCAGAACGGACGCGCGAACGGCGCGCTCAGAAAACTGGGCGCGGCTCAGGAGGGCGTGCTCCGCCGGTCGATCCGGCGCGGCGGCGAGTATCTGGATCAGGTGCTCTGGTCGATGCTGAAGGAAGACTGGGGCGACCACTGGATGTCGACCTCGCCGCGAGTCCACTGATGACTCAGCTGCCGACGTCCGGCCGTGTGTACGTCTCGACCGTGGTGGTCCTCGGCCTCGCGATGTTCTTCGTATATCTCCCGCAGGCCCAGTTCGATCAGCCCTTGCTGCTGCTCGGTCTGTTGATCCTGTCGTCGATGTCGGCGGCGCTCAAGGTCTACCTGCCGCTGACCACGGGCGGCTCGACGATGTCCGTGTCGTACGCCGTCGATTTCGCGTCTCTGCTGCTCCTCGGTCCGCACGAAACGATGTTCGTCGCCGCGGGCAGCGCGTTCAGTCAGTGCAGTCTGAACAAGAAGGAGCGGAACCCGCTTTATCGCACCCTGTTCAGCGTCTCGTCGCTGGTCATTACGGTGCAGGGCGCCGGTCTCGCGTTCCGGCTGCTCGGCGGCACCGGTTCGGCCATGCCGTTCACCGCGCTTGCCCGTCCGCTGGTGGGCGCCGCGACGGTCTACTTCCTGCTGAACACCGGTCTCGTCGCCACGGCGATCGCGCTGTCGACGCGCAACAACATCCTGACGACCTGGCACAACAACTTCCTGTGGAGCGCGCCCAGCTACTTCGTCGGTGCCGGCACGGCCGCGCTCGCGGCGTCGCTGGTGGCGCACGCCGGCTACTGGGTGGCGCCCTTCACGTTCGCGCCGCTCTATCTCATGTACCGGACCTACAAGGTGTACATGGGACGCATCGAGGACGAGCAGCGCCACGTGCAGCAGACATCGGACCTGCACCTGGCGACGATCGAGGCGCTGGCGCGGGCGATCGACGCCAAGGATCAGACGACGCAGCTGCACATCCGGCGGGTGCAGGTATACGCGGCTGGTCTCGCGAAGGCGGCCGGACTGAGCGAGCACGAAATCCATGGCGTCAAGACGGCGGCGCTGCTGCACGACATCGGCAAGCTGGCGGTACCCGAGCACATCCTGTCGAAGCCCGGGCCGTTGACGCAGGAAGAATTCCAGAAGATTAGGATTCATCCGCAGGTCGGCGCGGAAATCATCGCCGCGGTGCCGTTCCCCTATCCGGTGGCGCCGCTGATCCTCAGCCACCACGAGCGGTGGGACGGCAAGGGTTATCCGCAGGGGCTGGCCGGCGAGGACATCCCCGTCGGCGCGCGCATCCTGACGATTGTCGACTATTTCGACGCGGTCACAACCGAGCGCCCCTACCACAAGGCGCTGAACAACGACAGCGCGCTCGGGCTGCTGCGGCACGAAGCGGGGCGCGCGCTCGATCCGCAATTGGTGCCGATCTTCATCGAGATCCTGCCGGCGCTGGTGGCGGAGTTCGGTGAAGAGGTGCGCGAGGTCGTCGAGACGCCGCAAGAGCCGTTCGTCATCGGCTCGACGTCGGTCGGGTTGGTACCGACGATCGGCCACAGCGCGTTCGAGAACATCGCGCTGGCCCACCGCGAGATCTACGCGCTCTACGAAATCGCGCAGTCGATGGGCACCAGCCTCGGCGTGTCGGACACGATGGCGCTGATCTCGTCGAAGCTGTCGAAGATCGTGCCGTGGTCCGGCTGCGCGCTCTTCCTCCATCAACCGGAGGTCGACTCGCTGAAATGCCGGTTCGCGGCAGGGGTGGATGCGCCGCGGCTGCTCAATACGTCGATCAAAATGGGCGAGGGGCTGGCGGGCTGGGTCGCCCGCAACCGCCGGACGCTGATCAACGCCAACCCGCGTGTGAGCTTCGAGGCGGCGGGCCTGGGAGGCGATGTCGTGCTGCAGTCGGCGCTGGTCTGCCCGCTGCAGTTCAACGACACGTTCATCGGCTGCCTGGCGCTCTACCACCTGGATCGCAACCACTACACCGAGGATCACCGGCGCTTGCTCGAGCGGATCGGCGAACAGGCCGGCGCGGTCATCCACAATTCGATCGTCTTCGAGCAGACGCAGGAAGATTCGCTGACCGATCCGTTGACCGGGCTGCCGAATCGCCGGTCGATGTTCGTGCACCTGTCGCGTGAACTGGCGCGCGCCGAGCGCCTCAAGGGCGAGGTCGCGCTGATCGTCATGGACATCGACGGGTTCAAGCAGATCAACGACACCTACGGCCACAACGTCGGCGACCACGCGTTGCGCGAGATGGCGGTCGCGCTGCAAGGCGCGCTGCGGCCGTACGACCTCTGCGTGCGCTACGCCGGCGACGAGTTCATCGTCGTGCTGTCGGACTGCTCGCGCGAGGCGGCGGATCTCAAGCGGCAGGAGCTGCAGGACCAGATCGCCGAAATTCAGCTCGAGGTGCGGGCCGGCAAGCGGCTGCAGCTGGCCGCCAGCGCCGGCGCCTCGGTGTTCCCGCACGACGGCGCGACCTACGAAGCGCTGCTGGCGGACGCCGATCAGCGCATGTATCGCGACAAGGCGGCGCGGCGCGGGCACCTCAACGTCCGCACACCCGCGCCGAGTCCCGAACTGCAGGACGCCGACCTCTTCGACCAGGACGGCACGAACCACCCGACGCTGCCGCTGCCACAGACGCTCGCCTAGGATCTCTTCGGGATCCCAGAGATCTGGTAATTGGGTGATCTGGTAATCTGGTGATTGATTGCCGATTGACAGGTGCCAGCTTATCCAATTACCCCATTCCCCGATTACCCGATTACCCGATCCGTGATGTCCAAAGATGTCCAAGTCCTCTGATGAGCCGCTGCGCGTCGTCGACCGCCGCTGGTGGGCGCAACCTGAAGCCGCCGCCGGCGCGACCGCGAGCGAAGCCGAACGGGAACGCAAACCGAGCTACGTCGAGGATCTCGAACAGCAGCTCGCCGACCGATCCGCACAACTGCAGACCATTGCCGGCGAGCATCGCCGCGCGATCGAGGAATTCGAGCAGGCGAAGGCGCGGATCCGCCGCGAGGTGACGCGCGACGTCGAGCGGGGCCGGCGCGCGATTGTCACGGATCTGCTGGAGGTGCTCGACAACCTCGACCGCGCGATCGGCGCGGCGCGCGACAGCGACGTCAAGGCCGACTCGTTGCTGCGCGGCGTCGAGCTGGTTCGCGATCAGTTTCTGGCGAAGCTCGAAGCGCTGGGCGTGCGGCGCGTCGACGCGCTCGGCCAGCCCTTCGACGCGACCTCGCACGAAGCGGTGTCGATGGCGCCGGTCGCCGACGAGACCCAGGACGGCCGCATTGTCGCCGTGACGCGGGAAGGGTACGCGATCGGCGACGAGCTCCTCCGGCCGGCCAGCGTCGTGGTGGGCCGGTTTGATGGATAAGCCCGACCTCGTCGAAAAGCGCCTCCGCTACATTCAGCGTCAGATCGCTCTCGATAAGAGCGCCGTCAACGTCGCGTTCTCAGGGCAACGGCCGAAAGGCGGCGGGCCCACGAACCGTGACGGGATGCCGCAGCTGCCGGTCGGCCAGCATGAAGTCAGGAACTGGCCGGTGCTGGATCTCGGCGAACAGCCGGACGTGAGCACCGACACATGGAAGCTGGATATCGGCGGCCTCGTCGAAAATCCGGTGACGCTCACCTGGGATCAGTTCCTCTCGCTGCCGCAGGCTGAAGACGTCAGCGATTTCCACTGCGTCACGACCTGGTCGCGGTTCGACAATCACTGGCGTGGTGTGCGGTTCAAGACGATCGCGGAGCTGGTCGTTCCGAAGGATACGGCGCATTACGTGCTGTGCACCGGATACGACTTCATGCCCGGCAGCTACATCCCGTACACCGTCAACGTTCCGCTGGCCCGCGCGGTCGAAGACGATGTGCTGCTGGTGCACACGTGGGAGGGCAAGCCGCTGCCGCGCGAGCACGGCGGCCCGTGTCGAATGATCACGCCGAAGCTGTACGCCTGGAAAGGCGCAAAGTGGATCCGCAAGATCGAATTCCTCGCGGAAGATCGCAAGGGCTTCTGGGAGGTGCGGGGCTATTCGAACAGCGCCGAGCCGTGGTTCAACGACAGGTACAGCACTGAATAGGGACTTGGCTCGGGGCTAGCGGTCAAGAGCCGAGTCGCTTAGCTGACTTCTGCGGGGAACGCAGTCGGGGGATATACTCCGGCGCATGCTCCACGTGATCTCGCTCCTCATCTGGGTTGCATTGGGCCAGCAGGCAGGGACGGTGATCACGGCCGACGAGATCGCCGCGACCTTGAAAGCGTCGATTGCGAACAACGTCGTGGACGCGCCGGTGAAGCTGGCCGATGTGCCGGGTGGTAAGGCGTCGCTCGCGGTGCTGCGACGGACGAAGGCGGAGACGACGGCGCTCATCCACGACCGCGTCACCGAGATTTATCAGATTGTCGAGGGATCCGGGACGCTGGTCACCGGCGGTTCGCTCGACGGCGCGACCGCGACCGACCTGACACGTCTGAATGCCGGACCAAGCCAGACGGGTACGCACCGCGGTGGAGAGAGCCGTCGCGTGGGTCCGAAAGACGTGATCATCGTCCCCGCCGGCATGCCGCATCGCTTCAGTTCGCTCGATGGCCCGATCGTGTATCTCGTCTACCGGTTCGAGCCCAAGTGAGATAAGCCCCGAGCGCCTAGCCCTAGCCCCAACTCCTTCCGTATGGCACAGAACGTGAAGCCTGAACCGTTGTGCGAGTGTGGCCTGGCGATCCCTATCCCCTTGGAGCTACCTGGACCGGAGTTGGCGTCAATTTCGCGCTGTTCTCCGCCCATGCCACCAAGGTCGAGCTTTGCCTGTTCGACTCCTCTGAGGCGAATGTCGAGCGCCGGCGAATTCCGCTGACGGAGCAGACCGACATGGTCTGGCACGGGTTTCTGCCCGATGTCCGGCCGAACCAGCTCTACGGCTACCGCGTCCATGGGCCGTACGACCCCCCCTCGGGCCACCGTTTCAATCCGAACAAGGTTGTCATGGATCCATACGCGAAATCGGTCGCGCGTCCGATCCAGTGGGGCGACGAGATGTTCGGATACACCGTGGGCCAAGGGGATGAAGACCTCTCCATGGACACGCGCGACAACGCCGCACTGGCGCCCCTGGCGGCCGTCGTGGATCCTGCGTTCACGTGGGGCGGCGATCGACCGCCGCGCACGCCATGGCACAACACAGTCATCTACGAGATGCACGTGCGCGGGTTCTCGAAGCGCCACCCTGACATCTCGGAGCGTCTGCGCGGCACGTACGAAGCGCTGACGACCGAACACGCGATCAACCACCTGAAGCGAATCGGGGTCACGGCGGTGGAGCTGATGCCTGTGCATCACCACGCGCGCGATCGGCATCTCGAAGAACAAGGACTGACGAACTACTGGGGCTACAACACCGTCGGCTACTTCGCGCCGGAGCGAAGGTTGGCGGCATCGAATACGCCGGCTGGCAGCGTGCGCGAGTTCAAGCGGATGGTGCGCGCGCTGCACGCCGCGGGGCTCGAGGTCATTCTCGACGTGGTTTACAACCACACCGCCGAGGGCAATCACCTGGGTCCGATGCTGTCGCTCAAAGGGATCGACAACGCCTCGTACTACCGGCTGGTCGGCGACAACCCGCGGTACTACATGGATTTCACCGGCTGCGGGAACACGCTGAACATGCGCAGCCCGCAGGTGCTGCAGCTGATTATGGACAGCCTGCGGTACTGGGTACTCGACATGCACGTCGACGGGTTCCGGTTCGACCTCGCCAGCGCGCTGGCGCGCGAGCTGTTCGAGGTCGATCGGCTGGGCGCCTTCTTCGACATCATCCACCAGGACCCGGTCCTCTCCCAGGTCAAGCTGATCGCGGAGCCTTGGGACCTCGGTCAGGGCGGCTATCAGGTCGGC
>Ga0207641_10001277_pt1 | contig 25061 bp, 25 predicted proteins | sample KBSSwiS62_FD_184306 | JGI IMG/M metagenome (GOLD analysis project Ga0207641, IMG submission 184306) | Switchgrass rhizosphere microbial communities from Kellogg Biological Station, Michigan, USA - KBS Switchgrass S6-2 (SPAdes) (version 2) | ecosystem: Host-associated > Plants > Roots >... | reverse complement strand
TTGATCTCCGGCAGGTCGGCCGCCCTGGCGCCGCGGATGTCGATCGGCGATTGCAGCTTGCCGAGCTGGCAGCTCGCGAACGCATGGTCGAGCGCGCCCCATTCGGTCGGGCCGCCGTGCTTGCCGTACGACCAGTGATGGCCTTCGGCCTGAACCAGAACAACGACGCTCGCCAGGGCCGCCATGGCGAAAGCGGCACGGATCGCGGCGACGACGTTCATGGCGGATCCCTGGTCGAGCGGCCCGATGCCGCACGCTCAATCTAGGACCCGCGGGCGCAAGCCGATATTGGACTTTGGTGCTGCTTGCTCAAGGCACGAAGGCGAGGAACACGAACGCCGCGAAGATGACTAGGTGGACGGCGCCCTGCATGACGTTGGTGCGGCCGGTGCCGAGCGTGATCGTGCCGACGGCGAAGGTGAGCAACAGGAGCACCAGGTCCTTCGGACCGAGGCCGAGCTGGAGCGGCATGCCGAGCAAGGTCGAGACCAGCGCGACCACCGGAATGGTCAGGCCGATGCTCGCGAGCGCCGAGCCGAGCGCGAGGTTCATGCTCGTCTGCAAGCGATCGGCGCGCGCGGCGCGCACGGCCGCCCACGTCTCGGGCGACAGCACGAGCAGGGCGATGACGATGCCGATCACCGTCGGCGGCGCGCCGGCTGCGTCGACGGCGCGCTCGAGCGTCGGCGAGAGCAGCTTGGCCAGGCCGATCACGCCGATCAGGGAGACGAACAGGAGGGCGAAGCTCGCCCAGGCAGCCTTCGCCGAAGGCGGCGGCGCATGCGCCGTTTCGTCGCCGGCGCCTTGCGGCGGCAGGAAGTAATCGCGGTGGCGAATCGTCTGCACGAAGACGAAGACGCCCCATAGAACGAGCGATGCGACCGCTGCGAAGGCGAGCTGCTTCGCGGTATAGCTGGCGCCCGGCGAGCTGATGGTGAAGGTCGGCAGGACGAGCGAGAGCGTTGCCAGCGCGATCAGCGCAGCGAGCGCGGCATTCGCGCCTTCGAGCCGAAACGACTGCTCGCGGTGGCGCACGCCGCCGACCACGACGCAGAGGCCGACCGCGCCGTTGCAGATGATCATGATCGCCGAGAAGATCGTGTCGCGCGGCAGGGCCGACTTGTCGGGACCGCCGGCCAGCATCATGGAGACGATCAGCGCCACCTCGATCACGGTGACGGCGATAGCGAGGATCAGCGTCCCGAACGGCTCGCCGACGCGGTGCGCGACCACCTCGGCGTGGTGCACCGAGGCGAGCACGGAGCCGATCAGCGCGAGGCCGGCGATGCTCGCCAGCAGCGCGCCGACCGGCATGGCGGCGCCGATGCCGACCAGGGCGATCGACAGCAAGGGAACCACCGAGGTCCAGGCGAACATGGCCCTAGGGTAGCGCCTCGAGCGCCGCGGACCGATCGGCCGCGACCTCCGCCTCGTCGGGCAGCTCGCCGCCGGCGTGAGCGCGCCCGGCGAACCTAGGCGGCGCTCACTCCTTCTCGGGCCCGACCAGCTTCCATTTGCCGGCCGGCTTCTCGCAGAACTTGTAGACGCTTTGCGCCTTCTGCTCGCCGTAGACGTTGGTGATCCGCAGGCGCCGGCACGACAGCCCGTTCCAGGTCAGCTTGTTCATCGGCACGACGGATCCCGACGCCGGCGTCTTGTCATTCTTCCATTCCAGGACCTCGCCTTCGGTCGGCGACTTCAACGCGGTGTCGACACGCGCCATCATGAGGGCGAGGTCGTCGTTGTTGAATTTCGCCCCGGGACCGTCCTTGAGGCCGAATTGGATGGCGTGGACCGGCCCCACCGTCCCGGCAACCAGGGCCGCCGAGCACGCGGCGGCGCGCAACCGTTGTGCCGTCATCATTTCTGGGCCGACCTCGGCGTCGTTCGCAGGATCGCCGCGACGACGGTAGAAGTTCTGCGTTTCTTGTTCATGGGAGTGGTTTCCCCTGCTGGAACATGCATCTTGACACCGCCATCGGCGAGAGCGCGAGTGTACTTTGGTGCAGGTAGTCCGGCGCCGGCCGCCTGGCATGGCGCCGTCATGAGCCTGGATGACGGTGCGCCGACCTCGCCAGCGCGACGCCGCCGGCCCGGATATCATCGAAAATCAACCTCCCACGCCCGGAACAGAACGAGAAGAGCGGCGTCGATCGAGCGTGATGATGTGTTCAGCGGAGACGGAACATGGCTGAGCCCACCGTGCATGTCGTCGATGACGACGAGTCCTTCCTGATCGCGATGGCTCGGCTCTTACGCGCCAGCGGATTCCTGGCGCGCACGTATTCGTCCGCGCGCGAGTTCCTCGCCGAGCGTGGTGCCGACGAGCCGGGATGCGTGCTCGTCGACCTGCGCATGCCGGACCTCGGCGGCCTCGAACTCCAGGCTGCACTCGCCGAAACCTCGTTTCCGCTTCCCGTCCTGTTCCTGACGGGTCATGCGGACACGGCGTCGACGGTGCGGGCAATGCGCGGCGGCGCCGAAGACTTCCTCGAGAAGACCGCGGCGAAAGAGGTTCTTCTCGATGCCGTGCGGCGCGCGCTCGAACGCAACGAGCACGAGCGCGAGGAGAGGTCGTACCGGGAGGAGCTTCGCGCCCGCTTCGCCGCGATCAGCACGCGCGAGCGCGAGGTCCTCGAGCACGTCCTGCGCGGCAGGCTCAACAAGCAGATCGCCGGCGATCTGGGGATCCACGAACGCACCGTCAAGGTCCATCGCAAGTCGATCATGACCAAGCTGAGCGTCAAGTCGGTCGCCGCCCTGGCGCAACTGAGCCAGGAAGCCGGGCTGGCCGTCCATTCCTGAACGGTCCGCGCTTTACCGTCGGGGACCGCACACCGTGGTGCGGCCGAAGATAGACTCCGTCGCCATGCACGGCGCAGACACGCAGGCTGGATGAGCCCGGTCACGGTCGTCTGGTCGATGATCGCCGCGGCGTGCCTGACGCTGGCTGCCGTTCATCTGCCGGTCTGGTGGCGCAACCGCGAAGCACGCGCGACGCTGGCGTTCTCGATCGCGGCGATCTGCACGGCAGCCATCGCCCTGTGCGAGCTGATGATGCTGAAGGCGCCGACGCCCGCCGCTTACGTCACGGCCCAGCGATGGATGAACCTGCCGATTGCATTGCTCCTGGTGGCGCTCGCGGCGTTCGCTCATCACTATCTCGATGCACGTCTGCGGTGGCTGGCGGTCACCGCCATCGTGCTGCGCCTGGTGTCGCTGGTGATCAACTTCAGCGTCGGGGAGAGCGCCAACTTCGTCCACGCCACGTCGTTGCGTGCGGTTCCGCTGATGGGCGAGCAGGTGTCGATGGCCATTGGCGAGCGAAATCCATGGCGAGTGATCGGTCAGATCGCGGTCTTCCTGCTGATGCTGTACTTCATCGCCGCGTCGGTGCACGCGTGGCGGCAAGGGCGACGAGCCGTGGCAGTGCTCGTCGGCGGCAGCCTCACGTTCTTCATGATGGCGAGCCTGGGCCGGGCGTTCCTCGTTTCCTGGCAGGGCGGCGACGCGCCGAGCACCGTCAGCCTCTTCGCCCTCGGCGTCATCGGCGTCATGGGCTACGCGCTCAGTGCCGACCTGCTGCGCGCCAAGCAACTTGTCGTCGAGCTGAGCGAGCGCGAGCGAGAGGCGGAGCTGGTTGCCGACGCGGCCAATCTCGGCACCTGGACGCGGGACATCGTCCGCGACAAAGTGCTCGCGAGCAAGAAGTTGCGCGAGCTGTTCGGCTTCGCGCCCGACGAGCGTCTCGACGGCGAGCGGCTGGCACAACGGGTCCATGTCGACGACCGCGCCGCGTTTCGCGACCGCTTGAGCCAGGCGGCGCGAAGGCGCGGCGAATACCAGGGCGAGTTTCGCCTCGTCTTGCCCGACGGCCGGCTGCGCTGGATCGCCGCCCTCGGGCGCGTCGACTCCGACGCCAAGGGCAACGCCTTGCGCAGTCGCGGCGCGTGCATCGACATCACCGCGGCGAAGGAAGCCGAGCAGGAGATGCTTCGCTTGCGCCAGGACATCGCCCACGTCGGCCGGGTCTCGGTGATGGGCCAGATCTCGTCGGCGCTCGCCCACGAGATCAACCAGCCGCTCGGTGCGATCCTGCGCAACGCCGAGGCGGCGGCGCTGTTCATGCAGGACGAGTCGCCCGACCTGCACGAGATCAGGGCGATCCTGGAGGACATCCGCAAGGACGACCAGCGCGCCAGCGCGGTGATCGACCGGATCCGCGCGCTGCTCAGGCACGAGGAGGTGGCGATGACCCGCCTCAACGTGCGCGGCCTGCTGGGCGACGTCGCGACGCTGCTGCGCCCGGACGCCGCGGCGCGCCACGTCGCGCTCGAGTTCGCGGTCCCCGCCGACCTGCCCGCGGTGCGCGGCGACCAGGTGCAGATCCAGCAGGTGCTGCTCAACCTGATCCTCAACGGGATGGACGCGCTCGAAGGGCTGAAGGACCGGCCGCGGTGGGTGTCGGTTACCGCGCGCCGCGATGGGCCGGCCGGCGTCGAGATCAGCGTGTCGGACAGCGGCCGAGGCATCGGCGCCGATCACTTCGCCCGCATCTTCGAGCCGTTCTTCACGACCAAGACCAAGGGCATCGGCATGGGGCTGTCGATCTCGCGCGGCCTCATCGAGGCGCATGGCGGGCGGCTCTGGGCCGAGAACACGGCCATCGGCGCGACGTTTCGATTCACGCTGCCGATCGCGAGCTAGCGTGGCACTAGCACCAAGGGGCACTGTCCAATAATTCTTGTACCTGCGATAAAAGGACAGCACTCGACAAATCGTGTCCCGACATGCCCCATCCCAGCAAGGAAACCCTGATGCACCAAGTCCCCAAGTCCGCAGCCGCAGTGGCCGAGAGCGCGCGATGGCGTCAGGCGTCCGGATCGATCGTCGCCGCAGCTGCCTTCGTGGGCGCTCTGGGTCCGTCGACCAGCTTCGCGCAGGTCGCTCCCACCAGCCTGCCGGTGCAGGGATCCGACTGGCACTACACCGCGACGATCTACGGCTACCTTCCGAGCGTCAGCGGGACTTCGTCATTCCCGGCCGACGGCTCGGGAACGCGCCTCAATCTGGACGCAAGCATTCTCGACAAGCTCAAGGTCTTCGCGATGGCCACTGCGGGCGCCCACAACGGAACCTGGGGCGTGTTCACCGATGTCATCTACCTGAAGTTCCAGGCTTCGCAGTCGGCGAGCCGTGATTTCACGATCGGCAACGTCGGCCTGCCGGCCGATGCCAGCGCGGCCTTCGACTGGGAGATGAAGGGCACGGCGTGGACGCTGGCCGGCGAGTACCGCGTCGCGTCCGCCCCGTCCTTCACGGTCGACGTGCTCGCCGGCACACGTCTGCTCGACACGCGCCAGCACCTGCGCTGGAATATCGCCGGCTCGATCGGCCCGCTCGATCCGCAGTCTCGATCCGGCGAGATAGCGACGAGTCAGAGCACCTGGGACGCGATCGTCGGCGTCAAGGGTCGCTACGCGTTCGGCGAGGATCGAAAGTGGTCGGTGCCGTTCTATCTCGACGCGGGTGCTGGCGAGTCGCAGTACACCCTGCAGGCCGCCGGCGGGCTCGCCTACCAGTTCGGCTGGGGAGAGATCACCGCGATGTGGCGCTACCTCCGCTACGACCTGAAATCGAGCTCAGCCTTGCAGGATGTCCGCTTCAGCGGCCCTCTGATCGGCGCGACGTTCCGCTGGTAGACAGAGCGCCTCCTCCAGGCGGCGTGCAGCGATGTCTTTCGATTTCACCGGCAAGCGCGTCCTCGTCGCAGGCGCCAGTCGCGGCATTGGCCGGGCGATCGCGTCGCAGTTCGCGGCTGCCGGCGCCGACGTCGCGCTGTGCGCTCGCGGCAGTGCGACTCTGGAGGAAGCCCGCGCCGACATCGCGCGCGGCGGCCATCGCGTCCACGCCATGACCTGCGACCTCGCCGACGCGGCGTCGATCGCCGCCTGGGTGCCGGCCGCGGCCGAGGCGCTGGGCGGAATCGACGTGCTGGTCAACAACGCCTCGGGCTTCGGCATGGGCGACGACGAAGAAGGCTGGGCCGCGGGCCTCTCGGTCGACGTTCTGGCGATGGTGCGCAGCTCGCGCGCCGCGCTGCCCTGGCTGCAGCGCTCGGGTGCCGCCGGTGGCGCCAGCATCGTCCACATCTCGTCGATTGCCGCCTTCCGGCCCTCGACGCGCACGCCTGCGTACGCGGCCGTCAAGGCGGCGATGAACAGCTACACCGGCAGCCAGGCGGCGCTGCTGTCGCGCCAGGGCATCCGCGTCAACGCGATCGCGCCCGGGTCGATCGAGTTCCCCGGCGGCGTCTGGGACCAGCGCAAGACCGACAACCCGACCCTCTACGAGCGCACTCTCAAGAGCATTCCGTTCGGCCGCTTCGGCACCGCCGACGAGGTCGCCGAGGTGGCGCTGTTCCTGTCTTCGCCGCACGCGCGCTGGGTCACGGGGCAGGTGCTGAGCGTCGACGGCGGGCAACTGCTCGGCGCCTAGGCGTGCCGGCATCGCCCGACGGCCAGCTGGCGTGGGCGCCCGATCGCGCCCTCGAGCTCGTCGCTCTCGCGATCTTCGTCCTCGCCCTCGCCCACACCTTCGCCGCCCGGCAGCTCGAGCGGCTGTCGCGACGCTTCCCGAGGCATGCCGGGCTGTTCCACCTGCTCGGCGAGATCGAGGTGGTGTTCGGCTTCTGGGCGATCGTGCTGGTCCTCGCGATGGTGGCGATGACCGGGGGCGCGCGAGCGCTCGCCTATGCGGAGTCGCGAAACTACACCGAGCCGTTGTTCGTCTTCGTGGTGATGGTCATGGCCGCTTCGCGGCCGATCCTGACGACGGTCATCCGTGCCGTCGATCGGCTGGCCGGCGTGCTGCCGGTGGCGAGGCCCGTTGCCACGGCCTGGCTCTGCCTGGCCGTGATTCCGCTGCTCGGATCGCTGGTCACCGAGCCCGCGGCGATGACCATCGCCGCCCTGATGCTGGCGCCCCTGGCCTTCGCGCCGCACATCCCCGAGGGGCCCAAGTACCTGGCGCTCGGCGTCCTGTTCGTCAACGTGTCGATCGGTGGCACGCTCACCTCGTATGCGGCGCCGCCGGTGCTGATGGTCGCGGCGACCTGGCAATGGGACAGCGCTTGGATGCTCTCCCAGTTCGGATGGAAAGCGACGATCGCGACGCTCGTGAACGCGACCTTCGCGACCTTCGCGTTGCGCAAGCACCTCGCGGCAGCGGTCCCCGCGCCGGCCGAGACCATCGGTGAGGCGAAGGTGCCGATCCTGGTCGTGCTCGTGCACCTGGCGCTGCTCGCCAGCGTGGTCCTCCTCGTTCACCATCCGGTCGGCTTCCTCGGCCTGTTCATGATGTTCCTCGGCTTCACGCGCGCCTACGAGCGCCACCAGAGCCCGCTGATCCTGCGCGAAGCACTGCTGGTCGCCTTCTTCCTGGCGGGGTTGGTGTTGCTGGGAAACCTGCAACGCTGGTGGTTGCAACCGATCGTCTCGGGTCTCGAGCCGCTCGCGCTGTTCTTCGGCGCGCTCGCGCTGACCGCGATCACCGACAACGCGGCGCTGACCTACCTCGGATCGCTCCTCGCCGGGATGTCCGACCCGTCGAAGTACATGCTCGTCGCGGGCGCCGTCGCGGGCGGCGGCTTGACGGTGGTCGCCAACGCGCCGAATCCGGCCGGGATCGCCTTGCTGAAGCGCGGCTTTGCCGATGGCTCGATCGGTGCGGGCTCTTTGCTGATCGGTGCTGCCTTGCCGACCGCGGTCGCGGCCGCAGCGTTCCTGTTGCTCTGAAGCTGCCCCATGGTTCAATAGCAGGTGTCCGCGGCCTCCGATTAAGCTTCACCGGCTCGGTGCCGGCGGCAACCGACTCGTTCGCGGCGACGTGAACGTGCGACCGCAGGAATTCGGGAGGAACCATGACGATGCTCGACACGCTCAAGGCAGCTTGTCTGCTCGCTTTGACGGTCGCCTTGACGAATGCGCCAGCCGCAACGAAGAACGAGGTCGACCAGGCGTTGAGCCAGGGCGGCCTGCAGAGGATCAAGGTCAAGGACATCGACCTCGCCTACGCGCGGCCCGGTGTGTCGCTCGCCGCCTACAAGCGGGTCAAGCTCGATCCCGTCGAGGTCGAGTTCCGCAAGTCGAAGGATCCCTCGCGCGCCGGCAGCGCCATCAAGCTGAGCAGCGAAGAGCGCGAGAAGATCAGGTCTAACGTGGCCAGGGTCGTCCAGGAAGAGTTCGCCAAGGAGCTGCAGAAGAGCAGCACCTACCAGGTCGCGAGCGACTCCGGCCCCGACGTCCTGCGCGTCAAGCCGAGGATCCTCGACCTCTACGTGAACGCGCCCGATGTCGGCCCCGGTCGCACGCGCACGCTGGTCTCGTCGGCCGGCGAGATGACGCTCGTGGCGGAGCTCTCCGATTCGGCGGGCGGCCAGGTGCTGGCGCGCGTCGCCGACCAGCGTGACGCGAGCAAGGAGGGCAGGATGTATCTCGTGAACGGGACGGTGAACGAGCAGGAAGCGCGAAAGATCGCCGCCGGCTGGGCGCGGATCCTGCGCCGGGCATTGGACAAGGCGCACGGCATCGGCTCCTAGCGCCGGCGTCCGTTAGGCTCCGGGCGCGAAACCAACAACACTTCAGCATTGCGAGGACAACGCATCATGACGACCATCGCCACTCTCAAGGCTGCCTGCCTGCTCGCCCTGACGCTCGCCGTGACGAGCCCGCTCGCGGCCGGCAAGAACGACGTCGACGCGGCCATGAGCCAAGGCGGCCTGCAGAAGACCAGCGTCAAGGGACTCGAACTCGCCTATGTGCGTCCAGGCGCATCTCTAGCCGCCTACAAGCGCGTCAAGCTCGATCCCGTCGACGTCCAGTTCGACAAGTCGTGGGAGCCGACCCGGACCGGCAGCCGGATCAAACTGAGCAGCGAGGAGCGCGAAAAGATCAGGGCGGGCGTCGCCAAGCTCGTCGAGGAGGAGTTCGCCAAGGCAGTGGAGAAGGGCGGCACGTACCAGATCGCCAGCGAATCCGCCCCCGACGTCCTGCGCGTCAAGGTCAGCGTCCTCAACGTCTATCTCAACGCGCCGAGCGGCACCGGCGCCGGGCGCTCGAAGACGTATGTGTCATCGGCCGGCCAGATGACGCTGCTGGCGGAGCTCTCCGACGCCGCCAGCGGCCAGATGCTGGCGCGAGTCGCCGACCGCCGCGAGGCGAACAGCGTCGCCCGCCTGGAGCGCGCCGACCGCATCGAGAACGAGGGCGCGGCGCGCGACGTGGCCGCCGCCTGGGCGCAGATCCTGCGCAAGGCGCTCGACAAGGCGCACGCGATCGGGTCGTGATCCGCTATTGCGTCAGCCTGCGGATCGTTTCGAGCACCTCGTCGCCGGAATCGTTCTTGCGGAAGTAGGCCGCGCACCCCGAGGCCTCGGCGCTCGCCCGGGTTTCGGGGTCGTCGTGCGCCGTGATGTAGATCACCGGCGGGTGAGGGCCTGCCCCTGCAGCGAGCGTCTTCGCGAGCTCGATGCCTGATATCCCGCTGAGCTGGACGTCGAAGACCATGCAATCGAATTGCGGCCGCTTGGTGTCGGCGAGAAACGCTTCGGCCGATCCGTATGTGATCGCATGGATGCCCGCGGCGCGCAGCAAGCGGGCAAAAGAAAGGCAGACGCTCCGATCGTCGTCGACTACAGCCACGTAGGTGGGGGGCGCGCTCATTGATCGGGCCAGTTCCGAACTGTGGATCGGCGCTGCCTTCCCGTCCATTGCACCTAGGTGAAGGAGGCTATTGAGCAAGCCAGGCGCCGTCGACCGGAACCGCCGCGCCGCGGATCTGGGCGGCGGCATCGGAACACAGGAACACGCACACGCCGCCGATCTGCTCCGGCGTAGCGAACTCGCCCGAGGGCTGCTTCTCGGCCAGGAGCGCGGCCTTGGCCTGGTCGTTCGAGAGGCCTTCGCGCTTGGCGCGCGCATCGATCTGCTGCTGAACCAGCGGCGTGAGCACCCAGCCGGGGCAGATGGCGTTGCACGTGACGCCGGTCGTGGCGGTCTCGAGCGCGATCGCCTTCGTCAACCCGATGACACCGTGCTTGGCCGCCACGTAGGCCGACTTCTCGACCGAGGCGACCAGGCCGTGCGTCGAGGCGATGTTGACGATGCGACCCCAGTTCGTCGCCTTCATCGCCGGCAATGCGGCCTGGACGGCGTGGAACACCGACGACAGGTTGATCGCCAGGACCGCGTCCCAGCGCTCCGGAGGGAAGCTCTCGATCGGCGCCGTGTGCTGGATGCCGGCGTTGTTGACCAGGATGTCGACCGAGCCGAGCTCTTCCCGCGCGGCCCTGACCATCTGACGGATCTGGTCGGGCTTCGACATGTCCGCGCCGCTGTAGCTCACCTTGACGCCGAACTCGCGCGCGAGGCCGGCGCGGAGCGACTCGATCTGCGCGGCGTCGCCGAAGCCGTTGAGCATCAAGTGGGCGCCCGAGGCGGCCAGGCTGCGAGCGATGCCCAGGCCGATGCCGCTCGTCGAGCCGGTGACGATGGCGCATTGTCCTGGCAACACTTCGATCCTTCGCTATCTGATCGATCTGATCGCGCGACTCTTCGCTTCGGCGGCGGCGCTGCTCAGAACGCGCCGGTCAGGTACAGCTGCACGCCCGAGTAGTTCAGGCGAACGCGTCCGTTGAACCTGTCTTTGCTGGTCTCGACCGTCGTGACGAACCGGTTGTAGCCGACGCCGGCACCGAAGTTGGGGGAGAACATCCACGTCACGCCTGCGCGCCCGTCGGTGATTCGGCCGTCGTAGCCGCTGATGTCGGCCTTGAAGATCTGGCCCTGGCCTTCGAGGACCCACTGCGGCGCGAACGCCCAGGCGCCGCGAACGCCGATGACCGGCAGCGGCAGGGGAATCGAGTTCTCCTTCCTGCTGAACTGTGCCGCCGAGGTCGCCCCGTTCGCATCGGTGAACGTCGCCACTCCCGAGAGTTGCTGCGTGAACTTCATGTAGTGAACGCCGAGGCTCCCCGAGATCTCGACGTCGGGCGTGCGCCAGAACGCGTATTCGTAGGCCAGCTCGTAGATCTGGAACTTCGTCTTCGATTCGACCGTGGCGCCCGCCTGGAACGTGTAGTCGCCCCAGGCGATGTTGCGGTCGATGACGGCCGTGCGATCGCTGGTGTTGTTGAAATAGAGGAAGCGCAGGTGATGGTTCGGCGTGATGCGCCACAAGGCATCGGCGCGGACGCGGGTCGAATCGCTGCCGTTGCCGAAGGTCTTTTCGAAGTCGATGTCCGGGTTGGTCGACGACGAGCCGTTCAGACGCGCGGTGACGTCAGTGCCGACGATGAAGCCGCCGAGGTTCAGCACGAACTTGTCCTGGATCAGGCTCTGCGCCGGCGTCAGCTGCGCTTGCGCGAAGCCGGTGGCGCCGAGCAGGGCCCCGGCGAGTAAGACTCGACCGACCGATGCCATGGATTCCCTCATTGGTCCCGCTCCCGTTTGGTGTTGATTGGCAATGTATCCGCGCGAGAGTTGCTCGTTCGGTGTGCAGCAGGCTAGCGCCGATGCGATTCGCGCGAACCTGCCTCTTAGGGCAATAGGCAGCGAAGGGCCCCGGGGTCACAGTGCGCTCGAACCTGTTGCTGCATCGCTTGCAGCGCGTTAGCGTTCCTGCCATCGACAGTCCGAGGAGACGACATGACCCCACCAAGCCGAAGCCTTTGCCTGCTCGCGCTCGCCGCGGCCCTGGCCGCCCCGGTCGGCGCGCAGCAGTATGTGTACCCGGCCAAGGGGCAGACGCCGGAGAAGCAAAAGAGCGACGAGGCCGCGTGCTACTCGTGGGCCGTCCAGCAAACCGGCTTCGATCCGGCGAAGGCGCCGCCGCCTACCGCGGCCGCGCCGACGACGGCGACCGGCACCACGCCGGGCGCGGGTGCGCGCGGCGCGGCGAAGGGCGCGGTGGTCGGTGGCATCGTGGGCGACGCCGGCACCGGTGCGGCCGTCGGCGCGACCGCGGCGCGCAACCAGAGTCGCAAACAGAACGCGGCGCAGCAGCAGCAGCAGGCGGGTGCTTCCCAGCAGCAACAGCAGGCCTTCGCGAAGGCGCGCGCAGCGTGCCTGGAAGGCAAGGGCTACACCGTCAAATGAGGCGGCGCTCGCGATGAAACCACGTCACGGTTCCCGTACGGCGGCGATCGCGGTCGCGTTGGCGGCGGCGCTGGGCGCGACTTTGGCGCCTTCGTCGGCGTCCGCGCAAGAGGCCGCCGTCGCAACGCCGATTCCCGACGCCGCCCTGACGCCCGAGGAGCTCGAAAAGCTCGTCGCCCGGATCGCGCTTTATCCGGACGACCTGGTCGCGCTCGTCCTGCCGGCGTCGACCAACCCGCTGCAGATCGTCCAGGCCGAACGCTATCTCGCCAAGCGCAAGGCCGACCCGAAGGCACCGCTCGACGACAAGTGGGACGACTCCGTCAAGTCGCTCCTCAACTATCCCGAGGTCATCACCGCGATGAGCAACGACCTCGACTGGACGGCGGCGTTGGGCGAGGCGGTCGTCGCCGACCAGGGCGAGGTGCTCGAGGCGGTGCAGACGTTCCGGCGCAAGACCCAGGCGGCCGGCAACCTGAAGACCGATCCGAAGCAGACGGTGGTGGTCGAGAAGGAGGTCATCAAGATCGTCCCGACCGATCCGCAAGTCATCTACGTGCCGCAGTACAACCCGACGACGGTCGTCGTCAGCGGTGGCTACTCGGCATGGGGCTACTACCCGTCGCCGTATCCGGTGTACTACTACCCGTACCCGCCCGGCGCCGCGTTGGCGACCGGCCTGATCTGGGGCGCGGCGATCGGTGCGGCCTGGAACGGCGGCCATTGGGGTGCGAACTACGGCGGCAACAACAACATCAACATCAACCGTAACACCAACATCAATACCGGCAACACCAACATCGGCAGCGGCAACCGTGGTCAAGGCGGCGGCTCGTCGCAGTGGAAGTCGAACAAGCAGCCGGGGCAGGTCAGCAAGTCGGTCGGCGCCACGCCGTCGGCGCGCACGGGTGATCGCTCCGGAGGCGGTGGTCTGTCCTCGACTTCTGCGCGCCAGACAGGCGGCGCGGGCGGCGGCGCTGGGCGTGGTGGTGACGGCGCCGGCGTGTCGAACCGAAGCAGCGGTGGCGGCGCTGGTGCCGGCGCCGGTGCGTCGAATCGAGCTGGTGGCGGCGCTGGTGCCGGTGCGGGTGCGAGTGCAGGTACCGCGAACCGAGGTGGTGGCGGCGGCGGCGCATTCGACGGCTACGGCTCGGGTCGCCAGACGCACATGGACAGCTCGCGCGGTGCGTCGAGCCGCAGCTCGGTCGGGGCGTCTTCGAGCATGTCCAGCCGCGGCGGCGGCGGAGGCGGCGGGCGCGGCGGCGGCGGTGGCGGCCGCGGCGGCGGCGGTCGTCGCTAGAGGAAGGGCGATGAATCGCATGCCCGCAATCGACAAGGTGGCAACGACCATGATCTTCCGCGCACTCCTCACCCTCGCGTCGCGTCGCGTCGCGCTGCTCGCATCGCTGCTCGTGTCCTTGCTGATGGCGCCGCTGCTGTCGCAGGCCGCGGAGCAGCGCACTTTCGCAACCGCGCCCGCGGCCCTCGAAGCGTTCATCGCTGCGCTCAAGGCCAACGACGACAGTGCGCTTGTCGCCTTGTTCGGCGAGAAGCACAAGAACCTCGTCGTCAGCGGCGATGCTGCCTACGACAGCGCGAGACGCGCCGAGGCCCTCTCGTGGCTGAACTCGTTCAACGCGCTCGAAGAGACCAGCCCGGATCGCGTGCTGCTTCTGATCGGAACCCAGGCCTGGCCGTTCCCGATTCCGCTCGTGCGCGAGGGCAACAGCTGGCGCTTCGCCACCGAGCGAGGCGCCGAGGAGATCCTGAACCGGCGCATCGGCCGCAACGAGCGCAGCGCCGTCGCCGTGTTGCGCGCGTACGTCGCGGCCCAGCGCGAATACGCATCGGTCGATCGCAATGACGACGGCGTTCTCCAGTACGCGCGCAAGCTGGCCAGCACGCCCGGCAAGTTCGACGGCCTGTACTGGCCTGCGGATGCCAGCCGCGGCGAGACGCCCAGCCCGCTCGGCCCGCTGATCGCCGAGAGCTCGGCGTATGCCGCCACCCGCAAGAAGGGCGACCCGTACCGCGGCTATCACTTCCACATCCTCACCGGCCAGGGCAAGAACGCACCGGGCGGCGCCTTCAGCTACGTCATCAACGGCCGCATGGTCGCCGGCGCGGCGATGGTCGCGTATCCGGCAGAGTACGACGGCAGCGGCGTCATGACCTTCATCGTCAACAGCGCCGGCAAGATCTTCGAGAAGAACCTCGGCAAGAATACCGCCGCGATCGCCTCGAAGATGACCACTTTCGACCCCGGACCGGGCTGGAAGGAAGTTTCGCCTTGAGCCGCGTGCTCTGCTTGCCCGCCCTCGTTCCAACCTCATCTAATCGGAGATACCCATGACCCAACGACTCTCGATCCTGGCCGTGTCGGCCCTTCTCGGCGCGCTCGCGCTGCCTGCCGTCGCTCAGACCTCGGGGGCGACGATGCAGACGTCGCCCGGCAAGGCGACCCTGCGCCACGAGCACCAGATCGTCGCGACCGTCGAGGAAGTCGATGCGGCCAAGGGCCACGTGACGCTGAAGGGCCCGAAGGGCAACCTCGTGCCGCTCACGGTCGGCCCGGAGGTTCGCAACCTGGCGCAGGTCAAGGTCGGCGACAAGGTTCGCGTTCGCTACGCCGAGGCGCTGTCGCTGACGCTGAAGAAGGACGGCAAGGAATTGCCTTCGGCGAAGGCCGCGAGCGAGACCATGCGCGCGCCGGCCGGTGCGACCCCGGCTGGCGCCGTCGGCGAGCAGGTCACGGTCGTCGCCAACGTGATCGCCGTCGACGCCAAGACCCACCAGGTGACGCTGAAGGGCCCGAACCGCACCGTCGACCTGTACGTCGAGGATCCGGAGCAGCTCAAGCTGATCAAGGTCGGCGACCAGGTCGAGGCCGTGTACACGCAAGCCGTCGCGGTCACGGTCGAGCCCGTCGCGGCCAAGAAGTAGCGGTAGCCGGCCCCGGCTTCGGGGCCGGGTGCGATCGATGGGGACACGCGACTCGCCCGCCGATCGAGCAAGGGGCGCGGGGCTGCTCGGCGCCGTGACGCACGAGCCCGCCCGGAGCAAAGCCATGGCAGGAGCGAGACAGGTACGACCGCGGGATCCTGTTGCTGCACGGCGGTGGGGAATCGGCTGGCTTCTGCTCAGCGCCCTCGCGTTGAGCGGCTGCGGCTCGCTGCCGTCGCTGGAGAGCCGGACCCCATCGCACGCCTTGACGGACACAGCGTCCGCGCCGCTGGGCAAGGCGGTTGCGGCAGAGGTCGCGCTCCATCCCGGCCTGAGCGGAATCGAGGCGTTCACCGACGGCCGCGTCGCCTTCGCGCTGCGCATCGCCCTGGCCCGCGCGGCGACACGATCGATCGATATCCAGACCTTCATCTGGCATGCCGACGCGACCGGAATGTTGCTTTACGAGGAGATGCTGCGCGCGGCCGAGCGGGGGGTTCGGGTGCGCCTGCTGCTCGACGACGTCAACGCCGAAGGGCTCGATCCGATCTTCGCGCTGCTCGATACCCACCCGAACATCGAGCTTCGCCTCTACAACCCGTTTGTCAGCCGAGGCTCGCGCGGGCTCGGCTTCCTGGGCGACTTCGCGCGGCTGAATCGCCGCATGCACAACAAGTCGTTCACGGTCGACAACCAGGTCACGATCGTCGGCGGGCGCAATATCGCCAACGAATACTTCGAGGCGGGCGAAGACCAGAGCTTCGCCGACATCGACGTCATGGCGGTCGGCGCCGCGGTGCCCGCGGTCTCGACCGAGTTCGACACCTACTGGAACAGCGCGTCTGCCTATCCCGCGCGCCTCATCATCAAGCGCGACCCGGCCATCGGCCGCGAGGAATTCGCGCAACGCACGCAGCAGCTGATCGCCGGCGACGCGCAAAAGTATCTTGAAGCCGTCAACCGCACACCACAGGCGCAGGCCTTGCTCGCGGGAACGCTGCAGCTCGAATGGACGACGGTCCGCGTCGTCCACGACGACCCCGAGAAGACGCTCAGCACGAGCGAGGAAACTTCGGTGCAGTTGCTGCCGAGGCTACAAGCAGCTTTCGGCTCGCCCACCAAGGAGTTCGACCTGGTGTCGCCGTACTTCGTCCCTGGCGAACTCGGCACCGAGGCGCTGGTGTCCTTGGCCAAGCGCGGCGTCCGGGTGCAGGTGCTGACCAACTCGCTGGCGGCGAACGACGAGACCTCGGTCCATTCCGGTTACGCGAGACGTCGCAAGGCGTTGTTGCGGGCAGGCGTCGAGCTCTACGAGATCAAGTCGGCCGCGGCGACCATCAAGGCCCGTGCCGCCGAGATCGACAAGCATTCCAAGGCGGGATTGCACGCCAAGACCTTCGCCGTCGACCGGCGCTCGATCTTCGTCGGCTCGTTCAACTTCGACCCGCGTTCGGCCAAGCTGAACACCGAAATGGGGCTGGTGATCGACAGCGTGCCGCTCGCCGAGCGGCTGTCGAAGATGTTCGACACCGCATCGCCGGCGCTCGCCTATCGTGTCACGCTCGGCGCCGACGACGCGCTGCAATGGCACGACGGCGCCGGCGCCACCTTGAACGACGAGCCCGACTCGAGCTGGGGGCAGCGCATGAAAGTGCGGGTCTTCTCCTGGTTGCCGATCGAGTGGCTACTCTGATCACCCGCGTTTGTGTGGTAACGAGGAGACCCCAGAAATGAAAACAGAAGCGCTCATGCCCGCGATGGGAGAGGCACCCTCGGACGGGCAGCGACTGTTCGTTCGCTACTTCACGGCGATCCTGATCGACCTGGTGGTGCTCAACCTATTCGTCGAGTATTCGAAGCACGTGAACATCGACTCGTTCACGATGTCGTTGCTGGCTGCCGTGCTGTTGCAGATCCTCCTGAAGGTGACGCTCGCCATCGAGCACCGGGTCGCGGCGTATTTCAAGGCCAAGCCCGGCCGCCTGATGACGTTTTTTCGATGGTTCTTCGCATGGGTGGTGCTGTTCGGGTCGAAGTTCGTGATACTGGAGGCGCTCAGTTTCACGTTCGGCGACAAGGTTCGTTTCGAAGGCCCGTGGCACGGCATCGTGGCGCTCATCCTCGTACTGGTCGTGATGCTCGTCGCCGAGGAGCTGGTCGCCCGGCTGTATCGACGGCTCGGCAAGTGAACCGGAGTCCGATCCCATGAACGTGCCCTATACGCCCGACCGCGTCCTCGAGACCCGGCTGTCCAGGAGGTTGCTGGACGTCCTGATCCGGGCAGGCTTGGTGTTCACCCTGGTGGTGCTCTGCTACAAGATCTTTTCTCCCTTCGTCGGCTTGATGGCGTGGGCCGTTATCCTGGCGGTCACGCTCTATCCCGCGGACCAGAAGCTGGCGCGAAAATTGGGCGGCCGGCAGGGGCTTGCGGCGACGCTTCTGACGCTCGCCGGCGTCGTGCTCATCGTCTTGCCGACCGCGTTGCTGATGGGCGCGCTGGGCGACTCGATGCATGACCTCGTCGCTGGCGTGCGCGACAACACGCTGGTGATTCCCGCGCCCAAGCCGAGCGTTGCCGAGTGGCCGGTCGTCGGCAAGAAGGTTCACGCTGCATGGACGCAAGCCCACGACGATCTGCCGGCGCTCGTCAAGAGCCTGCAGCCGAAGCTGGGCGAGCTGGCCAAGACCGCGCTCGAGGCGGTTGCCAGCATCGCCGGAGCGATATTGATGTTCCTGGCCTCATTCATCGTCGCCGGAATCATCATGGCGTTCGGCGAGTCGGGAGCCGAAAGCGCGGTGGAGATCTTCGATCGCCTCATGGGTACCGGGCGCGGCGTGGAGTTCGCCACGCTCTCGACTGCGACGATTCGCGCGGTGGCGCTGGGCGTGCTCGGCGTGGCATTCATCCAGGCCATCGTCATCGGCCTGACCATGATGGTGGCCGGCATTCCGTTCGCCGGTGCGCTGGCGCTGCTCTTGCTGGTGCTCGGCATTGCCCAGGTGCCCGCGCTGCTGGTCACCTTGCCGGTCATCGTCTACGTCTGGGCGAGCGGCAGCTACGGCACGACGGCGGCGATCGTCTACAGCGTGCTGCTGTTCATCGGCGGCATGCTCGACAACGTGCTCAAGCCGCTGTTGCTCGGTCGTGGCGTCGATGCGCCGATGCCCGTCATCCTGCTCGGCGCGCTCGGCGGCCTGGCGACCTCCGGCATCCTGGGCATGTTCATCGGTGCGACCTTGCTCGCCCTCGGCTACCAGATCTTCATGTGGTGGGTGGCGGCCAATCCCGACACCGTGCCGGTGGAGCGTGAAACCCCGGCTGCGCCCTGAGTTGCCCGGGATGCCCGTGAATCGCTGGGGGGCGCGGGCGGTGGCGATGGCCGGGGTGGCGCTGCTCAGCGCCTGCACGACGCTGGGTCCCGACTACCAGCGGCCTGCGGTTCCGTGGCTGGACCACTGGACCGGCGGCTCGCTCGAGCCCTTGGCGACCGCGCCACGAGTTCCGCAGAGCGCGCAGACGTCCGAGTGGTGGCGTCGCTTCAACGACCCGGTGCTCGATCGGCTCGTCGCCGAGGCGCTGCGCGCGAATCCCAACGTGCGCACCGCGGGCCTGCGCATCATGGAAGCGCGCGCCCAGCTCGGCATCGCCGGCAGCACGCTGTATCCGCAGGTGAAGCAGGCCACGGGAGACGTGCTCTGGGCCGGAGAGCACAAGGAGCATTCAGACACGTCGGCGGTGTCGTTCAGCGCCGGGCTGCGCGCCAGCTGGGAGCTGGATTTCTGGGGCAAGTTCCAGCGCGGCATCGAGGCCGCTGACGCCGGCTACTGGGCCAGCATCGCCCTCTACGACGACGTCCAGGTGCTGATGGCCTCGCAGGTGGCCTCGCTGTACATCTCGATCCGTACCGTCAAGGTGCGGCTTCGCATCGCCGCCGAGAATGCGGCGCTCCAGAAGCGCAACCTCGACATCTCGGAGCGGTTGTTCAAGTCGGGCCACGACTCGGAGCTGGACGTGCAGCAGGCCAAGTCGCAGTACCTCGCGACGCTGGCGACGATCCCCGCGCTCGAGATCGTCGTGCGCCAGGCGCAGAACGCGCTGAGCACCTTGCTGGCGCGGCCTCCGGGTCCGCTGCCCGAGATGGTCGAGGCCAAGGACACGATTCCGCAGGCCGACCTCGAGGTCATTGTCGACATGCCGGCGGACCTGCTGCGCCGCCGCCCCGACGTCAGGGCCGCGGAAATGCAGCTCGCCGCGCAATCCGCGCTCATCGGCGTCAGCACGGCCGACCTCTATCCGTCGATCTCGCTGCTCGGATCGATCGGCCTGTCGGCCACGTCGTTGAGCTCGGCGTCGCGTTCGCTGACCTGGGGCATCGGCCCGAGCCTGGTCTGGAACGTGTTCGACCGAGGCCTGCTCACGAACGCGGTCTTGGTGCAGGACGCGCGCTTCCAGCAGCTTTACGAGCAGTACCAGGACGCGGTCCTGCGGGCAGCGCGCGAAGTCGACGATGCGGCCGTCAGCTTCGCCAAGACGCGCGAGCAGATCGTGCTGCTCGACGAATCCGTCAAGGCGGCGCAGCGATCGCTCGACATCGCCACCTTGCAATACCGGGAAGGACTGACCGACTTCCAGCGCGTGCTCGACTCGCAGCGATCGTTGTTCCTCCAGCAAGATACGCTGGTCACTGCCCAGGGCGGGGTGATGCAGAACGTGGTGGCGATCTACAAGGCGATGGGCGGCGGCTGGGAGCAGGGGCGAAGCCGTCCCGTCGTCGACGACGCGACGCGCGACACCATGGAGCGCCGCAGCGACTGGAAAGGCATCCTGGCTGCGCCGCTGCCGCCGCCCGATGCCCTTCCCACTTCTTCCGCAACGGCAAGACCATGAGCCAAGAATCAGCAGCGCCCGTGCCGAACGAGCCCACGCCATCGTCGCCGGCGGTGGCTCCGGCGGAGCCGATCGCGGCCGTCGCGCCGCAGCAGCCTCCACCCAAGCCGGGCGGAGGTTCGCGCGTGGGCGCGATCATCGTGCTGGTGCTGATCGTCTTCAGCCTGACCTGGTATTTCGTCTCCGATCGCCTCACGCCGCACACGTCCCAGGCCAGGGTCCAGGCCTTCGTCGTGCCGGTGGCCGCGGAAGTGGCCGGCCAGGTCCTCAAGGTGCACGTCAAGAACAACGATGAAGTTCAGGCCGGACAACCGCTGTTCGACATCGACCCCGAGCCGTACCGGATCGCGCTGCAACGCAGCCGCTCCGACTACGAGACGGTGCGACGGTCGTTCAACGCCTCGGGCTCGACGGTGGAGGCGGCCAAGGCAGCGCTGCAGGCAGCGAACGCCCAGCTCGTCTACGCGCAGCAGGATGCGAAACGCCTGGAGCAGATCTACGCCGAGGATCCAGGAGCGATTTCGCTGCGCCGCGTCCAGAATTCGCAAGCCAGCCTCATCGCTGCCAGGAGCCAGGAAAAGGCGGCCGAGGCCGATCTGCAGCGCGCCCGCGAGGGCGCCGGCGAGCGCAGCGAGAACAACGCCCAGCTCGTCAGCGCGCGCTCGGCGGTCGAGAAGGCCGAGCTCGACCTCAAGCGCACCAAGGTCGTCGCTCCCTCGCGCGGCCGGGTCACCGACCTGCGAATCGACGTCGGCCAGTACGCCCAGCCCGGCGCCGCGGCGATGACCCTGATCGCCGTCCACGATCTCTGGATCGAAGCAGCGATGACGGAGAACAACCTCGGCAACATCAAGGCCGGCGACCGGGCCGACATCGTGCTCGACGTCATGCCGGGCGAGGTGCTGAAGGGCCGCGTGCGCAGCGTCGGCGGCGGGGTCGGGACGGGCCAGCCGGCGCAGGCCGGCGCGCTGCCCAAGATCGAGAACAGCCGCGACTGGCTGCGCCAGGCGCAGCGCTTTCCGGTGGCGGTCGAGTTCGATCCGTCCGAGCGCGATCGCCTCGGCGCAGTGCGGATCGGCGGCCAGGCCGACGTGCTGGTCTATACGGGCGACCACGGTCTGATGAACTGGCTCGGCCGGGTCTTCATCGACCTGATGAGCTACCTGTCGTACCTGTACTGAGCGCCGGCCATGCATCGGGCGGACAAGGCGGTGTTGCGGATGGCGATCGGCATGGCGATCGCGGTACTGATCGCCTACGGGTTCGCGCTGCGGTCGCCTTTCGTGGTCTGCGTCGTGGCCCTCCTGCTGTTGTGCAAGCCCGGGCCGCCTCTTCCCTTCGTCAAGGGCCTCGTCGTGGCCGGCGTCGTCGGCAGCCTGCTGCTCGCGGGCGTGCTGATGGTGCCGCTGCTCGAGAACTATCGGCTGGCCGGCGTCGCGGTCACGGCGGTCGCGCTCTACGCCGTGTACTTCAAGGGCGCGCTCGCCGCCAATCCGTTGACGACCATCCTGGTGGTCGCCTTCACCGCGATCCCGGTCGCCGGGGTCGCGGATCAGGCGCTCGTCACCGCGCTCAGCCAGGCCTTCGCGGTCGGGCTCGCCACCGGCATCTTCGTCAGCAGCATCTCGCATGCCTTGTTTCCCGACCCTCCCGCGCCCGCCGGCGCCGCGGCCACGGCTGTCTCAGTCAGCCGGGAGACGGCGCATTGGGTGGCCTTGCAGGCCACGCTGGTCGTCATCCCCGTGTTCGTGGTCGCCCTGACCAACCCTGCCTTGTATCTGGCCGCGATCATGAAGACCGCGGGGCTCGGCCAGCAGGCCGGCGTGACCAACGCGGCTTCGGCCGGGCGCGAGCTCGTGGGGTCGACGCTGATGGGCGCGGCGATCGCGGGGGGAGTCTGGATCGGCCTGTCGCTGTGGCCGGTGCTGTGGATGCTGATGCTGTGGGTCGTCGCGGCGACGATCTGGGGGGGAGTGCGGCTGGTCGGGATCAAGGCCACTTCCTGGCCGCCCTCGTTCTGGGTCAACGCCCTCATGACGATGTGGATCCTGCTCGGTCCCGCCATCGAGGACGCTTCGGTCGGCAAGGATGTCGGCAGCGCTTCCGCGACCCGCGTCGCCTTGTTCATCGTCGCCTCGCTGTACGCGTGGGCGATGGTGTGGGCGCTCGAGCGCTGGCGCGCCTCAAGATCTGGATCACCCGTTCCGGACTCGTTGCCCTAAGAGGCTATGCCATTCGAGGCGAGCTTGCGATTGAATCCGCACCAAGTCTTTTCCTGGCAAGAGCACAGGAAGGAATTGAACAGGAACAAACAGCCATGACTACTTCGCCAAGTGACGGTCGCCCCGCTTCCGACGTTCCCGACGCCGCAGTCGCCGGCGCCGGTGTCCTGGAGGCCGAGGCGCTCAGTCCGGTCGACCGGATCTCGGAGATGCTGTTCGGCCTGCTCATGGCGCTCACCTTCACCGGAGCGGTGTCGGTGGCGGAATCCGGCAAGGCGGAGATCCGGACGATGTTCATCGCGGCCTTGGGCTGCAACCTGGCCTGGGGACTGGTCGACGCGGTCATGTACCTGGTTCGCGCCGTCACCGAGCGCGGCCGGTTGATCACCCTGGTTCGGTCCGTTCAGGAGGCCAGCGACAAGCAGGCGGGTCGCACGCTGGTCGAGCAGTCGCTGTCGCGCGTCGCGGCGGGCCTGGTCTCGCCAGCGGAGATCGAGGCCATTCGATCCCGAGTCATCGCCTTGCCGTCGGTGCCGGCAAGGCCCCGCCTCGGCTGGCGTGACCTCCTGGTGGCGCTCCAGATCTTCTTCATCGTCGTCGTGACGACCTTCCCCGTCGTCCTGCCCTTCATCTTTCTGCAGCACGACGTCGCGTTGGCCAAGAAGCTGTCGACCGCGATCGCCCTGGCGATGCTCTTTCTCGGCGGGCTCGGGCTCGGCCGCTATGCCGGATACGGCAGCTGGCGCGTCGGCCTGATCATGGCCGGGCTCGGCACCGCGCTCGTCGTCGCGATCAACGCACTCGGCGGATGAAGGCCGCCGGAACGGTCGCCGCGCTCGCCGCGGCGCTCGCCTGCACGGCGGTCGGCGCGGAGGAAGCCAGCGGGCGCCGCGCCGCGCCTCCGGACAAGCCGTCGTGGGAGTTCGCGCTGACCGCCTATCCGACCGACGTGCGCGGCGGCGACAACTACACGTCCGGGATCGGCGTCGCCGATCGCGGTCCGCTGCATCTCGAGGCGCGCTACAACTACGAGTCGGTCGGCGCACGCTCTGCGTTCGTCGGCTGGACCTTCTCCGGCGGCGACACGATCACCTGGGAGGTGACCCCGTTGCTCGGTGGCGCCTGGGGCAGCGTGCATGCCTTCGTGCCGGCCGTCGAGGCGAGCGTCGCGTGGCGCCAGTTCGACTTCTACATCGAAGGCGAGTACGTGCGCGACAACCACCAGCACACCGACAGCTACTACTACGCCTGGAGCGAGCTGGGCTTTCGGCCGGCCGAGTGGCTCCGCTTCGGCCTCGTCGCCCAGCGCACGCGCGCCTACGGCGGCGAGCGCGACGTCCAGCGCGGGCCGTTCGCGCAGTTGACGTGGCGTCGCGTCACCCTCGGCGGCTTCTGGTTCAACCCCGGCTCCAAGGATCAGGTTTTCGTCGCTTCGCTCGGCGTGGCGTTCTGAAGCGCTGCACGAGCGCAGGCCGGCCTACCTGCTCGCGGCGCGCGCGGCGACCGGTGCCGAGGCCGGAAGCGCCGGCCTGCCGACCGCGGCCTCTGCCTTCATCGATGCCTGCAAGTCGAGCAGGTTCTTCTCGCTGACCACGATCAGGCCGCGAATGGGACGATCCAGGTCGAGGATGACGAACACGAGCACGACGATCAGCACCACCATGGCAAAGCTGACCAGCGGGGGACGCCGGCCGACGACACCGCCGGAGAATCCGACGATCGCGCTGGTGATCAGGAAGGTTCCGAGCAGCAGGAAGAGCACGACTTCCGGAACGTGGCGGTTGAGGGCAGCGTCGCGTCGGCCGAAGCTGTCGATGAGGTCGTTGGTCGCCTGGACGAACATCCCCGCAGGGACCGGATTGGGGTTCGCCTCGGCAGCGAGTCGCGCCTTGTCCCAGAGCGCGTTCTGGAGCGAGCCGGCCCTGGCCATCAGCGAAGCCCATGCGTCGTCGTGGATGATCGAGACGTGGCCTGCCTCGACGCGCACGTCGACATAGTCGCGCAAGAGCGCGCGCGTCTCATCGCGCAGCGGAGTCGGCAGCATCTGGGCGCGCAGGTAGGCGGTGCCGATCGCGTTGGCCTCGTCGACCATGGCGTCGCTTCTCGTGTCGAAGCGCTGCAACGACAACGAGAAGGTGAACGCGAGGAGGAGCGCAAGGATGCCCAGCGTGGACGCTTGCGTGGCATTGATATGCGCCTTGGAGTCGTCGTCCAGCACCGCGCCCTGGCTGCGCCGGCCGAGGCGAAAGCCGATCTCGATGGCGGCGAGGGCGATGGCCAGAAGGACGGCTGCGATCAGGCCCGCGTTGATGTCGTACATGAGCTCTTTCATGGTCCGGAGGCCCTCTGGCCTACCGGGCAGCGACTGACAGGGCCTGCACATCCCTCCGCCGCCGGCTTGCAGGCGGCGGAATTATCGACCGCACCGAACGCGCGTCGCGGACTGCACGAAGGTGCAATAGCGGCCCGGGTCTGCATTTCCTAGAGTCACCGGGCCGCGGCCGCGCCGCGGCAGCGCTGGCCCCTACCACCATCGACTGTCGTTCCGCTTCACCTTGAAACGCTCACGACTCCTGCCGTGGAACCGGCGCTACGTGCTGAAGAGCTACGTCAGCGGGTCCATGTGGCTGGTGCCCTTGTTCGCGCTGCTCGTCTACGCCGCCTTTCATCGTGTCGTTCACGCGCTCGGTGCCTGGATGGTCGAGCGCGGCTGGACCAGCGACGCGACTTCGTTCCAGGCGCTGCCGCTGGTGGGTGCACGGTCGTTGCTCGAGACGCTGATCACGCTCAACCTGTCGTTTCTCGTCTTCACCTTCGCCTCGTTGCTCGTGGCGATCCAGGTCGCCGGGGGCC
>Ga0207641_10001276_pt1 | contig 25069 bp, 13 predicted proteins | sample KBSSwiS62_FD_184306 | JGI IMG/M metagenome (GOLD analysis project Ga0207641, IMG submission 184306) | Switchgrass rhizosphere microbial communities from Kellogg Biological Station, Michigan, USA - KBS Switchgrass S6-2 (SPAdes) (version 2) | ecosystem: Host-associated > Plants > Roots >... | reverse complement strand
CCGAGGCGGAGCCCCCAATATCGATCGGAACGGTATGAAAAGTGTCCGCGGAAAAAGCAAACTGAAGGTCCAACGTCGAGCCGGCAGACTTGTCGGTCACCGTAAAAGCAGCGCCAAAAAGTGCCTGGCCTGTCTGTTGTAATTCCGCGGCCAGTGTCGCGCTGGTGAGACCGTTGCTGTTCGCGGGATTGGTCAGGAAAGTGGCGAGGTCCTTCGTAAAAAGATTGTTGCCGCTGGAGTCAGTCTCATCCAACAGGAGATTGCCAAACGTGATGTTCCCCGACTGGGAACCAAAACCGGAGCCGCTCGTCGCCATGTTCGACAGCTGATTCGGACTCTGATTCAGCAGCGGAATTTTGGTGTTCGCCGTTGAGTTGTTTCCGATGGAAGTCTTGTCGATCTGCTGCCCCAGATAGGAGAGCCCCCCGATAATCGATTGTGAACCCGACTGGCCCGTAACGACCGTCTGCACAGCCTTCTGCACAGCGGTTACATAACTGGTATCGACAGGCTTCGTCCCATCGTTTGTGGCGTTCGTCAAGGCAACTGCGCTGAGAAGGTATCTCGGCTCAAGGGATTCGACATTGTAGCGCAGGGAACGAGGCAATGGCCGATACTCATCTCGAAGATGGTTTGCACCCCAAAAGCGCTTCGCTTTTTTTCGCCCCAAAGCAGCTGTTCCGGTCGCCATTAAAGGGTATCGTAGGTTAGAAAATTCCGGTAACAAGCAAATAACTGGATTTCCGTACTTTTTTACAACAACGTAATTAACGAGGCTAATGTTTTTATCCTAAATTGTTGACGAATACAGGGACTTGGAGCTTAGCTACATGCATGGATTCATCCGAAAAGATCGTCAAGTCTGCCAAAAGCGCGGCCCCCGCCGCGGCCCCTGCTCCCAACACCACCATCAGCCTGAATGATGTTGCGGATCGTTACCTCGACCACTACCAGAAGCTTTTCGATCTGCTTATCTTTAGTCTCTCCAGTTTTCGCAAGGCGAGCGAGCAGGATTATGACGAGTTTGCCAATCAACTCGTCATCATGCCGAAGAACAAGGCCCGCATGAATTTTGAAAAGGCCAAGGACGCGACCGAGAGCTGGGTGCTCAAGCATATCCTCTCCGAAGCCCTCGGTTCCGTCGTGCCGCTGATGGAGGACAGCCGGACCATCTGCGCCTTGTGCGATTTCAAGGCCGCCAACAGCAACGATACCGCGAAACTCCAGGCGATCACGACGACCGACCGAAATGAATTTGTCCAGCTTCCCATCGCGAAAAAATTTGACCTCCTGAATTCGAAATACGGCCTGAACAGTGAAGTGCAGGAACATGTCGTCTCCCTCCTGGAAGTCACGAGGGCGCTCCTCGTGAAGGACGGAGTGCTCACGCTCGAGGAAACCGGCAACCAGCCGGAGATCACCCTGAAGATCCGCTCGGTAACCCTGGTGCAGAATCCCGGGCCCAACAATGAATCGTTCAACCTGAGCCGCAAGATTTCCGACAACACCCGCACCGTCAAGGTCGGGGAAAAGATCGTGCTGTCGAAAGCCGAGCAGTTCGGCTCGCTGATTACGCTGGCGATCTTCCTGTCCTCGTTGTTGCAGGGCGTCCAGAACTACGCGCGCAAGACCGGCGCCGCCAGCTAAGGGTGCGCGACCGGGGCGCTATTGGTTGCGGGCGGCTTCACCGCCGTTTCCTCGGCCGGCGCCTCGAGCGCGAGACGAAAGCCATAGACCGTCAGGCACATGTCGGGCTTGTTGCCGATGCGCTTGGAACTAAGCAGATCATCGGGATCGCGCATCCGCCAGGAAGCGCCACGCAGGACGCGATAATCGGCGGACCGGTCAAAGTAGTCCTCGCACCATTGCCAGACGTTCCCTCCCATATCAAAAAAGCCGAGGGCGTTCGGCTTGAAGCTGCCGACGGGAGAGGTATAGCGGAACGAATCGACCTGCAAATCGGGACTATAATTACCCGCGCCCGGGGGCGGCGGCCATTGCTTGCCCCAGGGGAAAATCTGCACGGTGGTCTCGTCGCCCAAATTGGCCGCAGGCAGGCCGATGGCGACGTTCCACTCCGTCTCCAGGGGCAAACGGTACGACCATCCCTTGGGCAATTTTCCTTCCGTCTGTTCCTTTTGGGTCAGCCAATTCGCGAACGCCTTCGCGTCCTCCCAGGTCACGCACACAGCCGGATGGGTGTCGCCCTGGGGAAAACCGGGATCGGGCCACTTGCGCCCAGTCGCCTTGACAAAGGTCCGGTAGTCCCCGACGCGGGTCGGCCAAAGACAGAGCTGCGTCTGCGTTCCCGGCACACGATGAAAAGACATGCCAAGCGTGTTGGTGAAAGAATCCCCGGGAGCATCGCCCCGGGCAGCAGGAAGAACGGTCAGCGCAATAAAAGCCAAGAGTATTCTGTAAAACATGACTAGGATTAGACGTACCCGTTACTTCACGCATTGACAACATACATCAATAATCAAGAACATTGATTTCTCGAACTTATGGCGCTTCCGATGTCTCCACTTCAAACCCAAGGGCCGCTCATTGCCGCCCTGGAGTTGGTTTCCCAGTTGAACCAGGAAACACGTCACGGGCCGGCCTCGATGACCTTCTGCAACGAGCTGGCCTTTCACTTCAAGGCAAGCCGGGTCGCGCTCGCCTATGTGCGGGACGATTTTGTTGAGACAGTGGCCGTCAGCGACACGAGTGATTTCAATCGACGGCTCCAGACCATGCGCGACCTGGAAATCGCCATGCAGGAATCGGTCGACCAGGACGACGACATTCAATGGCCCACGTCCCGCGAGGAACCGGTCATCACGCGGGAACACGAAAAATATGCGAAGCAGTATTCCATCCACGCCATCTGTTCCCTCCCCTTGCGGCTGCAACAGAAGCCGGTCGGCGTCGTGACGTTGATTCGCGAGGACCGTCCGTTCAGCTCGGCAGATATCGATGCGCTGCGCTTGATGATCGATCTTTCCACGCGCCGCCTTGTCGATCTCGACCGCTATGGCCGGCAGTGGTGGCGCCAGTATTTCATGCAGTGGCGCGACTGGCTCGCGATGGCGCTCGGGCCGCAGCATACGTGGATCAAGTTTTCCGCCATCGTGGGGTCCCTCCTCGCGATCCTCCTTTTCCTGATTCCCTTTCCGTATCGCGTGACCGGCGACCTGATCCTCAAGGCCGACACCCTGGTCAACATGCCTGCGCCGTTCGACGGCTTCATCAAGGAAGTCCACGCCCAACCGGGCGACACCGTGGCCAAGGATGTGGTGTTGGTGGCGCTCGACCCGACGGAGCTGAAACTGAAGGAATCGGAATCGACCGCGAACACCCAGCACTTCCAAAGCCAGGCCCTTGTGGCGGAGGGTGCCGATGATGTCACCCAAATGCATGTCTACCAGGCACAGGCCGACCAGGCCCACTCGGAACTGCAACAGATCCGCTTTAGCCTGGCCCACTCCGAACTGCGCAGCCCGCTGGAAGGTGTCGTCGTGGAGGGGGAACTCCGGGACAAGATCGGAAGCCCGGTGAAAATGGGTGACGTCCTGATGAAAGTCGCGCTCCTGAAAGATCTCTACGTTGAAGCGCAGATTCCCGAGCAGGAAATCCAGGACGTCCATGATGGATCGACCGGCGAAGTCCGCCTCGAAAGCCGGCCCGCCGACGTTTTTCCCGTCACTGTCAGCCGCGTCGAGCCCGCAGCCATGGCCCTGAACAAGGGAAATGTGTTCAAGGTTCGCTGCCAGTTGAACGGGGAGCCCCCGACTTGGTGGCGTCCCGGCATGACCGGAGTGATCAAGATCAACGCGGGTTACTCCAATCTTTGGTTCATCCTGACCCATCGCGTGGTTGATTTCCTGCGGCTCAAGTTGTGGATCTGAAAGCTGAAGTGAAATGAGCGAGTCCCTCTTCAGCGAAGCCTGGCACCGCGTGGCGAAGAGCCGCGCCCAGCTTCATCCCGAGACCGAGATCCGGCGGCACCGGTTCCGCGGCCATCTCTGGTATATCGTGCGCGATCCGCTTAGCAGCCAGTTCGCGCGTATCTCTCCGGCTGCCTATTTCTTCGCCTGTCGTCTTCGCCTCAACCGCACGATCGAACATATCTGGCGCGAATGCCTTCAGCTCTATCCTGATGATGCGCCGACGCAGCAGGAAGTCATTCAACTGCTGGCGCAACTGACCCGACTGAACCTGCTTTCCTCCGATCTCCCCCCCGATGCGACGATGAGTTTCCGTCGCCAGCAAAAAACGGAAGGTAAGGAGTTCCAGGGCAAGCTGATCAATTTTCTCTTCTACCGAACGCACCTTGTCGATCCCTCGCCGCTGCTCGACGCGTTGTTGCCGTGGTTCAAGCCCGTCTTTTCCCGCTTCGGCATTATCCTGTGGTCCATCACCATCCTGGCGGCCCTGAAAATTGTTGCGGAGCACTGGCGGGAGATCGCCGATCAATCCAACGGCCTCTTCGCGCCTTCGAACATCTTCCTGATTTATGTCGCCGCCGTGATCACGAAGTGCTGGCACGAACTGGGCCACGGCCTGGTCTGCCGCTTCTTCGGTGGCGAAGTCCGTTCGCTCGGCATGATGTTGCTGATTTTCACTCCCCTGCCCTTCATGGACGTCTCGAGCAGCTGGACTTTCTCCCGACGTTATCAACGGATGCTGGTGGGCGGCGCGGGCATGCTTTTCGAATTTTTCCTCGCGGCGCTGGCGACTTTTTTCTGGGTCTCCACCACGACGGGACCGCTCAATGCGCTGGCGTATAACATCATGGCGCTCTCCTCGATCACAACCCTGCTTTTCAACATCAATCCGCTCCTGCGCTTCGACGGCTATTATATTTTCAGCGATTGGATGGAGATTCCCAACCTCGGCCAGCGCTCGATGCTCCAGCTCAAGTATCTGCTGGAACACTACGTCTTTGGCATCCGGCAGAGCCTCAGTCCCGCCCAATCCCCCGCGGAGGGACACCTGCTCTGGATTTACGGCGTGGCGAGCGGCATTTATCGCGTCTTTTTGATCTGGTCGATTTTCTTTGTCCTGGCCGACCAATTCCTGGGACTGGGCCTGGTGCTGGCCCTCATTGTCATTACGCTCTGGATCGCCATCCCGCTGGTCAAATCGATCCGCTACCTGGCACGGGACCCGTTGCTCGACCGCTGTCGACCGCGAGCGGTTGCCATTTGCGCGGGCAGTTTCGGGGTCATCCTGCTTTTCCTTGCGCTGGTACCGATGCCGCATCATTTCCGGGCCAATGGGGTCGTCCAGGCGGATATCGCACGCGATATCTACACCGAGACAAGTGGCTATCTCCAGGAAATTGTCGTGCCCCCGGGTTCGCCCGTTCATGCCGGTGATGTCCTGGTGCGCTTGAGGGAACCGCTCATGGACTTGCGCATCCAGGAGGCGCAGGCGCAGGTGCGCGCCAGCGAAATGACCATCAATAACATGGCCGACAGCTCCCTGGTCGCGGCCAAGGCGGCGCGATTGCAGTTGGCCTCCGCCAGGGACAATCTTTCCGTCCTACTGAAAGACCAGCGGAATTTCGAAATCCGCGCGCCTGTCGATGGCATCTGGGTCGCTCCCGAGTTGCCGGGCCGGATCGGCAGCTGGCTGCCACGCGGGACCGCGATCGGCGAAGTCGTCCAGCCGGGACGTTTTCGCTTTGCCGCCGTCGTCGAGCAGGACCAGGCCGCCGATCTGTTCGCGGGGCCGCTCCGTTCCGCGCAAGTCCGGCTTCACGGACAAAGCGACGTGGCGATCAAGGCCAACGATATTCGTATCATCCCCTCTCAACAACGGTTGCTGCCCTCGGCGGCGCTCGGCTGGGCGGCGGGCGGCGATATTGATGTCGTGAAGGATGACAATACCGGCCTGACCGCCAAGAAACCGTTCTTTGAGGTCTATGCTGAACTCGATCCGAATACCCGGGCCTGCCTCGTGCAACGACGCACCGGGGTCATTCGTTTTAATGCACCATGGGAGCCCTTGCTGACACAGGGCATCCGGCGGTTCCGCCAACTCTTCCAGGAAAAAATCCGATGAAAGCCACTGCCTCCGACAATTACCGGCGTCTCAAGATCCGGGAGGAACGCATCATGCCCCAAGGGCTCGACGCCTTTTCCTTTGCCCTGACGGGGCGCTGGAAGAATTGGCGGGAAAGCCGCGAGCGACTGGTGAAACGATCGGAGCGAATCCAACAGGTCGTCGAGGAGTGGTCGACGCGCACCGATGCCGAGGTCGTCGCCGAGGCCACGCGGGTGGCCCCCCTCCTTCTGCGGAAATCCTTTCCGGAAGAGGCGCTGGTCGCGGGGCTGGCCTGCTCTTCGCTCGCTGCGCAGCGCACCCTGGGCATGAGCCCTTACTTGGTGCAGTTACAGGGAGCCTCGGCCCTCTTTGATGGTTGCCTCGCGGAGATGGCCACGGGCGAGGGCAAATCGTTGAGTATCTCGCTCGCGGCGACCCTGATGGGACTGACGCGGCTGCCCACCCATGTCATCACCTCCAACGACTACCTGGCGGAGCGCGACGCGAAGGAACTGGCTTCGCTTTATGGTTTTTTTGGCCTCCGCTCGGACTGTGTGATTGGCGCGAAGGAGCCCGACGACCGGGCCCGCGGGTATGCCGCGGATATCACCTACACCACGCCCAAGGAAGTCCTGGCTGATTTCTTGCGCGACAAATTGAAAGTCGGCCGTATCCAGGACCCGACCCGCCAGCTCATCCGGCGGCTGGGGGGCCTGCCCAATCATCAAAGCAACCTGGTCCTGCGGGGGCTCCATTTCGGCATTGTCGACGAAGCGGACAGCGTGCTCATCGACGAGGCCATCACACCGCTCATCATCAGCAAGCCGGTCGGCGATCCCCAGTTGGAATTGGCGATGAACCTGGCCCGGCAAGTTTGCGATAAACTCGAGCCCGGACGCGACTACGAGGTCAACCAGCGGTTCCGCGACGTCCATGTGCCCGAGCCGGTTTTCCAGCGCCTGCTTCCCCTTACCAGCCAGTTTCCCCCTTGGTGGAGGAGCGCGGAACGGTTCCGCGAGGCAATCCGGCTCGCGTTGATGGCACGGGAATTGTACCACCGCGACATCCACTACGTGATCCAGGACGAAAAGATCGAGATCATCGATGAATTCACCGGGCGCATCATGCCGGACCGGACCTGGCAGGCGGGCATTCACCAGGCGGTCGAGGCCAAGGAAAAAATCCCCATTACCCCGGCCAACGAATCGCTCGCTTCGCTGAGCTTTCAACGCTTTTTTCGCTGCTATCCGCATCTCTCGGGCTTGTCCGGCACGGCACGCGAGGCCTCTGCCGAATTCTGGTTCAACTATCATCTTCCCACCGTTTCGATCCCCACGCACCGCCCGAGCCTCCGCCGCGAGGAACCGGAGGTGGTGTTCCCCACGCGCGAGGAAAAATGGGACTTTATCGCCTCGGAAGTGCAGGATCTCCGGGCACGAGGCCGACCAATCCTGGTCGGTACCCGTTCCATTCAGGCCAGCGAAGAATTGGCTGCCATTTTCCGCAAGATGGACATTCCCTTCCGTCTCCTCAATGCGGTCCTGCATGCCGATGAGGCTCAAGTCGTGAGTCGTGCCGGCGAAGCCGCCCAAGTGACCATCACCACCAACATGGCGGGACGCGGCACCGACATTAAATTGGGGCCCGGCGTGGCCGACCGGGGTGGTCTTCATGTGATCGTCACAGAACGCAACGACTCCGGGCGTATCGACCGCCAATTAATCGGCCGGGCCGGTCGCCAGGGCGATCCTGGAAGTTTCCGGTACATCCTCAGCCTCGAGGATGAATTGCTCCTGAAGAATCGCCCTCTCAAGGCCATTGCGACTTACCTGCAGGAAAATTTTCCCACCCTCCCCGCTTCCCGCGCCGCCATCCACCAGACTTTTATCCGCGCACAAAAACGGACAGAACGGGCTGGTAAATTGGTGCGGCTCAGGACCCTGAAAAATGATACATGGCTGGACGAGAACCTCACCTTCTCCGGTCGTTCGTCATTCATTTAACAGGCTTTAAGTAAACTCTGCTTAAATACACCTGCGCGAGATACTCGTAGACAACTCCTCAAACATCTGGGAAAAAAGTCGCCGTCTTTGCCTGAAAATCCCTCATCACGTGCCCACTCCCTCTAATTCCCCACTGCTTCGCCCGAAAAGGTTCCTGCGCCTGCTCGCTTTCTCCGCAGTGTCGTTTTTTGTCGTGCTTTTGGTGTGCAGCACCTTGATGTCGAATGCGCAAACCTCTCCTTTTCGGACGGTGCCCAACTCGACCCGCGCGATGCAAAACCGGTCGGATCGGGATCAGAGGATCCAGGACCAAAATCAATTGCTGTACTCGGGTTCAAATTCGACCAATTCGCTGTCGACCAATGGTCCCTCCTCCAATCTGGCGACTCAGGTGCCTTCAGGATCCTCCATTGGAACGGACACAACTACCAAGTCAAGTTCCGGGAATGCCTCCGGCGACTCCGTCCTGCCACCGGGTTCGCAAGATGTCAGCCCTTCCCAAGCGGAAGCCGACCTCAAGAGTCTTCTCCAGTCGTCGGGCCCCGATCTTAAGACCCGGATGTTGACGCAGACCCAGGCCTTGGCCAAAAGCCTGAGCCTGAATTACGACATCCAGATCAAGACCTACGAAGTCAAGGCGGCGGAGGCCACCATTCGCCAGGCCCGCGGGGCCTTCGATCCGACCTTTCACGCCGAAGGGAGCTACGAGAAGATCAATGATCCGCAAAACACGCAGGACTTTGTCGCCACGGGAGGAACACCGCAGCAGATCTTGAACGGACAGGTTCCGATTTTCGAGGAGAGTAACGAACATCTCAAGCTCTCCCTGAACGGCAAACTGCCCACCGGTACCCAGTATGAGTTGAAGACGCAGATGGACGTGCTGTCCAACACGCTGACGCAGACCAGCCCCTTGTCCCTGTTTTCTCCCCAGTACCAGAGCTTCACCGGAATCACCATCGACCAGCCGTTGCTGCGTGGATTCGGCACGGACGTCAACCTGGCGGAGATTCGCGTGGCGGTGATCAATAAGCTGGTCAGCCGCTATGAGCTCCAGGACCAGATGCTCGCCACCGTCTCTCAGGTTTTGCAGTCCTACAACCAGCTCTCCTATCTCACCGAGGAACTGGAGGCCAAAAAGCAGGACAAGGAACTCGGCGTCAAGCTGGTCGAGGGGCGCATCAAGAGCCTCGAAAAGGGCCAGATCTCCTCGCGGGAACTGAACCGCGCTGAATCGAGCCTCGCGGAAATCATCGAGGACTACACCAAGGCGCAGATCGAGCTGATCAACCAGGAAGCTATCCTGCAATCCCTGATCTCCACGCAGCCCGAGATGGGGCAGTTTGTCTATTCTCCGATCACCCCCATGGGCAAGCCACAGCTTAATCAAAGCGTGGAGGAGCTGCTCGTCGTGGCCCTGACCCACCGGCCCAAGTATCTCGTGGCGCGATCAAAGGTCGAACAGGAGAAAATCAAACTGGTCTATGCAGAAAACCAGAAATGGCCCCAGCTCGACCTCAAAGGCACCTACGGCGTGAATGGCCTTTCTGCCACCTTCGCGAATTCCTACTACAAGGAAACTGTCCCCCAGGGACCGCAATGGACGGTAGGCGCCCTGTTCTCCATTCCGATCGGTAACAATGATGCCGAAGGAAAGTATCAGGAAGTCCTGGCCCGCAAGGCTCAGGCGCTGCTGGCCTTGAAGCAAGTCGAGCTCAATACGGATCTGCTCATCCGCAAGCTGGTCGCCACCATCCATGCCAATCAGGATCGCCTGAACGCCATGCGCATCTTCGCCAAGACCGCGAAAAATAGCTTCGACCAGGAAGAAACCCGGCTGGAAAAGGGGCTGAGCTCCGATTTGGATGTCCTCAAGTTCCATCGCGACTACACCGAGGCCTTGGCCCGCGAACGCGCCGCCGAAGCGGACCTCAACAACTCATTCGTCCAACTGGCGGAAATTACCGGGACCCTTCTCGATTCCGTCAACGTTCGCCTGCAGCCCTAGCGCTGGCAGGCTGGCAGCCGTTGTTCGATTCGAACAATTAGCACGACTCGCGTAAGGCGCCGATGTATCCGGCTTGTGCAGATTTATCTTTGCAACGAAATTCCAGTAGGCGTCTTGTTGAGTTTAAGTCCTAATATGGAAATGGGAGTTGTGACGGCTTCGGGGGGAATATTGATTTCCTGAATGACTAAACCGGTTCTGTCTGGTTTTACCCGGATGGAAAATAACCGCACGGGACCGGGACGTGTGATTGCCCGCGAAGTGACCCTCGTGGAGAAGCCACAGGACGCGCTGGAGGGATTTTTGAGAAAGAGGGCCACATCCGGACGGCTGCGATCGGGCGTATCGAAAGCTACCGGCACATCTCCAAGGGTAACCATGAGCCCGTCACAGGGGAGCTGCGTCGCACTATCCACCATCCATCCGGCCAGAGTGATGCTTTCGCTGGTTGGGTCGCTGGTGGAAGTTACGGCATCCACGCAGGCGTGGGTCATTAGCGAGTGCCCCTGCCCGGGCGGTTGAATCGGCATGGTAGCACCAGACTCGACATTTCGAAGTGCCTCTCCCTTCCCATCATTGACCAAGTGCCAAGCCCCGTCAGCCAAGGGACTGAGCTCAAGTTCACGGTCGTTGTCTTGAGCTGGTGGCGCTCCAGGAGATCCCGGGGACTGGCTGCGAGCCCCCTGATGGATCAATAACCGCTCCAATGCTTCCTCAAGAACCAATTGGGGATGATAGCGATTCACCAGGTCGTCCAGCAGGGCATGATCGACCGGAAGTCCTGTTGCGGTTTGAATGTAGATAACCCGGCGGAAGTTTTCCCTTAAATAACTGCCGAGATAGTTGGAGAAGGAGTCCCCAAAAAGAAGTATGGTCTGCGGATTGACGGCATGGGAATTGTAGCTAAGGGAAGGCACGGCGAAGCCCGATTCTTCATCAAAGTGCCTCCTCCATCTTTTCGAAAGAAAGGGGTGGCAAAAATCCACTGGAAAAGGGTGGAAGGAAGATACCGCCAATTCAGTTTCCTCAGGAAGAGGATAGCGGGCTATACGGTCGAGATCCCGTGCCGCGTATATCCCCGGCACAAAATTGGATTCAGGAATGACGAGAGAATCGGTGATTGGGCCACTAGGGGAGGAGGAGTTGAGGACGGCATTCGATTTCAGCGCCTCCATCAGGGCCCTGTATCCGCAATAGGCGCCGCGTACGTTCCAGTGCGAATCTGTCTTGAAAAAAAGGTCTCCATTCTGCTTTGCCTGAAGCAGCGTGGGACGAAGCGAGAGAAAATAGGGACGGATCACCGGGTCCGAAGCGACATCCTGCTCGATGGCCTCCAGACGGGACAGCCCTTCCGGATTAATAATACCGCCAGGCACGTATTCCGGATAAATGGATGATTTATTCGGAGCGGCAATGAAGAGATAGCCGATGTGCAATTTCTCCAGTGCCTGAGCCTTGGCGAGAATCGTGGCTTTGTACCGGGCGAGTTCCTCGGGCGAAAAATCGGCCCGGTGCTGCAAATCCGGCAGAGTGCCGTCGCCCAGGTAAAACAACCAACCTTGTTTTCCCCATATCACTGAGGAAGAACCGCTGTCGCCCAAAAGATGACTGAAGAAGAAGCGCAGCCAGATGAAGTCGTCCCTGAAACCAAAGTGATCATCGACGAAATGGGTGCATTGCGGGGGCACATCGGCCCAGCTTTGCGGATGCGGATACGGAGCAAGGGCCCGACGTTCCGCCACGTCCACTTGCTTCAATTTTCCCCACGGAAAAAGGTTGAAGGAGGGCGCGCAAATGAGGAGAAGACAGCAGAGGACGAAGACCCTGCCGACGAGTTGTTCCGGCGGAAGCTTCCAGTCTTTCCAATGGGCCATGGTGGACATTCTCAAAAATTAAAATAAATAAACGAGCGCGCAGTATGCGTTGCCAGTTGTGAACATGAGAGCAAAAAGAGGAGAAGGCAGACCAGCGCCCGGACCGTCGCAAGCAAGGCTGGATTCCCGTTCAAACCGGAGATCAGCCATGCAGGGCAACCAACAAGGTGGGTGGCCTTGTTGGGGAATGAGCGGCCCCGGAAATCCGAAGCGAGAAAGGTGAAGACTGGGAATGCCAAAAGCAGGCCCGCGGCAAGAGCGACGTAGAATTCGACATCCAGGAGGATTGCCACGCCCGCACCGTAAGGCGAACCCGACTCGATCCCCAGTAGCGTCTCGAGGAAAAGCCAGGCTTGGGCCATGTTCGTGGTGCGGAAAATCACCCAGCCAAAGCCGACGACCAGCAGCGCATATACATGGCGAACAAACGCCGGCAATAATGCCCGCAAATTGAGGCGCTTTTCCAAAATGAGAAAAGCGCCATGATACGCGCCCCAGGCCACAAAATTCCAGTTGGGCCCATGCCATAGTCCGCAAAGAAGAAAGACGATCAACAGATTACGATAAACGGCGATGTTGCCGCAGCGATTTCCTCCCAGGGGGATATAGAGATAATCCCGGAACCAGGCCGAAAGAGATAAATGCCAGCGGTGCCAGAAGTCGGTGATGCTGTCGGCAAGATAGGGATAATTGAAATTCTCCAGGAGTTCAAAACCGAAGAGGCGGGCCAGGCCGATAGCCATGTCCGAGTAGCCGGAAAAATCGTAATAAATCTGCAGGGAAAAACAAACAAGCCCCAGCCAAGCGTGACTGGTGGAGAGGTCAGGGCCTGAAAGTGCAAAGATATCATCCGCCACGACACCCAACGAATCCGCGAGCAGGACTTTCTTGGCCAGTCCGAAAATGAATCTCTCACAGCCGGAACGCAGACGGTCCCATGTCTGGCTACGATGAGCAATCTGGTCCGCAATATCATGGAAACGGACAATCGGTCCCGCGATCAATTGCGGGAAGAGGGCGATGTAGAGGGCAAAGTCGATGGGGTTGAGGAAGGGTTTCTTGATCTCCCGATAGAGATCGACCAGGTAGGAGACGCTATGGAACGTATAAAAGGAGATGCCGAGGGGAATAATGCCGGCGGGCAAATCGGACACCGGCAGCCCCAAAAATAGGGTGAAATATTTGTAGTAGGCCAGGAGAAGAAGATTGGCCGTCACGCCAAAAGAAATGGCCAAGACCCTGGCCACGCGATCTCGCAGGCACCCGATGAACAGGCCTGTCACCCAATTGAGGGCCATGGAAAAAAACAGGATGCCAATGACCGAGCTCCCCCCCCACCAGTAAAAGACCACGCTCAAAGCCAGAAGGATAAAGTTGCGAAACCTCCAGGGAACCAACCAATGGAGCGCCAGAGCGATGGGCAGAAAGCAGAAAAGGAAAACAGGAGAGTTAAAGAGCATGCCTGGAGTGGTACGGCAAAAGAGATGCTCTTAGCAGATGAATGACCCTCGCGAGAAGGGAATTCGGTTGAACCGTTCGAGAAATCAATCGTACTATCAATTCTTCGCTCCGCACTTCGATGCAGAATTTTTCCGGCTACCTCAGGCAATATCTTCCACTTAGCGCACCATCGCGAGTCGTTCAATCTGCCTGGGCAGGTCACATTCCTTTTGCGCAGTGGCTGGTCTCAGCCCTCCGGCCCCGGTTTTTTGTGGAACTGGGAGTCCACAATGGAACCTCGTACTGTACTTTTTGCCACGCAGTCAAGGAACTCAACCTGAGCACGGCTTGTTTTGGGATCGATACTTGGAAGGGGGACGCGCGGACGGGGCACTACTCTTCCGAGGTCTTCGCCGATTTGGAAGAATATCACCAACACCACTACTCCGCATTTTCCCGTCTTATCACTTCCACTTTTGACGAAGCACTGTCCCACTTTGCCGATGGATCCATCGATTTGCTGCATATCGATGGCGTGCACACCTACGAAGTGGTGCGGCATGACTTTGAGACGTGGCAGCCCAAGTTGGCAGATTCAGCGGCAGTCCTTTTCCACGATATTAACGTCCGTGAACACGATTTTGGCGCCTGGAAATTATGGACGGAACTCAAGAGCCGATTTCCTCACTTTGAATTTCATCATGGTCATGGTTTGGGGCTTCTCGCGGTAGGCCCCCAAGTACCGGCCACGCTACTGCCGTTGCTTAACGCGACCGAAGATCAAAAGGTCCTGACCCGAAATGTCTTCGCCTCGCTCGGTCGACCGTACGAAACGATTATCCAGCAAGGAGAGAACCAAGCACGGAGCGACCAGGCAAAGACCCAACTGGAAAAAGCCCTTGAGGAAGAAAAAACCAATCGAAATTCTTTAAAGGAAATCTCTTTGCTGCAGCGGGCTATTCAGCTCAGGGAGATGGAAATAGTCAAAGTCACCCAAGAGTTGGAAAAATCAGAACGACAACGTCTGTTTCAATCGATTGCCCTGCCCTCCTTTCTGGAGCGGAACCTCTTCCGAATGCTGCCCGGCTTCCTCAAGAGTAAATTCCGGAGAAGGGCTGAACAGCGAGACATCCGTTTCCTGCGGCATGCTGACGGCTTTGATTCCGCTTTGTACCTGGTGCGTAATCCTGATCTGATCAACTCCGGCATGGATTCCGCCACGCATTACGTCCTGCACGGCGAGATCGAAGGACGGGTTCCCGCAGCCGACTGCAAGATCAATAGGCAGCAGGCGCAGCTTTACCGCGAATCTTTCTTTAACGGCTCTCTCTTCGCCGCCTACTTGCGCAAGCAGGAACCGGGGGCGGACATCGAATTCGAGGAAGATATCGAGCCCCACTATGAAAACCGGGTGAGAGTGAATTCACAGTGGTTCGCAAATAGCCAGATCACCCAAGATACTTTGTTGGCCATGGCCAGGCGCACATGGCCTTCCCATCGTCCTTTCTTCTCCATTGTTATGCCCATTTGGAATACCAGGAAACGGTGGCTGGCCGAAAGTATCCAAAGCGTGATGCGACAAAACTACGACAATTGGGAGCTTATTTGCGTCAACGACGCCTCTACGGATCCAACGGTTTCTGAAACACTCAATACCTGGAAGAACCTTTCCCCCCGGATACGAGTCATTGAAAACAAGCAAAACCAGGGCATCAGCCGAAGCACCAACCTGGCCATCAAGACGGCCAAGGGAGATTACATTCTTTTCCTGGACCACGATGATCTCCTTGAGCCTCAGGCTCTTTATCGCTTCGCGGACGCCATCTTGAGCGAGCAGCCAGACCTGATTTACGCCGACGAGGTGATCACCAGCGAAGACGATTCCAATGAGATCATCGAGGTCGTTCCGCGCCCGCAATTCTCGTACGACTACTATCTGAGCCACCCCTACTTCGTTCACCCCATTGCCATCCGGCGTCAATTGGTGGATCAGGTGGGCGGCATCGACGAGTCCTTCAAGATTTCACAGGACATCGACTTCATCCTCAGAATCCTCGAAAAAGCACGGGTGATCACCCATGTTCCGGAAATCCTTTATCGCTGGCGCAGGGTCAGCACGAGCCACGGGCATCACCAGATGGAAAAAGTGACGGAAGCAACCTCCGGAGCTCTGCAAAATCATCTCCACCGGATTGGCTTTAAAGAAGGGAGCGTAAAACCGGGCCCCACGTTCAATACCTACCAAGTGCAATTTCATCAGCCGCTTCCCGAACGCGTTGCCATCATCATCCCGACCAAGGACCGGATGGACCTGCTTCGCCGTTGCGTCAATTCACTTTTGTCCACAATTCCGTCAGGGGTAGACATTGTCATCGTTGATCACGAGTCTCGTGAACCCGAGACTCTGGCTTATTTCTCCACGTTACCCAAAGGATGCCGGGTGATCCGGTATTCCGGGGTGTTTAATTATTCGGAGATCAATAACTACGCAGTGCGCGCGATCCGCGGAAATTACGACTACTATCTGTTCCTGAACAATGATGTCATGGCACTGGAAAAAGGCTGGCTGGAAAGCATGCTCGACCTGGCCCGGCGAAAGGACGTCGCCATTGTCGGAGCAACCCTGATCTATCCGTATGAGACCCTTCAACACGCTGGCGTCATCGTTGGCATGCGGGGCGTGGCCGAGCATGCCCACAAAGAGACGGGTTATTATTTCGATGAAAACACCAAAGTCCGCAACCCCGGACCGAATAGCTCACTGGTCTCAAACCGGGATTATAGTGCCGTGACAGCTGCCTGCATGCTCGTCCGAGCCGAGGTTTTCGACAAGGTCGGAGGATTTGACGAGGCCTTTGCCGTCGGCTTTGGCGATACCGATTTTTGCCTGCGCGTCCTGGACCTGGACCTCAAATACAGGATTCTTCAATGCGCTTATGCAGTGCTGGTTCACGAGGAGTCCGCCACCCGTGGCATATCCCAGTCCGACAATCATCCCGAGGACACCCACTTATTTCGCACCCGATATCGAAAACTCATCCAGGCAGGTGATCCCTTTTTCAGCCTTCTTTTTACAAAAAAACAAGCGCGCTTCACTTTGGATGAGGACTATCGCGTGCCGCTGGAATCGCGTTTTCGCACCGTGCGGAATTTTCTGCCTCGTCCTTGAACTGCGAAGGTCCAGCCCATTCTCCGGATGCATTTATTTCAGCTCTGAAGGTTGGGTGGCACGACGGAGTGCGGGCATCGCGTCAATTTTAAAGCACGCTTTTTGCAAAACAACCCATTGATTCCAGGGTCGCTCGTTATGGACCCAGTTCAATTGTTTTGCGGCGAATCTTCCAGCCGCTATTCTTAGCATGCTCATTGAGTTGCCCGAATAAATGAAAACAGCCGTCTTCACCATCGTTTCCAACAATTACGCTGCATACGCGCGGACCTTATGCCAGTCCCTGCGGCTTCATCAGCCTGATTGGGATCGGTACCTTCTCATTGTTGATTTGCCGCCGGAAGCCCCCCTGATTCCAGCCGACGAGGCGCGAATATTGCAGGTTCAGGAATTGCCTCTCCCGATTAAAAATTGGTTCTTTTTCCAATACAGCATCCTGGAAGCCAACACCGCCGTCAAACCGTGGATGTTCGAGTGGCTTTTTGAGCAAGGCTACGAAGCGGTCATTTATCTCGATCCGGACATTAAGGTGTATTCTCCTTTGACCGAATTGAGCCGCCAGCTTCTGGACGCGGAAATCCTGCTAACACCCCACCTGACACAACCCTACAACGACGACGCTTATCCCCACGAAAAGCACATTCGACGCGCAGGCCTTTATAATCTTGGGTTTGCCGCATTGAGGCACACTCCAATGACACGGAAAGCCCTCGATTGGTGGAAGGGAAAGATGACACACGACTCAAGGGTTGCCTTGGACGAGGGCATATTTGTCGACCAAAGTTGGATGGACTTTGCGCCTGTTTTTTTCGGCGCTCAATTGCTGACCGATCCGGGGTATAACATTGCCTATTGGAATCTTCACGAGCGGCTGATCGACTCCAAGGGATTTCCCCTGAAGCCTCCCCAATGCAACGGAAAGCCGGTTGCCTTCTTCCATTTCAGCGGTTTCGATTACCGAAAACCTCTCCATATTTCCATTCACCAGGATCGTTTTCACTCAGGCAATGTGCCTGCGGAGGTCATTCCTCTGCTAACTGATTATGCCGAAAATTTGCAACGAAACGGCATCGAAGCGACGGAGAAAATACCTTATGGCTTGGGAAAGCTGGATGGCCTGGAGATTCCGCCTTTTCTTAAAAGCAAGCTTCTTGGCCTGAATGCCATCCAGGCTGCAATCAATAATAACTCTCCCGTTCATGGCTTTTCCCAACAGGTGTTGGATTATTTTTGCAGCCCTGCTCCGGAATGCCCCTACCTTCCCGTGTACCTTTCCTACTTGTACCTGGCGAGGGTTGATCTGCAGCGGGCATTTGTCGGATGTGACCGTGGATTGTCCATTCCCAGCCTGTCCGAATGGTTTGACTCTTCCGGACGAAAGGAATATCCGTTCGATGATCGTTTCCCTGCCTACGGTTGGTGGAGCAAGGAGACTTACCATCAGCGGCTGGCCCGTACTTGGGCAGAAAGGTTGATCCACTGGGGATTGGCCCTGCAATCACTTCAGTCGAAGGTGATAACCAGCCTCCAAAACCAGGATTCCGGGTATCTGTCTGTTCGCGAGACAAACGAGAGGGGACTGCGGATCAATTTATATGGTTATTTTCTGGCTAATACAGGCATGGGTGAAGCGGCCCGGTCGATGACTCGTGCCTTGACCCACCTAGGGATCTCGCACCGTGTGATCAATTTCGATCACAGGGGTGCCAAGGGAAAATATGACCTGCCTTTTGGTCTCCCGGATCCCACGGCACAGGTGGACCTTGCTGTCGTCAATGTTGATTCCTTTGCCCATTTGATCCACCAAAATCCGGAACTGAATCTTCCGCGAAAGTACCGTGTGGGAATGTGGTTATGGGAAATGGACCAACCTCCCGAGGGCTTCTTAGAAACCAGCGGACTCGTGGACGAAATTTGGTGCGCCAGCGAGCATAATGCCAATGTTTTCAGGCGCCACACGCAAAAGATAATCCGGGTGGCCGGGCTCAATCTCTCCGATGAATGGACCGAGCAACATCCCTTTCCTTTTCCTGAAATTTCCCGGAAAGAGCGATGCCTTTACCTGACTCTCTGTGATTGCCTGAGCCATCCGGAACGCAAAAATCCCGTCAAGGCTCTCCAGGCTTACCTGCAGGCTTTTCCCCAGCCTGAACAGCAGACAGTTCTGTTGGTAAAATTGACCAACAGTTTTCATCGCCCGGAAACATTGATGAAATTGCGAGAGATGGCCGCCCAGCGCCCCGACATTTTCGTCTATGACGCGCAACTTTCCCGCAGTCAAATGATCGGTCTTATGCAGTCTGCGGATGTCTTGATTTCCCTGCATGCCAGCGAAGGATTTGGATTGCCAATTGCGGAAGCAATTGCGCTGGGCAAGGAAGTTGTTGTAACCGCCTATGGAGGGAACATGGATTTTTGTAACGCGCAGAACTCATGGCTGGTTCCCTTTCAAACGATTGCTTTAGCGGAGGACATCGGTCCGTATAAGAAAGGCAATACTTGGGCCGAACCCGATGTATCAGCCGCGGCGGAATTTCTGCACGAAATCCACGCCCAGTGGAAAAAAGGCCTCTTGGCCCGAAAATCCACCACCGCGATCAATGATGCCAGTTATCAGATGATGGCCCGTAATCTGGATTCACTCCGCCAGCTTCTCCACATTTAACCCTCTTCGGGGTGGATTAGTGATTGCACTGAGGGTTCCGCTGTCAAAGCAAGGTGATAAACGGCAACTCCAAGCACCCGACTGTCATCGTTCAATGGATCGGAATCACAGGGACGGGATGGATCCGGAATTCGCAGGAGGACTCTATTTTTCTTGCCGTTACCACGCAGCAATGAGGCAGGTACTGGTGCAGAAACTGTATGACCGAATGCATCCCGATGGACCTCATGCTTAAGTTGCGCACCATTTAGGTAAAGCTCCAGCTCGGCCAGGGATTCAGATCTCAAGGCGTGAAGCACCCCTAATTGCAACGTACATTTTGATCCGGAAGGAGAATCCAATTCCACCCAGCTTTCCGTCTCAGGCCCCGTCCAGTTGTACCAGCGAGTTCCATCGGTTTCCGGCGCGTACCACCCTTCGCCAGGCAACAATGCTCCGGCTATAAACGAAGGGGCCCTTTCCCGAAGCGGCTGGTCCTTGACAAATATCTGCCCAGCATGCCGGGTCAAAAGTTCACGCAACATTTGCATCCTGCGTTGCTCAAACAATTCAGTGGCGAATTTATAGAGCTGGCGATCATATCGGGTTAATTCCTCCAAGGCGGCCTTCGTATCCGCATCAATTTCTTCAGGCATCGGGCGCGAACGTGTTTGATTGATCCACGCCAGCTTGTCGAAGGGTCTGGCCTGAAGCCTATAGGCCAGGTATTCCGTGGTTTCGGGCAGACGTTCCACCAGTCCAAATGCATCAATGTCAGACAGGCGCTCCTTGGCCAGTTCGAGTTCTCTTTCCGTAATAACAGCATCCTGACTCTTGTCATATCGACTGCAGGGCATCGTTAAATAATCAACCTGCAGATTGCCTAGTTGACGGGCTGCTGCTTGCGGTTCGCTCTGGATAAATTCCAAAAGCGTCAAGGGTTCCGCTTTCAGAAGGTCCTTGACGCGCGTGATTTCCAGCCGGTCGGCCTGCCCTAGCTGGTTTAACAAGGTTATCCGTCGTTTCATGTAGTAAAAAACCGAAATCGCACGCTCAACCGGATCGCGCAATACGGTAAAAACGAATGGCCGTTTCGAAAAATAATCAACGGTTTCGTAGGGAAGATGTCCCTGAACGAGAGGATATCGATTAAGGAGGGGCAAAACCTCGTCGATTGATTTTATCTTTTCCTCATCCAGCGACAGCACGCTGTCCGGCAAAAAACGTCTTCGCAACAGGTCTCGAAAGGAACTTCCCGCAGTTTTGGGAATATGGAGAAAAAACAATGATCTGCCTCCCAAACCCGGCAGATCGTGAGGGTCGCTGCTTTCAGGAAGGGAATTCACGGTGGAAGACAATTTCAAATTTGCGAAATAACTTATTCACCAAGGCACGAGAACCACATCAATTCGTGCTGGTACTACCATAAAAGGTAGCATCGCTAATGGCCAATTTCACTATAATTGGCTCGCTAACATCGCCAAGCCAATGAGCGCAAAAAGTAATCGATAGCGCCGCTGCATCCAGGATGCTGGCTGCGATGCACCATACTGTCTCCTCTCACATTTGGAACAACTTTGGGGAGGCGAGAACGTCGGGAAACTGAGAGATAATGCCTTTCAGAGGGTAGAGTTTGGACGGGAGTGTTCGCGAGGGTCAATTCAGTTTTGCCTTGCCCCAGGCTCCGTGATCGATGGAAGTTTGGCTGCCACCGTTCCAAATGAATTGGTTAATCCGCTTCATTCCGTCGTCGCTGTTGTCGATGGCAATATCAAACATAAACTGCGTGCCCTTTGCGGGCTTGATCCCCAGCACTTTCCAAGGGATCGCGGCTTCCACGGTGTAACCATCTTTGCTTGATGCTACAGCCACCTGTGTCCCCTGCGGCTGCGAGTCTTCGCCTTCGACAAAAATTTCGGGACTCTTTCCTGCACCGATCAGAATATGACGGTCCGACAGTAACTTGCCCGAGTTTGCTGTCTCCTGGGAACCAATGAAAAGCTCGATCCCGTCACCCTGCCAGAGCCGTTCGCCCTTGCAATCGTTCATGCGCGGTGTCCGGTCCTTCACATCGGCCAGGACGTAAAGATTGTTCTCATCCCAACAGAGGCGATAGGCCGTCCCGAATTCCGGATTTGCAGGTCCATTCGCCAGATTCTTGGGACTGATGCCTTCGGGCGGTGAGCCGGGCCAATTTTCCAGACTGCCATCGACCTTCATGCCTGCGACCGAGTGGTAGATGTTGGCAACCTTCTTTGCACTTGGTCCCGCACCCGGTGCCTTACCTGTGAAGCGCGGGTCATCGAACTGAAACGGCTTCTGCCCGCCGAACATCACCTGATAAATCGCATCGTGGGTCTGCCGTGCATATCCGATCAACTCCGTGTAGGGCCGGTCGGTCAGACTGACGAAGCCGACATTGGCGCCTTCGCCGTTGAAACCTTCAAACCAACGGCCACTGGCCGTCTCATCCTGATAACAGAACCATTGACTGCCGATGACAAACGGCAGCGCGGCGGCATTTTCCACGTAGTAACGGTACCCAAGCCCGCGCTCTTTTTGGCTGCCTACTTCCTTGCCGCCTTCCAACCCGCTGTCGGTAGCGGTGAAATGCCACTCGCTCAGGAGCATCGGCTTGCCACCACTCCAATCGTCAATGCGTTTCAGAAAAGCGGAGTCGATTCCATATGTGTAGTAGTTGATGCTAATGACGTCGAGATACTGGCCCGCAATCTTCACCAGTGTCTCGTTATTAGCCGTTCCAGGCTGCCAACGGCTGCCGAGCAGCAGGTGATTCTTGTCGTATTTTCTGAAGATCTTCGCCACGGTCGAATAATAGGTCTCCAGCCACAATTTAGTGAATTCGTTCGTATCCGCGCCAGCCGCCTTCGTCGTCGCAAACAATGTGGCATCCTTGAGGTCGTCAAAACTATTGATGGTTTGCTTCGGCTCCCAGGCCTTCTTGAAGGCCTCGATGTCATTGCCATATTTTTCCTGCAACATTTTCACGAAGCGAAGCTTGGAAGGAGTGTTTTTTTGTTTCGGAATGGCGCCTGAGATGTTCTCAAAAAGCTGCTCGTTTCCGAGGAAATAACCGATGATCAAGGGATTATTGACCTCCGGTGTAAGCACGGTGGCATACGCGGCGTCCGTCAGTGCCTCAAAATTATCGGCGAACGGGTCACAGGCCCTGGCGACACCGGCCATTCGTGTTATCCCGGGAATGCCGTCTCCGGGAAGTTGCGGCGTATACGGAATATTCCGGGCTTTCAACATTTCCAAGGGCTTCGACCAGTCACCCGCGCTATTAAATCCCCATCGCCGCAACCGGGTGGCGGTAACGTCAAACCATTCGTTCATGTCAAAAGGCTTCCCGTATTTCCGGACCCAGTTGGGCAGAAAGAACCCAACCGCTCCCGGAGTATCCTGCCTCCATGCCTGCGCAAAGTTCCCGTCGTGCGGCGGTATCCATTCAAACTCAGCTTCCCGCCCCTTCACCAACGTCCAATCATCCGCCGGCGACACGCAGCAAACCGCAAGTTGGAAGAACACATTCCCCTCAGGATCCACCAAGACCTGGTGTCCTCCTGCTTTGTCCACCCGGAAAAATCCGGTCTTCTTAAGCTGATATTTCTCACCGCTGTCCGGGAGACCGCCGTAAGAATCAAGCGGCGGATTCGGCGGGAGCGCATCCATCTCGACCTTTTGCCTGGGAATATCGGCCTGGAGCTCCTCCTCGCTCGTCACCTTCATGAAGGACTGATTGCGAATCAACTGACCAAACCGGTCCACCTGCAGCCCGGCCGGTTTGCCATTTTCCGCGTTGGCGACGGCTACTTTTAAGGGCTCTACAGTGAAGGTCAGCTTCTTTCCCAGGTCTCCAATGAGAGGCACAAAATAGCGAAACGTGAATTCCGACCATTGGCTCATGGCGCGTACATCCTGCATCTGCTCACGATTCTCAGGGCCACTCAGCGTAAACCCCACTCCGGAAGGGTCGACCAACCGGAACTGTCCTGAAGTCTGCTCAGCAATGAACTCCTTGTCCGGTTGCGCGGGAAAAGCCTGGAGCGGTCCCGGGCCAAAGCCAAACTGTCCGCCGTTCTTATACTTAATGGGAAGCCGGATCATCTGGAAATAGGAATCCATATCCTTGGGGGGGATCGAAAACCACGCGGTAAAACTCTTATGGTCAGGTGCAATGACCATCCTGAATTCCGCACCGCTGGGATAATGGGCAATCGATGTGTCCCAGCTTGGAGCTTCTCCCGTAGGCTTTTCCCCGGAGCGATCCGTCGGAGCTTTCCGGATGATCGGTGCCGAGAAAACAAGCTTTCCCATGGTGCCTCCGTCGATTTGGATCCCTCGGTCACAGGCCACAATCGGAACGCCCTGACTTGGGCTCGGAGTCGAATCCTCGGCATGGACCACCGCGCTCGCGAGCAGCATGGCGTTACCCAAGAGAGAACTTGCGATAAGTCGTTTGATTCGGGAGCTTAATTGCGGACGATGGGAAGTTGGCATAAGCAAATGAGAACTAGGGATTCGGAAAATGGGGAATTCCAGAGACTCCTTTATACTATGCTTAACACTCGCCATCCGAAGGAGTCTCTGAAATTCCCGTTACTTGTTTCCTGACAGTCAGATTTTCATCGTCACGAATAATGCGAACCCGGCGCAACCGGTCAGGCTTCCTCAATTCATTTGGTTGACGGAAGCTCGTGCGTGGGCTGACAGTCATAGTTGTGGACAATACTCCCACTATCCGACAGCTCGCCGCTCTCGTCGGCCTTTCCCGCACAACGGTGTCTCTCGCTCTCCGGAACCACCCCTGCGTCACGCGCGGCACGAGAGAACTCATCCAGCGTGTCGCGGACGAGCAGGGGTACACGATCGACCCGCTGGTTTCCACATTGATGAATCGGCTCCGAACCCCTCGCCGGGCAAGAACCATGGAGAAGCTGGCGTTACTGACCACGTGGGACAGCCGGGACGGCTGGAGAAGCGGATACAATGCGCAACGGTGTTTTGAAGGCATGTCAGAACGTGCCCGCAAACTAGGTTACGAGATGGAAGAATTCTGGGCAAAGGAGCCGGGAATGAATGCGGCGCGGCTAAGCAAGATCCTACACACGCGCGGCATCCGGGGAGTCATCATCGCCCCGCTTCCCCGTTCAAAGGGACATTTTTCGCTGAATTGGCAGTACTTCGCCTCAGCGACCATCAGCCAGTCCATCGTCAGGCCTGCCCTGCACCGCTGTACGCACTCGCACTACCAAGGTATGCAGTTGGCCTTGAGAAAACTGAGGCAACTTGGGTACAAGCGCATCGGTTTTTCCAATCTCCTCGGTCACGACGAAAGAGTGAATCACGGCTGGCTTGCCAGCTATCTCGTGTATCAGTACACACTCCCCGCCAAACAACGCGTTCAACCCTTCCTGGTGGAAAAATGGAATCGCCGGGAATTTGAGAAATGGCTGATCAAGAACAAGCCGGACATCATTCTTAGCAACATGCTCACACCGATGGAATTCGCCTTGGAACTAGGAATTGATCTTCCCGGAGAAATTGGTTACGCCTCTCTGGACAGACAGGACATATCTCCTTTTACCGCGGGGGTGGATCAGCAGCCCCGCATGTGCGGAGCAGCTGCTGTCGATCTTATCGTCCTGCAGTTGCAGAACAACGAGTTTGGATTGCCCGCTTATCCCAAGTTACTGGCGCTGGAAGGAATATGGCGCGAGGGGAAGACCGTGAGAAAACAGGGCGCGGACAGGCCCCTTTCTACTCGAAACTAGGAATTGCGCCGGTCGCAGACGTCCTGCCCACGATCCAAGTCAACGCTTCTACTGGCCTGGTGCGCGTTTCCCGGTCTGTCTTATTCGGAGACAGGCATCG
>Ga0207641_10001275_pt1 | contig 25077 bp, 22 predicted proteins | sample KBSSwiS62_FD_184306 | JGI IMG/M metagenome (GOLD analysis project Ga0207641, IMG submission 184306) | Switchgrass rhizosphere microbial communities from Kellogg Biological Station, Michigan, USA - KBS Switchgrass S6-2 (SPAdes) (version 2) | ecosystem: Host-associated > Plants > Roots >... | reverse complement strand
TGACGGTCGCCGACATCAGGCTCCGCGGGGAAGCGGCGTCGGTAGACGAAGGGTTGTCGATTGCGCGACGGCTGATCGAACAAGATCGATCGCGGCGCGATCGCGTCGCCCAACTCGGCTGGACCATTGCTGAACACTCTCCCGAGGCCGGCTTCAAAGCCGTCGAACTCGCGGCGGATAGTGCTGTCGGCGAGAACGATTGGGGCGCGGCCGCCGCAGCGCTCCAGGAATTCGTGACGCGCGTGCCCAACCACATTCCCGCGTTGATGCGCCTCGTCGAAATCTGCGTCGATGGCGGGCTCGAAGCGACCATGTACAGCGCCCAGTCGCAGCTGGCCGATGCCTACATCGCCGCCGGCGCGGCGACCGAGGCCTTGTTCATCGCCGAGGACCTCGTGGCGCGCGAGCCTTGGGATAATTCGAACATCGAGCGGTTCCGGCGTGCGCTCGAGCTGAGTGGCGAGCCGGACCCCGACGCGTTGATCGCCAGCCGGTTGAGCGGCGAGTCGCCGTTCACCAGCACCGACCTCCTGCTCGCCGGCGACTCGCAGCTGTTCGAGCCGCCCGTCGAGTCGAAGACAGATCAGGAGCCTGACCTGGAGGTGAACGTCGAGGAGCCCGTCGTCGAAGAGCCGCCGGTCAAGAAGCCTCCGAAGGCCCAACCGAAGCGCCATCCGCTCGAGGCCCACCAGTTCCAGCTGAGCGCGAACGCCATCGATCTCGACAGCATCCTCGGCGATCTGGATTCGCCGGCAGCGGCGCCGGCCGTACACGCCGACACCGAAAACGAAAGCGAAGTGGAACTGGATCTGAGCCTGATGCTCGAGGACAGCGCGACGTCACCGCCGCCGAAGAAGAGTGGAACGGGAGGGTAGTTGGCCCGTCGCCTCCTCTACGTAGCGTTCTTCCTCGAGGTCGGTCTGCTGCTCGTCGTCTTGCCGTGGTCGGGCTTCTGGGAGAGGAATTACTTCGCGATGACCTGGCCGCCGCTCCGCGAGCTGCTGACGAACAATTTCGTCAGGGGCGCCGTCACCGGCCTCGGTCTCGTCAATCTCTACGCCGGGTTTGCCGACCTCGCGATTGTATTCGCCGGCCGCCCCACACATCCGCCCGCACGCCAGGAATTCGCGGACGGCCGCAAGACGAGCGAGCTCTCGATCCGCGATCAGGGCACGCCGCAGTGATCCGGTGCCTGGTGACCGATCGACGGCGGCTCGCGGGAGCCGGCGCGTCGTTCGATCACGCCCGTCGCCTCCTGCTGGCCCAGCTCGAGAACGCCGTCCAACGCGGCGTCGATTTCATTCAGGTGCGAGAGCGCGATCTCGAGGCCGGCCAACTCGCCGCGCTCGTCGAGGCCGCTCTGGCGGTTGCCCGCGGCACGACGTCGCGAATCGTCGTCAACGATCGCCTGGATGTGGCGCTGGCGTGCGGCGCCGACGGCGTCCATCTGCGCGCTGACTCGATTCCCACGGCCGACGCGCGACGGATCGTTCCCGCCGGGTTCCTGATTGGACGCTCGGTGCACGCCCCCGGCGAGGCGTCGGCCGCCGAAGGCTGCGACTATCTGATTGCCGGTACGGTGTTTCCGTCGCGATCGAAAGCGGCCGGCGCTGCGGTGCTGGGCATTGAAGGGCTGCGAGCGATTGTTCGAGTGTCGCGAGCGCCCGTTCTGGCGATTGGCGGCGTCACCGCCGACCGGTTCGACGACGTGGCCGCGGCCGGCGCTGCGGGCGTTGCGGGCATCGGGCTGTTCCTCCCGTTTGACAGCCTCAGACCGGCTCCCTAACATAGTCGACGGCCTATCGCGGTCATGTCTGCAGATCGAACGCCCGGCGACTTCGGCAGCAGACTGCGTGAAGCGCGGGAACAGCGCGGTATCACGCTGCGTCAAATCGCCAACGCCACGAAGATTTCAGTCAGCGTGCTCGACGCACTCGAGCGCAACGACATCTCGCGGCTGCCCGGCGGCATTTTCGGCCGCGCGTTCGTGCGATCGTATGCCGCCGAAGTCGGCCTCGATCCCGAAACGACGATCCGGGACTTCATGGCCACCTTTCCGAACGACTCGGTGACCGCCGGCCACCCGACTTCGGAACGAAACGACGACTTCGAGCTGCTCCAGAGCGATCGTCGGCGGGCCGGCACGTATCTCTCGCTGGTCGCCATCGGCATTCCCATCGCCGGCGCGATGCTGTGGGTGGGCGCCGCCCGCCGCGTACGGGAGGCGCCTCCGCCTGCGGTCGTGACGACGAGGCCCGCGCCGGTGCAACGTGCCATCGAACCGATTCCGCCGCCGGTGGCATCGACGCCGCCGGTCGTCCCGACGACGGCGCTGCCGGCCGGCACGCCCGGGCCGACGGCGGCCGGCGCGCCATCGGCTCCCGAGCGCGACGAGCTGACCGTTGCCTTGACGGTGAAGCAGCCCTGCTGGGTGACGGCCACGATTGATGGGCGAAAAACGCTCGACCGTCTCCTGCAGGCCGGCGAGCGGCAGACGATCGACGTGCGGCGCGAGATGGTCCTGACCGTCGGCGACGCGTCCGCCATCTCGATGACGCTGAATGGCGCCGCCGCCAGACCGCTCGGCAAGGCCGGCGAAGTCGTCACGACACACGTCACCCCGAACAACTTCCGGGATTACCTCCTCCGGTGATCGGCCCGACTCCGCTCCTCGATCATTTCAAGCGCGGCGAGGTCGAGCGCGAGGTGCGCCTCGAGGCGGCGCAGGGCGCGCTGGCGACGCGCGCCTACGAGCAGATCGCCATCCTCGCGCTGCTCGTCGAGGATCCCGACCGGGCGATCCGCGACGCCGCGGAAGAGACGTTGGGCCGTATTCCGCGCGAAACCCTCTCCGCATTCCTTGGGCGCTCGGACACGCCGCTCGATCTGCGTGAGTTCTTCGGCGACCGGGGGATCTTTCCTGACGAGATCGCGCCGGTGGCCGTCGATGCGGAAGAACCGCTCGTCGCCCCGCCGGTGCAGGAAGCCTTCGGCGACGAGGACGAGGATCGCGAGACGGCGACTCAGAAGCTGGCGAAAATGGGTTTTTCGGACCGTCTAAAGGCGGCCGTGCGCGGCTCGAGGGAAATGCGTGCCCTCCTGATCCGTGACCCGAACAAGATGATCGCCGCCGCGGTGCTGAGCAGTCCGAAGTTGAGCGAGCCGGAGGTCGAAGCGTTCGCGCGGATGGCGAGCATCTCCGACGAGATCCTCCGCATCATCGGGAGCAACCGTGCGTGGACGAAGAACTACAACGTGATACTCGGTCTCACTAAGAATCCGAAGACGCCGCTGGCGCTGAGCCTGAACTTCATGCCGCGCCTCAGCAGCCGCGACCTGCAGATGCTATCGGTCGATCGGAACGTGCCCGAACCGCTGCGCGTGGCCGCCCGCAAGCGCGTCGTCGCGAACACGCGGGGCTGATCTACTCCGTGTACTCTGTCTCCTCCGGAACGTCCGTCGGGCTCTCGAACTCCAGACGATAGCCGTCAGGATCCTGAACGGACGTCACCCACAAGCCATTGCCGACGAACGGACGGGCGGCGGAGATGCCGCGCGACGTGACCTCGTGGTAGATCGCGATCGCGTCGGTGCACATGAAGCAGACCGACAGGCCCTGGCCGAGCGGTCCCGGCGGCGCTCCCGCTGGGCGTCCATCCCGCCAGTACTCCTGGAGCATGACTGCAGCTTCGCCGAGTTGGAGCCAGCACCAGCGGACGCGTCCCTCGGGTGCCCACCGCATGGTCATCGCGAACCCGAGGCCATCGACGTAAAAGCGCAGCGACGCCTCGATGTTGGTCACGTTGAAAAACGGGACCGCTTGCTGGACGTTCGGCGCGGCCGCGTAGACCCATGCCTGCTTGCCTGACGCCAGCTTCGTCGAGATCCGCTTGTAACCCGCGGGTTCGTACCGGTCGGCGCTGGCGAGCTCGCCTTCGGACAGCTCGAACACTATGCCGCTCACTCGACTCTCGGTTTTACCAGTGAAGCGAACGATTGCGTGATGCGCCGCGCCACTCGTTGCGACGAACTGGGGATCTTCGATCTTCAGCAACGATTGCTCGAATCCGACGAGCTGGTCCGGCTGTCCGTGGAGCAGCCGGCCGAACGTCGACAGCTGAACGGCTTCCTGCTGCAAGGTCCCATAAGAGAAGAGAAGCGGCATGGTGAGTTGAAAGGGCCCTGCGAAATTAGGAATCAGGAATCAGGTGCCCCGTGCTCTCGAAGGTACGCGGCGATGGCGAGCTGTTTGGGTTTCCCGCTGTGAAGAGCCCAGCCCAGCGGAGTGCCGTGCCAGACAGTGTCTTTGATGTCGAGCCGCGCGCCTCGTTCGACCAGCAGACGGACGACGTCGTCGTGACCCGCGAACGCGGCCTGATGGAGCGGCGTTGAATGACCGTGATTGCCCTCGGGATTGTACCGATTCGGGTCTTCTCCGGCATCGAGGAGCAGCCGTACGATCTCGACGTGCCCGAGTTGGGCGGCGAGCGCGATTGCCCGATGGCGATCCAGCGCATCCGCTTCAGGAAGAAGACTGGTCGCATCGGCAAGACGTCCCAATCCGGCGGCAGCAGCCACCGTCGAAACCCGCGCGCCCCGGCGAACCAGCGCTTCGGCGGTGTCGAGATAGCCAAAGGCCAACGCCGTCATCAGCGGCGATCTCCATTGTTCGGAGCCCAGACCTTCGATCGTGGCACCAAAATCGAGGAGCAGTTCGGCCAGCGGCGCTTGCAGACCGGCCTTCGCCGGATGCGCGCTCGACACGAGCATGCTCATCGTCGTGTATTGCCCGCCGTACATCCCGGCCGTCGCATCGACCTCGGCGCCAGCCTCGAGCAAGGTCCTCGCGATTTCGACGGCGTTCGTCGGCGTCTTCTGCCGGTGGCCCTCGACGCCGTTGGCGGCGACATAGTGAAGCAAGGTCGCGGTATGCGCGGACGGATCGTAAGGCGTTCTGCGCGTCGATCGCGCCCGAATCAGCTCCGGGTGGTCACGCAGGAGCGTTTGAAGAGTCGGGAGGTCGCCGTTGACGACGGCTTCGACGGCCGACTCGAACCAGAAGACCGGGCCATCGACGCTGACGGCGTCAACGTATTCTTTGAGCGCCGTCCAGTCCGCAAACGTATACCAGCGGGCGAGCGCGAGCCGCGCGTCGTCGAGATCGAACGGCGCCTGCTGAATGTCGGCGCTGGACATGAATTTGGGCCGCCACGTGATCGTCTCGTCCAGAAAACGCGGGTGGTTCTCGTGGATGATCCGAATTGCGCCGGCGTCACCGGTACGATGTCCCTCGATCAGCTCGCGTGCCTGCCGTTCGTAGTCCTCGAGTGGCGCGCGAAACGGCAGCGGTTTCATCGGCCTCAGGCGACCCCTTGAAAGTGCGCACGAACGGACTTCAATGGCTGGATTGGAAACGTGCGAAGCGTATCCGCCATCTCGATGACATCCCCGCCCGCATAGTAGAGCATCAATCCTGCGAACGACTGCTGCAGCGAGTCGGTGGCCGCGCCGTGCTGCGCGCGCAGGGCTTCTTCGGGCACGTGCTGAACCTCGATCGGCTTGCCGACGACCTGTTCCGCCAACCGCACGGCCTCGAGTGGACTCAAAGCCTCTGGACCACCCAGCTTGATGGTTGCGTTCGGCGCCAGGCGGGGATCCAGCGCCGCGACGGCAAACTTCGCCACGTCCTGGAAAGAGATCCAGCTGATCTTGCGGCTCCCACTCCCGTAAACCTGCGCCTTGCCGTTCTTCGGGTCGAAACCGAGAGCGGGACTCAGCCACACTTCTGTGAAGAACGTCGGCTGCAGGATCGTGTAAGACATCCCGCTTCGCTGCAGCCGGCCCTCGACCGCTCGTTTTGCGCGCTGCAGCGGGAAGTCGACGTCGACCTTCGGGAATGAGATTAGGACGAAGTGCTTGACGCCCGCCGCCTCGGCGGCGTCGACGAGATTTACCTGTCCCTCGCGGTCGACGCTCTCGATGGAGTCACCTTCCTGGCGAGACAGCGTCGACGAGGCTGTTGAAATAACGGCTGTCGCGCCGCGGCACGCGGCATCGAGCGAGCGCCTGTCTTTCAGGTCTCCAATGACGACCTCGGCCTTGAGGGCCTTTAGCTGCGCCACTATGTCTTGATTCGACGTGCTCCGGACGAGCGCCCTGACGGGCACTCCTTTCTCGGCTAGCAGTCGGCAGATCTCGCTGCCCAGGATTCCGGTCGCTCCAACGATCAGATTCATGGCGCACCTCGTTGGTGGTCACCGCTGGGAGGAACGGTGTCGCGGCGCACATTCTACGCTGAGCCTGACTTTGCCGGCACACGACGGCGCCTTCGCGGGGTGCCATCGAGCTGGGAGAGAAAGTCGAGCCACCACTCCTGCGCACTGCTGACAACATCCTTGGCGCCAAACCCTTCGACCACCTGCGTCAGCGCCAGCCGGTCGCCCAATCGCTGGCCTTGAGAGTCTCGCACGATCGTGCGCGCTTCGAGGAATGCGGCGACCACGTTTGCTCCAGGTAACAGGAACAGCGCGTTCCGGCGGACAGACCCGATCTGCCCGCAGGGCCGACCCGTCTCGAGGTTGACGACGACGAGGCTACAGAAGAACTTGCCGACGCTGCGGCCCGCCACGCCGTCTCGCAACAGCAGGTAGGCTCCGCCGGCGATGAGGTACGCCACCGACTCGGAACTGCGAAACAGGATCAGTAGCGTTGCGATCAGCAGGGCGTCGACGATCGCCGCAGAGACGCGCTTGGCAACGTCCGCCTTCGCGTATGCGGATACCAGCGCCACGGACAGCCGCTCGAGGATCGGCTGGTAGACCAATGTCATGGTGATTGCCGGCAGCACCACGAAACCAAGTAGGCCAACGCTGTTCATAGCACCCTCGAGGTTCTATCGTGTCCTGCTTTTGCCTTTTCTCTTTTTACTTTTATCTTTTTTACCGCGGCTCCAGTCCGAGCGCATTTGCGCGAGGCCCTCCATATAGACCGTGGCCCGCTCGCGCTCCTCTTCGCTGTGCATCGACTTGAGCAGATCGAGCGCTCGTGCGAGATCCTCTTGGATCGTCTGGCGCGTCGTTTTGAAGTACAGATGGCGGATCTCGGCCAGCTTGTCGTCCGACGTGAGCATGGGTAGCTTCACCCGTGCCGCCTCAGAGCCCGCTTGAACTGTTCGAACGGCCGCGTGTTCAGCACCTGCGCCGGTTCCAACCACGCGCGCCGCGCGACGATCACGCCCCACCGCAGCCGCGCGAACGCGTCCTTGGAATGGGCGTCGCTGGAAATCACCAGCGGCACGCCCCGGTCGCGTGCCAGTCTGGCGTGTACGTCGTTGACGTCCAGGCGATTCACCTGACAATTGATCTCGATCGCCACCCCATGCCGGGCCGCCGCATCGACGATCGCTTCCATGTCGACCGGATACGGCGGCCGCTTCAGGAGCTTTCTGCCGGTGGGGTGGCCCAGGATATCGACATGCGGGTTGGCGAGCGCCTTCAGGATCCGTTCGGTCATCTCGGCGCGGTCCTGGTTGAATCCGGAATGCACCGAGGCGACCACGATGTCGAGGGCGGCGAGGCAGTCGTCCGCCAGATCCATCGACCCGTCGGATCGGATGTCGCATTCGATCCCGGCGAGGAGCCGTATTCCGATCCCCTCGGCGTCGAGAGCGCGAACGCGGGCGGCGTGGGCCAGCGCCCGTCGCTCGTCGAGCCCATTGGCCATGGCCAGCGACTGACTGTGGTCGGTAATCGCAATGTACTCGAGGCCCGCGTCGCGTGCCGCGGCCGCCATCGCGCGCAGCTCGTCCTTCCCGTCGCTTTCGGTCGTGTGCGTGTGCAGGTCGCCGCGCAGATCCGTCCGATCGATGAGATGCGGCAGGGTTTTGGACTCGGCAGCCTCGATCTCGCCGCGGAGCTCGCGCAGTTCGGGTGCGACCCACTCGAGACCGAGCGCCGCGTAAATGTCCTCCTCGCGCTCGCCGGCAACCTTCGCATCGTCCGTGATGCGGAACACCCCGTATTCGTTGAGTTTGAACCCGAGCCCGATCGCGCGATCGCGAAGCGCGATGTTGTGCGGCTTGGACCCGGTGAAATACTGCAGGGCGGCGCCGCGGCTGTCGGCGGCGACCAGACGCAAATCTGCCTGGAAGCCGCCGCGGATCAGGATGCTCGACTTGGTGTCGCCGTGCCCGAGCACGCGCGCGACTTCCGGATAGGCGACGAATTCGTCCATCAGCGACGCCGGCGCCCCAGACGCCAGCAGATCCAGATCGCCGCACGTGTCGCAGCCGCGGCGCAGGCTGCCGACCGCCTCGATGACGGCTTCGGGCGCGCGAGCTTGAAGAAATGAGACCAGCGCAGCCGCCGCGTCGTGCGAGTCCGGCAGCAGGTGGCGTCCGTCGAACCGCTTCCGCTCGTCGAGCGCTTTCATGATCAGCGCTTCTTTCTTCGATCCCATCCCGCGGAGCGATCGGATGCGGCCGTCGGCGCACGCGCGTTCGAGGTCGTCGAGCGTGCGGATGCCCAGTTCGCGATACAAGGTCGCCACCGTTTTGGGCCCGACACCCTGCAGATGGAGCAGGTCGAGAATCGTCGGCGGAAATTCGGCGACGAGCTCGCGGTGGTACGCCGTGTCGCCGGTCCGCGCGATTTCGACGATCCGCGCCGCGAGGTCCTTGCCGATGCCCGGAATGTCCCGCAGGCCGCTCTCGTCCAGGCGGGCGAGATCGTGGGGATGATTGGACGCGATGTCCGCGCCATTCCGGTACGCGCGGATCTTGAACGGGTTGTCGTCCTTGATCTCCAGGAGGTCGGCGGTTTCCCGGAGGATGCGCGCAATCGCCTGGTTATCCAAGCCGCAAACCTTCAGCCTCGACGCGGTAGTCCAGAAGACGGGCGCCGCCGGCGGCGAGCGCGGCGGCGATCGCCTCTCGCGCCGCCGGGGGGCCGTAACAGAACAGACAGCCCCCTCCCCCGGCGCCGCAGACTTTCGCTCCTGTGGCGCCGGCCGCGGTGGCGCGAGCGATGAGGTTCTCGATGGCCGTGGTGGTGACGCCGGGCGCCAGCCGCTTCCGGTTGTCCCATTCGATGGCAATCTGCCTGCCGACCTCGTCCCAATCGCCACGCTGCAGCGCGCCGCGCATCGCCACCGCAGTGTCGCGGATCCGCTCGAAGCAGTCGAAGATGTGCCGGTCGCCGTCGATGTGGCGCTGGGTGATCTCCCAGTTGTTGGTGCCCGAGTGTCGTGGCGCGCCGGTATAGGCGAGCACGATTCGGTGCTCGAGCTCGGTCGCGTCGACGTCAAGCCCGACGCGCTTGATGCCTTCCACCCGAAGCTCGATCGCCGCGACGCCGCCGTATAGCGCGGGCCGATAGTCCTGGACGCCAGTCGGCACGCGGATCGCCTGGCACTCCACGTTCATCGCGACCTGCAGAAGTGCATCGGCGTCGCCGGATTGACCGGTCCACCGCGCCAGCGCGCCACACACCGCGATCGTCAGCGCCGACGAGCCGGCGATGCCGGCGCCCGCCGGTGATTCACCGCGTGTAGTGAGGGTGGCGTTCTCGAGGCCGTAGTGGCGCGCCAGCAAAGCCAGCAGTGAGAGATCGCCGCCGCAATCCAGCGCGGACGAGCGGTCGGCGACCACGATGCGATCGGTGTCGATCGACCGGATCTCGACACGGCCGTCCCTTCGCGATTCCAGCTGCGCGTGTGCGCGCAAGCTGATCGCCACGTTCACCGTCGTCGCGCCGTCGTGGAAGAGATAGAGCGGCCAGATGTCGATGGTGCCGCCCGCCAGATCGATGCGGGTCGGCGCGGACGAAACGATTCGCACTGAGGGATTATACGAATCCCGAATCCCGAATCCCTAATCCCGAAGGACGTCCATCGGATCGACGCGCGCCGCGCGTCGCGCGGGGACGAGGGCCGAGATTGCCGCCACCAGAGCGAGCACGATAGGCACCAGCAGGAATGTCAGCGGATCGCGCACCGACACGCCGAACACTAGCGTCGTCATGAACCGCGCCAGGACCAGGGACGCGCCCAGGCCGGCCGCGATCCCGAGTCCCGTGAGTGCGGCAGCCTGCGCGACGACGGCTGACAGAATGCGCGAGGGTCGCGCACCGAGCGCCATACGGACGCCAATCTCGCGGCGTCGTGCGGCGACCAGCTGCGAAAGCACGCCGTAGAGGCCTATCGCCGCGAGCAGCAGAGCGGTCGTGGCGAATAGCGCCAGGAGGATCGCGTTCACGCGCTGCGGCGAGAGCGATGCGGCCAGCAGGTCCTTGAGCGACTGCTCGGCGTAGACGGCGCGGGCCGGTTCAATCTCTTTGAGCGCCTCGCGGATGGCCGTCATCGATACCTGTCGATCCGATCGCGTCCGCACGAGGAAATACTGATCCGGCCAGTACGGGTTGTACCCGCACCAATAGATCAGCGGCTCCGGATCCTTCAGGGCTCCACCTTCGCGGACGTCACCCACGATGCCCACGATTTTCGTGGTTCGGTTCGACAGCTGACCGGGTGAGACGAACTCGTGGCCGATCGGATCCTGGGCGGGGAAGTACCGATCGGCGAACGCTCTCGTGACCAGCGCGCTCGAGAACACCGGCGCCGCGGGATCATTGCCGCACGTATCGCCAGTGAGCACGGGAATGTGGAGCGTCCGGAAGTAGCCGGAGCTCACCGAGCGCCCGAGCGCGAACGTTTTTTCTCGCGGGTCACGGCCGTAAACCTGGAACTCGTTCGGCGGTATATCACGCGCTGCCGGCAGCAGTTGACTGAAGGCAGCAGACTCGACGCCGGGGACGGCATTCAGCCGCGCGATGGTCCGCGCCTGCCGCTGCACCACGGCGTCGAAACGCTCGCTCCATTGCGCGCTCATGCGGAACGTCATCACGCGATCGGGATCGAGTCCGAGAGACACATCCTGCGTGCGTGTGAAGCTGCGGATCATCAATCCCGCGCCGAAGAGCAGCACGATCGCGAGAGCGACCTGAGTACCGACCAGCAGGCGCTGCAGGAGCTGTCGGCCGCCGGTGTGGCCGCGTCCGCCACGCGACAGGGCGTCAGCCGGCGCGCTGCGCGCCGCCTGCAGCGCCGGCGCCAGCGCGAACAGCAGCGTTGTCGTTGCGCCGACGGCGAACGTGAACAGAATCAGCCGCAGGTCGACCATCACTTCAGCAACGCGTGGCAGCTCCGGCGCCAGCGAGCGGAGCGCCGCGAGGCCCCAGCGTGCGAGCAGCAGGCCGCACAGGGAACCGATCAGGGCGAGCAGCAGCCCTTCGCGGATCAGTTCGGTGACGACACGCCGCCGACCGGCACCGAGCGCGAGACGGATGGCCATCTCGTGCTCGCGTCGAGTGGCATCCGCGAGCAGCAGGCAGGCAACGTTGCCGCAGGCCGCCAGCAGGACGAGACTCACCGCGCCGAGGAGGAGCCATAAAGACCGGCGAACCCCGCCGATCTGCTCCTCCTTCAATGGCACCAGTGCTGCACCCCAGCCCTTGTCCGTACTCGGATATTGCTCCCCGAGGCGCGCCTGAATCGCATTGAGATCGTCGAGCGCTTGCACCAGGGTGGCGCCGGGCTTCAGCCTGCCGACGGTCGTGTACAAGCGGGCGGTTCGCACCGCCAGAAACGACGGCTGGGCGCGCGTCGGCGACCAGACGTCGGTCGCTGCCGTTGGATAGCGGAAAGACAGCGGCATGACGCCAACAATCGAACGGCTGGTGCCGCCGAGCGTGAGCGCGCGGCCGAGGACGGAGGGATCGCCGCCGAAGCGACGCCGCCAGAATGCGTCGCTGATGACGATGACCGGCGGGCCGCCGAACCGTTCTTCCTGCGGCGTCGGAAGACGGCCGAGCGCCGGTGCGACGCCCAGAACCTGGAAGAACCGCGGCGACGTGTTCATCGCGGCCACGCGCTCCGGCACCGGGCCCGAGGTGTCCGTGACGTTTTCGAAATAGCTGGCGCCGAGCGCCTGGAACGTCCGGTTCTGCGCGTTCCACTCCTCGAGTCGGCCGGGCGCGACGAGTTGCGTCGCCTGACGGAGGCCGGCGTTCCGCTCGTAGACCGACACGAGCCGATCCGCGCCGGGGTAGGGCAATGGTTTCAACAGAACCGCGTCGACGGCGGAGAAGATGGCGCTGTTCGCGCCGATCCCGAGCGCGAGTGTGCACACGACCATCGACGCCAGCCCCCGGCGATGCGCCAGGGATCGGAGAGCGGTCTTCCATCGGTCGAACACGTCCCGTTTGACGGCACCACCCCCGAAACCGTTGGTCGTGGTCGGTTAGAATCGTCCCGATGTCACCCACGGCGCTGCGGCGCCAGATCGGTCAGCTGCTCGTCGCCGGGTTCAACAGCCATCAGATTCCGCCCGAGCTGCGGTCGCTGGCGAGGGAGTTCGGACTCGGCGGCGTCATTCTCTTCGCGCGCAATGTCGGCGAGCCGGAGCAGGTCGCCGAGGTCTGTTTCGAAGCTTCGCGCCTGACGCCGGACCTTCCGCCGTGGGTCTCCGTCGACCAGGAGGGCGGCCGCGTGGCCCGACTGAAGGCCCCGTTTACCGAATGGCCGCCGATGGCGACGCTGGGCCGAAGCGGCGACAGCCGGCTGGCGGAACGGTTCGCGCGCGCGCTCGCGGCCGAGCTCAAAGCGGTCGGCTTCACGCTCGACTACGCACCCGTGCTCGACGTCCAGACCAACCTGAAGAACACCGTCATTGGCGATCGTGCGCTTGCCAACAACCCGAAGGACGTCGCCCGTCTCGGCGCCACGATCATCCGTACGCTGCAGGAAGCAGGCATCGCCGCGTGCGGAAAACACTTTCCGGGCCATGGCGACACAACCGCCGACTCGCACCACGAACTGCCGCTGGTCGAGCATCCGCCGGAACGGCTGCGTGAGGTCGAGTGGGTACCGTTCAAGGCTGCGGCGGACGCCGGCGTCGCGGCCATCATGACCGCGCACGTCTTCGTGCCGGCGCTGGACGAGGCTCGACCGGCGACGCTGTCCCGGCGCATTGTCACCGATGTGTTGCGCCGCGAGCTGCCGTTCGATGGCGTGATTTTCAGCGACGATCTGGAGATGAAGGCGATCGCGTCTGCATACGCCATCCCTGCCGCCGCCGTGATGGCGATCGAGGCCGGCTGTGACGGCGCGCTCATCTGCAGCGGCGATCACGATACGCAGGCCGCCGCGCTCGAAGCGCTCGTTCACGCCGTCGAGGAGGAGCGCCTGCCGCTGTCGCGCGTCGAGGACGCGTTGAGGCGCCAGCAGCGGGCGAAAGAGCGGTTTCTTGCCGCGGCCGTCGCGGCGCGGCCGCCCGTGGCGCGTGCCCTGCGATCGACACTCGGGCGTGATGAGCATCGCGCGATCGCCGACGAGATGGCGCGCTTTCTGTGATGCAGAAGCCGCGGGCCCTCCGACCCGGCGATCGCCTTGCCGTCGTCTCGCCGGCCAGCCCCTTCAACCGCGACGAGTTCAACCTCGGAATCGAGGAGATTCGCCGGCTGGGATTCGAGCCGGTCTTCGACGATACGGTGTTCGCGCGTCAGCGCTACGTATCCGGTCCGCCCGAGCTTCGCGCGGCCGCCATTCAAACGGCCTGGCGCGATCCGTCAATTGCCGGCCTGATCGGCGTTCGCGGTGGCTACGGCAGCGCGCAAGTCCTGCCGCTTCTCGATCGCGACGAGGCCCGGCGCGCCGGCAAGCCGTTCATCGGCTACAGCGACCTCACCGCTGTCCTCACGTTTCTGACGCTCGGATGCGATCTGGTTGCTTTTCACGGACCGATGCTGGACCGGCGGCTGTCGCGCGGCGCCGACGGTTACGACGTCGATTCATTCACGCGCGCCCTGTGCCGCCGCGAGCCGATGGGGGAACTGATTCCGCCAGCCCTCGAATCCATCCGCGACGGTGAAGCCGCCGGCCTCCTGCTCGGCGGCACGCTGACGCAGCTGCTGGCGTCGTTCGGCACGCCGTTCGCGTTCGCGCCGCCTCAGGGATATGTCCTCTTTGTGGATGAAGTGGGTGAGCGCCCCTACCGGCTCGACCGGATGGTGACGCAATTGCGTCAGTCCGGGCTGCTGGCGCGCGCCAGCGCGGTCGTCATCGGCGAGTTGCCGAATTGTGACGAGCCCGGAGGCGAGCCGACAGCACGCGCGGTGGTGGCAGACCTGTTTGCCGATTTTCCCGGTCCGGTCGTCATCGGGTTTCCGTCCGGCCATACGGTGGGGCCCGCCATGACCTTGCCGTTTGGTGTCATCTGTCGCGTCATCGCGGATCGGCTACCGCGCGTCATCGTCGAGGAATCAGCCGTCCAATGAGCCAGACCATCCATCTCATCGGCATCTGTGGGACCGCGATGGCCACGCTGGCCGCGATGCTCAAGCGGAAGGGATTCAACGTTCGCGGGTCGGACCAGGACGTCTATCCGCCGATGAGCGACTTTCTGCACGCCGAGGGGATCCCGGCGCTCGTCGGTTATCGCCCGGAACACATCGGCGCGGACCTCGATCTCGTCGTGGTGGGCAATGCCATCTCTCGCGGCAACCCGGAGCTCGAGGAAGTGCTCGATCGGAAGATCAGGTACTGCTCGCTGCCCGAGGCGATCCGCGAGCACTTCCTCTGGGGCGCGCGGTCGATTGTCGTCGCAGGCACACACGGCAAGACGACCACGACCGCGATGATCGGCTGGCTGTTGACGCACGGCGGCGTGGATCCCAGCGTCCTGGTCGGCGGCATCGTGCGGAACTTCGGCGAGCAGGGATCGAGCTACCGCCTCGGCCTCGGACGCGACTTCGTCATCGAAGGGGACGAGTACGACAGCGCGTTCTTCGACAAGACCGCGAAGTTCTTGAAGTACCTGCCGGATATCGCCATCGTCAACAACATCGAGTTCGACCACGCGGATATCTACAAGGATCTGGAGGCCGTCACGCTGGCGTTCCGCCGGCTGATCAATCTGGTGCCGCGGCGTGGACTCCTGCTTGTCGGGGCCGACAGCCCCGGCGCGCGCGCTCTGGCGGACGCGGCGAAATCGCGGGTCGAGACGTTCGGCACCTCAGACCCGACGCCATCGCTCGATTGGCAGGCGCACGATCTCGAGCCTACCTGCGACACGACCAGGTTCAAGGTCCGCCGGCACGGGTCGCCGCTCGGCAGCTTCGAAGTGCCAATGGTCGGCGCGCACAATGTGCGCAACGCGTTGGCGGCGATCGCCGTCGCGACCGAAACCGGCGTCAGCGTCGATCGCATCGTGGAAGGGCTTCGCGCTTTTGCCGGCGTCAAACGCCGGCTCGAAGTCGTCGGCGTGGCCGACGGCGTCACTGTGTACGACGATTTCGCGCACCATCCGACGGCGGTGGCCGAAACGCTCGCGGCGGTCCGCGCGGCCAACCCGCAGGCGCGTATCTGGGCGGTGTTCGAGCCGCGCTCCGCTTCTTCGTGCCGGCGCGTGTTCCAGGACGACTTCGCGCGCGCCTTCGCGGGCGCAGACGAGGTGCTGCTGGCGCCCGTCTTCCGATCGACGCTGCCGGACGACGAGCGCCTGTCGATCCCGCAATTGGTCCGGGACCTCGAGTCGCGCGGTCAGCGGGCACGCGAAGCCGCGTCGATCGACGACATCGTGTCGGTGGTCGTCGGCGAGCATCGATTTGGTGATCTCGTCGTCCTGATGTCGAACGGCGGCTTCGGCGGCATCCATCAGAAATTGCTGCGGGCTCTGGCGTGAACGCCTTCCGGGTCGTGCCGGCCGGCGACGCCGCGCTCGTCGTGGAGTTCGAGGCGCGGATCGATCCGTCGGTCAACGCCCGGGCGATCCGGCTGGCAGAGGCACTGCAGGCGGCGTGCGTGCCGGGCGTCCTCGACGTCGTGCCGACATTCCGATCGGTCGCCATCTATTTCGATCCTCTGCACACGAACAGTGACGTGCTCTTCGCACGAGTCGAGGCGGAAGCGGCGAAGCCGTCGTCCGACACGGGCACTGTCCGGCCGGCCGTCCGCGTGCCGGTTTGTTATGGCGGCGAGCTCGGCCCGGACCTCGCTGCCGTGGCCGCCTTCTCGCACCTGAGCGAGGCTGAGGTGATAGCGGCGCACACGACGCGCACTTATCGGGCCTTCATGGTCGGCTTCGTCCCCGGCTTCGCGTACCTCGGCATCGTCGAGGAGCGCATCGCCATGCCACGCCGCGACACGCCGCGTGTTCGCGTGCCGATCGGTTCGGTCGGCATCGCCGGCGTGCAGACCGGCATCTATCCCATGGAAACGCCCGGCGGCTGGCAGCTGGTCGGCCGCACGCCGCTCAAGCCGTTCGATCCGGATCGCCCGGAGCCGTTCCTCATCAAAGCCGGCGACGCGGTCCAGTTCTATGCGATCGATCACGATCGGTTTCTGAAGATGGAGCGATAAGGTGCTGCTCCCGCCGAAGCCGCCTAGCGAAGGCGGAAGCCGAGCGTCATCATGAGCGGCGTGCGCGTGATTCGCGGCGGGATGCTCACCACCATCCAGGACACCGGCCGATGGGGCTATCAATCGCGCGGCGTGCCGGTGGCGGGACCGATGGATCCCGTATCCCACCGTCTCGCCAACGCCCTCGTCGGTAACGAACGCGCCGCCGCGACCCTCGAAGTGACGCTGTTGGGACCTGAATTGGAATTCGAGGACGAACGCGTGGTTGCCGTGACGGGTGCTGAATTTGAAATCATGCTGGACGGCCGTCCGGCGCCGCATGGGACGCCCTTCCTGGTGGCGAAGGAGTCACACCTCCGGTTCGGACAACGGCGGCGCGGCTCGCGGGCGTACCTGGCGATCCGCGGCGGCGTGTCGGTGCCGCCCGTGCTCGGCAGCCGCTCGACGCATGTGATCAGCGCCATGGGCGGGATGTCCGGCCGCCCGCTGAGAACCGGCGATCGCATCACCTTCGGCGTGGCGGATGCGACTCGGCCAACAGCCGCGCCGCCGGCGGAACCCGTGGTGGAACTGCCATCGCGGCCCGCACGGCTCCGTGTGCTTCCAGGTCCCCAGGCGGACGCGTTCACGAGTGACGCGCTGGAGACTCTGCAATCGGCGCCCTACACTGTGGGCCAGCAATCGGATCGCATGGGGTTCCGGCTCGAAGGGCCACGGCTGACACACGCGCACGGCGCTGACATCATTTCGGATGCCACGCCGCTCGGCGTGTTGCAGGTGCCGGCCTCCGGTCAGCCGATTCTCCTGATGGCCGATCGTCAGACCACGGGCGGGTACCCTAAGCTTGCGACGCTGATCTCCGCGGACATGGCCGTCGCCGGGCAGCTCGGCCCGGGCGATACGATCGCGTTCTCCGTGTGCACACCTCGCGAGGCGATGGCGGCGCTGATCGCGCAGGAACGCGCGCTGATGGTCCTCGAGTTGGGGCGGCAGTGAACAGTTTCGCGGCCGGCATGCAGGAGGCATTCGGCGCCGATCGCCTGCGGCCGAACGTGCCGCTTGCGCCGTTCACGACATTCCGGGTCGGCGGTGCGGCGGAATGGTTGATCGAGACGCGCAGCAGCGACGAACTGGTGACGGCGCTGACATTCGCGCGCGCGGCCGGCGTGCCGGTGACGATGCTGGGCGGCGGATCGAACGTGCTCGTGGCCGATCGCGGCGTGCGCGGGCTGGTCATCCGTCCCCGTGGCGGTGACGTGGTGCTCGCCGGCGACGATGGCGTTCGTGCGGATGCTGCCGTCACAATCAACGGACTGGTCCGCTGGACCATCAATCACGGCCGCGCGGGACTGGAAGCGTGGGCCGGGACGCCTGGCACGGTCGGCGGGGCAGTATTCGGCAACGCGCACTTCAGTGGTCGTCTCATCGGCGAGCTCGTGACCAATGTGCGACTCGCCTCCCGCGACGGCATCGTCACGGACGTCGCGGCCGATGACATGGCCTTCGGCTACGATCGCAGCCGCCTGCAGGACACCGGCGAAATTCTGCTGTCCGCCGTGTTTCGCGTTTCGATTGGCGATCCGCCGGCGCTGCGGGCGGTCGCACGCGCATCGCTCGCGTTTCGCAAGCGGACGCAGCCGCTCGACACGCCAAGCGCCGGCTGCATCTTTCAAAATCCCGAGCCCGGCCGCGATGCCGTGCCTGACGGTATCCCATGGTCGGCGGGCGCCCTGGTCGATCGCGCCGGGTTGAAGGGCGTCGCCACTGGCGGCGCCCGCGTATCGCCGACTCACGGCAACTTCATCGTCAACGACGGGACGGCGACCGCTGACGACATCCGGCGCCTCATCGAACGCTGCCGCGGCGAAGTCTCCGCGCGCTTCGGCGTGACGCTGCGCGAGGAGATTGTTTATATGGGAGAATTCGCCGGCACCCCATGACCCTGATCCCGGGGACGCGCCTCGGCGTGTTCGAGATCGTCGCGCTCGTCGGCGCCGGCGGAATGGGCGAGGTCTATCGGGCGCGCGACACGCGATTGGGACGCGACGTCGCCCTGAAGGTCCTCCCCGATCTCTTCGCGAAGGATGCTGATCGCCTGTCGCGTTTTCAGCGGGAAGCGCAGCTGTTGGCCTGCTTGAATCACCCGAACATCGCGGCCATCCATGGCGTCGAGGATGCCGGCGGCGTTCGCGCGTTGGTGCTCGAGCTGGTTCACGGCGAGACCCTGGCCGATCGCCTGCAGCGCGGCCCCATGCCGGTCGCAGCAGTCGTGGCAGCCGCGCGTCAGATTGCCGACGCGCTAGAAGCGGCGCACGAGCAGGGGGTCATCCATCGCGATCTGAAGCCGGCAAATGTCAAGATTTCGCCCGACGGCAACATCAAAGTGCTCGACTTCGGTCTCGCGAAAGCGCTGGAGTCGGCGCCGGCGGCGTCGCAGCTGACGCACTCGCCGACGCTCAGGCTGGCGGGCACGTTCGCCGGGATGATTCTCGGCACGGCCGCGTACATGTCGCCGGAACAGGCGAAGGGCGTGCCGGCCGATCAGCGCAGCGACATTTTCTCGTTCGGCTGCGTCCTCTTTGAGATGTTGACGGGGCGTCAAGCCTTCCAGGCCGATACCGCGACCGAAATGCTGGCGGCTGTGTTGATGCGCGAGCCAGACCTGGAAACCCTGCCGAAGGATGTTCATACCAGGCTGGTCGAACTGGTGAAACGTTGTCTCGACAAGAATCCCAGACGACGCTGGCAAGCAATTGGGGACGTCCGCTTCGAGCTCGACGCGATCGCGGCGGACCCGGGCGGGCTCGTGAATCGATCGGGCACGACGGCCACGCCAGCCACGACGCGATCGCGGCTGTCGAACGTCGCGTCGCTGATCACGACGGCGGTGGTGGTTGCGGCGGCGGTCGCGATCGCGGCGACGCGGTGGACGACCAGGGCGGCGGATGCGCCGCTCGTCGCTCGCTTTTCGATCGCGCTGCCCGAGGAACAGTCGCTGCTGCGCCTGACGGCGCCGACGCTCGCACTCTCGCCCGACGGCACGAAGCTGGTGTTCGCGGCGAGGGGACAGCTGTTCGTGCGGTCGATGTCCGAGATGACCGCGCGCCCGATTTCAGGAACCGCGCTCGATGTCACCAGTCCGTTCTTCTCGCCGGACGGGCAGTGGATCGGGTTCTTCGCGTTTCAGGATTTGACGATCAAGAAGATTGCCGTCACGGGTGGCGCGGCGCTCACCGTGTGCCAGGCGGAGCCGATCGCCGGCGCCGACTGGCAAGGCGATCACATCGTCTTCGCGCAGCCAATCAAGGGGATCATGCGGGTCTCCGCCAATGGCGGCGAGCCCGAGACGATCGCGCAAATTGCGAACGACGAAGGGGCGTTCGGTCCGCGGCTGATCGATCGCGGAACCGCGGTTCTCTATACCGTGAGCAAAGCGGGCCTGGGGTTCGACCGCTGGGACAGGGCGCAAATCGTGGTTGAGCGCATCGGCACGGGACAGCGAACCGTGGTAGTGCGCGGCGGCAGCGATGCGCGCTATCTGCCGACCGGGCACATTGTGTACGCGCTGGCCAGTTCGGTTCTGGCGATTCCTTTCGACCTCAAGACGAACGAGGCGAAGGGCGGTCCGGTTCCTGTCGTCGAATCGGTGATGCGAGTGCCGAATAGCGCCACCCAGATGGGTATCGCGCATTTTGCAACGTCGGCGACAGGAACGCTCGTGTACGTTCCGGGCAGGGGGAACGGCCCGGACGGGGCCAGGCTGTTGTCGTTCGTCGAGCGTGACGGAAGGACGCAGCCGATCGCACTGCCGCCGCAGATGTACGTGCACCCGCGGCTGTCGCCGGACGGCACGCGAATCGCTGTCGGTACTGACGATGGGCGGGACTCGAATATCTGGGTGTACGACCGTAAGGCCCCTGGCGCATCGCTGCGCCGGCTGACCTTTGCTGGTCACAACCGATATCCGATGTGGAGTCCTGATGGCCGCTCCATCGCCTTCCAGTCGGATCGGGAAGGCGATGGAGCGATCTTCCGGCAGCTCGCCAATGGAAGCGGCGCCGCCGAACGCCTCACGAAACCGGATCCGGGCACGCAGCACGAGCCCGAGTCGTGGAGTCCCGATGGAAAGACGCTGTCGTTCAACAACATCCGCGGCGCGAACCAGGGTGTCTGGACGGTTGGACTTGATGGCAATCGGAAGCCGGTTGTTTTCGCCGACTCGACCGAAAACACGGTCGAGAAGCACTCGGTGTTTTCGCCCGACGGCCATTGGATCGCCTACATGGCGGCCCCGGTGTCGACCGTCGCCGTGAACACAGAGGTCTTCGTTCAGCCGTTCCCGCTGTCCGGCGCGAAGTATCAGCTTTCCAGCGGCGGTGGACGCACGCCGCGATGGTCACCGGACGGCAAGCAGCTCTTCTATCACGAGCCGGCGACGAACCGTCTGTTCGTTGTCGACGTACGCACCGAGCCCGCGTTTTCCTTCGGCCAGCCGATCGCCCTGCCGATCGAGGGAACGATTCACCCTTTCGCGCAGCGGAACTACGATGTGACACCCGACGGCCGGCAACTCCTGGTGGTGTTGCCCGCCTCGCCGAGGGCAGGCGACACCGGTCGATCCGGCTTGCAAATCAACGTCGTGCTCAACTGGGTCGAAGAGCTCAAGGCGCAGGTGCCGGTGACCAAGTGAGTGTTCACCGCCGACCGCGCCTGCCGTCTGCCGACTGCTGACCATCCATGTCCACATTACTGATCGAAGGCGGTCAACGCCTGTCCGGAACCGTCGACGTCGAAGGCAACAAGAACGCCGCGCTGCCGTTGCTGGCGGCGTGTCTTCTCACCGCCGAGGAATGCGTCCTCACGAACGTTCCCCGAATCAGCGACGTCGAGGTGATGGCGCGGCTGATTCTCGATCTCGGCGGCGAGGTCGAGGGCATCGGCAGCACGACGCTCCGCCTGCGGTGTCCCACCATCGTCAAAGACGAGCCCGACCCGGCGCTGGTCGGGCGCTTGCGCGGCTCGGTGCTGCTGCTGGGCCCGCTGCTCGCGCGGCGCGGACGCGCGCACCTGGCGTCGCCGGGTGGTGATTTTCCGGCGCGGCGCACGCTCAACACGCATCTCGAAGCGCTGGAAGCCATGGGTGCGCACCGCGTCGAAGGTAGTGGCCACGCGCTGGCCGCACCGGACGGCTTGCGTCCGACGTCGATCTATCTCTACGAGGCGTCGGTCACTGGGACCGAAACCGCGTTGCTCGCCGCCGCCGGCGCGCCGGGTACGACCGAGATTCGCCACGCCGCGTGCGAGCCGCATGTGGTCGAGCTCTGCGCATTCCTGGAGCAGCTCGGCGTCGGCGTCTCGGGCGCGGGCACCTCGACGATTCGCATCGAAGGAGGCGCCAGACTGCGCGGCGCGGAACACAAACTGTGGGGCGACTACATCGAGGCGGGAAGCTGGGCGGTCGTCGCCGCCGTCACCGGCGGCGACATCGATGTGCACGGCGCCCGGGCGGAAGATATGGAAGTCGTCGCGTCGGTCCTGACGCGGCTGGGGATCGACTGTTCGATGAACGACGACGTTTTCCACGTCCGGCAGTCGCGGCTCCGCGCCGCGGGCCGGATCACCACCAGCCTGTGGCCCGGGTTCCCGAGCGACCTGGTCAGTCTCGTCACGGTCCTCGCGACGCAAGCGGAAGGGCAGACGCTCGTGCACGACTGGATGTACGAGCTGCGCTTGTTCGCGCTCGAGCAGTTGAGCGGGATGAGCGCGGACCTGTTCCTGTGCGACCCGCATCGCATCATCGTCACCGGTCCGAAGAAACTGCGCGGCCGGCCGCTCGACAGCCGCGATCTGCGATCCGGAATGGCGCTCATTGCCGCGGCGCTCGCCGCGGACGGACAGAGCCGGCTGTCGAAGCTCGAGACCGTCGAACGCGGCTACGGCCGGCTCGTTGAGCGGTTGCAGGGGCTTGGGGCGAAGGTAGCGAAGCTGCCGTAGCTGGATAGGGATTAGGGACGCCCGAAGCCCTCTACAGACCGCCGCCAGGTTTCTTGACAGGAGGCGGTTCTTCCTTGGGCGGCTCCGGCGGTTTGGGCGGCTCGACGGGCAGTGGCAGCTCCGCCAGCGGCGACACGGAATCGCGGCCGACTCGGAACGGACGCAGGTCGGCCTCGGTCAGGTCCAGCACGCGGATGATGTGCGGCGTCAGCGTGAGGATGATGTCGGTCTGCTCCGTCGTCTTCTGGTTGCGCGCGAACAGGCGCCCCACACCCGGGATGTCACTGAGCCCAGGAATGCCGTCGAGCGTGCGCCGCTCGTCGTCTCGAATCAATCCAGCCAGCATGTTCGTCTCGCCGTCGCGCAAGCGAATGATGGTGCTGACTTCGCGGTTGTTGAACGTCGGCAGGCCGCCAAAGCCGCTACCCGAGATGCTCGTGACCCCGACCTTGAGGGACAGCGAGACATCGTCGTCGTGGTGGGTCCGCGGCGTGATGTCGATGTTGACGCCGATGTTCTGGTAGTTGAACGACGTGATTGGCTGTTGCGGGGTGCCCCCGGTCGCGATGGGCGCGAACGTGGTCACCGGCACCGGTACCTGCTGGCCGAATCCTGCGTGAGCCGGCGAGCCGTCCGCGGTGCGGAGCTGCGGGTTGGCCAGGATACGCGTGTTGGTATCGGTCTTGAGGAGGCGGTAGAAGAGCGACGGCAACCCCGAGAACAGCAGGTCTGACGCCGTCAGGTTCTTCAGGGCCTGCAGGCTGATCGTTCCATTCGCGTCGGTGGCAATGGAGACACTGCCATTGATGCCAGTGGGGGGATTTCCCGGCGACGCAATCTGGAGCCCGTAATCCATGAGCCGCGTCCGATCCACCTCGAGCAGCTCGACGTCGATGATGACCTCGGGCCGCGCCTTGTCGATCGCCGAGACGACGCGCGCGGCCGCGGCGATGCGCTCGGGGGTGTCCTTGATCGTCAGCGCGTTGGTGGCGGTCGTCGGCGAAATCCGCCGCGCGTCCAGCACCATCCGCAGCATATCCATCGTCTCCTTGAGATCCGCGTTGCTCAGATAGAACGTGCGGACGATCTCTTCCTCGTACTCGCGGCGTTTCGCCGGCGTGTCGGGGATGACGACAATGGTTTTCGGCGCGGTGACGCGGAAGAACGTGCGCGTCGCGCCGGCCACCGTGTTGAGCGCGTCTTCGAGCGATGCGTTGCGCAGGTCGACGCTGACCTGCGCCTCGCGAAACGCCGTGTCGAATATGAGGCTGATGTTGGCGAAGCGCGCGATCGTCATGAACACGTCGCGGCTGCTCGCGTCGCGGAACGTCAGCGACGCCGGCATCTTGACGCCGGCCGGCAGATCCATGCCTGGCGGCGGCAACTCGCGCGACCGTTCGATGATCGTCTGCAACTCGGTCTTGCCCTCGCGGGCGACGACAACCTTTGCGCGCAGTTTGTTGCGCGTCGCACGGAGTTCGTCGTCGATGTCGCCGCTTGAAGGATTCAGCTCGGCCGCAAGCTCGAGTTCGATCAGTGCCTGATCCAGCTTGCCCGTGGCGGCCAGCCGGCGGCCGCGATTGAAATGGTTATCCGAAGCGCGGATTTTGGCGCGATCGAGCGCAAGCCGGGCTCCGCTGCTGTTGGGATCCAGGCGGAGTGCCTTCGAATATTCGATCACCGCGCGGTCGTAGTCCTGGCGGTACTCAGCCGACTCGCCGCGATGGAACGCGCGCGAAGCGGCGCAACCGCCTGCGAACAGGCAAACGACCGCCAGCACTGCCAGGCCATGGCGGCGGAGAAGTTCAGGAGCGGGGGGACGCGCTGACAACATCAACACCGCGAGGTATCTTGAACGTGAAGTCCTTATCGGCCAGTCCGACGTTTTGCTTCAGATTTGTGAACGAAAAGCTCGATTTGCCGCCCTGCGCGTCGATCGTCACCAGCCCGCGGATTTCGAGGGTGGCGGGGTCGACCACCAGCACCAGCCAATCGTAGTCCTGTTGGCGGGTTTTCGGTACGAGCTTCAGCGCCTTCGAGCCGGCGGCCATCCCCGCGGGCAATTCGACCAGGGACGCGGTGAAATCGCGGGTCAGGTTGCCCTTGCCGGCCAGAAACAACGCCGGCGTCGTTGCCTCGTCGTCGGGCGGGACCGTGGACCTGATGACCTGTTTGTCCTCCGGAATGTAGGAATACATCATGGCGCCGTCGGACACGAACAGCTTCTCTTCCGGAGCGGTGTACTGCCACCGCATCTTGCCAGGTTTCTTGATGGTCAGTCGCCCGCGCTCGGTGATCTGCTTCCGCAGCACGCCGCCTTCATACATGTGCGTGAAGTCGGCGGAGAAATCTTTCACGGTGTCGTACTTCTTTTGCAGCGCCTGGGCGAGCTCCGGCGCCGTCGGATCGGCCGATGCGAGAGCCAGCAACGCTGCGAGCAACCAGATCATCATTCAACCTTACAGCAGTTGCGAGTCACGTAGCGCAGCCTTTAGGGCTGCCGCCGGCCCGCCAGCCTTCGCACGACGTGCTTCGGCTAGGTTTCGCCGTCGCTCGCTGGATTGCCTGCGAGCGGAGGCGGAAAGGCCCGCGCTACGAGAGGCCGCCCGGCGGATTCGCCGCGGATCTCAACGACCAGTACGGATGAGGTAACGCCGCTGCTGAGAGAAG
>Ga0207641_10001271_pt1 | contig 25108 bp, 24 predicted proteins | sample KBSSwiS62_FD_184306 | JGI IMG/M metagenome (GOLD analysis project Ga0207641, IMG submission 184306) | Switchgrass rhizosphere microbial communities from Kellogg Biological Station, Michigan, USA - KBS Switchgrass S6-2 (SPAdes) (version 2) | ecosystem: Host-associated > Plants > Roots >... | reverse complement strand
TCCGGGCGTCCAGCCGAGGAAGTGACCGTCCGGATACTCCGCCGATCGCAGAATCAAGCCGCTATAACCCGGACCGGGTTCCGCATCGTCCATCGCGCGCGACGCCGGCGTCCGATCGATCCGGATGTTCGCGTGGTGGACGACCTTCGGGTTGCCGGGATTGAGCTCGATGGCGCGGACGAAACGCTCGCGCGGAACCGTGCGCATCGCCTGAAGGACGCGTTCGTCGCTGATGCCGCGCCGCACGAGTTGGTCGTCGACCATATGATCACGCAGCTTCGCGAACGCGTTCATGACCTGCAACTCCGGGCACGCCGCCGGCAGCTTGCCCGTGAAAATGCATCAGTATTCGGAGAACCCCGCAGACGGCGCGGCGTTCCCGCGATCGAACGGTTTTGCGGCTTCGCTGCCTGCACATCTTCTGCACGGCGGCCGCATCGAACCCGCACCGGCACGACCGGCCGCTCTCCACGACCCCGCTTTAGCGACGTCTCCATCATCTGGAGACTGCCATGCCACTGCTCTCGAAATCCTCCCGGTTCAGCTTCCTGTTCAAGGTGACGGCCGCGCTGCTGCTGATCACCTTCGCCGAAGTCCTGTTTCCGTTCGACGTCGTGCCCGGTGCGACGATCGGGCTGTTCGGCGCCGGGTGGACGATCGCGGTCGCGGCGACGCGGCGGGGCGGGTGGCGCAGCATCGGCGCGCTCGCGGCGCTGGCAATAGCGCTGGTCTATGCGTTCGCGCTATTCGACGATCCCAGCCTGCTCGCCTTCGTGCTGCTGTGGACGGCGATCACGCTGGCCGCGCTGCTGCCGCGGCGGCGGTTCGGCAATGCACTGGGCTGGATACTGCCGCTGATCGTCCACGCCTGCATCGGGCCGTTCCGGCCGCTGATGGATGCGTGGCACCTTTCGCGGGTCAAGCGCCGGCCGGGCCGCCTCCATCTCGGCAGCGCCGCCGCGACGCTGGCGCTGCCGGTGATCGGCGGCCTGCTGTTCGTCGGGCTGTTCGCCTTCGCCAATCCGGTGATCTCGCAGGCATTCGAGCGCGCCAGCGTGCCGGGGCCGCTGCGCATCATCTTCTGGGGGCTGGTGCTGCTGGCGGTGTGGCCGGCGCTGCGGCCGTGGGCGGGCACGACGCGCAATCTGCCGGGCGGAAGCGCCGACGCCGCGCCGCTGCCGACCATCCCGCTCGCCTCGGTGCTGATCGCGCTCGCCACGTTCAACGCGATCTTCGCGGTGCAGAACGGACTCGACATCGCCTTCCTGTGGAGCGGCGCGCCGCTGCCCGCCGGCGTGACGCTGGCCGAATATGCCCATCGCGGCGCCTATGCGCTGATCGCGACCGCGCTGATCGCCGGCGCGCTGGCGCTGTGGATGCTGCGGCCCGGATCGGCGACGGCGGCGCATCCATGGGCGCGGGCGCTGCTGGTGCTGTGGGTGGCGCAGAACCTGCTGCTGGTCGCTTCCTCGATGCTGCGGACGATCGACTATGTCGAAGTCTATTCGCTGACCGAGCTGCGCATCGCCGCGCTGGCGTGGATGGTGCTGGTGGGCATCGGCCTGGCGCTGATCTGCTGGCGGATCCTGGCCGGCAAGAGCGGCGCGTGGCTGGTCAACTCCAATCTGGCGGCGGCGACCGCACTGCTGACCGCGGCCTGCTTCGTCGATCTCGGCGCGGTCGCGGCGCAGTGGAACGTCCGCCATGCCCGCGAGGTCGGCGGTGCGGGGGCCGCGATCGACCTGTGCTATCTCGACCAGCTGGGTGAGTCCGCACTGCTGCCGCTGATCGAACTCGAACCGCGGATCGAAGATGCCGAGATCCGCGACCGCGTGACGGCACTGCGCCACAAGCGGATGATCGAGCTGGTGGTCCAGCAGCGCGACTGGCACAGCTGGACATGGCGCGGCGCGCGACGACTGGCGGTGGCGCAGGCGATGCTGGGGCCGAAGCCGGTGCTGCCCAAGCCGGCCGACTTCCGCTACTGCGGCGGCATCATCCCGCCGCCGGATCCAGCGCCGGTTCCGGCCGCGCCGGTGACGCCGACCGCGGCAAAAGCGCGGGCCAAGGCGCCAAATGCTGCGCCCCGGCCGCTGCCGGAGTTGACGCGGGACGGCGGGCGATGATTCTATGTCCCATGCCGCGCACCATCCTCATCGCCGACGACGATCCGCACATCCGCCAGCTGCTCGCCTTCGCGCTGGCCAAGGCCGGGCTGGAGACGTGCGAGGCCGAGGATGGCGAGGCGGCGCTGGCGCAGGCCGCCGCCCACGCGCCCGACCTGGTGGTGCTCGACATCAATATGCCGCGGATGGACGGGCTCGAGGTGTGCCGGCGGCTGCGCGCGGCGGGCGAAATCCCGATCCTGTTCCTGTCATCACGCGACGACGAGATCGATCGCGTGCTCGGGATCGAGCTGGGCGCCGACGATTATGTCGTCAAGCCGTTCAGCCCACGCGAAGTGGTGGCGCGGGTGATGGCGATCCTGCGGCGGACGTCGCCGCGGCCGCCGGCGGTGGAGAGCGTGGCGGGCATGATCCGTCATGGCCGGCTGACGCTCGACCCCGAGGGTTGGCGCGCCGACTGGGCGGGCGCGGAAGTGCCGCTGACCGTGACCGAGTTCGCGCTGCTGCGGACCTTGGCGGCGATGCCGTCGAAGATCTTCGGCCGCGATGCGATCATCGACCGGCTGCACGGCCCCGGCTTCGCGATCACCGACCGGACGATCGACAGCCATGTCCGCAATCTGCGCGGCAAGTTCGCGCGCGCGGGCGGCCATGACGTGATCGAGACGCGCGCCGGCATCGGTTACCGCATCGGGAACTGCACCGGCGCCGAGCCTTGATCCGGGCGGCGAAGGACTGGGTCAAGGCACGCTGGCCCGCGCTCAGGCTGCGCGTGATCCTGCTATCGGTGCTGGTGTTCGCGGCGGCGCTGCCGGGCGTGGGCGCGGTGTTCCTGCGGGTCTATGAGAATACATTGGTGCGGCAGACCGAGGCCGAGCTGATCGCGCAGGGTGTCGCGGTCGCCGCCGCCGCGGCCAACCGCTGGCCAGGAGCGCGGCCCGAACCGGTCGCGGCGCCCCCGCCGGCACCGCCGGCCGATCGCCGTGCCGTCCGCGGGCTGGGATCGCCGGCTTATTATGGCGATTCGCGGCCCGGCGACTATTACCGGCTCGAACCGCTGACGATCGACCTGCGTACCTCGCCGGTGCTGCCCGACCGGCCGGAACGGCGCCCGAACGCCGCGCCGCTGGCCGAGGCGGTCGCCGGCGCGGATCTGGTCGCGCCGGTGATTGCCGCCACCAGCCGGACGACGCTCGCCTCGATCCGGCTGCTCGATAGTCAGGGGGTGATCGCCGGCGCCACCGATCGCGGCGTGCGGCTGGCCGACCTGCCCGAGGTGCAGGCGGCGCTCGCGGGCCGGACGATGACCCTGCTGCGCGCCGACAACGACTATGAACCGCGCTATTTCCTCGAACTGTTCAGCCGTGCGGCCGGCATCCGCGTCCATCATGCGCGGCCGATCATCGTCAACGGCCGCGTCGTCGGCGCGCTGCTGTTGTCGCGCAGCCCGCGCGGGCTGTTCGTGGGCCTCTACCAGGATCGCGGCAAGATCGCGCTCGGCGTGGTGCTGATCCTGCTCGTGCTGATCGGCATCGCCGCGATATTGTCGCGCGCGATCGCCAGGCCGATCGAGGCGCTGGGCGCGGCGACGCGCGAGGTGGCCAAGGGCGGCGGCACGATCCCGGCGGTGCCGCAGACCGCCGCGATCGAGATCCGCGCGCTCTATGCCGATTTCGCCGCGATGGCGGCGGCGATCGAGCGACGGTCGCGCTACCTGCGCGACTTCGCACACGCGGTCAGCCACGAGTTCAAGACGCCGCTGGCCGGAATCGCCGGCGCGATCGAATTGCTGCAGGACCATCTCGGCGACATGAATGAGGATGATCGCCAGCGCTTCCTCGCCAATGCGTCGGCCGACGCGCAACGGCTGTCGCTGCTGGTGTCGCGGCTGCTCGACCTCGCCCGCGCCGACATGGCGCGGCCCGAGGCGGATGCGGCGGCGGACGTGCTGGCGGTGCTGCACCGGATCGCCGACGGCTATGGCAGCGCGCGGTTCGCGGTGACGATCGATGCGCCCGAACAGCTGCCGCCGGCGGCGATGCCCGAGGGGTCGCTGTCGGCGATCGTGACCAGCCTGATCGAGAACAGCCGGCAGGCGGAGGCGCGGCAGGCGCGCATCGGCGTGCGCGTGGAGGGGGACAGGCTGCACATCCGGATCGAGGATGACGGCCCCGGCATCGCCGCGGCGGACCGGCCGCGGATCTTCGAACCGTTCTTCACCGGGCGGCGCGAGAGCGGCGGGACCGGCCTGGGCCTGCCGATCGCGCGATCGCTGGTGGAGGCGGCGCGGGGGCGGATCGACGTGGTGGATGCGGCGGCGGGGGCTGCGTTCGAGATGGTGCTGCCGGTCGTGGGACATTGATGATCGCAATCGCTCTTGCGTTGCCATTTGATGTAACTACGATTAATCTATGGACGTCGTGTTCGATCCCGCAAAAGATGCCACCAACATCGAAAAGCATGGCATCTCGCTCGCCCGCGCGGCCGATCTCGATGTGCTGGCCGTCATCGAGACGACCCGCGAAGAGGATGGCGAGCAGCGCTTTCGACTATACGGCATGCTGGACGATGCCGCCCATTGCGCCGTGGTCACGCTGCGGGACGGGGTCGTCCGGGCGATCAGCCTTCGCAAGGCGAACCGGATGGAAAGGAAGCGCTATGATCTCAGACCCTGAAAACCCGGAATGGACGGAAGCCGACTTCGCTGCGGCGAAGGGTCCGGAAGCCATGCCGCCGGCACTCGCCGCAGCTTTCCCCATGACGTCGGCACGGCGCGGCCGCCCGCCGGGATCGAGCGCAGAGACGACCAAGCAGCAGGTGACGCTGCGGATCGATCGCGACATCATCGGCAAGTTCAAGGCGACCGGGCCGGGCTGGCAATCGCGGATCAACGACGCGCTGCGGCGGGCGATCGGTTAGCGGGGACTGGCTTCACGTCGCCTCATAGCGCCAGCCGGCGCCGTCGCGGATGAGCACGGCGGCGCTGTAGCCCGTCGGCGGCGGCATCACGTCATGGACGGCGCTCCACAGCTCGATCCGTTCGGTGGCGAAGCGCGCGAAGACGACGTCGGGGTCTTCGGGGCCGCCGGGGTTCCAGCGATCGGCCGCGGGACTCCAGATCGCGCGCTTGAGTTCAAGGTCCTCGACGATGACGGCGCGGCCGATCAGCGTGACATAGCTGCGATCGGCGTCGTGCTGCCACGCCAGCGTCATCCTCCCGCTGGCCTCGATCTCGCGGACCTTGCGGCAGCGCCGGTTGGTGAGGACGTCGATGCTCCAGTCGTCCTGGAGCTTGCGCGGCTGGACGATGCGGGCGTTGCTGTCGCCCGACTCGCCGGCGGTGATCGCGAAGCAGAAGGTGAGGTCGTCGATCAGCTTGCGGGCGATCGCGAGAAGATGTCCGGTGTCCATCATATGCTCCCTGGCGTTTTCGCCGGATGGCCATTCGAAACGATGATGCATCAGGCGGGCGATGGCAATCACCTGACTGCTTCAAAAGAGCCGTTCGAGATCACGCATGCTCTCGACGACCGTGACGATCTCGACGACGTCGCTCGCCGCGTCATAGTCATAGAGTATCAGATAGGCGCCATGGACCAGTGCACGTGCGCCAGATCGAATATCGTCCCTTGGACGTCCGATTTCGGGAAACACCGAGAGCCGCTCGATCTTCGACTCCAGCGCAAGCAGCAATCGGTCGGCAGCCGGTTCGTTGTCGAGCGCGATATAGCGCCAGATTCGCTTGAAATCCTCGCGCGCGCGCCGCGAAATGCAGATTTCAGCCATCGCGGCGAACGGCAGCGGCCTTTTCGTCTTTGGCTTCGCGGATCAATGCAGCCATGTCGAGCGCGCCGGCGCTGCCGCTGGCCTTGCCCTCGTCCCAGGCCCGACGCAGCGCCTCGATTTCCTCCTCACGCAGTCGTCGTTGGCCGCTCCACAGACGGACCGCTTCACGTACGACTTCACTGGTCGACGCATATTCGCCCGCCGCGACGGCTGCGCGAATCTTCGTTGCCATCGGTTCGGGAAAAACGATCGTCATCCGCTCGACATTCGACATGGAGCCTCGCCAGTCTGGTCTTTGATGAGTATGAACATAACATATTATCGCATACTTCCGATTCCAATCTCCTCGCTGCGGTCGGGAGTTTCGACCATATTTCAGGCCTGGGCCGAACGTTGCGGGCGTTCGGCGCGAATCGGGCATTCCGTCGCGCCGCAGCGCACTATGCGGATCGCCCAGCCACGCTGGACGCGACGAACGACGCGCGCCAGCCCACCTCGCCCGGGGGGACGCGGACCACATCATGGCCGCGTGACGCATAGATCCGCGCCAGCCGCTGCTCGATCATCAGCGCCTCGGCGATCCGCTCCTCGGCCGATCGCCCCCATTTCGGCCGCTGCAGTTCGGGCATCACCTCGAACAGGAAGATCGCGCGATAGCGGCCGACGGGCTGCCATTCGCCGTCGGGAACCGCGGCGTCGGGCGCGCCGCTGTGCCGGAGGAAGAATTCGATCGGGTCGAGGATCCCGCGATCGACGAAATCGCCCGTGGCCGCTTCGGCTTCGAGCGCCTTCTGCGCCGCGACGACCATCTCGCGGAATTCCCGCCCGCGGCAGAGCGGGCAGAAATGGCCGCGATCGTCGATCCTACGAAAAGGCGCGTCGGGCGGATGGCCGTGCGTGCGGGCGCCGAGCGACCGGACCATCCCCGTGTGCGCCTCGCCGTGGAAGCGGATGCCTTCATGATCGCGCAGCCAGCGTAAAGTCGTCGTCTTGCCCACGCCCGAGGCGCCGGTCACGACATAGAGCTCGGGCACCGCGCCCGGGCTCACCGCCGCAGCCACCAGATCGACCGCCCGCCATGGCCGCACACCAGGCCCCGTGCCGCGGAGAAGTCGTCGACCGCGGCGATCACGCCCGGATGCTTCGCGCCATGATCGTGACCCGCCAGCACGCCGCCTGCGGCGATCCGCGGCCACCACGCGTCGAGGTCGGACGCCACGGCGCGCCGGTCGTGCGAGGCGTCGAGGAAGACGAGATCGAGGCTCGCCGGCGCGAACGACTGCGCCGCCGCGGTCGAGTCCGCCTCCAGCAGCCGGACATCGGCGCCGAGTGCCGCCATCCGCTGCCGGAACAGCGCGGGGACGTCCTGGCGCGACAGCAGCGCGCGATAGCGCGCGTCATAGTCGTCGCTCGATCCGCTATGATGGTCGACCGCGACCAGCTCGGCGCCGCGTGCGGCGCACAGGCGCGCGATCCACGCCGTCGAGCGTCCCGCCCAGCAGCCGATTTCGACGATTCGCGCCGGTGCCGGCCGGTGATCCAGCGCCGCGCCGACGAGGTGCCGATAGCATGCACCATCCTCCGCCGGGAACCAGCCGGGGATCTCACCCTGCAGGTCGACCTTCATCGTCGCCAGAAGCGCCTCGCCTTTGCGAGCCGGCGCGCGGAACCGGTAATGCTTGTCGTGCAGATGCTCGAGCGCGCGCGCATCGTAGACGAGCAACAGCGGTTCGCCGAACAGCCCGAACTTCTTGAACGAGGTCGAGAAATCGGGTTCGCGCTCGCCGCGGCGGATATCGTCTTCGGTCGTGGCCAGGATGACGTCTTCGTGCGGCAGCGCGATTCCCGGCACGCTCTCGCTGGTCCACAGCCGCGCGCCCGGATAGCCGGCACGATCGGTACCGTGCGCGAGAATCCGGTCGAGCTTGTCCATCTCGCTCGCACGGAACAGGACCGGCGCGGCAATGCCGGCATCGGCCAAGGCGGACAGGACCTCCGCGAGGAACAGCAGGTTGCAGCCGACATGCGGCACCGGGGGCAATTGCGCCGTCATCGCGCGCCGGCGTCCGCCGGGGGCGGGCCCAACACCCCGTCCCATGGCTGCCACGTCGATGCCAGCCGGGCGTTCGGGTGGAAGATCAGTTCGTGGATCACGCCGGGCATCGTCCGCTTGGTGCGTTCGAGCTGGGCGAGATCGGCTTCCTCGAACACGACGTCGATGTCGCCATGCTTCCACACCTCGACATAATAATAATAGCCGACGATCTGCCGCTGGAACACGAAGTCGGTGCTGGCGCCGAGCGCATCGAGCAAAGCTTCGAGGCGAACGCCGCGCCGGCGCGAGAAGGCAATGACGAAATTGTGGAGCATGTTCTCGTCATCGGGCTTCATCAATTGCCGGAAGATGACGTTGTCGACGCCGATCGAGCGGGCGAATGCGAGATAGGCGCGGATGTCGTCGAGCGACTCGACCGCGCCGGCGATCAGCACGCAGGAGAGGCGCACGCGCACGCCGCCGGCGCGTGCGATCGCGACGACCTCGCGCAATTGGCCGAGGTCCAGCCCCTCGCGGAACACCATCAGGCGGGCATTGGCGTCATGGTCGACATGCGCGCGGCTGATGTTGAGATGATCGATGCCGGCGTCGACGATCTGGTCGATCACCCGGCGCCGGTCGCGGACCTGCATCAGGCCCGAGCCGTTGGTGGTCAGCGAGCGCCGCGGCGAGGCGTAGCGCGCGCACAAAGTCAGGATCGCCGGCAGCCGCGGGTCTATGCTCGGTTCGCCGCCGGTGATGCTGATCGTCGGCCGGAGCGGCCCGAGCGCCTCAAGCGTCGCTGCGAGCGCCGCGAAATAGCGGCCATCGTCCGCCTCCACGATCTTCTGCGCCGCGAGCTGCCGTCCGCGCGATGCCGGGCGCAGTTCCTCCACGCAGAACCGGCATTTCGCGTTGCACGCCTGCGCGCTATAGATCGAGAAATTGGCATTGCCATAGATTTCGACCGGCCTGCCCCACAGATCGAACCGCGTGGTGCCGCGCGCCGTGCTGTTGTCCTGCAGGTCGAACGCCGCGCTCTTGCGCCGCCGCCAGCTCTCGACGAACGGCCGGTCGGCCCGATGTGCCGGGGTCGCCATCGCGCGGTCAGTCCAGCCGCCGCATGGCTTCGGAGCGGCCGACCAGATCGCCCGCGAACAGCGTTCCGTCCGGATTGATCAGCGAGAAATTCTCGCCGACGATGAACGGCTCGTCCCAGTCGGGGTAGCGATCGCCGAAGCCGTAGCGCTGGAGGAAGAAGATGTTGGCGAAGCCGGTCAGGCCGGCCGCCGCGACGGCATCGACGACCGACCGGTCGTCATTCGCGCGGCCCTTGCGCAGCCGGACGTTGAGCACCAGCGCGCGGTCGCCGCCCAGCGCCGCGATGGCATCGCGCAACGCGCCCGCGAGATCGAGCAGGCCGGCATCCCGCGCCAGCAGATGATGGTTGATCGAGAGCTTGAGCGTCAGCGGCGCGCCGAGCTGCTCCAGCCACGACCGCAGCGCCACCGCGTCGCGCGGCACCAGCACGCCGTTGGTCACGACGACGACGCGCGAACAGCGCGGATGGCTGCGCGCGCTCGCGACGAAAGCGAGGAAATCGGGATGCGTCGTCGGTTCGCCGCCCTCGAGCTGGACCTCGAACGCGCCGGATTCGGGAAAACAGGCGCGATAGGCGTCGAGCGTCAGCCAGGTACCGCGGCTCGGCGTCGAGCAGGTGCTGCACCAGGGGCAGGCGCGATTGCAGTGATTGGTCAGTGCGAAATAGAGGCGGTGCGGGCGATCGGGATGGGGCCGATCGAGCGGCAGCGTTCCGGTCAGCGTGACGTTCTGTGCGCGAAGCTGGGCCTGGGGCATCATGCTCGTCCTGCCGAATCATGTCGATCGCGTTGGGCCGCCATCGCGCCGCCCCGTCCCGACCAGCTAAATCAAGGTCTTGGTGCCGCGCAAGACCGACAGGGGCAAAAGTGTGGGCAACGGACCAACGCCGCGCCGAATGGACTCTCCTCCACGCCTTCGTGGAGGATGAGCGGTCAACGGGGCCAAGCGCGGCTTTCGCTTCCCGAACTGGCAGGTCGATCACGATGGCAAGGCGTTTGAAATCATGCCGAGGCTCTTCGCGATTTTCGGACCCCGCCCGTGGGCGGTCTATCGCTTTTTTCCTGACGCAGCGCCACGCGGTGCTCGATGGCCTCGCCGCCAAGGATGCTTTGCGCCGCGGACGAAAGGACCAGGGGATCGAAGCCGCCGAGAGCGTGACGCGAGGCGACTTCGCGTAGTGGCCGGGGTTGCGCCGACGCCATCGCCCTTCCCGGACCGGCGATCTGCAGTGTATCGCGGGCGGCGATGAAGACGCTCGCCGATCCAACCAACGCGCTGGCCGCCGGGCTGGCGGCGATCCGCGCCCAGTTCCAGGTGCCGGCGGCCTTCCCCGACGCGGTGCTGGCCGCCGCCGAGGCTGCGGCGCGGCGCGCGCCGGACCGGCATGTCGATCGCACCGCCCTCCCCTTCGTCACGCTCGATCCTGCGACCTCGACCGATCTCGACCAGGCGTTCACGATCGAGCGCAGCGGCGCCGACCTGCTGCTGCGATATGCGATCGCCGACACTGCCTGGTTCGTCGACGATGGCGACGCGATCGATGCCGAGGCGTGGCGGCGGGGCACGACCTTCTATCTGCCCGACGGCAAGGCGGGGCTCTATCCGCCAGTGCTGAGCGAAGGCGCGGCGAGCCTGCTGCCGACCGGGCCGCGGCCCGCGGTGATCTTCAGCGTGCGCGTGGCCGCCGACGGCGCGGTCCGCCTCGACGGCGCCGAGCGGGCGATCATCCGCAGCGTCGCCAAGCTGGCCTATGACAGGGTCACCGCGGCGGAACTGCCGGCCGATTTCGCCGAGCTCGCCGGCCGCATCAAGGCGGCCGAGGCGCGGCGTGGTGCCGCGCGCGTCGATCCGCCCGAGCAGGAGGTGGCGGCGACCGCGGACGGCGGGTTCGCGCTGCATTTTCGCGCGCGGCTGGACTCGGAGGATCGCAACGCGGCGCTGTCGCTGGCGACCAACATGGCCGTGGCCGACGCGCTGCAGGCGCACCACACCGGGCTGTTCCGCGTGATGGCCGGACCCGACGCGCGCGCGATCATGCGATTGCGCCACACTGCTCGCGCGTTCGGGCTGACATGGCCGGACAGCGTCACGCTCGCCGACTTCGAGCGCGGGCTGGACGGTGCCGACGGGGCGCAGGCGGCGCTGATGCTGGCGATCCGGCGTGCGGGCAAGGGCGCGTCCTACGTGCCGTGGCGCGCGGGCGTGACGCCGTGGCACGAGGCGATGGCGGCGACCTATGCGCATGCGACGGCGCCGCTGCGCCGGCTCGCCGACCGCTATGTGGTGCGCGCCGCACTGGCGATCGCCAATGGACAGGCGGTGCCCGACGCGGTGACCGACGCATTCACGCGGCTGCCCGCGGTGATGGCGCGCGCCGACACCAAGGGCGGACAGATCGAGCGCGCGGTGATCGACCTTGCCGAGGCGGTGATGCTGCAGGACGAGGTGGGGCGCGAATTTGCGGCGGTGGTGACAGACGTGGACGAGCGCGGGGCGCGGATTCAGCTGCGGGATCTGCCGGTTGTAGCGCGGGTGGTGGCGGAGGGGGTGCGGCCGGGAGATCTGGTGAGGGTGAGTCTAGTTTCGGTGGAGTTGGGGGCGCGGAAGGTTGGGTTCGAGCGGGTGGGGTGAGGCATCGTACGGCAGCGCTGTCTATGCATATGAACCGATCACCGAAGGCGGGCTGGTGGAATGCTCCCGGCTGGCGTAGGCCACATGCAACTCACCTTCACGCGGACAGACGTCACGGTCCGCGCAGGGCGCGAGATAGGCGCTGTAATCGTGTTCGCCGAAAAACACGGGCTGGCGACGATTGCCGCCCTGCATGACATGATGCGCGACATCGGGGATCACAACGCGGGCGGGTCTGGCCATGGCTTCGGTCTGCCATGATGCAGCCGATCGTCAACTTGGTACTGTGTTCCCGGAACTCCCGTGCCCAGCAGCTCGGCCTTTTGACGCTGGGCTGTGAGATAAGCGGCCCGCGGAAGGTCGCAGTCCGGATCGTGGAGCTTCCAGTGAGCAGTACCACACGATAAGCGAGCTTCGGTGTCCGTGATGCCGGCCGACATCACGCGATCGGCCTCTTCCTGCCAGACGTCCTGCGCCGCGGCCGTCAGGTAGTCGGGCATCAGCGGCGAATTGCCGGGGACGATGATCTCGGTCTTGCCTCCATCAAGGACCGGCTGAACGGTACCCGCGGGCGAACTTGGTCGATGGAGCCTCCGCCTTACGGTCTCGTTGCATACTTGAGGCCTCAGAACAGACTCTAAGCGGTTGGGGCCGGAACAGCTGCGAACCGGTTCACGCGAGTGGAGGCGCTTACGGTCGGCGGCCATTCACTGTAATGCAGACCGCTGAACTACAGGGGGTACCATGAAGGTGAACGTTGTCGCCGGCACCGCGCTAGTGCTAGTCGGATGTCAAGCAGGGGTAACTGCTCAGTATAAATCATCTGCTGCCCTTGAATCGATCTGCAAAAGCGCGATAGTAAATGACATTTTCGGTGCGACTTCAGAAACAATTGAAATTGACTATTTTACTAAAACGGACGTGAGAAAGCTCAACATTTACAACTCATCTAGGCTTGACACTTCAAATGCTCTCGGGGCTTACGATGTTCGCGTGAACATTCAGGGTTATAACGGTGGCGTCATGCCCCTAGATTATGGTTGCGTCCTTAAGACGAAAACGGAGTGCACATGTAGCGTGCAGAAGGGCGGGCTGCGCCAATGATCAGTGCGCCCGGTGACCCGCCTTAGGCGAGTTGCACTGGCTTTCCAGTGCGCTCCGCCCGGCCGATTGTGTCTTCGGTGCCGCCCTCCCGGGCGGGGTCGATGAAGGCGACCATACGATCGCAGTCGTCGGTAACGATTTGATTGCGAGCACAGTAGCGCCGTGCGGACTCGCCGCGATTCCGCGCGCCTTTCAAATCCGGTAGGTGTTCTGCGACTTGTAGCCCGCAAGCGCAGGCGGATTCGGCGGCCCGCGTGTCGACGCTGTCAGGGCGCCCACCGCTGACGACCAGCGACGTGACAAGCCGACAGATCCGGACGATGAGGAGGCTGGCACCGCCCGCGCGGTCACCGGATGGTCGCTTCAATCCCCGCCCCACTGAGTGATCGCCTCACCCCACGCGCCTGCCCGTTTCTAGACCTCTTCGCTCGGATCCTTGATCTCGAGCTTGAACTGACATCGTTCGAACATCATCAGCATCTGACCGAACTGCTTCCAGCCCACCTCGCGACCATCGATGACCAGCACCGGAACGCGATCATCCGCGTCCGGGTCACAACCGACCCTCCCTCGTACAACCATGTCCGCGATCGCGAGACGCGGACCATCGTCCATCAGGTGTCGCAGCGCGAGCGCGCGTCGCATGCGTTCGATCAGCCGCGCCATGAGTTCGAAGAGATCGACCTCCGCGTCGTCGAGGATCTGAAATTCATAGCCGCCGCGTTCGCCGCCCTGACTTCGAAGGCCTCGAGCGCCACCCGGTCGCCGAGGTGCCGCAGGAGGAAATGGAATCGCCGCTTGACCCCGGCCGCGTCGGACAGATCGACGGGTTCGAAGCCGATATGCTCGAACTTGAGCTGCCCGCTTCGGGCCACCTCCTCGTTGAAGCAGCGACGCCCTTTCGACTGAAGATGTCCCTGGCCTTGTCGAGCGCGGCTGGAAGTTCTTCCGCTACAAAGGACAAAGCGACCCGCCTGCCAAGATCGAGGTCCCGTCGATGAGGCACCATGTGATAGGCGTCCAGATCGGGATCATCGGGGAATTCCACCTCCTCCTCCAGATCCATGCCTTCCGACACCGAGATGATCCTGCCCGTCCTCTTGCAGATGTAGGCCTGGTGCTCGTCAAGGTCCGAGACGCTCACGAACTCGGAAGCCTCGATCAACTCGCTGAGTTTGATGGGCGTAGACTCGGACTCATCTGGCGGCTTCTTCAGGACTCCTGGCTCCTGGATCAGTTTGCGAGACAGCATGATTGGCGCAGATGCCGGGGGTTCGCAATGGCCGCCTGTGTGGGTGGGATCGGCGTCTGCGGCGAGACCCGCCGGAAGACATCCTCGCTCGGGCGGCAGGAGACCGACGAGGATTCGTCGGCGGGCTATCCGCAGAGCGCGCCGTATCAACGGTGGAACAGCCGCGATGTCTGTCCGCACTTGTGCCCCCATGACCGGCTCACCAAAAGCCCTTTGAAATCGCGACACATTTGTCACTCCCATTCGCCGCGCTTCCCGCCTTACAGCCTGGTCGTGCAACGGCCGGACACGGCGTAACCGAACGGGAGATCCATGATGTCGACCTCAGCCGCACGGGACGGCACCGCACGTGCCCGGCCGGCGCACGACGCGGCGTGCTGGCTCAGCCTCGCCGCCGCGCCGAGTTTCGCGCTGATGGCAGCGGTCGCGGCGGCCGATGCGCCGCGAATCCCGCTCTGCTCCGCGGCCACGGCCATGCTGCCGATCGACGCGATGGCCTGGATGCATCTGCTGATGAGCCTGTTCCATCTTGCGCCCTGGCTCAGGCTCGCGGGCCGACCGACGCACGACACGCATTGAAGGAGACCGACCATGAACCACCCCGTCGTATCGCGCGAAGACTGGCTCGTCGCGCGCAAGGCGCTGCTCGCCAGGGAGCGCGCCATGACCCACCAGCTCGACGCGTTGCGCGCCGAGCGCCGGGCATTGCCCTGGGTCAGGATCGACGAGCCTTATGTCTTCGAAGGCCCCGATGGCGACCGCACGCTGGGCGATCTGTTCGGCGGCCGCAGCCAGCTCGCCATCTATCACTTCATGCTGACGCCCGGATCGGACCATATCTGCCCCGGCTGCGCGTTCACGGTCGACCATGTCGATGCGGCGCGGCAGCATTTCGAGCAGGCGGACCTGGCCTTCGCGGCGGTCTCGCGCGCGTCGATCGCGCGGATCGAGGCGGCGCGGGCCCGGATGGGCTGGACATTTCCCTGGCTGTCGTCGGCCGGCAACGCCTTCAACTTCGATTTCGGCGTCTCGTTCACGCCGGAGGACCGCGCGGCCGGCCGGGCGATCTATAATTACGGCACGGTGATCCAGACCAGCCCGGACATGTTCGGCGTCAGCATCTTCGTGAAGGACGAGGCGGGCGCGATCTTCCACAGCTACTCCAGCTATCACCGCGGCACCGAGCTGCTGATGGGAGCGTTCAACTGGCTCGATCTTGCCCCCAAGGGGCGCAACGAGGCCGAGGGCACGATGACCTGGGTGCGGTTGCACGATCAATATTGACGTGGAGGCGCGACCCGCGGGTCGCGCGAATTCAACGATAGGACGAGGTAGAACCGTGACGATATCAGCCGATAACGGACAACCGAAGATGCAGACCCCGCCGGTCGTGTCGCCCGAGGCGTGGGCGGCTGCGCATACCGAGATGCTCGTCAGGGAAAAGGCGCTGACCCGCGCGCGCGATGCGCTGGCCGCCGAGCGCCGGCGGATGCCGTGGATGGCGGTGGAGAAGGACTATGCGTTCGAGGGACCGGCGGGACGGGTGAGCCTGCGCGACCTGTTCGAGGGTCGCCGCCAGTTGATCGTCTATCGCGCCTTCTTCGAGCCCGGCGTGCATGGCTGGCCGGAGCATGGCTGCATCGGCTGTTCGCTGGGGGCCGACCAGGTTTCCCACCTCGCCCATCTGAACGCGCGCGACACCACGCTTGCTTATGCCTCGCGCGCCCGCCAAGCCGACATCGCGCGGCTGAAGGCGGACAATGGCTGGGCCATGCCGTGGTATACGATCACCGACGGCTGGGACGCCGACTTCGGCGTCGACGAATGGCACGGCCACAACGCGTTCATCCGCGACGGCGACCGCATCTTTCGCACCTATTTCATCAACACCCGTGGCGACGAGGCGATGGGCACGGTCTGGAGCTATCTCGATATGACCGCGCTCGGGCGGCAGGAGATCTGGGAGGATTCGCCGGAGGGCTATCCGCAGAACCGGCCATATAAATGGTGGAACTGGCACGACGACTATGTCCCCGGCGCCGCGCCCGATCCGGAGTGGGTCGAGATTTCGGACGCCGGCGAGGCGGCATTCCGGGACAAGGCGGCGGGCGCGACCGCATGAGCCGGGCGCGGCGCGCCGGGTGGCCGCCTCGCGATCGCTCCTGTTGAAACGGATGCGGCGACGGAGCGGTCCCGATTCGAAAATTTGCTGGATATCAATGAGTCTTCGCCAGAATTCCGCGGGTGGCGCAGCGCGTGCGGATGGGGAATCGGCAATCGGTGGCGCGATGGTGCGGAGAGCGGATATGGAGCGTGACGGTGACAGGCTGCGCATGCGAAGGAATGGCCGTGTATTCGATCGCCGCTTGCGCTAGCGCCGCACGCGGCTGCGGGTGCCCGACATCGGGCGGCGCGCCATGAGGGAAAGCAGACCAGGACGGTCGACGGTGAGGACAGACGATTGAGCGTTTCGGCAATGACGACCGCGGTCCTTCTGACCGGCGCTGCGATGGACCCGATCGGCATCGCGCCCGCGGTACCCGTGGTCCTGGCGGCCGCAGCGGCGAGCGACCAGGCGGTTCAGCTGCCGCCGGCGCCGGTGGTGGCGACCGATTCGCCGGCGCCGCCGCAACCGGCCGCGCCGGCCGGCTCCCCGCCGCCGCCCGAGTCGTCCGTGCCGCCCGCACCGACGGACTCGCCGTCAACGGCCGAGCCGACGACGCCACCGGCCAGCCCCGGTTCCGATCGAACCGATATCGTGGTCGAGGGGCAAACGCGCGCGCCGCCGGAAGATCCGCTGCAGGCCGTCAACGTCAAGTCGTTCGAGGTGACGCAGGCGGTCGACACCGCGATCGTCCGCCCGGTGGCGATGACCTATCAGCGCACCTTGCCCCTGCCGCTCCGCACAGGCTTCAGCAATTTCCTCAACAATCTGCGCGAGCCGGCGGTCTTCATCAACTATATGCTGCAGCTGAAGCCGGGCAAGGCGGCGGAGACCGCCGGCCGCTTCGCGATCAACACGACGATCGGGGTCGGCGGGCTGTTCGACATGGCGAAACGCAAGCCGTTCAAGCTGCCGCGCCGCGTCAACGGCTTTGCCTATACGATGGGCTATTATGGCGTGAAGCCCGGAGCGTTCCTGTTCCTGCCGCTGGTCGGGCCGACCACGGTGCGCGATCTGATCGGCGATACGCTCGATCGGGCGGTGGTGCCGCTGACGTTCGGATCGCCGTTCAACCAGCCGGTCTATTCGATCACGACCGGCACATTGAGCTCGCTCGACCAGCGCGCCGAGTTCGACCACAAGCTGGAGAAATTGCACAGCGCCGACAATGCCTACAAGGCGTCGCGCGAGGATTATCTGCGCAGCCGGCAGGCGGCGATCGACGAGCTTCACGGCAAGACGCCGAGTGCCGAGCCGGCAGCCGGGGTGGTCGCGCCGGCGGTTGAGCCGACTGCGCCGGCGGTGGCGCCGGTGGCGCCGGCGCCTGCTGTTTCGCCGGATCAACCGGCGTCCCAGCCGGAGGAATGACGATTGCCAGACCCGATTGCTGGTCCGGTGAATTGAGGGATCAAGTAGAGCTGTCACCGAGATAGCATATTACCCCCACCGTCATTCCCGCGAAGGGGGAACCCATGCGTTCAACCGATGAACGTCCGTGATCCATGCCCAAAATGGGTCCCCGCCTGCGCGGGGATGACGGCAAGGGGGTGGATGTGACGCACGGCATTGCATCCCACGCGCCGCTGCGGTCTGTTCCGCCGCACGGGGCAGCCCGGTGGAGGTGTTTCTTGCGTATGTCATCGCGGCTCGGAGCCGCATTGCTCAGCGTCCTGCTGACCGGTGTGTCGACCAGTGCGGCCGGCGAGCCGCCGGCGATCCGGGCGCCGACGGCTGCCGAGACCCAGGCGCTTGCCGCCGGTCAGACGGCGCTGGCGGCAGCGATGGCGAAGCGCGACTGGGCGGCGGCGGCAGCGGCGCTCGAACGGACGGTGGCGATCGACGAAGCGAGCTGGGGTCCAGAACATCCGAACACGATCCTCGCGCTCGAGACCTGGGCGTTCGCGGTGCAATTGTCGGGCGACGGCGTGAAGGCCGAGGCGCTGTTCCGGCGCGCGCTGGCGGTGCGGCTGAAGACCGTCGGCGAGCGGCATCCGCAGGTGGCGACGATCGACAACGGCATCGGCCAGGCGCTCGACACGCAGGGGCGGTTCGCCGAGGCCGAGCCCTGGTACCGCAAGGCGATGGAGCTGCGCATTGCCTTGTTCGGCGCCGATTCGAAGGAGGCGGGGCTCGCCTACAACAATCTCGCCGCCAATCTCGGGCGCAACGGCAAGATCGTCGAAGCCGAGGCGCTGTTCCGCAAGTCGCTGGCGATCAGTGCCGCGACCGAGGGCGCCGAGAGCGAGGCGGTGGCGGGATCGCTGGCCAATCTGGGCACGATCCTGAGCAGCGCGGGGCGTTACAAGGATGCCGAGGCCGAGCATCGCAAGGCGCTGGCGATGCGGATCAAAGTGTTCGGGCCGGACCATCCCGACGTGGCGTCGAGCTATAACGCGATCGGCTTCGCGCTGACTCAGCAGGGTCGCTATGCCGAGGCCGAGCCGATGCTGCGCAAGGGACTCGACATCCGCCGCAAGACGCTGGGCGAGCGGAGCATCCTCACCGCGGAGAGCATCGGCAATCTCGGCTCGCTGCTGCAGTCGCGCGGCAAGGCGAGCGAGGCCGAACCGCTGATCCGCCAGGCGCTGGCGATCTGGCAGGCGGTGGCCGGGCCCGATCACCCCAACACGCTGGTGATCGAGAATAATCTCGCGACCTGCCTGGTCGACGAGGCGCGCTATGCCGAGGCCGAGCCGATCCTGCGCCGGGTCTACGACGTGCGGCGGCGCGTGCTGGGCGACACGCATCCCGAGACCGCGGTCGGCGCCAACAATCTGGCCGGGCTGCTCGAAACGGTCGGCCGCGAGGTCGAGGCGGAGGCGCTGTATCGCACCGCGCTGGCGATCAACCGCGCCGCGCTGGGCGAGGCACATGACGCGACCGGCACCAGCACCAACAATCTCGCGCACAATCTGGGGCTGCAGGGACGGTTCGCCGAGGCCGAGACGCTGCATCGCAAGGCGCTCGACATTCGCCGCAAGGCGCTGGGCGAGGATCATCCCGACACCGCGGACTCTTATTCGAACGTCGGCTTCGCGCTCGACGGCCAGCGCAAATTCGAAGAAGCGCGACCGTATTACGAGACCGCGCTGGCGATCAACCGCAAGCTTTATGGCGACGACAGCCTGCGCACCGCGGCGGCGATGAACAATCTCGCCTCCAACCTCGATACGCGCGAGAAGATGGCGGAGGCGGCGCCGCTCTACAGCCAGGCCTATGAGATCCGGCGCAAGGCGCTGGGCGACGATCATCCGCTGACCGCGCTCAGCCTGAACAATGTCGCCTACAGCCTCTATGTACGCGGCCGGAAGGCGGAGGCGATCCCGCTCTACCAGCGCGCGACCGCGTCGTTCCGCAAGACGCTGGGCGATCGCAACCCGGGGCTGGTGACGCCGCTGGGCAATCTGGCGATGGTGCTGGTCGAGGATCACGCCCGCGGCGCCGAGGCGCTGACGCTGGCGCGCGAGGCGACCGGTATCGCCGGCACACGGCGCGCGGCGATCCTGGCGGGCAGCGCGGCCGGGGGCGACGGCGCCGCACAGGCGGCGTTGCGCGCGCGCGGCGCCAGTGCGCTGGCCGACGACCCGGCGGTGACCGCCTTCATCGCACTGACGCAGATCGACTGGGTGGTTGCCGGCCGCGACACGGCTGCGGCCAATGGCTTGCGCGCCGAGGCGTTCGTCGCCGCGCAGGAGATCAACGTGTCGAAGGCGGGCCAGGCGATGGCGCGCACCGCCGCGCGGGCGGCGGCGGGCACCGGCGCGCTGGGCCGGCTGGTCAGCCGGCAGCAGGCGCTGGCCGACCAAGTCTCCGCACTGGAAGCCGCTTATGTCGATGCCAATGCCCGCGGCGACCGGACCGCCGCCGATCGTGCGACTGCCGAGAGCGCGAAGGCGGCGGCCGAGCTGGCCGCGGCCGATGCCGCGATCGCGCGGCAATTTCCCGACTACGGCACTTTGATCGCGCCGCGGACGGTGACGATCGCCGAGGTGCAGAAACGGCTCGCGCCCGACGAGGGGCTGTTGTTCATCCAGCCTTCGAACGGCGACATGTTCAGCTTCGCGGTCACGCGCGACACAGTGGCGTGGCATCGCGCGCCGAAGCGGCAGATCCCGATGGGCAAGGAGGTCGAGATCCTGATCTGCCAGGTCGATCCCGACGGCTGCGACTATACCAAAATCCCGCCGCCCGGACCCGAGACGCCGTTCCAGGACGACGGCTATGCGCGGTTCGACCGCGCGACGGCCTATGGCCTGTATCGCGACCTGGTGGCGCCGGTGGAGGGCGCGCTGGCGGGGACCAGGCGGCTGTATGTCACCACCACCGGTTCGCTCGCGCGGCTGCCGCTGGGGCTGCTGGTGACGGCGCCGCCGCCGGCCGGCGACGATGCCGATCCGGCGGTGCTGGCGGCGACGCCGTGGCTGGCCGATCGTTATGCGCTGACGGTGCTGCCCGCGGTCTCGACCTTGCACGCGCTGAAACGCATGCGGCCGACCGGCGGCCAGACCGCGTTCCGCGGCTATGGCGCGCCGCATTTCAACGGCAGCGATGCCGCCGGCGCCGCGCGCGGCTTGCGGGCGCCGGCGCGCGCGGTGTTCGGCGGCGCCAATGGCTCGGCGCTGGCCGATCCGGCGGCATTGCGGGATCTGCTGCCGCTGCCGGGCACGCGCGTCGAGCTGATGGCGATGGCGTCGGCACTGAAGGCGCCGGCGAGTGCGCTGCGGCTCGACACCGCGGCGACAGAAGGCGCGCTGCGGCGCGATTCCGGCCTCGCCGGTGCGCGCGTGATCGCCTTCGCCACGCACGGCCTGCTGCCCGACGACATAAGCGGACTCGAGGAGCCGGGACTGGTGTTCACGCCGCCCGGCATCGCCAGCGCCGACGACGACGGCGTGCTGACCGCGTCCGAAGCGGCGGGCCTGACGCTGTCCGCCGACTGGGTGATCCTGTCGGCGTGCAACACCGCCGCGGCCGAGGCCGGCGCCGAGAGCCTGTCGGGCCTGTCGCGCGCCTTCCTGTTCGCCGGCGCCGGCGCCTTGCTCGCCAGCCACTGGCGGGTCAGCGACGAGGCGACCGCGATCCTGACCGTCGAGACGCTGGGCGATTCCGCCCGGATGACGCGCGCGACCGCGCTGCAGGCGGCGATGCGCGGCGTACGCACCGGCACGCGCCCCGACGGCAGCGCGATCGCCGGCTGGAAACCCGAATGGGCGCATCCGGCGTTCTGGTCGCCCTTCTCGGTGATCGCCGATCATGACGATTGAGCGGACCGTAACATCAGGGTCATAGTCGGGCGTCACCAAAGGGGTTCACGACCGCAAAGGATCTGGCCCATGTCGCTGCTGACCCAATCGCAGATCGACGCCGAGATGGAGCGCATCAAGCGCGAAATCACCGACAGCCTCGACGAGGAACTGGAGATGGAGCTCGACGAGAGCCGGCTCGAGGCGGTGCTCGCCGATCTCGACGACCGGCCGGGGCGTGAGCAGCTCGACCGGCGGGTCTATTTCCGCGAATTGTTCCGGCTGCAGCACGAACTGGTGCGGCTGCAGGACTGGGTGCAGCACAAGGGGCTGCGGGTCGTGATTCTGTTCGAAGGCCGCGATTCGGCCGGCAAGGGCGGCGCGATCAAGCGGATCACGCAGCGGCTGAACCCGAGGGTCTGCCGCGTGACTGCGTTGCCCGCCCCCAACGAGCGCGAGCGCAGCCAATGGTATTTCCAGCGCTATGTCGCGCATCTGCCGGCGGCCGGCGAAATGGTGCTGTTCGATCGCAGCTGGTATAATCGCGCCGGCGTGGAGCGGGTGATGGGCTTCTGCAGCGAGGACGAGGTGGAGGAGTTTTTCCGCACCGTGCCCGAGTTCGAGCGGATGCTCGTGCGATCGGGCATCATCCTGCTCAAATATTGGTTCTCGATCACCGACGAGGAGCAGCAGTTCCGCTTCAACATGCGCATCCACGATCCGCTCAAGCAGTGGAAGCTGTCGCCGATGGACGTCGAATCGCGCCGGCGCTGGGAGGATTATACCCGCGCCAAGGAGGTGATGCTCGATCGCACGCACATCGCCGAAGCGCCGTGGTGGGTGGTCGAGGCGGTCGACAAGAAGCGCGCGCGGCTCAACTGCATCGCCCATCTATTGACGCAGATTCCATATCAGGACGTACCGAAGACGCCGGTGGTGCTGCCGGCACGCGTGCGGAACGAGGATTATATCCGGCATCCGGTGCCGGCGGAGATGCATGTGCCGGACTTGTTCTGAAGGGGGCGCCTTCAGATCCTCCCCGGATCGGGGAGGATTTTCAGCGCCGGATGAAGCCCATCCAGCGGAGCAGGAAATAGGTCGCCGCCGCCGCGCCGATCGCGAGCAATGTGGCGACGAAGGTGCCGGCGGGGCCGGTCAGCGGCAGGCCGCCGGTGTTCATGCCGAAGATGCCCGTGACCAGGGTCGCGGGCAGCATCAAGGCGGTCATGATCGACAATATGTAGAGATTCTGGTTGGTGCGCTGCGCCGCCTGGATGTCGAGTTCGTCGCGCAGCAGGCGAAGCTGGCTCTGCATGCCGACGATGTCGCCGTCGAGCGCCTGCAGCCGCTGCGACATCTTCTCGACCGTCGCCAGCAGCGCTTCGGGCAGATCCTCGTCCTCCTCGAGGCGCTTGAACACGCCGCGCATGCCATCGAGCATGCGGTGGATCTGCGCGAGGCGGCGGCGGATGTTGATCAGGTCGCGCGTCGAGGGCGGATGGCGGCCGTCGAGCAAGGCGTCTTCGGCGGTCTGGACCTGCGCGCCGAGATCGCGGCTGATGCCGGCGATGTTCTGGCTGATCGCGCCGACGATGAGGTCGAGCGCGCCAGCGGGCCCGGTGACCGGGGCGCCGGCGCGCAGCCGCTGGCGGGTTATGTCGGCCGAGCGCAGCGGATGGAGGCGGGTGGTGACGATCAGCGCCGGCGTCAGCGCGATCCTGAGCGCGCCGATCCGCGTGGTATCCGTGACGTCGAAATCGCGCTCGAAATCATGGAGCACGCAGCCGACCGCTTCGCCGTCGACCAGCGCACGCTGGTGCGTATCGGGCGCGAGCAACAGTTCGCGCACGGCGAGCGGGAATATTGCCGCCTGCTCGATCCAGGTGCGCGTGCCATGATCGGCGAGGTTCATGTGCAGCCAGCGAAACGCGCCGGTAGCCGGGCTGTCGCACTGTTCGACGACATGCTCGCCATCGGCGTCGAGATCGAGGCCCCAGATCAGACCGGGCGCGAGCGCGGCCCCGAAGGTGAACGGGACGAACGACGGATTGTCTGACGTCGCAACCGTGTCACCGCTCCCCCTAGAAGATGTTCGAGAACAGCCAGTATAGCACGCCCGCGAGCAGGATCGAGACCGGCAGGGTCAGCACCCAGGCCATCAGCAGGTTGCGGATCGTGCTCATCTGCAGGCCGGACCTGTTCGCCGCCATCGTGCCGGCGACGCCCGACGACAGGATGTGGGTGGTCGAGACCGGCAGGCCGAGCGCGTCGGCGCTGAAGATCGTGCCCATCGCGACCAGTTCGGCCGAGGCGCCCTGCGCATAAGTGAGGTGCGACTTGCCGATCTTCTCGCCGACGGTGACGACGATCCGCTTCCATCCGACCATCGTGCCGAGGCCGAGCGCGAAGGCGACCGCGATCTTGACCCAGATCGGGATGAAGCGCGTGCCCGCGTCGAGCGACTTCTTGTAGGCGGCGAGCGCCTTGCCGCCAGCTTCCGATATGCCGGTGGTGGCACCGTCCTTGCCCAGCCGCTTGATCGCTTCCGAAGCAAGATACATGTCGTTGCGGATATTGCCTGCCGCCAACGCCGGCACCTTCGCGAGCGAGCCATATTCGGTCACCTGGCGGTCGATGTCGCCGATCAGCAGCGAGAGCGCCGGCACCGTCGCCGGCGCGAATTGCTTGTCGGCGATGTAGGTGGTGACGGCCTTGCGCGCATCGGCCACGCCGGCGAGCGGTTGCGACGCGACCCCGGACGTCGCCACCGCAACGGCGGCGGGAGCGGGGCCGCCATCGAGCACGACGCGCGCGGCGGTGCTGTTGGCGTGGAACTCCGCGGTATAGCTCGCCGGCACCGCCCGGTTCAGCGCATAAGCGGTGGGCACCGTGCCGATCAGGATCAGCATGATCAGCCCCATGCCCTTCTGGCCGTCGTTCGATCCGTGCGCGAAGCTGACGCCGGTGCAGGTGAAGATCAGCAGCGCGCGGATCCACAACGGCGGCGGCACGCCGTCTTTGGGTTCCTGATAGAGGTCCTTGTTGCGGATCAGCGCCTTCATCGCGAGCAGCAGCAGCGCCGCGACGCCGAAACCGATCAACGGCGAGATCAACAGCGCCTGGCCGATCTCGGTGGCCTTGGTCCAGTCGACGCCCGACGTGCCGCTCTTCCCGTGCAGCAGCGCGTTGGCGACGCCGACGCCGATGATCGAGCCGATCAAAGTGTGAGAACTCGACGAGGGGATACCGAGCGCCCAGGTCGCGAGGTTCCAGATGATCGCCGCGATCAGCAGCGCGAACACCATCGCGAAGCCGGCGTTCGAGCCAACCTGGAGGATCAGTTCGACCGGCAACAGCGAGACGATGCCGAACGCGACCGCGCCGGTCGACAGCAGCACGCCGAGGAAGTTGAAGAAGCCCGACCAGACCACCGCGACATTGGCCGGCATCGCGTTGGTGTAGATCACCGTCGCGACCGCATTGGCAGTGTCATGGAAGCCGTTGACGAATTCGAAGCCGAGCGCGATCAGCAGCGCGACGAACAGCAGCAGGAAAGGCAGCCACGCGGCGGGATGCATGCCGGACGCGGTGGCGTCGGCATAGACGCTGTAGCCGACATAGAGCAGGGCCGCGAGGATCGCCGCACCGAAGCCGAGCTTGCCGGCG
>Ga0207641_10001264_pt1 | contig 25187 bp, 20 predicted proteins | sample KBSSwiS62_FD_184306 | JGI IMG/M metagenome (GOLD analysis project Ga0207641, IMG submission 184306) | Switchgrass rhizosphere microbial communities from Kellogg Biological Station, Michigan, USA - KBS Switchgrass S6-2 (SPAdes) (version 2) | ecosystem: Host-associated > Plants > Roots >... | reverse complement strand
TCCAGCGCGGCTGACCCGCCCACGCCGACGGGGCCGGGAGCTCTCGCTCCCGGCCCCGTCGGCGTTCGACCGGTCAGACCTCGGCGGCCTGCATCGCCCGGTCGTCGTCGGCCGTGTTGCCGACCAGCGGGAAGTGGCACGCCGCGAAGTGCCCCGGGCGGTGCTCGGTGATCACCGGCTCCTCGTCGGCGCACCGCTGCTCGGCCCGCGGGCAGCGGGTCCGGAACCGGCAGCCCGACGGCGGATCGAGCGGCGAGGGCAGCTCGGCCTCCTGCTCGCTGATCGCGGCCACGGGTGCGTCGGCGTCCGGGATCGCGGCCAGCAGGTTCGCCGTGTACGGGTGCAGCGGCTCCTCGTAGAGCCCCTCGCTCGTGCCGACCTCGCAGATCTTGCCGAGGTACATCACGACCACCCGGTCACTGACCTTCTTGACGACGGCGAGGTCGTGGGCGATGAAGATCAGCGACAGCCCGTACTGCTCCTTCATGTCCTCGAGCAGGTTCAGGATGGAGGCCTGCACCGACACGTCCAGCGCGGACACCGGCTCGTCACAGATGATCAGCTTCGGGTCCAGCATCACGGACCGGGCGATGGACACGCGCTGGCACTGACCACCGGAGAGCTCGGACGCCCGCCGCTGGCCCGCGACTTCCGGGTCCAGGCCGACCGTCTCGAGGATCTCGCGGCCCCTCCTCGCCCGCGCCGCCTTGTCGCCGATCTTCCAGATCCGCAGCGGCTCGATCACGATGTCGATGATCTTGCGGAACGGGTTCAACGACGCGATCGGGTCCTGGAAGATCATCTGCAGCCGGGCGCGGGTCCTGCGCAGCGTCCGGGCGTTCTGCGCGGCGAGGTCCTCGCCCTCGAACCAGATGTGTCCGCTGGTCGGCTTCGTCAGCCGCACCAGGGCGTGCCCGGTGGTCGACTTCCCGCACCCGGACTCGCCCACCAGCCCGAGGGTCTCCCCCGGCAGGACGTCGAGGCTGACGTCGGAGACCGCGTGGACCTTCTTGCCGCCCTTGGCGGGGAACTCCACCACGAGGTGCTCGGCGCGCAGCAGCGCCTTGTCCCCGCGCAGGTGCGCGGTACCGGTTCCCGCCATCAGACGCTCACCGCCTCGACGCCGTCCGAGACGGCGAGTCCGGCCGCGGTGGCGCCGCGGCTCCGATTGGTCTTCGCCGCCGCCGCGTTCTCCTCGCTGCCGACCGGGTAGAAGCACCGGTACGCCCGGTCCCCGTCCCTGGTCAGCGGCGGGGCCTCGGTCAGGCAGCGGTCCTGCGCATAGCGGCAGCGCGGTGCGAACCGACAGCCCGGCGGGAACGCCAGCGGGTTCGGCGGACGGCCCTCGATCGTGGGCAGCCGGAGGTGCCGGGGGCTGTCCAGCCGGGGCGTCGACTCGAGCAGCGCCTCGGTGTAGGGCATGCGCGGGGCGTCGAGCACGGTCGCCGTCGGCCCCTGCTCCACGACCTGGCCCGCGTACATCACGATGAGGTCGTCCGTCCGGCCCCGGACCACGCCCAGGTCGTGGGAGACGAGCACCATCGCCATGTGCCGCTTCGCCTGCATGGTGGCGAGCAGGTCCAGGATCTGGGCCTGCACGGTCACGTCGAGCGCGGTCGTCGGCTCGTCCGCGAACACGATCTCCGGGTCGCAGGCGAGCGCAACGGCGATCGCCACGCGCTGGCGCATGCCGCCGGACAGCTGGCTCGGGTACTGGTTCGCACGGGTCGCCGCCTCCGGGATGCGCAGCGACCTGAGCAGCGCCACGGCGGACTCGCGGGCCTCCGCCTTGGAGACCTTGCGGTGCTCGCGGATGGACTCGACGATCTGGTCGCCGATCTTCTTCAGCGGGTGCAGCGTGGTCATCGGGTCCTGGAAGACCATGGCCATCCGCGTCGCCCAGATCCCGCGCATGCGGCGGACAGAGGCGTCGAGGATGTCCTCGCCGTCGAGCCGGACGACGCCCTGGCGGTTGACCTTCTTGCTCTCCGGCGTGAGCTTCATCAGCGAGCGGGACAGGACCGTCTTGCCGGAGCCGGACTCGCCGACGATGCCGACGGTGCGGCCGCGCTCGAGGGTGAAGGACACCCCGTCGACCGCACGGACCATCCCGCGGGGGGTCTCGAACTCGGTCACGAAGTCCTCGACCTCGAGCAGCGGGACACCCGCCTGCCCGCCGGTGCTCTCGGGGAGGTCGGCGTCGGTGCTCGGCGCGCTCGTCGAGGCGGTGAGCACGTCGTCGCCGTGCTTCCCGTTTCGGCTCACGGGAGACTCCTCATCGGGTCGGGTCACGCGGTCAGCTCCTCGAACCGGAGGTGCGCGCGCGCAGCCAGCGGCCGAGCACACCGATCGAGAGGACGGTGACGAACAGGACGAACGCCGGGACGAGCACGTGCGCGGGCGAGTCGATCAGCTGGGCCTGGCCGTCCGCGATCATGCCTCCCCAGCTCGGCGTCGGCGGGACCACACCGAGACCGAGGTAGCTCACCGAGGCCTCGGCGACGATCAGCGCCGCCAGGATGACCACGAAGTAGGCCAGCACGGGCCGGATGACGCTGGGCAGGACCTCGCGCAGCAGGACCCGGACGGTGCTCGCGCCCTGCAGCCGGGCCGCCTCGACGTACTCGCGGTGGTTGACCAGCTTGGTGTTCGCCCGCGCCAGCCGGGTGAACGCGGGGACCGAGAACAGCGTCAGGCCGATGATCAGCGGCCGGACCCCGGGGCCCATCGCGGCACCGAGCGCCAGCAGCAGCACGATGCCGGGGAAGGCGAGCAGCGCGTCGGTCGCGGTGCCGACCACGGTGTCCGCCGCCCGGCGGACCCCCGACATCATGCCGAGGGTGACCCCGATCACCATGCCCAGCGCCGCGGCGCTGACCGACACCACGAGGGAGACCTGGGCGCCGAACACCAGCCGCGACAGCACGCTGCGGCCCAGCTGGTCGGTACCGAGGAACTCCGCGCCCGAGGTGAACGGCGGGATGCTGGTCGGGGTGACGTTGGCGTTCGGGTCCGCCAGCGGCAGCAGGCTCGCGAAGATCGCCGCGAGCAGCACGACCACGATCCACGCCAGGCTGAGGAGCACGGCGATCGACGGCCTGCGTCGGGGCTTGCGGACCGCGGGCGACGCGGCGACGGCGACCGTGGGCGCCACCTCCGGTGTCGCCGGGGACAGGGTCTGCTGCTCCGTCATGAGGAGACGCTCACTCTCGGGTCGAGCTTCGTGTAGAGGATGTCGATGACGAGGTTCGCCACGAGGTACACCACGGCGATGAACATGACCAGGCCCTGGGTCAGGATGAGGTCCTTCGACCGGATGGACGTGATCAACAGGTCGCCGATGCCCGGGAGGCTGAAGGCCGTCTCCACGATCACCGCGCCCCCGAAGAGGCGGGCGAGGCTCAGCCCCATCAGGGTGACCAGCGACGTCGACGACGGGCGCAGGGCGTGGCGGAACAGGATCCGAGCCGAGCTGACGCCCTTGGAACGGGCCAGCGTGATGTAGTCCTGCTCGAGTGTGGCCACCACGTCCGCCCGCAGCACGGGCAACAGCACCGCCGTCTCGGCCAGCGCCAGGGCCAGGGCGGGCAGGATCGCCGACCTCAGGTTCCCGATGGGGTCCTCGGCCAGCGGCACCCATCCGGACACCGGCAGCACCCGCAGCGCCAGGGCGAAGACCAGGATCAGGACCAGGGCGAGCACGAAGCTCGGGATCGAGATCAGGACCGCGCTCAGCCCGTTGACGAACCGGTCGAGCCAGGAGCCCTGGTGGTAGCCCGCGTAGAGGGCCAGCGGGATGACCAGTGCCAGCGTGATGACGACGGCCAGGATGGTGAGCTCGACGGTCACGGGTAGCCGGTCCGCCAGCAGCGACATCACCGGCATCCGGCTGGTGAAGGACTGACCGAAGTTCCCGCTGAAGACCGAGCCCATCCAGTCGACCCAGCGCACGAGCAGCGGACGGTCGAAGCCGTACTGCTCGCGCACGGCGGCCAGGACGTCCGGCCCGGCCGTCTCCCCCGCGATGGAGACGGCGGGGTCCCCGGGGGTCAGGTCGATCAGGAAGAGGGTGCCCAGGCTGACGAGCAGGAAGACGAAGATCGCACGGACGAACCGTGCGCCTAGGAAGCGGGCCATGGCATCTCCTGCATAGCGGTGTCTGGCGGAGGAATGGTCCGGCCGATCCGGGACCCGTTCGCGGAAGGGGGACACGACCCGGCCTGCAGCGCGGTCGGGTGCACGAGGTTCACCCCGCGGGCGTCGGTGCGGCGGTGGGGACGGGCGCGAGGACCGCGAGGGCCTCGCGCGCGGTGGTGCCGGAGGGGAGCACCGCGAGGACCGGGTCGGTGACGCCCGCGTCGACGTAGGCCGCCAACTCGCGGCGGCAGCGCTCCGGATCGCCCCAGACGCAGACCAGGTCGATGAGCTCGTCCGGCACGGCGGCGACGGCCTCGCGGCGCTCGCCCCGCTCCCAGAGCGCGGATATCTCGTCGACCAGGGCGGCGTGGCCGAGCCAGCGGTAGAAGTCCCGGTAGACCGGCGTGGTGAGGTACCCGGCGGCGAACGGGGCGACGGCCCGACGCACGGCGTCGAAGTCCGGCTCCGGCAGCACCATGATCCGGTCGGCCACGCGGGCCCGCGGGTTGCGCGAGCACACCTCGCCCGCCAGGCGGCCCGCGTCCTTCGCTCCGACCCAGTTGAGGATGACGCCGTCCGCCTCGTCGCCCGCGAGCGCGAGCATCCGCGGCCGCAGCGCGGCGAGCAGGATCTCGGGCGGTGTCTCCGGCGGCTGGGCCAGCCGGAAGCCGGAGCTGGTGAACGTGTCGAACGTGCCGGTCACCCGCTCCCCCGTCAGCGCCTGGCGAAGGAAACGCAGGACGTCGCGGGTGCGGCTGAACGGTTTCTCGAACGGGGTCCCGTTCCACCCCGCCACGATGGTGTGCGAGGAGGAACCGAGCCCGAACCGCACTCGCCCGGGCGCGAGCCGGGCCAGCGTCGACGCGGTGACCGCCAGGACCGAGGGGGAGCGGGTGAACACGGACACGACCGCGCACCCGATGTCGAGCCGCGGCTCGGCCGCCGCCGAGGCGAGCGGGACGATGGCGTCCGTCCCCCCGGCCTCGGCCGTCCAGACGGCCCCGTACCCCTGGTCCGCGAGCTGCGGCCAGAGACCGGCATGGTCCTGGAGTCCGAGCTCCGCGAGGGGCACCGTGACGCCCCAGGTCGTCGCGTTCACTGGACCTCCCACCGCTTCGTTGCGTGCCCGTTCGGCGCTCGTGAGGACTCATGGACGCGCGACGACGCCGCCCTGGAACCCACGCTTCCGATTCAGTGCTCTGTTAGCGTCCCGTTGCGCGGTTCAGGTGTCAAGGCTCCCGCGGCGAGGGCGGGCGGACCCTTGCTGTCGATCGGGCAAGAGAATACTGTTCAGTCACGTCGGACCGCAGCGCGAAGGAGGCCATCCAATGGTGGATGTACCCAGGATCATCTCGGTCGATGACCACGTGGTCGAGCCCCCGAACCTGTGGCAGGACCGACTTCCCGCCAAGTACCGCGACCGGGCCCCGCGCGTCGAGCGTCGGCGCGGCCACGCGGGCAGCGCGAGCCGTTCGGGCTCGGCGTGGATCTCGGACGACTCGGCTCCCGAGACGGACGTCTGGGTCTACGACGACCTCGAGTGGCCGCTGATCCGCGGCTACGCCCACGTCGGCCACCGGGACCAGTCCGCGCTCAGCGGTGTGACGTACGACGACATCCTCCCCGGCTGCTTCCAGCAGGGGGAGCGGCTGAGGGACATGGATCGCAACCACACCGAGGCGGCCCTGGCCTTCCCGACCTTCCCGCGGTTCTGCGGCCAGACCTTCCTGGAGCGCCAGGACAAGGACCTCGCCCTGCTGTGCGTCAAGGCCTACAACGACTTCATGATCGACGAGTGGGGCGCCGGGGACGGCTACGGCCGGCTGATCCCGTTGACCCTCATCCCACTGTGGGACCCGCAGCTCGCGGCCGCCGAGGTCCGGCGCTGCGCGGACAAGGGCTCGCACGCGATCGCGTTCTCCGAGGCGCCGTACGAGCTCGGCCTGCCGAGCATCCACTCCGGGCACTGGGACCCGCTGTGGGACGCGTGCGACGAGACCGACACCGTCGTCAACATGCACATCGGGTCCTCGTCGACGCTGCCGACCACCTCGGCCGACGCGCCCATGGAGGTCGTGCCGGCGATCAACTCGATCAACTCGATCCGCTGTTTCGTGGACTGGCTGCTCTCGGGCCACCTGGTCGACCGGCCGAACCTGCGGATCGCGCTGAGCGAGGGCCAGGTCGGCTGGATGCCGTTCTACATGGAGCGCGTCGACTCCCTGTGGGAGCGCGGCGACAGCTACGCCGACATCCGCCGGCGGATCCCCGAGCGCCCGTCGAGCTACGTCGACCGGATGTACGGCTGCATCTACGACGACGTGCACGGCCTGCAGAGCCACGAGGCCGTCGGGATCGACCAGATCATGTTCGAGATCGACTACCCGCACTCGGACTCGACGTTCCCGGAGTCCAAGGCCGTCGCCCAGAAGCTGGCGGACGCGGCCGGGCTGAACCAGGAGCAGACCGACAAGTTCGTGCGCGGCAACGCCATCACCTGCTACAAGCTGGACCAGTACTTCGGCATCCAGCGCTAGGGCCGCCCCGTGCGACGCCTGCTCTCCGGCTATCTGGTGATCGAGTCGTCGATGCTGCTCAACGGGGCGACGACCGGGATGCACCTGGCCGACCTCGGGGCGGACGTCGTCAAGATCGAGAGCCCGTTCCTCGGCGACTACATCCGCATCGACGCCACCAAGCACCTCCACGTGCAGGTCAACCGGGGCAAGCGCAGCCTCGCCCTCGACCTGCGCTCCGAGGCCGGCCGCGAGGTGCTGCACCGGCTGCTCGCCCGCGCGGACGTCCTGGTCACCAACGCCCGCGGGGACGCGAACAGCCGCATCGGGCTGGGCTACGACCAGGTGCGCGAGATCAAGCCGGACATCGTCTACTGCCAGAACACCGGCTACGGCCGCGCCGGCCCCTACGGCCTGCTGCCCACGCACGGCCAGATGATGGACGCGCTCGCGGGCGGGCTGCCGTTCGAGATGGACGACGAGGGCCTGACCCGGCCCGTCGCCGTCGCCCGCCGGACCGGCACGATGACCACGGGCGGCGAGGGCACCGCCGCGGGCGCCGTGCAGGCCGCCCTGCACATCGCCGCGGGGCTCGCGCATCGGGAGCGCACCGGCGAGGGCTGCTACCTCGACGTCTCCTCCGCCGAGGCGGTGCTCGCCGGCGCCTGGACCGCCGCGTGCGGCCAGCTCAACGTCCCGGCCGAGAGACGGTGGCACACCGATCCCGAGCGCGCCCGCGCGGTCGCCCGCTACCAGTCCTACCGCGCCGCCGACGGCCGCTTCCTGCTGTTCTGTCCCGAGGAGGACCGGTTCTGGCACCGCTTCTGCGACGCCGTGGACCGTCCGGACCTCAAGGACCGGCAGAACGGCGTGTCGCTGCGCCACGAGCTCCAGGCCGTCTTCGACACCCGGACGCTGGCCGAGTGGATGGACTTCGCCGTCGCCACGGACGTTCCGCTCGGTCCCGCCTACACCGACATGAGCGAGATCCGCGAGGACCCGCAGATCCGGGCGCGGGAGATCCTCGTCGACGGCCTCGACCCGGACGGGAAGCCCTTCACCCACATCGGCAGCCCGGTGATGGTGTCCGGCCAGCCCTTCGAGGTCGGGGGCCCCGCGCCGAACCTGGGCGAGCACACCGACGCCGTGCTCGCCGAGCTGGGCTACCCACCCGAGGAGATCGCGAGGCTCGCCGCGGACCGGGTCACCACGTCGACCACCCGCGAGGAGCGCATCCCGGGCAACCTCTACGGCGAGGAGTCCACCGAGGCGTGAGTCCGCCCGGCCCCGGCCCCGCGCGACCCGGAGGAGAGATCGTCACATCGGCCGTGGCGGGCGGACCTGCGGGCGTCACCAGTCGGTGGCCGCCGCCAACTCCGCCCGAATCGCGCGCGGCGTCCCGAGCTGCACCCGGTCCACCGCGGAGCGCTTCAGGAAGATGTGTGCGTCGCACTCCCAGGTGTAGCCGAACCCGCCGTAGACCTCGACCAGGCGGCGCGCCACCTCGACGTACCGCTCGGTGAGGTGGGCCTTGGCCAGGCCCGCGAACTCGGTCGAGTCGTCCGGCACGTGGTCGAAGGCGTGTGCGGCGTACCAGTAGAGGCCCTGCGCGGGCTCGATCGCGATGTCCATGTCCGCGAGCTGGTGCTTCACGGCCTGGAAGGACCCGATCGGCCTGCCGAACTGCTCGCGGATCTTGGCGTAGGCCACCGCCAGGTCGACACAGCGCGACCCGCCGCCGAACGCGTCCGCGGCCAGCAGCACCCGGCCCGCGTCCCGGATCCGGTCCCGCTGCTCCGCACCGCCAGGGAGCGGATCGTGGGCCACCCCGTCGAACCGCACGTCGACCAACGGCCGGGTGCGGTCGATACCGCTCAGCGGCTCGACCGTCAGGCCCGCGGCCCCGCCCTCGACGAGGCTGAGCCCCGCCGGGTGCGACACCAGGATGAGGTCGAGCGGACGCCCGTCGGTCAACACCCAGGCGTTCACCCCGGCCAGGTCGCCGTCGCCGCCACTCGCGACGGTGGCGTACCCGGCCCGGACGGTGCCGTCGGCGATCCCGGGCAGCCACGTCGCCTGCTGCTCCGCCGCCCCGGCGTGCACCAGGGCGAGCGCGGTGAGCACCGGGCCCAGCAGCGGCGAGGGAGCGGCGCCGTACCCGAGACGCTCGGCGACGACGGCCGCGTCCAGCAGCGCCAGGCCGGCCCCGCCGAGCTCCTCGGGCACGACGAGGCCGAACACGCCCATCGACGCGAGCGCGGCGTGGAACTCCTCGAACACGGTGTCCGCCGAGGCCTCGCCGTCCACGACCGGCCGGATGGCGGTCAGCGGGAACTTGCGGCTCAGCAGGTCGTCGACGGTCTGCGCGATCGCCCGCTGGTCCTCGTTGAGGTCGAACCTCATGACTCTGCTCTTCCTGCGGTCTCGCGGGGCAGGCCGAGCCCGCGCTCGGCCAGGATGTTGCGCTGGATGTTGGCCGTGCCGCCGGCCGTCGAGAGGGCGAGCGAACCGAAGAACTGCGCCATCCACTTCTCCTCGCCCGGCCGGACACCGGGCGTGTCCGGACGCGGCGAGAGCTGCGCGGAGTCGCCGATCAGCTCGAGCGCCAACAAGGCGATGCGCTGTCCGAAGTCGGTGTTCATGACCTTGTTCTTCAGCGGCAGGCGCCCGGCGGGCTCGTCGGCCAGCGCCCGGCTGAGCTGCAGGAACCCGGAGTATCGCTGGGTCTCCAGATAGCCCTTCAGGACCATCAGCGCCTCGAGCACCCACGGCGTCTCGAGGGCGGGTCGGCCGTCGATCTCGGTCTTCTTCGCCAGGCGCACGATGCTCTTGTAGAGCGCGTCGCTGCGGCCGACGCTGCCGACCATCGCGCGCTCGTGCTTGAGCGTGCTGTTGGCCACCGACCAGCCCTCGCCGCGGCCGCCGACGATCCAGTCGGCCGGGGTGCGGGCGTCGGTGAGGAAGACCTCGTTGAACTCCGCGCCCCCGTCGATCTGGCGCAGGGGGCGGACGTCGACGCCGGGCTGCTTCATGCTCAGCAGCAGGTAGGACAGCCCGGCCCACTTGGTGTCGGCGTCCGGCTCGGTGCGCACCAGGGCGAACATGTAGTCCGCGACGTGGCCCTGGGTCGTCCAGATCTTCTGGCCGTTGATCACCCACTCGCCGTCGTCCAGGATGGCCGAGGTGGACAGCGAGGCCAGGTCGGAGCCGGCACCGGGCTCCGAGTAGCCCTGGCACCAGACGATGTCGCCGAGCAGCGTCGCCTCGACGAACTTCTCCTTCTGCCAGTCCTCGCCCCGCTCGAGCAGCGTGGGCACGACCATCTCGACGCCGATGCCCTGCACCTGCCAGGGGGCGCGCACCCGATCGAACTCCTGGCGGATCACCTGTGCCTTGAGGGAGTCCGCCTCCTGCTCGGACCCGCCGTACCGGCGGGGCACGCTGCGGTAGAGGTACCCCGCCTCCGTCGCGGTCCGCCGGAACGCCCGGACGTCCTCCGGTGCGGGGTCCGAGCGCCGGCCCCACTCCTTCGCGAGGAAGTCCCGCACCTCCTTGCGGAACTCCTCGTACTCCGGCCCGAAGGTCAGGTCCATCCGGCCACTCTCCCTTGCTGTCGCATGTGGACGTGCGAGGCCCGCGGCGCGCGGGCGTCATGGTGGTCGAGATCGGTCAAGGGGACGTCGGCCAGCCGGACATCTTCGCGACGGTGCGCAGCATGACCTCGTCCGCCCCGCCACCGATCGACAGCAACCTGCTGTCGCGGAAGTACCGGGAGATCCAGGTCTCCTCCATGTAGCCCATGCCCCCGTGGAACTGCAGGCAGGTGTCCGCCACGCGCCGGGCGAGCCTGCCCGCGGTGAGCTTCGCGACGGTGGCGCCCCAGGAGGTGTCCGCGCCGCGCAGGTAGCCCTCGGCGATGCTGTAGTTGTACTGGCGCAGCAGGTCCAGCTCGGCGACGAGCTCGGCCAGGCGCATCTGGACGTGCTGGTGCTCGAGCAACGGCCTGCCGAACACCACCCGGTCCCGCAGGTACTCCACGGTCCGGTCCAGGGCCGTCTGGATCTGCCCGACCGCGATGTAGCAGGCGATCATCCGCTCGTTCTGGAACTGGGCCATCTGCTGCTGGAAGCCGCGGCCCGCCTCGCCGATCGTGTTCGCGACCGGCACCCGGCAGTCCTCGAAGGCCAGCTCCGCGGTGTCCGAGCTGCGGTTGCCGAGCTTGCGGAGGCTGCGGCTGACCCGGAACCCCGGGGTGTCGGTGGGGAAGACGATCTGGCTCATCCCCCGGTACCCGCCCTCGTCGGAGGTGCGGACGAGCAGGCAGAGCCAGTCCGCCTGGGTCCCGTTGGTGATGTAGAGCTTCGACCCGTTGATGACCCAGTCGTCGCCGTCGCGCACCGCGCGGGTGCGGAGCGACGCCACGTCCGACCCCGCGTCCGGCTCGGTCACCGCGATGGAGCACACCTGCTCGCCCGCGATGGCGGGCCGCAGGTAGCGCTCCTTGAGCTCCGGGGTGCCGTAGCGGGCGAGCGAGGGCGTCGCCATGTCGACCTGCACGCTGATCGCCATGGAGACGCCCGCGGCCGCGATCCGCCCGAGCTCCTCCCCCAACACCACGGTGTGGCTGTGGTCGGCGCCGCCGCCGCCCAGACCCGGCTCGTACTCGAGCCCGAGGAGGCCGAGCTTGCCCAGCTTGGGCCACAGCTCGTGGGCCGGGAAGATCCCCGCCTCCTCCCACTCGTCGACGAACGGGTTGATCTCGCGGTCGACGACGTCCCGGATCATGGCCCGGAGGTCGTCGTGCTCGGCGGTGAACATCGCGGGGCGGGTGGGTGTGGTCTGCACGTCGGCGCCTTTGCTCTCGTGGACTACGGACTGCCCGCACGCCGCACGGGTCGGCGCGCGGCCCTGCGCACGGACGGCCGGGGTCTACAGCCCGGTCAGGTCGAACACCGCGATGGACGCGGTGCCCGGCTCGTAGCCGACGCCGATGTCCGGCACCAGCAGGGCGGGCTCCCCGCCCAACGCGGTGGGGTACACGACGTTGAAGTCCGCGGGCGCCTTCACGGGGTGCGGCTCGTCGGAGACCAGCAGGACCGGCGGACCGTCGACGGGGAACGCGGTGATGTCTCCGGTGCGCGGGTTGGAGACGATCTGCGTGCCGCGCCGGGTCACCCCGACCCCGTCGAGGACGCCCAGGTCCCGGTGTACCGGGTCCGGCTGCACACCGGTCTCGAAGGCCTCCGCGTCCAGCCGGTAGAGCCCGCCCTTGACGGGATCGACCACCGAGCAGCTCACGGCCCAGCAGACGTCGTCCAGCGGGGAGATCGTGAGGCCGTTGACGTATCCGGGCATCACGACGCGGCGCACCTCGTCCGCGGCGCCCTCCACCCCGTCGACCAGCCCGCGGATCGCGCCGGCGGGGATCCGGTAGACGGCGGGTGGGACGGGCGGCGGCGCGGCCGGGTCCGGGTCCGGGTTGGTGTTGGGGATGTCCCCGACGTAGAGGGTCCCCTTCGAGTCGACCGCGCAGCCGTTGGGCTGCTCGAGGCCGTTGAAGCGACGGCCCAGCACGCTGTCGGGGCCGAGCGGGAGCCTGCCCAGCAGCGCGCCGCGCAGCGGGTCGTAGATCAGCACCTCGGGCTCGGGCGCGACCAGCGCCGCGCGCTCGCCGTCGGTGACCGGTCCGCCGCCGGCGACGTGGAAGACGGTGCCCGCCGGGAAGTCCGCGGTGTCCGTGCGCAGCACGTCGCAGCCCAACGTGGCGGACAGCCCGTCGATCAGGTGTCGCTCCTCGACCTCGAGCTTGCCCTCCGCCGACAGCCGCGCGCGCGAGACGAAGGCCTCGCCGCGCAGGTAGACCAGCGCCTTGCCCGCACGGAAGAAGGGCAGGCCCACGACCAGCCTGCAGTTGCCGAAGACGATGGTCTCGCCGTCCGGCAGCAGCTCGGCGCTCTCCGGGTTGGTGCACCCGTCGAGGACCCCCATGAGTCGGACGGTGCGCTGCTCGGTCATCCGCGGTTCCTCCTGCCGATCGACGGCCCGAACGGCCGCGACGCCCCGGGGCGACGGCTCGGCGGATGCCGGGCACGCGACTGTGGGCGACCGCTTGACAGGATACTGTTTGACGGCCCGCCGCCGCCAGGGCCGGGAAGCGGCGGGTCAGATCCGACGGCCCAGGTCGTCGGCGCGGACGGCGTGCGGGGCGGTGCGCGGCGCCGGACCGTCAGGGTGCCGGTGGCGTGACCGTATCGTGAGATCGACACGTTCCGCGTCCTGCCGGCCGGGAGGGAGAGCGGTGGCCGACCCGAGTGCCGTCGTCGAGGAGCTCCTCGAGGGTCTGACCGATCTCGACGCGGGGGCAGTGCCGCTCGCGGCCGACGCCGTCGTCCAGGACATGATGAAGGCCCCGCAGCCCGCGCTCACCGCGCTGCGGGGTCGCTGGCCGGGGGCCACCGGGATCACCTCCCGGGTGCGGACCCTGGCCGCCGAGGGCCCGGTCGTCCACGTCGAGCATCACGACGACGTGACGATGGCGGACGGCGCGGTCGTGACGATCGAGTGCGTGGGCACCTACGAGGTGGAGGCGGACCGGGTCGCGCGGGCACGGGTCTACTACGACCGCGCGACCTTCTACCGCAGGCTCGGCGAGCGCCGGGGGACGACCGTGGCGGACGACGGTCTCGCTCCCGAGGCGCCCTACGCCCCGGTCCCGCTCGGCTACACCGGCCCGGACCTCGGACGCGGGCGGGCGGAGACCCCGCAGGCCCGGGCGGCCCGCGCGTTCTTCCAGGCCTGGGCTGCGCCGGACCCGGCGCAGCTGGCGGCGTGGTGGTCGCCCGACGGCGTCTTCGACAACCTGCCCGCGGACTCGGGCCCCGCGCGCAGGGGCACCGCGGAGATCGAGGCGCTCTGGCGGGAGTGGCTGGACGGGATGTTCTTCGGCGTCGCCGTCGACGTGATCTCGCTGGTGGCGGCCGGGGACCGCGTGTTCGTCGAGCGGCTGGACCACGTCACGCTGCGCGACGGGCGGCTGCCGCACCCTGCCTGCCACGCCGTCGTCGAGTTCCGGGGAGACCGGATCTCCGCGGTCCGGGACCACTTCGACCTCGGGTGGTTCGCACGCGCCGTGCGTGCGTAGCGGCGGACGAGCCCCAGGTCAGCTCAGGCGCTCGTAGACGATCGCCATGCCCTGGCCGCCGCCGACGCACATGGTCTCCAGGCCGATCGTCTTGTCCTTCGCCCGCAGTCCGTTGAGCAGCGTGGCGGTGATCCGGGCACCCGTCATGCCGAACGGGTGGCCGAGGGCGATGGCGCCGCCGTGCACGTTGAGCTTGTCCCCGAACGGGTCGATACCCAGCTCGCGCGCCGACGGGATGACCTGCGCGGCGAACGCCTCGTTGATCTCCACGAGGTCGACGTCGTCGATCGTCAGGCCGGCCCGGGACAGTGCCTGCTTCGAGGCCTCGATCGGGCCCAACCCCATGATCTCCGGCGACAGCCCGGTCACCCCGGTGGAGAGCACGCGGGCCAGCGGCGTCAGCCCCAAGTCCCGCGCCCGGGCGTCCGACATGACCACCAGCGCGGCGGCCCCGTCGTTGAGCGGGCACGCGTTGCCCGCCGTGATCAGCCCGTCCGGCCGGAACACCGGCTTGAGCTGCGACACCGCCTCGTACGTGGTGCCCGCGCGAGGGCCGTCGTCGGCCGAGACGACCGTGCCGTCGGGCAGCGTGACCGGGGTGATCTCGCGGGCGAAGAACCCGTCCGCGATGGACTGCTCGGCCAGGTTCTGCGAGCGCACCGCGAAGCGGTCCATGTCCTCGCGGGTCACCCCGGCGTACCGCGCGACGTTCTCCGCGGTCTGCCCCATCGAGATGTAGACGTCGGGCAGCGCGCCGTCGGTCCGCGGGTCCACCCAGGTGTCCGTGCCCGACTCCGCCGTCGCGGCCGTACGCGCCGCCGCGTCGTCGAAGCGCGGGTTGTGGGTGTCCGGCCAGCTGTCGGAGTTGCCCTTCTCGAACCGGGACACCGTCTCGACCCCGGCGGAGACGAACACGTCCCCCTCGCCCGCCTTGATGGCGTGGAAGGCCATCCGGGTGGTCTGCACGCTCGACGAGCAGTACCGGGTGATCGTGGTGCCCGGCACGGTGTCCAGGCCCAGCAGCACCGCCACGACCCGGCCCAGGTTGTTGCCCTGCTCCCCGCCAGGCAGCCCACAACCCAGGATCAGGTCGTCGATCTCCGTGGGGTCCAGCGCGGGCACCTGGTCCAACGCCGCACGGACCAGCTGCAAAGCCAGGTCGTCCGGGCGGATGTCCTTCAACGAGCCCTTGCGGGCCCGGCCGATCGGCGAACGAGCCGCGGCGACGATCACTGCCTCGGGCATGGTCTCTCCTCTTCTCTTGCACGTCCGCATGGATGGTGCCAGGCCGCCCGCACCCGAGCTCGGGGAGCAGTGCTGACCACACTAGCCCGCCCTGCGTCGAACAGTGCTCTCTTCGAGACACCCTGGTCCGCCCCGTCGCCCGACGGCACCGGACGCGCCTGGGCCGGTGGCCGTCCGCACCGACGATGCCGACTCCTCCCGATCTGTCGTTCCCGCCGGCAGACCAGTAACCTCCTCTTCCGAACCGACTGAACAGTGGCCTGTTGGGGAGGCGCCATGGACTACCGGGACACCCCGGAGGAGGCCGAGTACCGCGCGCGGCTGCGAGCGTGGCTGGCCGAGATCGTGCCGAGCGTCACTGGGGGCGGCACGCAGCGGGCGTCGATCTACCGTGCCGCCGACTCGCGGCTCTGGCACCGCGCGCTGTACGAGGCGGGCTACATCGGTCAGTCCTGGCCCGCGGAGCAGGGTGGCGGCGGTCTCGGCCCGGTCTACGACTACATCCTCAACGACGAGTGCGGGGCGGCAGGCGCGCCGTCGCTGCCGAGCAACGTCAACTACCTGGGCCGCTCCATCGCCTCGTTCGGCACGCCCGAGCAGCGGGAGAGGTTCCTCGTCCCCACGATGTCCGGCGAGATCCGCTGGTGCCAGGGCTTCAGCGAGCCCTCCGGCGGCTCGGACCTCGCGGCCCTGCGTACCGTCGCCGAGCTGCGCGGCGACCACTACGTGGCCAACGGGCAGAAGCTGTGGACCAGCGGCGCGCACCTGGCGGACTGGTGCTTCCTGCTGGCCCGCACCGATCCGAAGGCGCCGAAGCACAAGGGGATCTCGGCGCTGCTGGTCAAGATGGACACCCCCGGCATCGAGCCGCGCGCGGTCGAGACCTCGGACGGGGGCGCGCACACCAGCGAGTGCTTCTTCGACGACGTCGTGATCCCCGCGGACCAGGTCCTCGGCGACCCCGGCGACGGCTGGAGGATCGCGATGTCCGCCCTGGCGTACGAGCGCGGCCCGGCGGACAACGGCGTGCTGTCGGTGGCCCGCCGCGAGGTCGACGAGATCCAGGCGGCCGCCGTCGAGCGCGGCCGAACCGACGACCCGGACGTGCGGAGGGGCATCGCCGACGCCCACGTGGCGTCCGAGGTCCTACGGCTCAGCGCGCTGCGCCAGCTGACCCTGCGCGCCCTGGACCTGCCGCCCGGCGCGGAGAACCAGGTCAACAAGATCCTCTGGTCGCGTTGCCTACAGCGGATCGGCCACGTCGGCCTGGAGCTGGCCGACACCGACGCCTTCCTGCACGAGGCGGACGACTCCGTGGGCCGCTACTTCGAGTCCCGCCACTCGAGCGTCTACGGCGGCACCGTCCAGATCCAGCGCAACCTCCTGGCCCGGCGCGGCATGCACCTCCCGACGGACTGACCACCCCCGCCCACACACGGAAGGCACGCCCGGCGATGCGCGCGTACTACGACGAGGAAGAACTGATGCTGGCGTCCGTCGCGACGGACCTGGCCGGTTCGCTGGCCATCACCTCTCCCCGCGAGATCGACGAGGGCCGCAGCGCGGAGGCCTGGAAGCAGCTCACGGACACCGGGCTGCTGGGCCTGCGGCTGCGCTCCGCGGGCGAGGGTCCGGAGGGCTCCGGGGTGGCCGTCCAGATCATCGCGGCCGCCCTGGGCAAGGCGCTCGCCCCCGTCCCGTTCCTGGAGTCCGCGGCGCTCGTCGTCGAGGTGCTCGCCCAGGGCGCCCCCGAGTCGGCGGCCGCGGTCGCCGACGGCCGCTCTCGGTGGGGGCTGCTGCTGGCCCCCGACCTTCGCAACCTGGCCGGTGTGTCCGACCTGGCGGCGGGCCGCGCCGTCGGCTGGGGAACCGCAGGCGCCGAGTACGGTCTGGTCCTGGGCTCGAACCGCGAGGTCCACCGGGCGCCGCTGGCCGCGGGGGACCCCGTCGTCCGCGGCGACCTCGACCTGACACGGACCCTGCTGGTCCCGTCCGTCGGCGGGGCACCGGAGTCGCTCGGCTTCCGGCTCGACGACGAGGCGTACGACCGCTGGCTCGCGCTCGCCCTCGTCGGGCTCTGCGCGGACGCCCAGGGCGCGCTGGCCGGGGCCATCGCCGTCGCCGTCGAGTGGGCCAAGGACCGCAAGGCGTTCGGCAAGCCGATCGGCACCTTCCAGGCCCTGCAGCACATCCTGGCGGACGACCAGGTGAGCGCCAGCGCCGTGGAGACCACGACGAACTACGCGGCCTGGGCGATCGACGAGCTACCCGCGGCGGAGGCGCTGCTCGCCGCCCGCACCGCGAAGGCCTACCTCGGCGAGGTCGGCCGGGGCGTCTGCGAGGACGTCATGCAGGTCTTCGGCGGCATCGGCCAGACCTGGGAGCACGTCGGGCACCTCTACACTCGGCGGGTGCTGCTCGACAGTCGTCTCTTCGGGGGCCGCCGCGATCAGCTGGACGCGATCGCCACGGCCCGGCTGGACTGAGGGGTCTCGAGATGGCGGGCCCCATCGACACCCATCCGCTCCGCACCGACGCGGTCTCCGCCGGTGCGGTCCGCCCCATCCGGGTGGGCGACCGAACCCTCGTCGCGCTGTCCGACGGCGTCTTCCGGGTGCCACCGAGGTTCCTCGGCACCCCGGAGAACCCCACGGCCTGCTACGACGCGCTCGCGGCGACGCAGGGGGCGGAGGTGCGGATGCCGCTGGGCTGTTTCCTGGTGCCCGGCGAGCGCACCGCCCTGATCGACCTCGGGGCGGGCCCGGAGGACCTCAACGGGCGTGGGCTGCTCATCGGCGGGCGACTGCTGGACCACCTGGCGGCCCAAGGCGTGCACCCGGCGGACGTCGACGTCGTGACGCTGAGCCACCTGCACGCGGACCACATCGGCTGGCTCGCCGACCCGCACGGCGAGCCGACGTTCCCGAACGCGACGCTCTACCTGCGCCGTGCGGAGTGGGACCACTTCGTGGTGGCGGGCTCCGATCCGGCGCCCGCCCCGCATCTGCTGCACGGGCTGCGCGAGCTGGCCGACCGCGGCCGCCTCGAGCTGGTCGACGGCGAGACGGACATCGTCCCCGGGGTCCGGAGCCTCCCGGCGCCGGGGCACACGCCCGGGCACTCGCTGCACGTGGTGCACGACCGGGACGAGCGGGTGCTGCTGTTCGGGGACGCGATGTACTGCCCGCACCAGCTGACGGAGACGGACTGGGCCGCGGCCTCGGACGTCGACCCGGCACTCGCCGCACGCACCCTGGCGCGGTACGTGCGAGACCTCGAGCGCAACGGTGGCGCCGCGCTGGGGTGCCACTTCCCCGAGCTCCTCGAGGCCCGCGTCTTCGCTCGGCCGGTCTGAACGGGCCCCCGGGCGGGCGCGAGCCTGCCCCGCGCCGGTCAGGGGGTCGCGGCGTGGGGCGACGACGGCGGGTCGGGGATAAGTACCGCCCGTCCCATTACCTCGCCGCGGTGCACCCGGTCGATGACCTCGAGTACGTCGCCGAGCCCGAACGCGGTCACCTTGGCCTCGACCAGGCCCCGTCGGGCGAGGTCGAGGACGGCCTCCAGGTCCGCCTTGCTCCCGGCGAGCGGGACGACCACGTCGACCTGAGGGGGCAGCGCACCGCCGAGCCGAACCGGCACGACCCCGTCCCCGAGCCCGATCATCACGAGCTTCCCGCCCGCGGCCACGGACCCGCAGGCGAGATCCACCGTCTCCGAGCTCCCGACGAAGTCCAGCACCACGTCCGCGCGCAGGCCGTCGCACAGTTCGGCGATGCGCTTCTGCGCGTCGGGACCGGCCTCGACCGTCTCCCACGCACCGAGCGCGCGCGCATAGGCCAGCCGCTCGGGCTCGGTGTCCACCGCGATGACCCGCGCGGGGGTCGTGGCGCGCAGGACCTGCAGCGCCACGTGGCCGAGGCCGCCGATCCCGATGGCGACGCAGACCGAGCCCTCGACCAGCCTGTCCCGCACCTGCGCGACGGCGTTGTGGCTGGTCATCCCCGCGTCCGTCAACGGAGCCGCGACGATCGGGTCGAGGTCGCCGAGGGGGACCAGGTTGCGAGCGGGGGCGACGACGTACTCGGCCATCCCGCCGTCCAGCCCCGCCCCCAGCGAGACCGGGAAGCGGGTGCGGCACAGGTTCGCCCGGCCCTGCGCACAGTTCGTGCACCGTCCGCAGGGGATCAAGGGGAACAGCGCGACCGGCAGGCCCGGCTCGAACCCGCTCACTCCCTCGCCGAGGGTGTCCACCCAACCGACGGTCTCGTGCCCGAGCGTGTACGGCATCGGATAGCCGAAGCGCCCGGCCGCCTCCAGGGCGTGCACGTCCGAGCCGCAGACGCCGACCGCGGCGACCTTGACCCGCACCTGGTCCGGACCCGCCGTGGGGATGGGCACGTCCTCCAGCCGACCGTCCCGATCGCCGTACAACCGAAAAGCCTGCATCGCTTCGCCTCCTGCGGCACTATGCTTACAGTGTACTGTTCGAGAGCGTTGCGTCGACGAGCGCTCTCCTCCCCCGCCGGTCGTCCCCGACGGCCGACCTCGGAAAGGTGACGACGTGGTCAACGAGATCAGTGGCCCCTGGGAGGCCCTCGAGGTCGAGGCCGAGGACGGGGTGCTCGTCATCCGGTTCAACCGGCCCGAGCGCCTGAACGCCATGAACCCCGTGATGATGCGGGAGCTGGAGCGGGTCTGGCTCGCCTACGAGCGGGACCCCGCCCTGCGGGTCGCCGTCGTCACCGGAGCCGGCGACCGCGCGTTCCACGCGGGCGCGGACGTGGCCACCGTGGCCGACCCCTCCCGAGACCGCACCTCGGACTACGACACCGAGAACCGCTTCACCCCGACGCAGCTCGGGCTGTCGAAGCCGGTGATCGCCGCGGTCAACGGGGTCTGCGCGGGCGCCGGGCTGCACTTCGTGACCGACGCCGATTTCGCGATCGCCGCGGACACCGCCACCTTCACCGACACCCACGTGACCGTGGGGCAGGTCTCGGCGCTGGAGCCCATCGGGCTGCTGCGGCAGGTCCCGCTGGGTTCGGTCATGCGGATGGTGCTGCTCGGCCGGGGTGAACGCCTGTCCGCCCAGCGTGCCTACGAGCTCGGGATGGTCACCGAGGTCGTGTCGCGTGATCGGCTGATGGACCGCGCGCTCGAGCTGGCGCGGATCGTCGCGTCGAACTCCCCGACCGCCATCAGGATCAGCCGCGAGGCGATCCTGGGGTCCTTCGACCAGACCCATCACGAGGCCCTGCGCCGCGGGTTCGTGCTGCTCCGCGCGCACGCCGACCACCACCCGGACGCGCAGGAGGGCCCGGCCGCCTTCTTCGAGAAGCGACCCGCGAAGTGGGCCGACCCGAGCTGAGCCCGGACGCACGACGGCCCGGGTGCGGTTCCGCGCCCGGGCCGTTCTCCGCCGCGCGCTACCCGACGATCACGCGCTCGCGCAGGTCCGCGATCTCCACGGGCCCGTAGCCCAGCTCGGTCAGGATCTCGTCGGTGTGTTCGCCCAGCCTGGGCGCGAGTCGCTGCGGGGCCGGCTCGTCCGCCGAGGTGCGGACCAGCAGCCCGACCCCCCGGACGGCGCCCCGCTCGGCGTCCCACGCCTGCCCGACCCGGCCGGTCGCCACGTTCTCCGGGTCGTTGAGGAAGGCCAGCATGTTGTGCGGGACCGGCTCGGCCGCGGGCACCCCAGCGGCCTGCAGCTCCTTGAGCAGCTCCGCCGTGGTGCGGGACTCGACCGCCGCCCCGACGACCGCCTCCAGGCCGTAGCGGTTCTCCGCGCGCGCGGCCGCGTCCCCGTAGTCCTCGTCGTCCAGGATCTCGACGCCGAGGACCCGTTCCAGGCCCGCGATCTCGTCGTCCGTGGCCGCGACCAGGCAGACCCACCCGTCGGCGGTCTGGTAGAGCCGGTCGAGCGGGCCGATCCCCATCTGCAGCGGGTCCAGGAGCCCGGCCCCGATCGGCTCGCCGTCGGGCGAGGTGACGATGTGCGCGGTGTGCGCCATCGCGGCGTTCAGCTGCGGATGCTCGACGTACTGGCCCGCACCGGTGGTCGCGGCGTGCCACACCCCCGCCAGCATGGCGAAGGCACCGAGCAGCCCGTTGCCCGGGTCCTCGTTGCCCGCGGGGTAGACCGGTTCGTTGAACTGGCCCGCCGCCTCGGACGTGGCCCCGACGAAGCCGGACATCAGGGGCGCGAAGCTCTGCCGCCGGGCCATCGGCCCGCTCGACCCCCATCCCGGAGCGTAGGCGTAGACCGCCTTGGGGTTGATCGACGCGACCGCCTCCTCGCCGATCCCGAGCCGCTCCGCGGCGCCGGGGCGCATGCTGTGGTGCACCACGTCCGCGCGCTCGATCAGCGTGCGCGCGATCTCCTGGGCCTCGGGCGTCTTCATGTTCATCGCGAGGGAGCGCATGCCCGCGTGGCTGCTCTGGAAGATGGTCACCGAGCCGCGGTTCGGGTCGCCGGCCAGGGTCTCCACCCGGGTCACATGCGCGCCGAGGTCGGCCAGGAGCCGCGAGCCGTACGGGCCGGCGTAGAACGCACCGAAGTCCACGACCGTCAGCCCGTCGAGCAGGGGGCGGCCGGTGGAGGTGCCCGCGGTCGCCGGTGCCCGCGACTCGCCGGACGGGCTCTCGAGCACGCCGTTGTGCTGCCCGGGCGTGGGGGCGGGCCCCGACACACCTTCCGGCGTGGCGCGGAACCGGGCCCCCGGCGCCACCTGCCGGACCGGACCCAGGACCGGGTCGACGACCGTGACGATCATGTCGTTGTGCGCGACCTGCTCATGCGCCATCGCCGCGGCCGGCGTGAGGATCGGCACCGCGCACACGTCCACCTCGGTCAGCCGGTCCAGCCAGTACGAGCGCGGCCTGCTCGCGAAGATCTCGGGCAGCCGCTCCGTGAGCGCCGTGCGCTCCTCCGGCGTGAGCGGGATGGACATGTCCAGCCCGTGCTCACTCGGGGGCAGGATGTCGTCCATCCCGAGCTCCACCATCAGCCGGCCGAAACCGCCGACGGCACCGGTGTGCACGCCGATGATCTCGTCGTCCGCGCAGCGGAAGTCGCGGGCGATGAGCCTGCGACCGCCCAGGTCCCGCGGCGGGGGCGGGACGTCCGCATCCCCCCACAGCATCGTCAGGTAGGCGAGCGCCCCGTCGAACATCGACGTCTCGACCCACCGACCGACGCCGTCCTCCCGGCGGCGCAGCAGCGCGCCGAGGATGCCGATGTCCGCCAGGTGCGCCGCCCCGACGCTCGCGAACGGGATGCCCTCGTAGATGGGCCCCTCGCGGACCCCGACCTGCTCCCCCATGGTGCCGACGAGGGCGTGCACGAGCGACTCGTAGCCCGGCAGGTCCTTGTGCGGGCCGGTCCGGCCGAAGCCGGAGACCGAGCAGTACACCAGGCCGGGGAACCGCGCGTGTAGCTCCTCGTAGCCGAGCCCGAGCTCGTCGGCGACCCCTGGCCGCCCGCTCTCCACGAACACGTCGGCGCCCGCGAGCAGCGACAGCAGCGCCTCGCGGCCCTCCCCCGAGCGCAGGTCCAGCTCGACGCTGCGCTTGCCCCGGTTGAACACCGAGTAGGGCACGGCGTGCAGCGCGCGCAGCGGGTCCCCGCCCGGGGGCTCGACCCAGATGACGTCGGCGCCGTAGTCGGCCAGCATCCCCGTCGCCCGCGGTCCGGCGGTGCCGGACGACACGTCGACGACGGTCAGCCCCTCGAGCGGACCGGTCATCACACGCTCCTCCCACGGACTCCGGCGAGCCCGTGCCCTCGGCCTCGGTGGTTCCCGCCGCCCGGCTATCCGAACACGCCGCAAGCCCGCCATTCCGCGATGCGCTCCGCGGGATGCCCGAGCCCCGCCAGAACGGCCTCGGTGTCCTCCCCCGCGGTGCGGGACACCCGCCCCGGCCGACCCGGCGTGCGGCTCAGCCGCGGCGCGGCGTTGCCCTGCAGCACCCCGTCGATCTCGACGAACGTGTCCCGCGCCCGGTGGTGCGGGTGGTCGGCGACCTCCGCCATCGACAGCACCGGAGTCACGCAGGCGTCCACCTCGGCGAAGACCTTCGCCCACTCGTCCCGGGTCCGCGCGCCGATCACCTCGACCAGGACCTCGGTGGCCCGCGCCCACGTGTCCTTGTTCCGCTGGTCGGCGAAGTCGGGGTGGTCCGCGAGCCCAACGTGCTCCAGGAACCGCCGGTAGAACTGCGGCTCCATGGCACCGACGGACACGTACCCGCCGTCGGACGTCTCGTAGACGTCGTAGAAGTGGGCCGCGCCGTCGAGCACGTTCGTCCCGCGTTCGTCCGACCACATCCCCTGCGCCCGCGCGCCCCACACCATGCCCATCAGGGCCGAGGCCCCGTCGATCATCGCGGCGTCCACGACCTGGCCGCGCCCGGAACGCCGGGCCTCCAGGACCGCGCACACGATCCCGTAGGCCAGCAGCATCCCCCCGCCGCCGAAGTCGCCCACCAGGTTCAGCGGGGGGACCGGGCGCTCGCCGCGGCGGCCCATGGGGTACAGCGCGCCCGCGACGGAGAGGTAGTTGATGTCGTGGCCCGCGGCCTGGGCCAGCGGCCCATCCTGCCCGTACCCGGTCATCCGGCCGTACACCAACCTCGGGTTCCGCTCCAGGCACTCGTCCGGTCCGAAGCCCAGGCGCTCCGCGACACCGGGGCGGAAGCCCTCGAACACCACCTCGGCCGAGTCGATCAGCTCGAGCAGCAGCGCCAGTCCCTGCGCGTCCTTCAGGTCGAGGACGACCGAGCGCCTGCCGCGGGCGAGCACGTCCGCCTCGGGCATCTCGGCGAACGCCCCGCGGGGGCCCGGTCGCTCCACCCGGATCACCTCGGCACCCATGTCCGCGAGCATCATGCCCGCGAACGGGCCGGGGCCGATCCCCGCCACCTCGACGACCCGCAGGCCCTGCAACGGGCCGAAGGCCTGCTCCCCCGCCGGGCTCATGACGGCGCCCAGCCGCGTCGGACACCCTGGCCCTCGGGGCGCGGCCCCACCTCGGTGGGCACCGGCGGCGGCTCGGGCAGGACGACGGGGCCGTGCTCCCGCGAGGGCAGCAGGATCGTCGCGCGTCCGAGGGTGTTGGTGTCCCCGCGCTGGTTGACGCCGGAGAACTCCAGGTCCACCGCGGGCCCGACACCCTCGACGACCCGCTTGTCGACGACCGCGCCGGTGAAGCGGGTCGTGTCGCCGACGTAGTTGAAGCGCCGGAACTCGCCGCGGAGCTTGTAGACCCAGCCGTCGTCGCCGCAGAAGTTGGTGCAGTAGTGCGCCAACCAGCTCCAGCGGATCGGACCGATGTCGTACGCCGAGGCCACGCCGATGTCCTGGGCGTGCTCGCGGTCCCAGTGGATCCGCTGGATGACGTCCCAGGAGTTGAACTCGTTGCGCGTGTATAAGCCGCGGAGCCGCTTGCGGTTCTCGTGCGCGAGCCGCAGCGGCGGGTTGCCGTAGCCGTACCAACCGCCGCCCATGTGGAAGTTCATGAGGTCGGTGACGGTGAAGGGACCCTTCACCATCAGCGGCAGCGTCCGGCCGACCGCCACGTCCTCCCACCACAGCGGCTCGGCGCCCTGGCGGTACTCGCCCTCGTACTCCGCCTCGATCTCGGCGAGCTCGTCGTCGGAGTAGTACGCGGGCGTGTCCGTGCTGTACTTGCTGCGCGAGGCGGAGCTGCGCCGCTCGGCGTGCACGTACCAGTGCGACTCGGAGGTCACGACCTCCCCGCGCTGGTTCCACCAGCGGGTGTCGTTGGTGACGATCACGGATTTGCCCGCGTACTCGGAGACCTTCTCCTCGACGTCGGCGACCACGCTGCGCTTGTCGAGCACATCGCCGGGTCGGATCGGCCGGTAGTAGGTGGCGTCCGTGCCGGAGTGGAAGAGCTGCACGCCGCGCAGCGCGGTGCGGGTCCGCCGGTCGAGCTCCTCGGGGACCAGCGGGTCGCGGTTGTACCCCATGGCGCCCTCGAAACCGGGAGGCGCGATCTGGCCTTCCCAGCGGGTGCCCACGCCGTACTCGCGCGTGGTGTAGAGCGGGTTGTCGTCCCCGCAGCCCTCGGCGAAGTGCCGGATGGCGTCGTACGTCGCCTCCGTGTACCAGGGCAGCGTCATGTACC
>Ga0207641_10001263_pt1 | contig 25196 bp, 39 predicted proteins | sample KBSSwiS62_FD_184306 | JGI IMG/M metagenome (GOLD analysis project Ga0207641, IMG submission 184306) | Switchgrass rhizosphere microbial communities from Kellogg Biological Station, Michigan, USA - KBS Switchgrass S6-2 (SPAdes) (version 2) | ecosystem: Host-associated > Plants > Roots >... | reverse complement strand
GTTGAAGGTTTTCGATCTGTTGTTTTCCGTGACAACACAATTGTAAACATGCCGATTCCTATCGGTGGGAATGCTCTCCCCTATGCATTGATTGAGAATAACAATATCGAGTTCAATGTGTCTGGTGGTGATTTCTACGGAATCACTCTTCCAATTCAGAATTCTAGCTCTCTTACAACTGGCGATCTCGCAGACACCAACGCTACGATTCGGAATAACACGTTCAACGTCACTGCAGGAAACATCAACACTGCACTGATCAACTTCGGTGAATTTAATCTCAATGCCGGCTCGAACATTAAAGTCTTCAATAACCTCGGCTTTATCGGAAGTGCAGTGAATGCCACGCACTCTTGCTTTGTTCTTGGCGATCGCTCAATTTCCAATTTCACTGGCTGGAATTACAACCTTTGCTACCATCAAGCAGGCAATGGAAGATGGGGCCGGGCTTCAGACACTAACTCATACGCTGCACTTTCCAATGCTCAAGCCGCCGGCTTCGATGCAAACGGACTTTCTTCAAACCCATTGTTCTCTGTGACTCGTGATGCCACGAACAATTATTCTTGTGCTATCCAATCTGGCTCCCCAGCAAAGAATGCAGGTTCCACAGCAAATGGTTCACCTCTGGCATTTGGTGGAGTGACATTCACTGGCACGCGTAGTATTGGAGCTTGTCAATAATGGCTCTTTCAACTACACTACTGAAGAACGAGATTTCTGGGGCTAGTTCCCCAGGAACGGGAACGTTTGCCACTACTTCCTTTACTCCTACTGCGAATTCAAAACTCACAGTTGTGATGTTCGCGCAGGTGCAAGGTGGAACTGTTGATCCTTCCGCTGCATTCACTGCGTCCGGTGGTAGCTTAACCTACAATCCTGCAGACTTAGTTGGAGATACTAATTCCTGGTCTGCAGGGATGAGAGTTTGGACAGCCGATGTTGGTGCTAGTCCTTCCTCAATGACGATCACTTGCGGGACTGGTGGAACTTATAACACCGCGTTCATACAAATTGTTGTCTTCCAAACTACTGGACAACAATCCACAATCGGTGCTGTTGGTCACCTATTCACAAATGCTGCATCTGGTGCATTCAACATTACTCTTGGTGCGGCCCCAAATACAAACTCCCATGTAATTGGTGTTGCAGCAGTATTCAACAACAATGATGGTGGCGGGGGTCATAATATTGCAAATGGTGGCGCCGGCTACACTGATCTCATCACTCAACCAAACTTTGACACCAACTGGTCTGTTTCTAACTCTGGTGAATATCGAACAGGCTCTACATCTACAACTTTTGGTTGGTCTAATGTTGGAACTAGTTCAGACAAAGCATATGGCGTAGCAGTTGAAATCATTCAAGCTGCGGGTGCTTCGAACTCAGACGACGATCAAATCATCTAGGAGATAACGGATGAACATTCTTCGTGAGGAGTATATCATGACCAATCGTAAAGACGATGAAATTGTTCCAAAAGTGATTCGTGCAATTGATTGGAAGTGGATGCTTGGGATTTGTGGTGGCATGGTGATTTGGGCTGTAACTCAGTGGGTGAATTACAATGCCATGTTGAAAGAGGTGGAAAATATGGGGAAGTCTTTCACTGCTCTCATCGTGGAAGTGAAACAAATTTCCGAGCAACTCACCAATCTCAAGATCGCTGATTTGAAACACGATGGAGAAATCGCCCGGCTCAAAGATCAGGTCTCCGATATTCAAGCATGGAAACAATCACAGCAGAATGGAAAATCAAAGTGAAGAAACTCCTCCTACTTCTCGCTCTGGGTTCGCTGACTGGCTGCGCAAGCATTAAGCCTTATATTGTCTGTGAACTCGGTTCAGGTAAAGCACTGGTTCAGCAAGGCATCATGGGAATCGGTGTCGGGCAAGAATTGAAAGATGCAGATTCCCTTTGTTCTCCCTTGAAATCAACCACTCCGTCTAAATAAGGACTTATCATGGCACTTGGCGCTGCACAAATTCAAACTCTGATGGCTCAGGCTTACGAGTTTGCTCGTGATATCAGTGAAATCTTTTTCGGTGAAGATGTTCGGGATGTGGCTTCTGCTGCAAACCCTCCTGAATTTCTCGTTCCGCTCCAACGAAAAGATACCGTGTTCAACATGGCACTTGGTATCAACACAGCTGTTCCTGCGCTGATTAATCCTCGCAAGGGAATGCGAGTTACGTTTATTTTCGCCGCAACCGGAGTCTTCACTGTGACTTGGAATGCTGCATTCAAAGCTTCCGCAAACGGCGCAGCTGCGAATGGACAATATGGTGCAACCAGTTTTGTTTACTCTGGTGCATTCTGGGTGCAAGAAGCTGGAGCCCTTGCATATAAATAATCTCTGCGTGTCTTGTGTCTCCTCCCATAGTTACAGAGACTATGTTAAAGCCCCACTTCGGTGGGGTCTTTTTTCGTCTAGAGTTTGCGGTAAATTTTAAACAAAAGAAAACCGCCCGAAGGCGGCTGTGTTGGAGACGGCTAAGTTTTGTTCACATCACTTCGCTCGAATCGATCCTTGAATGAATCCTTCGGTCGAACCCATGGAATATCATCAGTATTTGCTCGCTGGTAGAGAATATAGATTTCATTATCTGCTTCGTTCCTACAGGTTCCGAGAACAGTGTAGAGAACTCCAGTCTTTACGTGGCGATAAATTCCGTTGTCGACAATGTTCATACTGGATACTCACTTATATCTTTATTGTAGGCAATTTTTTGTTTGAGTCGATAACCCTCTAGTACCCAAACTTTGTTGAGTGCATCTTCGTAAGCTAATTTCTCTCCCATCAGCTTGTTAAAGATTTCTGCATCAGCACAGGCTGCTTGTCCTACAGTATTGAATCCATTTTTCAACGTCAAGCAGCAAACAATCATCAAGGTGCCAGGAAACTGATAACACTGAGAATGAACTACTTGTCCTTTGATCCAATCTAAAGTAATGCGTGCCATCATTCACTCCTTGCAGTTGGTTTATCTTCTTCCTTCTCATGCCTAATCAATCCTCCCACATATTTCTCACCTCGCATCTTACTATTCCATTCAATCAACAACGGCAAATGATCTGGTGGAGTCCAGCCTTCTGGCTTCTGTACTTTTCCGTACTCATTCTTAATAGCTTTCCCTCCTGGAAATTTTGCCATATTCTTTTCTTGTACCAAATCCCAGTGTGCTTGACCGTCTAGGTGCATTTGATTCAAGAAGAATATACACACATAGATCAGATCGATCGCACCATCTACTGCTTCTGCGAGATGCTCCATACTTCCACTTTCTAGATACTTCCTCATCATATCTAGAGTTTCATCAGGCTTGTTTGCTTCTTCATCAATGAGCTTGATGCAAAGAGTCATTAAGTCTTGACGAGTTGCGGATTTGTAATTCATGCTTTCTGCCACTGCAGCAAATCGCATGACATCGAGGAAAAGATTAGTGCTCAAATTGTGTACTCCTTAGATTCCTAACTGCTTGTATTCCGGCAACATGTTCCAGTCAATGTAAAGTTGTTTACCTCCTAGTTGTTTCCTAACAATCATCCAACCCTGCACACCATTTCCTGTTCTTTTAATCCACTGCACCTTACCTGCGGTGAGAAGCCCGGCCAAAAGTTTCTGCAACTCCTCTTGTGCGTTCAAATCTGAACTGACTTGCTTCCACAGCTCTGGTCCATCAATCGGAGTTAAACTCTTCTGCAAGATTCCAAGAATTCTATTCGCTACGTCAGCATTCTTAGCTTTGCCAAATTCGCCCAAGGCTTTAGGCATGAAGTGTTCTGTGTAGGCAAGAATAGTATTCGCTAACATAACTTCATGTGTGTCGATCAGACTCTTCCCCTTCGCTGCTGCACACACAATACATAATTTTATCAGGTGTGTGTACCGGCGAGTGAAATAGCTCGTGAATCTCACATCCGTGAACCCCTCGTAGGTGTTGTATAAGACTGTCAAGATTTCCTTTGCTCTTGCAGACAATGACAACGGCCCGTTCATTTTCGTTTTGATCTGCTGAAGTGCCTTGATAAACAAGTCTTCCTTCTCCGCTGACGGTTTCTCCGGCCATGCTATTTTCCTTCCACTTGGTTCTGAGAAGATGAGGAGCATACGAGATAAGAATCCCTGCCCAATTGCTTGTGGAGGAAACATCTCAGCAAAACCTTCGTGTGTGTTTCCCCCAAATATATTGATTGTTGGCTGGTAGATTGCGATGCTTTTAGAGTTCTTAAGTCGTTGTTTATATTGTCCAGTCTCGTCATCGTAATCCCATAGAGCGCCCAGCATAGAATGGAACTCCATATCGCCACAGCGCATGAAATCATTAAACTCATCTGCCACAATGTAAACCTCTTTTGGTTCCATCGAGTTGACATCTGTGTTAAATAAGCTCTGCATGACTCCAACATCTGTCATTTCCTTTCCATCAAGTTCTTCCAATCCTTCCAGATCAAGGAGGAATTTTTCTTTCGTAGTTTTTTCGGCAGCAAAGGTAGAATATCCAGCTCGTGAGAGTAATTTCTTCCCATATTTAATCGCAACAGACTTTCTACTTCCAGCTTCCCCGATGAGCATAATGTATTGGTTGGGGAAAATCCGGAAGGCTCCGAATGGCACCCAAACCTGTCGTCCTAAAAGGGCGGAGATGATGGAAATACAAGTCCAGCGATGGAAGATTTGTGGAGATTCTGTATCTTTGGTGAGCTCGAAATAAAGACTGAATAGATCAGTGTTTGATGTCATTTCTGCTACTTCAAGTGTTTCCAAACTCTTCTGTTACGAATCATAGAAATCATAGAGACACTAACTTCATACCTGACAGACAGAACTTTTAATTGCTCTCTGCTAGCTCTTATAGCTAGGATATCTGAATCGTTTAACTTTGCATTCCAATGTTTTGTGCCTTTTGGTACACGACCTGCAGCAATTTTATCATTAGTATTATCTTGGTTAGTACCCAATGCAAGATGCTCGGGATTAATACATCTGGGGTTATTACATAAATGCCTAACTAATTTTCCTTTTATATCTTTTAATGTGAGATTATTAGCTAATACATACGCGTATCTGTGTACTCTAGTATGCTCTTTATTGACATCCATTAAAGAATAGCCGTCTTTATCTGGAGCATAATTAGTTTCTTTACACGGTGTGTTCATTTTAAACGAGCCCAATGAGTTTCACCATTCTCTCCACCTGTAGAAATATCCGCATGAATCACCATAGTCCTTACCTTTCCGTTAATATCTTTCACATTCACAGGCTGAGTCATCCACTCTTTCACAAGTAATGGAACGTCAGATCGATTGTAGCCGTAGAGAAGACTATCATGTATTGGCGCTTTGATTCGGAGATGGCCACGTACTTGACCATAAACGCTTTCTCTCCAAGCTTTATAAAATCCCCGGTTGAGAAGAATGCCGCTAAGGTTTTGCGGGCCGTGAGCAACTGCTGCATTGAGCGCGGGTTTCGAGCCTGATGGATTTGAAAAGAAATAACGCGTCCACCCAAGCGGGCTAACCAGTTTCTTAGTAATCGATATTGTCCGCTTGATCCATTCTTGGTAGTCTTTCTTAACTTCTGGATAAGTTTTCGCATATTGGTCCAATAGATACTGACAGACTTCAATTAGACTCCACTTAGCCGGCAGCTTCAAGACACTCTTTGCTTCTGCTACTAACTTCGGCCCCATAGTTTGCAACATTACAGTAGCACCCATGTTATAGTTGCTTCCATGGTTTGTTCTCTTGCTCAAATCACGGAGCTTTTTATTCTTGACTTTCTTCAGCTCTTCATCGTAGATATCTTGGTATGGAACACCAAAGAATGATTGTGCGTTCCACGCGTGATAGTCATGTGGACCTTCGACAAGATCGATAAGATTCTGGCATCCCGCCATGTATCCAATACACCGGGCTTCGGATTGAGGGAAGTCATTCTCTCCAAGTAACCAGCCATCATCACTTTTGATAAATCGTCTAATGGCTGGCCCGTCACGGACTGGAATTGTTTGCAAACTAAGTCCACACCAAAAGCTTGACTCTGCACAATTAAATCTTCCTGTGTCTGTGCCTGCAGGATTGAACTTACAGTGGAGTCGCTCATCCCAAAACTTTTCCCAAACGAGATAGGTGTTGAGGAGTTTGCGAAGACCTCTAACTTCCAATATGAGATCAAGGATGAGAGAGTTAAGCGGGTGGATGGCTGCCGCCGCGTTAAGGTGCGCCTCATCCGCTGATTCAACATTTCCATATTTGTCTGCCGCTCCGAGATTACGGAGCAATCTTTTACATTGATCGGATGAAGCTGGATTGAACTGTGGATGAATCCACTTAGCTAACTTCTCTTCGAGCGGACGAAGTTGTTCTTGAATTTCGAGGCGGCTAGCTTCAAATTCCGCTTTGTCAATAGCCATCCCATCCGCCTCAACATGGAGACTAGGAAATACATTTGGGAACTCCTCAAGGTAATTACTAATTGCCCAGTCTGGCATCTCACTCAGGAGAGATAAGCACGAATTAAGAGTAGCCCAACAATCACGAGCGTTATATTCAAAATGATCCAAGCCACGCCCAGACTTGCCATCATCTTTCCAATATCTGACTTTTCTAATAGAGAAAGCCGTGATATAATCGAGCCTCTTAGGAAGCTCACTAAACCACGCATGAAAAAGATGTTGAGTATCGTAGAGCCAATTATTGCAAGGACTGTTATACCTGAAATAATAAAGGTTGTCATAGAGGCCATTTTGAAATACCTTTGGTGCTTTGAGTTGATTAAACCTTCTCATCCATGTCACACCCCAGAATGTATCTGTTGGGATTAGGACAGAATGAGATGAACCGTCAGGAAACAAAGCGCAGTAACCTGAACAGTTAATAGTACGAAGTGGGGAACCTTCGTCGGTCTCGGTGTCGGCTGCAATAAGAATTGCGCCCATAAATAAATCATACAGACCAGCAACTGAATCTTCATTCGCTAACTCCCAGGTGAAATCTGTTTGAGGAAACCAAGTCTCAGGCTTTGTGAGTTTACTAATGAATCTCTTGAAGATAAAGTTTCCCTCTGGCACAGTCCTGATATGCTCTAGAGGATTCAAGAACAAAACCTCCATGGGTTTCTCTCTGCCCAATCTGTGTCCTGCAATCTCAATCAGACTTCCATGGTAGTCGTTAAGGGTGAGTTTCTTCTCACTGCCATTCTTGTTGAATGCTTGCTTGTAATCTGGTTGGCCTTTGAGAATGAGACTTAGTAGACTAGAATCCGTCACAATGGCTGCATCGAGATTACTTGCCTTGGCTTTGCTTGCGAACACATTGAAGTATTCTACTCCTGTGTCGGAGATTGCAACCTTGACATGGTGAGGCCCAATCATTTCATTGAGGCGGGAGAGATAAGCTCGGTCGTTCTGGAACCGGCCATCAACTCCAAAGAATCCGATAATAATTTTAGTTCTCCTTTATGTGCGTCATGAATAAAAACTAAGCAAATCCCCCTGGCCAACAACTCCAAGGGGCAGAGCTTAATCCTCAGCTCAGAGCAGAACGATGTCCTTCATCTGCATGTTGTACTGGTCTTCATTCATCTTATTCTGAGTCCTTTTGATTGACGCAGTAATAGAGACTTGCTTCACCTGATTGATCAGTTCCCCGATATTCGTGGTTCCGAATCGTTCAGCGTGCGGCTTGAGCCTTTCTTTCAGCGTGCCAATACCAAAGGTATTCTTCTCACCAGTCTTCTTCTTGAGATAGAAGAATTCCATGAATTGCTGCCCGATTGCAACATCTCCACGTTCTTCTTCGTCCTTCAACTCATTGATTGCATCGATCACATATCGTGCGACTGGGAGTTCACGTTCTTCCTTTGTTCCTTCCTTCACCTTTTCAATTCCAAAAGAAACAGTGAGATTGTAATGCCCGCTAGGAGGAACTCCAACTGGCGGAAGATCATCAAGATCATCCATCGTTGCATCAAGCAAGGAGTTGATATCGTCAAGATCAAGTTCAGTAGAGCTCATGGTAAAGTCAATTCCATTCAAGTTAAGTTAAGAACAATGCAGCTTAGGCGCTAGCTGAGCCAACGGGTTTCCCCGATTCTTGGACATCTGCAAGACATGCAGCATAACCTGCAATATCTACTACAGAGTCGTGATGTTGTGGATTCTTTGCAAGACGTGCAATCTTAATCATCATGTTCATGATTGCTACATCGTGACTAGTGAATAAGAGTTGTGGTGGTTCTCCTTGTCCACGATACATGTTCTTGTTTCTCGCAGTCCAGTATGCGTTCCACAAGTCCGCAATCTGTTGAAAGTTGTTCTCTGGGTTTCCGTAGTTTGCATTACGATCCTTGTGGACAATTTCCATTACTTCATTGAGAAGCTTCGCACGGGGCGTTGTGTAGTTCATTATTTCTTTTAGTCATTTACATAGAAGATAACTGCATCCATGTGGATCAAACCCGCTAGCTGAACAAGGATCTTTTACCCTGAAGCCGCAAGTTGTACACACAGGGTTCAATAAAGCTTCACTCATTTCTTCTCCAATCCAGCTAAGAAAATGTCCTTCAACCCAATCTCTTTTCCTTCTTCCAACTTCACTCCACTCCTTCCACCAGTCAACACAGTATTACTCCATGTCGTAGCAGAATATGCAGAGTGCCTCTTATTCAGAACCTGCAAGTAGATCACCTCATCGAAATACTTCGCCATCGTCTTGCTGAAGTTTCTACTCCCACCTACAGGAACAATCTTTTCCTTCGTCTCACTCTTCTCAACATCAACATCATGGCTAATCACACACGTGTTAATGTTGCTCACCTGAATCTTGCTCAGCACTTCATCGAGATACATTCCCTGCATCCTGAAGTCATCAAAGGTCATCTTATATTCATCATCCTTCTGCCACTGTTTCAGAGTTACTTTGTTGGCAGCCGAATTTGAAACTTGCGTCCAGCTATCGGCGACCAGTATGTCTTTATCTGTAAACTTTGACAGTTCAATTGTAGGTGACCATCTTGCACTCTGGTCTTTAACACAGAGAGGACATCCTGAAACGCCGTGAGCAAAACAGAATCGGTGAGCTCCCCCTTTGTAGAGTCTCCGTAATACGTCAATTCCGATTGGGTAAGCTCTATGATCCGGGATATTGTAGATGAGGACATTCTTTCTAAACTCCTTAGGAAGGATTTCAGGATTCATCAGTGTCTTCACACCCTGCTCAAAATCAAACCAGTGGAGAGTGAAGCCCTCCACTGCAAGTTGGCCTACTAGAGCAGACTTACCTGATTTAGGTGGGCCGTAAACTAGAACTTTCGTTCTCTTTACATCATCATAGTCATCGAGATTCATGTTAGTTCAAGCTCCTATGACTGCTAAGATCGTTCTTCTCCAGCATTCCTGGCGCAGAGTTTTTCTTTGCCTCTTTATACCATTCAGTTGCAGCTTGCATTTCCATTGCATGAACTTGATAGAGATTTGTCCAGGCATCTTCACTCACTGGAAGCATTACATGCACTGAAACTCCGAAGTGAGAATTTGGAAGTTCGATATGATTTTCGCCGAGTTGAACAATACACATTGTCCCTTCGGTATCTGGCATCATGTCAGAACTAACTAGATCACAAACTAGTTGAGTAATGCGGCCCATATCTTCTGCATCGAACCAAGGGAACTTCTTCCCTTCTTCGAACTCGTCAATCAGTTCTTTACCAATCGACAAATATCCTGCACCCTCTAGCAGAAACCCACTATTCCCTTCTTTCTTTGACAGAGTTTCATACGCTGACAAATTACTACTACACAATTGCAATCCACTCCAGCCAAATTCCACATCTGCCAGTCCGTTGTCTGGTTTACTTTTATCTTGTGCTAACATTCCAGTAATCAACTGAGGAGTTAATCCTCCAAGCAGAACCAACTGTTGCTTGCTAAAGATTGCCAGCTTTCCTAGCTTTTCGAGATTGAGTTTCACAGGATTCCTTTTTGTGTGCTGACCAAATCTGACCACGTGAATTTGTAGTCAAAAGGTTTGATTGCTTCTAAATCAGCAAACGATTCTGCCTTAGTGAGTTCCGAGAATCTTTTCCCAAAGACTCGATCAGGATTGTAGTCACACGTTTCATAGTGCTCACATCTTCTACCAAACTCAATGCAACTTCTTCCTCTCTTTGGGAAGAAATTATTATCAGCATACATTTGAATCTGGCTCTGCATCATGGTATGATCCTGGAGCCACTCAGCCTTTTGTAGTGCTGATTTCGTGAACTCCATGGAAATCCAACGTTGATCGGTAGATGAATAAATAGTGTATAGCACATCATATTCCGACGCGCCCACTGAATCCATGACGAGCGCATATGACAATGCTTGGTCTGAATTACTATAGAGCGCCGGGTCAACCGTGTTGTAAACTGTCGTCTTGTTTTCTTTGATCTTATATTTCTCAGTCTCTTGGTGCTGGAGCTGTTCATCAATGTGACCGACATAGAAATGTCCATTCTCAAAATCTACCGCCAGCGCAGCTTCAACCTTTACAACATCATAATCTGACAGGTCAGTCTCGTTTTTGTAGAACTCTTCGTAAAGATAGAGCGCCCAAACAACGTGATGGAAAGATTTCTTAGGGTCTGGACGATTAGGTTTTCTTTCTTGTTCCTCAAACAAATCAATATCCCAGGCCAAGAACGCCGCAAGTATAGCCCGTTTAATATCTCTCGTCTGATCGTAACACGCCACTCCAGCTCCAATTGCATGTCCAAAGGCAAACGTCGTATTGCTTTCTCGATCGCCTGTTTCGCTGCTATCAGATCGGAGTTTGAGTAGTTGAAATTTTCTGGCACAAGCATGGAGAACTTGTTCCATGGAGAAAGAAGTGACATTGCCAAATGCGACGAGTCGAGAGTAATCATCTTTCCTTACTCCATATGCTGCTGCTGTTGGAGAGCTTACATCACTCTCTAGTAACTCATTCAAGTCTGCGTCAGAGATCATAGTGTTCTCCTAAAATTTCTAAAGTTTTTTTCTGGTCTACTTCATTCAGAACTTCCAGCCATCGAACCACCGGCCAGATTGTGAATTCTGCGAGCGACCAATCAGGCCATCTTTGACAGGCCCAGACTAAAAGTGCTCGTAAATCGGCAGGCCGCACTTCAGACTGCTTTTCTGAAAACTGATATGGGAAGTACCTGGGGTCGAATAATGCAGGGCTATATGTGCATTGAGCAATTCCCGCAGATACATAGTCTGCGATCGCCCTAGCTGTGATATTTGCCCGAACACTTGACCAATCTGCTCCAATTGTGTCGCAGTCAATTCTTGCCCTGTACCAGAGGGGGAGCATAGAAGATTCCCATCTTCATCACAAGTCGAGTGCGGCATTGATTTCTTTCTTTCGAGTTCCTTTTCCTTTTGCAGCTTCCTGCACAATTTTAACTTTAGTGTGCTCTTCTGCAGCTTCAATAAGGCAGTGGATCTCATTATCGTCTAGGAGATGAACAGATTCTGGATAGGTGATTAGGAGACGGTGAGACTCTCGAAGATGATTCGGCATTTCTGGATCTTTTGCCAGGAGGGCAGCTTCTAGACTTCCCATCTTTAGACGCAATTCTAGAAGAATCTGCTCTGGAATCTTACCCTTCAATGTCATGTCTTGAAAGTCTTTCACTGTTTCTGCTCCTTGCTGTGATTAGGACAAATCCCCTTTTTGCTCACCTCGATCACATTGTATTTTGTGCAATAGAAGTGGCTACCAGAAGCCTTAGAGGTTGCACAGTTTGCACAACATTCTCGTTTTCCTGGAGGTTGATATTTCAAAGCACGAAGAATTTCTGCTTCAAATGCTCTCATAGCAGCTCATCCTTCATTGTTTCTTCCACGATCTTTTCCTTCGCTTCCTCACTGAATGCTTCAGCTTCCGGCAAAGGCTTTCTACTTTCCAAGAAATCAGCGCAGGCTTCTTTAACCTCTTCAGGGCTAACAACATCTGCGTAGCTAACATCTTTCTTTCCATCGCTCGCCGGCCCAGATGGTCCTTTATAGTGCAGGGCTACATATTCCTGTCCGGCGTGCGCTAGCATATTCTCACTAACAACTCCTACGCCTTTGATTGCAGCTCTCCAAATGATTTGGCCGGCAGCTTCATCCCCAAACTGCACACAGAGTTCTTTCATGTGCTTGATTTCGCTCTGACTGAGCCTGTGTTGTTTCTTGTATTTCTTTCCATCGAAGACAAAAGTAATGACCCACTTTCCTTCATCTTCTGAACTCTTATTCTGTGCTAGCTCTCGCATTCTGCGAGCATGTCTAGTTTCTGGTTTGTTGTTCATTCATTTCTCACAGTCTTGTGTCGTAGAGTAATCGAAACTTAACTTTCATCATTCTCGTATGTTGACTCAGCAATTCTTTCTCGATCACCAGTTTGCTCCAAGGAACTAATCCTACCTTAGACCGGCTAACGTTTTCTGCTGATTTAGTACGCTTCACCCCTTGAATCACGGTCTCCATCAAATCTTCATGGATAGTAATTTCCACCTCAGCTGGATGTGAGGTTTTTAATTGCTTCCAGATTGTTATGTATTTATAAGCCAACTAAAGTTCTACTACGTTGTAAGTCTTACCCGGGGTATTGACTCTCTCCTGTTCTTCTGCAAGTCTGAAGATTCCAGCACATTCATCAGACTTCCAGGAACACTTCAAGAATTTCCCCTCAAATGAATTTGGGGCGCCCAGTTTATCTAGGAGCCCCAAGTATTCACGCCATTTCCTTCCTAGAGAACTTCTCAAAGATTCATATTCTCTTTGGGAAGCGAACAAGATTGTTTGTGTTGAGCCTGCAAGAAGTTCGTTGAAGATTACTTGCAGATTGAAACCCTTTGGCACAGCTTGAATCTCCTGCATTTTTTATTGCTAGGCGCCAGAGAAACGTAATATGATTTCATGGTTGAAGTAATCTCGCAAGGCACACATTCGTTTCTCTGACTTGTCTCCATGTCACGTATAGAGACCAACTCCGTCGGCCGAAACTACCAAAGATCAGGATTCAAAGGCCACTGTTTTTCCCTCATCAAATCCTTTTCTCTGAAATAAACAAACTCTCCACCTGGATATTTATACTGATCCGGACTTCCCCGCCAAAGATGCACAGAACTTCTAAAAGCCCAACCATTTTGGAATCCTACACTCACACTCACAACATCTTGAGAATGTACAGTCATTACTACACAGGGCTGTTCTGGTTGATTGTTATTCCTGTAGAATAGAATATCACCTACATTAACCTGCATCATTTTCTCCAGAAGCTTTTTCTGCTGTTCTCTTTGCAGCTTCCATTTCTTGCAGCTGAACCATCAAAGGTGAAGCATGAGGATTCATAACAAACTCCTTAGGGGGCATAGGAGTCAGAACCCTTCCACGGTTGACAGTGAAATTCATGAAGAACTCAGTGTCATCTTCCTCATCTTTAACGAAAGCACAGTGAGGAACTACTTGTACTCCACTCAGAGTCATGACACAGAATCCATAGTTCCTATCATCATGACATGCTACAACCATTGCAGGGCAGGCAGGAATCTCACGATTGAAATAGAAATCTACAACATCACCAATCTTCATTACGCTCTCCAATTGAGGGAACTTTCAAGAAAGTGGTGCGGCAGGCTGGACTCGAACCAGCACGATCGATAAAATCGGGAGATTTTAAGTCTCCTGTGTCTACCATTTCACCACTGCCGCAAATATTTTCTACTATTTTCTAGTTGACACTAGCCTTAGCTGGTAGAACTAAGTTTTATGCTAGACTTCTGCGTCACCGACTTGCCAAGAACGTCTTTCACTCTCACACGCAGAATTACCATCTAATGCCAACTAGGAAATATTAAGTGAGCCTTTTTACTTCAGTGCTCAGGAAGTTCTCGCTCTTATTCCGAACTATCGCATGTTCGGTGAGTTTAAGGCAGCATCGGAAGCAGCATCATCTGTTCAACCTACACCCTAATCTACGCTGTAAATAAGAGCCGCAGAATCAAAGTGCAGTCACATCCAACTTGCTATCTTCATCGATCCACTTCTGGAACTTATTCTGCAGACGTTGCACACATTCTGCAGTGTCTTCCAGATTCTGAGTTGCAGTGGTATAGACGTTCAACTGATCGACAAGAACTGCCAGAGCTTCCTTGTTTTGCTTGGCCTTTGTAGGCTTCTGGAACAGATCAAGATGATTCTTAATCTTGAGCTCAGGCTTGCCAGTTGCTGCAACCATGACTTGCATGTAATCTTGGAAGAATGCTTTCCAATCTTCCTCAGGAATTGCACGCGCACCACGTTGAGCAGGCGGGAGATTGGCAATGTATTCAAGACTCAACTTGTCATAGTCAATCGACTCAGCCGAAACAGTCTTGGTTTCATCTGCACCGAAAGAATCAATCAGATCATCGAGTTGTGCCTTTGCCTGACTACGAACGATTTCCTGGATTTCATCGATAATGAGTTGCTTGACCTTATCGACGACAATCGTATCTACTTCTACTTCCTTGCCATCAACCTTCTTCTTTTCTTTAGCAACCTGATCTGGTCGCTGGAGATAAGCAATGATTTCTTCAACACTCGGCTGAGGGAGAGCAACAGTGAGGGGAGGTTGCTTCTTCGTTTTACCGATTTCCTTACCATCTTCTTCGATCTTGCGCGCCTTGAAATTAAACTTGGTTTCAACAGCTTGTGTCATGTTTTTTCCTGTAAAGGGTTAGGGTTTTGCAAAGCCCTCGGAATTGAGGGAATGTGTAGTCTCTCACATCTTTGAGTCTGTGTCAAGGGGTGGAGGCTTTACTTCTGCTTCTGCTTTCAGATAGTCAAAGAGATTTATATGGTATCCTGTACTGTAGAGTGTGGAATACATTTCTCCTTTCCTTCTATTCCTCTCTTCACTATTTGGGGCTGAATTAATGTAGGCCACGGCTTCATTGAGCTTCTTCTGTTCTTCACTTGGTTCATCAATTCTCAACATAATCAATCTCCTCAGCATCTTCATTGTCTGCTCTGATTTTTCCTTTCTTCACCATTGTTTCCTTCTTTCTCATAAAATATTGTGCTTTTTCTGCTAGACTAACCCCATGGATTTCAGGACTTTTTGCTGCTCTAGTAATTGAGTTATAAACTTCCCCTTTGTCTGGTTCACAGATAATGAAAAGTTCTTGTCTTGCTCTTGTAACAGCAGTGTAAAGGAGCTCTCTGGAAAGCATAGAGTTGTGTGAATAATGAAGTAGGATAAATACTCTTTTCCACTCAGACCCTTGGGCTTTATGAACTGTAAGAACATAGGAGAAAAGCATTTGATTGATATTGCCTGCGTCACTAAAACTTCTTGTCGCTCCGGAATCAATAAACTCAATCGTAATGGTGTGACTGGCTGAGTTTCTTGTCTGTTCTTCCCCATCACCATTTCCTCCTACAACAAGACTATCAAGAATATTATGTGCATCTACCGCTGAGAGTTCATCTCCTGGTTTATAAGATTCTGTATCACGGCCCCAGCGATCAAGAGTCTTTGAAGATCGTTCTGGTATCGGACCAGAGTACCCTGGAGTAGCTTCGATCTTCGTGATTTTAGCCTCCATTCTATCAACAAGCACTCTGTCTCCAACCGCCCAATATGATTTTTGGTAGCGTGCAATAACTTCAAACACTTCAGCATCTCGCTGCTTCCCGAGATAGTCTGCAATTGATTTATTGAGTTCAAGAGTTCCAAAGGATTTATTGAACGGACAAAGGATGATATCTTCGTCGACATTGTATTTTCCTGATTGAATCAACTTAATCAGAAACAACTGTGCTACCTTGCACGCATTGCCACTTTCTTGTTTCTTTTTCCATGGGTGGATTGTGACCTTTCCATGTTCTCCTCGATCGTCGACGAAACCTTCAATCGACAATGAATTTCTCCCACGCGAGTCAGAAAAACCTCTACCCTCCCTGATTTTGTGGGCAAGTGTAATGATCGGACTTTCAAGGGCTTGACGATACACATGGGTAAGTTCCACCGTTTGAAGTTGAAGAAGTTTGAATCCTAGAATGCTAGGGCCAAAAATTGGAGGAAGTTGGTTAAGATCACCCAGGAAAATAAATTGAGTAGCAGCAGGATTAGGCAAAGCATCGAGTAGAACATCGTGGAGTTCAGAAGCGACCATTGAGGACTCTTCCACAATGATACAAGAAATATGAGGTAAAGGGTTAGACGCAGTGAACGATGGTTCAAAGCGCATTGTTTTCTTTCCTGCTGGATTTCCTGGTTCGAGTTCATAGATTACTGGCTCGTATTGGAGGAGTTTGTGATATGTGAGGCAGTGTCGTTTTAGTTCTTCTGGAAGGAACTTTTTGAGATTGTTAACAGCTTTGTTAGTGAAGCTAATGACAACGATGCCAGGTGATTCTTTACTGAGCCACTTCGTGGATTCTTGGAGCGGACTAATGTGTGGAAGTTTAACCAGTTGCCCGATAACTTCTCTAGTTGTCGTTGTCTTGCCTGTACCAGCCGCTCCGATAAGGTTAAATGACTTCGCACGCATGGCGAGTTCAATCGCTTCCATTTGCCGTTCATTGTATTCAAATCCTGGAATGGTTTTGTGGAATGAAGAATCAGCAGTTAGAACATGCCGAGTTATTTGGGTTGTGAGACCGGGGGCCGGAATGTGGCCATTTAGTCCAGAATTACTCGTCGTAGGGATTGCGGAGTTCCTCAGCTGGTGGTTTGCTTTCGCTTTGGCTAGGAGTTCCTGGAGTTTGAGTTTGTTCATAGTAGGTTAGGAGTTCTTCGATGATTTTACGAATAAGTTCTTTGTTTGCTTCTGGCATGTTATCAAAATACCAGTACAGCTTTTCATGAATGTGTTCGACTACTTTCTCAATCTCAAGCTGAGGCAATTCCATCTTGGCCTCCTTGATTCTGACTATCTTGCTTATATTTGAACCGTTTCGCAAGAATGTTCCATTGTGCTTGCGCTTTCAAGAAAAGGACGCGACTTTGGAAACTTTCCAGTTTCGGGGCCGGCGGTAGTTCTACTAGTCCTTCCACTTTTTTGTCATATTCAGAGTAGAACAATGCTTCTTCTGGTGTCTGGCTATCCGTGAAGTTTCCTCCACTCACTCTGCTCACAATAGTGAAAGAGGAATAGAAATCCCGAATGATAGCTGCAATGCCATCCAGTCGTTTCGAGATAAAGAACATGATTTCGTTCCCGCGATCAACGAATTTAACAATCGCTTCCCGTAGATCATCGACGTCATCAATGGTCCATTCCGATGCCTCTGTATCACCATTGAGGAAGAGATTACGAAACGTTTCAATCCTGCCCGGAGGCACGTTGTCTTCCAATTGCAGGCTAATCCAATTCCATACTTTCCTAGTGTCAATCCTTTTGAATACGTGTTCTGATTTGATCTCCCGGAGGGATTCCTCCATTGCACGTTGTTCAGCTTCACGTTGGTACTCTTTGGATTTAGTTGCCCAAAGATGTCGAATTTCGTATGCGCTATCAATCCAATGTTTGAAGTTTTCCCATTGGATGTTTTCATTCAAGCCGGAAATGGAATAGAGGGGAAATTGCAGCCTTTTACTGGAGAGATAGAAAAACCACTTAGTCAGGCCAAGCAATCGACCTGCACTAGCGGCTGCAATTGGAAAGGCTGGAAGAGTTGCTCGATCTTGTTTTATTGAGTCTAGGTGAAACATGGTTGCTGAAACGAGAAGCCGCAGGCGTAGTTGCTCTGCGTTAGTTCCAACCCAACCTTGATTTTGAAACCAATGGAGACAATCTTCTAATTTTTTGATGAGAACGATTGAAGAAAGTCTGTAGAAAGGATGGAGATAAACTGCATCTGAATGTGCCTCCATGTAGGCTAGTTGACCCTCGAAGATTTTACATTCGAGATTTCCAAGAACGACTCCACTGTTCTGACAGTAGATTGTTTTTATGATGGAATCGAATGGTGGTGATGTGTGGATTAGTGCAGACATTAGCACCTCACTTTCACAGCAAAATTGCTGCTGATTACCAGAAGATTGTGATTTCTTCTGGCAAGGTAGCAGGAATTTCTAGGATTGAATGAATTTTCTCAAGTTCGTTTGATTCTTATACTCATCAGGTTCACCTTCCAGGATGAAGTTCTTCTGTGCAATCAGTCCTGCCCTTTCGTGTTCGAGAACGATTCGATTCAGTTCAGACTCCATGATTTCTTCATCCAGATCAGCTACAGCCTGACCAATATCATAGAGTCGAATTTGATTGGCTGTCATTGGTTCTTGTTTCAACCAAGCAAATGGATTCCAGCTAGCAATACTAAACTTCATCGGATTAGTCCTTTTAAGATGATTGATTGAATCACATCTGCAACAGCCTTAGAAGTTTCCATTTCCTTTTTAGGCTGTTGATTTGTTGGCGGCAAGTTAGTTGTGCTAGCACAGCCTGCTATCATGATACTTGCCAATACCAAACTCGTTAATCGTGTAGTGTGTTGCATAAAACCATGCATCGACTGGTCGATGTCCTTGTTTACGAAGGAGAAAGTAGGATTGAATGATTCGATTCATGACCAAATCCTTCCATCAAAGTTTTTGTAGTTATATGTGAATTCACCATTCCATTCGAGTGCTTTGAAGTATTTGAATTTCACATGCACTTCTCGTCCTTGTTTGTTGATTGTGTGATCTATGAAATCTGGGTTGCAGTCCTGCATTTCTTCATTGTGTCGTGCAATGATTGCATCACGAATTTGTTGTGTGGTGATTTGTGGTGCTTCGATCATAGCTATTCTCCTGTCTGGTTAATGAATCTGATTTCTTCAGGCTTGACGTTAATCGGATGTGCTCCATCTACGTGTAACGTGATTAACCTCCTATCTGCGTGGATTGCGATACACTTTCCAAAGCTACCATGCCAGTAGCTTGTAAGATCGTGGACTTGGTAGGTGTTTCCTAGTCTTGCATTCTCTAGGAGAATACCAGGATTGAGAACAGGACTAGTCATTCTTTCTCTCCTTAAAATAAACATCACACAAAACCGCACAGCATGCAATGAGAGTCAATGCTAGCAGTGCGAACCATTCAAGCCAAGTTGTTTCCATAGTAGTTCCTTTCATCTTAGAAGTTCATTTGCCACGCCGGCCCGGCCGGCTATGTCCAAATTACGTAAAACACCAAGAAAAATCGTACCAGAGTAACAGAACACTAGCCCCATGTCAATAGGGCTAGGAGTCTATTACTAACTAGTATTCGTTTGGGTTTCTGCAACCAGATTTGCAAACTTGATACTTGTCTAATTGTGAACTAGCTTTGTATCGCCCACAATTGAGACACTTATCAATATCCATGTCATCACATTCTTCACATTCTTCTAATCCATGACGGCAGGTATATGGCAGATAATAATCGTCGTTATCATCGTCATAATTTCTCATGGTTCTTTACTCCTATAGTTGATTAACATTCAAAGATCATCGAATGTGTATTTCTTTTGTCCGATTCCTGCCATTGCTGCATTACGTGGTTTGTATTCTAGTTCGTGAATGATGCACTCACTTGGGCAAATGAGTTTCAGTTGCTCCATGAATTCAATTCCATGCGGCCTAATTCTACTGATTTCTCTTTCCACCAATGCATGACTACACTCATGTGCTACATACCAGGCTTTATATGTTCTTTCTCTTTTCATTGCCCAAGATGGCAATGTGATTACTTTGGCACGATAATAGCATCTGCCTCTTTGTTGTTTGACAAAGTAGAACCTCCAGCCTTCAGAATGAAGTTTCTTGCAGGTTGATTTCACAATCTCAGGTAAGTCACGAAGGATGGAAATATCAAGACTTCGATCAACCATTTTCGGAACAAAATAGTCTGGATTAAAATCATAGTCATTAATGTCTGTGTCATTCATTGTAGTTTCCTTTACTGATTGACCTGTAACACGGAACACGTACCGAAATGGGGGTGTGCTCCTTACTCCTCCCCTTCCCTGTCATGTATTGTTGTGTTCTTATTCCCCTCTTCCCTATTCCATCCTTCCTATGTGTGTTCTCTGTATTAGGATGGTATCCCTCATAGTGCGTTGGATTTTTTGAGGGGGTACTTTGATTTTAAAGAGATTCATACAAACAAAGAATTAAAACTCTTTAAAATCAGTGTAGAGGATAGATAGACTAATAGAGAGATAGGGGAATAGATAGGAAAGAATAGGTGAGGGGTTAAGAGGGCCAGAGGGAGGGGAGGGGGAATCTGGTACGTGTTACACGTTACGGGTCGGAGGGAATTGGAAATTACAAATTTGTGTGCTTACGAATCAAATCGCCTTTAGAATCGTAGAGATTGACACAACAGAATCGACGAGTGAGAGAATCGTAAACTGCAATGGCTGATTGAAAATCTGGACAGAGACACATACGAATTCCAGTAGCATCAATGATTTCAGAATTGTCGAAATAGATTTCGTACATAAAATCTCCAATTAGTGCGAAATTGCACTAGAAAGCCAGCGATTAAACTGGCTCGAATAGTGGAATCTCAGAGAGAATCGAAGTCAATCTTTTCTTGTTTTCGGTTCTTCATCGATTCCAGTCGACTGACAACGAATTCTCCGAACTGAGTTTCCAGATCGGAATCTTCGATCTTCGACAGAATCGCATCGCAATCATCAGGAGAAATCACAGTTGCTTTTCCAGACAATTTGAGAATTGTTTCCTTGAATCGATTTGCAACCATTTGATATGTTTTGTTTGAACTGAATTCCGGCCGAGAAGCAATTCGCTTCCAAGTCGCCGAACTGGTAAATGCAATCTCCAAATCTTTCTTGCCGAGCCACAACGAACCGCGATTCATGAAACTCTCGACCAAATTCGGCCGATCGAACATCGTTTCATCGATCTCGAAACTGTTGGGATTTTCAGCGCAGAAAGTCTTGAGAGTTGCTTCAGCTTGAGACAAGAGAGCAGATTCCACCAAAGCGCGGAAACTCTCAGGAACTTCTGGTGCAACGAGATTTTCCATCGGAAGAACAACAGCAACTTCTCTCTTCGATTGCTTCGTTGTTTCATTCCACTTTGCGGAAACCAGCTTTTCCCCAACCGCAACAATCGCGGCGGCGGAAATGATAGAAGTGTGAACACGAATAGCCATTGTAATCTCCAAAGAGTTGAGGGAACAAAAGATCGTGTGATTTATTGTATCACACATGCGGGAAAATACATTTTAAGGCACCAATATAGTGCCCTAGGTATGTATTCTCTATTCTTTACTCACACAAGGTGTAAATCGCAACCAAAATGCATCCATACCATTGCCTGTTGTGACATCATTGCAAGTCGCAATTCGTAGTCAGGGAAGTCGATATGCCAGATAGAAACCATGCTGCACTCACTCAGTAGTTATCAATGACTCAACTATAGCACACCCATTCAATCTTGCAAGTGCTATCTACATCTTTACAATGTAACAGCACTCACACATTATCCACACGTTATCCACACTCACCATATGACACTTACTCTCACTCAGCAAAACAAACTACGAAGTGGGGGAGGGGCCTTTTTAGGGGGAGGAAAGCGGAAATCCTATATGACATCTCCCCAAAAAATCTAAAATTTTTTCATGCCAGTGAATTCGTGATATTTCTAATTTCCTACTAGAGTCTATTATAGAGTGAGTGAATTAGAAAGTGAAGGAGCACGCATGGCCGCCCGAGACCAGATTTTGGAAATGCTAGCGCAAGGATTAAACAGCACCCAAGTGGCGAGCGCTCTTGGAGTGTCCGATTCATATGTCAGCCAGCTTTTGAGTAACGAAGACTTTGCAAGCGAACTTGAAGGGAAGAAAGTTCAGCAAGCTGCAGAGGACATAGAGTTCGATCATAAGATTGATGCAGTAGAAGCAACTTTTCTGGAGAGGATTGAAGCTAAAGCTCCTCTGGCAAATTTGCAGCAATCTTTGCAAGCTTTCGCAGTTCTGAACAAAGCAAAGCGTAGGAAGGATACTAGTGTCAATCGTGGAGCTGCACAGATTGGGACTGTTGTGAATCTCCAGTTGAATGTGAATCTTATTCCTCAGTATCTTGTGAATGGAAAACAGGAGATTGTGGAAGTGGAAGGAAAGAGTATGGTTTCTGCTACTGCTACGAAACTGGATGAAATCCTTGCAGCACGCAGGGGAGAAACTTCCGGCCGGAAATCCATGCAACTTCCAGGAATCACGAAAGTTGAACGAGCTGCAGGAGTCTTGGAGGTTCTAGAAAATAAGCCGGTGCGGAAACTTCCCAAACTCATCCGGCAAGACATGGATGTTTCTAACATTCTGTGAGCACAATGAGTGTCACACAAGAAGAAGTTGCCTTCAAGACTGAACAAGTCTCTGAAGTCGCAAAACGAGATTTCAATTTCTTGGCAATGCTTAGCATGCCAGGAGACTTCTTGTTCAACTTCCCTGCATTCTACCTTGTACTGTTCACGCTGCTCACATCATTTAAAGAGAAAGTTGAAAGGTTTGCTATTGGCATTCCACGGGGATTTGCTAAAACTACATTTATTAAAATTACATGCGTCTGGTACATCCTCTTTTCTCACAAACAATTCATCCTTATCATCGGAGCCAGTGAAAAGAAAGCAGTAAACATTCTCTCTGACATCTGTGACATGCTCTCTGGAAGTGGAATCCGGAGAGTTTTTGGTCATTGGGATGCAAACATTGATGAGAACAATCAAGTAACGAAGGTCTTCCATTTTCGCGGTAGGGAGATTATTCTTTGGGCCGCAGGTGCTGGCACTTCCGTTCGAGGAATTAATAGAAAGAATAAGCGCCCTGATGTCATCATCATGGATGACGTACAGGAAAGAGAAGATGCACCGAATAAAGAACTTGCTGATGCATTGCTGACTTGGATGCTCTCCACGCTGATGAAGGCGCGAAGCCCATTTGGTTGTACTTATATCTTTGTTGGCAACATGTATCCACAGAATTCGATCCTCGAGAAGCTAAAGAATAACAACCAGTGGACTTCTCTCATTGTTGGTGGGATTACTGCAGAGGGTGAATCACTTTGGGAAGAGCTCAGACCAGTTCAAGAACTCTTAGACGAGTATGAGTCTGACACAAACATGGGGCACCCTGAGGTTTTCATTGCTGAAGTACTGAATTCTACAGATGTTGCTCTTGCTAGTGGGATTGATATAACGAAAATCCCAGACATGCCAGAATATCTTCTTTCGGTTGATGCTGGAGAAGGTAGTTTCATTGTGATCGATCCTTCAAGCGGTAAGAAATCTGGGGATGATTGTACCATCTCTCACTACGAACTAATGGATGGAAAGGCGGTATTTGATGAGCTCATCTATGGTACCTTCACACCTCTTGAAACAATTAAGAATGCGATCAGTCTCGGTTTACGTAGAAACACTAGAACCATCGCAGTTGAGGGAGTGGCTTACCAAAGTACCCTTCTCTTCTGGTTCGATAAATACTGTGAAGACGAAGGAATTAGCGGTTTCAATTTTGTCGAACTTAGTCCAAAAGGACAAGCTAAAAATAATCGTATCAAAAAAGGCTTAGTGAAAGTTCTAGCTGGTGAAATCTATCTCCACCCCAATGTGCGTTCACTAGTCATTAGTCAAATCGTAGACTGGAATCCACTAAAGGTGAACAATACAGATGATATCATCGATCCAATTGGTTATGTCGAAGAAATCATTCAACACCACGGAGAAACTTTAATCCGAGACCTGTTTAATATTGACGATTCAAACACAGTCAAAGCAGCCCACTCTGACGAAATTGAAATGTCTTTCTAACTTCCCAAGCCCTCAACTCCCAAATTAATCCCAAATGGCTACTAATCCTGCTTCAGCTCGTGGAACTCTTTCTTGGGTGCAAGGTGGTAAAGCTCCGGCCCAGCCTTTTACACCCTCTAGGAGTTCACCAGATGTTTCTTCTCCCCTAGTTTCTACTCTCACTATTGCACAGAGAACTACTTTCCTCCAATATGCTCGTAGATTTGCAGAAAATTCGCAACAAGTTATTGGAGATTTTCGTTCTCTGCTCGAGTTTCGTGATCGTGCTTATCAAATGCAGCTAGATCAAACTGCAGCAAAGTTGCGAGACTATCAAAAATTCATTGCTGGAAGCGCCAAGCGGAAAATCCAAGACATCACAGTTCCTGTTGTAATGCCGCAGGTTGAATCTGCAGTCGCTTATCAGGCTGGTGTCTATCTTACTTCTTTCCCAATCTTTGGAATCTTTGCTGATCCTGCAAACGAGGAAGCTGCAATTCAATTCGAGGCAGTGTTTGGAGAACATTCAATCCGTTACGGTTGGGCTCGTGAGTTAATCAAAGTCTTCCGTAATGGGTTCAAGTACAACTGGGGCCCCGCTTTTGTACATTGGAAGAAACAGCAAGTGCAAAAGGTGACAACTTCAACCTCACCAAACACTGCAGGAGTCGCTCAGTTAAAGAATCAAACAGTTGGTGGCAACTGTATTGAATCTCTCGATCCATACAATTGCTTTATGGATCTTTCTATCGATCCAAGCAAGTATCACGAAGAGGGGGAAGCATTCGGTTGGAACAAGATCATGAATCGCATGACCTTCAAACGGTTTGTGCAATCTCTTGATCCAAGTAAAACAACCAATCTCAAAGAAGCTTACGAATCTGGTTGGGCCGGCATTAATGGAAATGGCTATTCTGCCACAGACTATTACGTTCCAATGATTAACCCATTCATGCAACAAGGTAGATTTGCCTACTTTGGAATGAACTGGTTGCAATGGGCTGGGATTTCTGGTGGAGCAGACAACCCGAACAACGCAATTGATTACAAAAACTATTACTTGGTCACCTATTTTGTTTGCCGGGCCTGTCCTGCAGACTTTGGAAAGGGTGGGTCAGGTGCAAACATTCCAACAATGTACTTTGGTATCATTGTCAATTGGACGTATGTAATCTATGTAGAAGAAATCATCACCGCAAATGATTATCTCCCTGTCTTGATCATGCAGCCAAATGAAGATGGGTTAGGATATCAAACGCAGTCAATGCTGGATACATCTCTTCCCTTCCAAGATATGTCCAGTGCACTTTGGAATATTTCTTTGGAATCGAAGCGCAGGTTGGTCTTTGACCGGCTTGTTTACAATGCAAAGTTCATCAACAAGGAAGATATCGATCCTGCAG